>WNGM01005287.1_pt1 | contig 14498 bp, 15 predicted proteins | sample 5400571 | NCBI WGS metagenome assembly WNGM01 (sample SAMN13153378, study PRJNA577476) | soil metagenome | isolation source: 100 cm soil or saprolite under Garry oak tree replicate 2 | place: USA:California | collected 2016-06-15
TATCCAGCCCCACCGCATGATAGCCCTGCCGTCCACCAAAATCTTGAGGACGCCGCAAAGCCAGCATTGGATGGCGCGTGGGCGTGATAGGCAAAGCAATACCCACGCCCTGTGCCAAGCGACGACTCCACACATTCGCAGCTAGCACCACGATAGGAGCGCGGATATCTCCATCAACGGTACGGACACCTGTCACATGGCCATTCTGCTGTAAAATATGCGTCACAGTCGTCCCTTCACGTATCGTTGCTCCATAAGCACGAGCACGTTGGGCAAAACAATAGGTCGTCGCCATCGGGTCAGCCACACCTGCATCGGGCTCATAGCATGCTAGAGCCACCCCTTCTCCGCTATAGCCTGGAGCCACATCAGACAGCTCCTCAGCAGCAATAACGTGTGTATTGACACCTTGCTTTTGCTGCAAACCAACATTGGCCCGCAAAGGCTCCACTCCTGTCTCATTCGTCATTACTACCATGCCGGTTGTCACAAAGCCACAATCTCCCCCTACCATCTCATCAAAGTGCTGGAAAACGGCAAGACTCTGCTTTGCCATACGAATGGTGAAATCATTGGAGTAGTGCTGGCGCACAATCGCTCCCGACCGCCCTGTCGTGCCATTACAAAGGGCTTGTCGCTCCAATAAAAGGATGCGCCTACCACCCTGCTTCGCTAGATGATACGCAATGCTGGCCCCCATCACACCGCCACCTATGATAAGAATATCGGTTGTTTCGGTCATGGTTGTGATCTCCAATAAGAGTCTACATCCTTTAAGGTGATTGTAGGGGCGCAATTCATTGCGCCCAAGAAGGTCGAAAGACCGTCCAAGTGGAATAATTCCAAGTATCTCTATGTTATCACCTATAAGCATTCTAACAAAAGATTAGCTGCAAAGAGAAGTACGCCAGGATAGCAAACTCAACTTTCCCTTGACAAGTAAAAAATGAGCGTGTTAATCTTTTGTTAGTAACTAGGAAAGTCAAGGACCCATAGCTCTGCGCTAGGGGCATGCGAAACGGCTAGCGCATCGCAAGCTCTTGACTAGAGGCCACATCTCATTATGCGGCTTGCCGCAGAGTTGCATGTGGAGCAGCGATACGGGCGCGCGAAAGAGGGAAACCCAGGCTCACGTGCGCTGGGCGCGTACTGAAAAGCATGTTGGAATGCTATACCTGTCCCCCAGACAGGATGCCCTAGTTCCAACCACTGCCTGCCATGCCGAAGCAGACGGTCGAGAGACCTATGCCTGTATTGCCGTCTCGAAGGGTATTATCACCCGTGCCTTGACACGGTGGGCCGTAATCGGCCAACAGTTTCGCCCCTTTTAGCAGAAGGGGCTCCCCGCGAGGGGAGAGCACAGAAAAGAGAGAACCCGCCTCTGCTCAATTCTTTCGCAGAGTCAGGGCCAGCCGTAAGGCTCGGAGCTAGCGGCGGCTTTCTTTTCCTCCCCATAGCTGAAGCTAGGGGTCTCTAAGAAAGGTTCTGATGACACTGGGAAAGGTGGTCAACAATTTTGAAAGGTAAGCAGCTATGGGTGAAGCGTCCCGTCAGATAATGCGGCAGGCGCGACGGCAGGTGCCAGAGTGGACTCCAACACAGGTGCGGGAAGCTCTGGCCGAGCAACATGAGGCCGAACGTGACCAACAAGATATCGTTCTTGTAGATGTCCGCGAAAAGAATGAGTGGAACGAAGGGTACATCCCTGGTGCAGTTCATGTTCCGCGTGGTTTCCTCGAATTACAGATAGAGGAAGCCGTTCCCGATAAATCAAAAACAGTCGTCCTTTATTGTGCTGGTGGAGTACGCTCGCTCATGGCCGGCAAAACTTTGCAGGAAATGGGCTACGGTAAAGCTATATCTATGTCTGGTGGCTTCGGCGGCTGGAAGGGCCAGGGCTATGCTTTTGTACAGCCACGTACCCTGAACGAGGCCCAGACTAAACGCTATAGCCGTCACTTGCTTGTTCCAGAAGTAGGCGAACAAGGCCAGATCAAACTGCTCGACTCGCGTGTGCTCTTAATTGGTGCTGGCGGTCTCGGTTCACCAGCAGCCTATTATCTGGCAGCTGCTGTATCGGCCAGTACAAGGCTGAGTCAGCACGTGAAACTATCGAGGCTCTCAACCCGGATGTCAAGGTCGTCACATATATTGAACGTCTGGACGAAAGTAACGTAGCTCGTATCATCGCTGACTATGACGTTATCGTCGATGGCACCGATAATTTCCCAACGCGCTACCTGCTCAACGATGCCGCACTGATGGCCAATAAACCGGTCGTACACGGCAGTGTCTTCCGTTTTGAGGGTCAGCTGACCGTCTTCAAACCCTATGAAGGGCCGTGCTATCGCTGTCTCTATCCAGAGCCACCTCCCATGGCCTTGGCTCCCAGTTGTGCCGAAGCCGGTGTACTGGGTGTACTCCCCGGCGTGATTGGCCTCTTGCAAGCCGTCGAGACCATCAAGCTCTTGCTCGACACCGGTGAGCCGCTCGTCGGTCGCCTGATGACCTATGATGCGTTGGCTGGTGAGTTCAGTGAACTGCGCCTCTTCCGCGATCCACACTGCCCGGCCTGCGGTGAAAACGGTCATCCCCAAGACCTGCCCACCTACGCCGATGTGTGCGCCATGCCGGCTTAAGAATGTATATGTAAGGGCGCAATTCATTGCGCCCTTCATTAAACAAGGAGCTTTAAACAGTTCCCAAAATGATGTGAAAAAGTCATCTTATGTGTTCACCGTGAATACATCGGGCGTAGCGTACCCGGATAGTCGGTAGACTGCACTGCCGTTAATCCCTCCAATCGCGGATTGCAGAGAGTGCTGCGTCAAGCGGCAACCAGAGCGTTCATCTCTGGATTTTTGAACCATATTGGTACCGATGGTTCCTTGCCCGGCTCGGGCCACACACGGGCGATCCCGTGCGGTGTGCGGACGTTTTCACCGCAATCAACACGTTTCAACACGTTTAGAAAGGCAGTAAATAGATTATGGCAACTGTTCGTCTTGCGCCCGTTTTACGGGCATCGGCTGGCGGCTCAAAACAGGTCACTATTCAAGGAAGTAATCTCAAAGAAGTATTAGAAAACTTGTACGCCAGCTACCCAGCATTGAAAGATCAACTCCAGTCCGAGGAAGAAGGCACTCTGAGCCGCTACATCAATGTCTATGTCAATGACCAGGATGTACGTTATTTGCAGGGCTTAGAGACAAGCATCAACCCTACCGATACTATCATCCTCCTGCCTGCCATGGCGGGAGGCCATCTGGAGTAAACCCAGGAGCAAACTTATGCGCTATAGTAGCATACTGGACACCATTGGTAATACACCGCTTGTAGAGCTAAAGAGCTTCAGCCCGTGTCCAGGTGTACAGATTTTTGCCAAGCTCGAGGGTGCCAATCCCTCCGGTAGCATCAAAGACCGCATCGCCAAACTCATGATCGAAGAGGCCGAAGCCAGTGGCAAACTGACAAAAGATGCTATTCTACTGGAACCCACCAGTGGCAACACCGGGATTGCCCTCGCCATGATTGCGCGTGTCAAAGGCTATCGTTTCACAGCCGTCATGCCCGATAATGTGACACGAGAACGCCGCCAGATGCTTGAACTCTATGGCGCAAACATCATCTACTCCGATGGCTCCAAAGGTAGTAACGGAGCTGTGAAACTCGCCCGTGAACTGGCAGAAAGTGACAACCGCTACCTCATGCTTTACCAGTATGGTAACGAAGCCAATCCACGCGCTCACTATCAAGGCACAGCTGTCGAGATCATTCGCGATCTGCCTGATCTCGATGTCTTCGTTGCTGGCCTTGGCACCGGCGGCACTCTTACGGGCACTGCACGCCGCCTCAAAGAGTATAATCCCGCCATCAAAGTAGTTGCCGCCGAACCATTACAAGGAGAAGGCGTACAGGGATTGCGCAGCCTGGAAGATGGTTTCGTGCCACCTGTGTTCGACTCGTCACTGCTCGACGCCAAAATCCTTGTTAACAGTACCGATGCTATACGCCGCACACGCCAATTGAAAGATCAGGAAGGTATCTTCGCAGGCCCATCCTGTGGAGCGGCCCTGCATGCAGCTCTGCATGTCGCTTCTAGTTTAGAGCAGGGCAAAATTGTGGTCATCCTCGCTGATGGTGGCTGGAAGTACCTTAGCGAAGATTTGTGGACACGTGATGTAGATAAACTTGAAGAAGATTTAGAGGCCAAGGTTCTATGGTAGCCGATTCAACCTTTGTTGTACGTATTCCCGCAGCCATGTACCAGGACATGCTCGTTCATGTCGCCGCAGGCTATCCTAACGAAACCTGCGGCCTTTTAGCCAGCAAAGACGGTCAGATCGTCAAAAACTATCCAACCGCCAACGCCGCCGAATATCCCGACGACTTCTCAGAGATTAGCCCGGAAGACCTCTTGCATATCTCCTACGATATCGACGACTACGACGGCCGTGATATCGAGTGGGCCAAACGCAATCAGCTCTACTACATCATTTTCTCGCACCGCCTCTATCCCGAACCGCCCTATGTGAGAGTATTTTCGATTCAAGAGGATGATACGGTAATTGAAGGGAAGGTAGAGATAGTTTAACAACACTGTAGAGGCGGCATGGATGACGCCAGTCTGCCTCTCTTTCATTTGCTTGCTTGTTTGCTGACTGGCGTCATCATGAAGATTAACTATTCAATCCAGTGATCAATCAGCGCAATCATTACCGGATTAAAAAGAGTTTAGGATGGGAATGAAGCGGTGGAAGGTTAAGGACAATAGTAGAAGTTTCATTCTGCTATCCTTCGTAATTTACGATTTAGAATAGCTCTTTACCCTTTTACCAGAGTATTTTGATCGACAAAAAGCATCTCTACTACAATAGTTGCAAAAAGATGCGCAGAAATACCGATGACAAGGAAAGAACAAGAACAACCGAAAAATACAAAAAGTCGCATACCGACCTTCAAAAGCATTGAGGAAGAGGCAGCTTTCTGGGATACCCACTCAAGTGAGGAATTTGCAGACGAGCTTACACCTGTGGAAAATGTAAAGATTGTCAAAGCCCATCCCCGGTACGATTTGAAGAGGACACGTTTGAGTGACTCACCAGACAGGTAAGACAAATAGGTAGACTGCCAGCGGGGAGGTTTAGATATGTCACATTCCCTTGACTACAAGATCCGTGAAAGGTTAGCTGAATACTTAGCGAGTGAAATTTCACTTCGTGAGTTTGAGAACTGGTTTTTTCCAGAAACTTGGGATATAGATCAAATAGATAACCCAGCTCTGGCAAACTTAGTGTATGGAATTAAGCTCCGCTCAGCTGAGTTTTCCAACGGGACTGGACGGAGAAAGAGTTACTCTTTATATCGTCATGGGCGTAGTATACTCTACAAGGTCAAGTCCGACGTGCATACAACGCCACCACCCCCTCCGCAGCCTCTATCACTTTCTCACGTAACTCCTCCGGCTCCACAACCTCGATCCGTGGACCAAAGCTCAGCGCATACTCACAGGCAACGTGCTCTCCATCAAACTGCATCTCAACCGGTACCCATCCATCCGCCTCTGGCAAACCGATATGTATAATCCGTGAATATCTACCCACATAGCGCATATACGTAAGAAGAGTCGGCTCAACACGTATTGTCGCCATGTAACGTGGAAGATTGGCTTTGAAGTCAGCGGACGACTGCTCCCAATACGCCGCCAGATCGAAATCTTGAGGTCGCACACACGCCTCCTCCGTTATGCTGGCACTCTGTACCCGTGAGACACGATAGGTACGCATCTCACCCTCTACTGCAGCTACCAGATACCAGACACTCCCTTTTGCCACCAAGCCAAGGGGATCAATCACTCGCTCTACCGTAGTATCATCACCCCGCAGGTACGTAAGGTGCAGTTTGCGCTCCTGCCAGACGGCATCTTGCAGTGTAAGCAGATAGGGAACAGCCTCCTCTGTATTACGCCAACCAGCCGTATCAACGTGAATGCGCTGGCGCACGTACTCTGCATTGCGGCGCGACAGCGAAGGCAGAGCCGCCAACAGTTTGATCAGAGCCGCTTCAGAAGCTTGTTGCAATCCCAGGTCACTCAGGAGACGAGCAGGTTGCGCCAGAAAAAGAGCCTGCACCTCAACCTCAGTCAAGCCCGTTAAATTCGTGCGGTAGGTCTCCAAAAGCACACATCCACCACCAATTCCACGCTCCATTGAAACCGGCACCCCTGCCGCACTCAACGCCTCCATATCTCGATAAATTGTGCGCTCTGACACCTCCAACCGCTTCGCCAGTTCCCGCGCTGTCATACGTCGATGCACCTGCAACAGCAACAAAATAGAAAGCAATCGATCAGCACGCATACAATTTCCTTCCCCTCTTCACATATATTCTGGCAACTACTCATTTATTCTACCACGAAATATGACAGAAGATGTCAAGAAATCTCGCGTATACTTCTCGTATCGAAACTCAAAAAGAACAAATCACCATTTCTACTACAGTGGTCTTGACTGCAAAAATGCTGAAGCGGAGTAACCGTATATAGTAGGGACGACCCTTGCGGTCGTCGTAGAGGAGCGGTCGTCCCAAGGAGAGGAGTTACATTATGCAGTACGGTTTCATTATTCCAGGCGGTAGCATTCACACAATCATCGAACTGGCCCAGGAAGCAGAGGCAGCCGGATGGGACGGCGTCTTTTACTGGGATGGCATTTGTATTGAAGGTGCAGGGCCTATGTATGATCCATGGGTCACCCTAGCCGCCATCGCCATGAGTACAAAACGCGTCCGCATTGGAGCCATGCTCACACCACCCTCTCGTCGGCGACCGTGGAAATTGGCACGCGAGACTATGAGCGTTGACCACCTCTCTCACGGGCGACTCATCCTCCCTGTCGGCTTAGGTGCAATCGACGACGGCGGCTTTGGGAAAGTAGGCGAACCCACCGATCGCAAGACACGTGCCCAACTGCTCGACGAAAGCCTGGAAATCCTCACCGGCCTATGGAGCGGACAACCCTTCAGTTTCCACGGCCAGCACTATCATATCGAAGAAATGACCTTCCTGCCTCCTCCTGTCCAATCGCCGCGCATCCCCATCTGGGTCGTTGGAGCATGGCCCCGCCCCAAATCCATGCAGCGCGTCCTTCCCTATGATGGCCTGCTTCCCAACAAGATCAATCCCGACGGCTCCTTCGGCGAAGTAACGCCAGCCGACATCGCGGCCATGAAAGCCTACATTGACGAGCATCGCACGGCGACCACACCTTTCGATATCGTCGTCGAAGGCGAGACCCCTGGTGATAACTACCAGAAGGCCGATGAAATCGTTCACCCCTATGCCGAGGCTGGTGCAACGTGGTGGATGGAAGCCAACTGGGATGCGTCTCGCAGGCACGAAGTGCCTGTACGCATCAAGCAGGGGCCACCTCGGCCTGTGTTACGGTAATTGGGCGAGCTTCTTCTGCCACTTGCTGCTCATCGTCAGATATGTCTGTTCGCTGATCTCCCCATTGGCAAAACGTTCGTCTAGTTTGTCAAGCATCTCTTCGATCTTCTCGCGAGTCATGGCTTCGCTAGCTTGTGAAGCCCCTGATGTAGAAGTATCCCTGGCTAGAGGCCCACTAAGGGCACTGGGAGGTATAAACGGTGTTGAGTTAGCAGCAGGGTCTGCAAAAACTACAGGTGATGCTGGTATGGACTTGGCCTCAGGAAGTACGTCTTGTATGTGAGCCATAATCTCCGCACGATGATCAACTGTTGACTCGCCCGGATTAGCTGCAAGGATTTTTAACGCCTGAGCACGCTCTAGCGTTAGTGGATCCATGCCCATGCGCTGTAAAACAGCAAGTTTGCTGAGTTCTGCTTCTGCCAGGTAAATACCTTTTGGGGCTTCTAGCTGAGCAATTATCACTTCCGCGTTGGCTCCTTCGAGCCTACCTTCCATTTCCATACGGACAGTTGCTTGCCTAGATGCTGCCTTACGAAATTCTTCCGGAATGTTTTGACTCTCAATCGTCAGCCCGCGGAACTCCAATCCCCAGCGTTCAAAGATGGGTTGGAGGATCCTTTTAGCGTCCTCAATAAATTCCGCCCGCGCAAGCTGAAACTCCATCACCGTCTTGCGAGCCATCAGATCACGTAAAGCAGAACTGACCTCTGACTTGGCAAAGGCAGAGAGGTGATTCTCTGTGTAGACCTGTTCGTGTCCTGCTACGTTGCAGAGAAATACTTGGGGGTTCACAATTGCAGCGCTGTAGTATCCACTTGCGCCAACGCTAATCCGATCTTTTGTGAGGATATCCGCAACTCCCCAACGCAGTTGAACCTCTTTCGTAGTCGTCCAAATCACTTCAATTTGACCACGTATCTGTACAGTGCGACTAATATCATACAGTCCAGGTGGCAAAACTTCCTGCTCAAGGATCTGACCATCCCTAAGAACCATAGTTCGCTCGTATTCGGAAACAAGAATAGCTTGTACACGGAGCAAAGAATTAGCCATTTGAATATCAGGGTCGGGAACACGCCACAACAGTCCTCGCTTTGATGGATTTGTCATAGCCACACGATGCCATGATAGCGGCATATACCCCAACCTCTGTCCAAGACGATGGACATCAGTCTCCGTCGTATCCAAAACTTGGATACCCCAGTTTACAAGCTTATGAAACATTTGCATAGTAAATCCTCTTTTCTCTTTAAGCTTTGTTATGCACCATACTGTTGAAGGAAATGATACGTTTGGCTCAGTGTGTTCGTCAGACTTTGATTGACGAAATTCAAACAGCCTACGATGATTTCGCGTTTATCCCCATTCTTGGCAACATAGCGAACAAATGCAACTGGCAAATACATCAATCCCATCATTTTGACACTAGTTGCCCCCAACTCCGATGCCTGTTGGCTAGCTGCCTTCATGGCTCTCTCAGCCATCTCTTCTGACATGAGAGCAGGCAAAGCAATCATTTGTTTATCCAGAAAATTAAAGGTATTAGTGCCAGCCTGAATTGCTGGTAATTTAGGATCATTGACCAACAAGTGCCCAACTACAGGTGTTCCTGTTGAGGTAGCATCCGCAAGAATGAATCCTGAACGACTCGTACCCGTTTTGGAAATGATACCGCTCTTCTCCGCATAGTTGAGTCTTGCTACCCAGTAGGGTTGGAGATGGCGAGCGACCATACCCACCGTTTCGCCACCCAGACCAAAGGTAGATTTCATACGCTGGCTCTCAACTGTCGTATCAAGCCAGCTCCAATCCATGAGAACTGCGATAGGATCGGCACCCGAGCGTGCTGCCAGCAAACGAGCAATAGACTGAAGTAAACCAAGCAGGTGATTTGGTGATTGAATGTTCACTAAAACACGGACATAGTAGATGAGATGCTCGTAGAAAGGCCCAAACTCTACTGGCTGTGTACGTGCAACTACTTCGTAGCATTTGACTACAGCACGGAAAATGAGAGCAACCATGATATCTTTCTGTATTCCTTGCTGTAGCGGTACAGTATAGAGCGGGTTGTAGGTACAGGCTCTAGCTTGTTGCTCCGCCTTGCTAAGTTGTGTGATCGCACGATCAATCTGTGCGATCACAGCTTCAGGAGCTACTCCTTGTTTCTTCTCTAACAGTGAGGTGAGGATATCAAGTAGAAGAAGGGCCCCAGTGATACGCGAGTCCAAAGTCATAATGTAGGCATGATAGCTCTGGTCTACTACGTTCTGCGCATGTTCGCGATAGTCCTTCTGCAAAGCCAACAGATTCTGGCGAATGGCCTGATACGAAAGCGCGCCGGGTGCGGCAAGATGATGGGCAATGTTGGCATAGTAGATCAGGCTCTGCACACGAAAGTGAAGCAGATTCAGTTGTATCTTGTGATCCTGCGTCACAGCAAAGTCCTGTAACTGTTGGGCCGAAACGCGGACTGCCAGGGTTTTCAGCCATTGGTTATTTCCCCGCCCTACTGCTACAAGCTGTGGATTTGGCTGATAGTTCTGAAAACTAGCGAGTATCTTGATCAGCACCATCGGAGCTTCAGGAGCATATTCGATGGCTTCAAGACGCCGATCAATGTCTTTCTTGAGTGAAGGATACAAGTTTTCACTGAAGATGAAACGGCGGGCATTGACATCAACTGTTCCGGAGCTACCATAACCACTGCCTACGATCATTTGATCGAGCCAGGCTTTTAACTCTTGTTTAAGTTTTTGTGCGTTATCCTGGCTCTGGCGGAGTGTGTAGACCGTATCACAGAATCCACATTTCATCGGCCTCGTCAGGTCCTGAGTCACACTATCGATCTCGGCGGGAGCTCCACACTTAGGACAAGTCAGTGCTTCCACCGCTGGTGCGGAAGATGCCATGAGTTGAACTGAAGAGTTTCTACTCAAAGGGCCGGAAAGCTGGCCCGTAGCGGCTACCGTACCACCAGTTTCGAGGACTTGTAGCTTTTGCAACCACTTTTGCCGCAATCCGTCGTAAGTAGTCTGGTCAATCTTGCCCATAGATATCTGGACATCCAATGAATCCAGAATATCGAAAATATCTTGCTTTTCCATGCTCTATTCCGTCTTTTCTAAAGGTCGTTAGGAACTCGCTGTCTGGGAACTTGCATATGAAATCCCTAACACGCTCTAGTGACTGTGAGCCCTGCGCTCAAGCGAGGCAACACGGCTCTCGATATTGTGCATTGCTCCTGCCAGTGCCTCTATCTTCGGCATGAGTTCTTGACGCAACTTGTCTGCTTCCTGCATTGCTTTGAATGTGACCATTGATCCACAGGGGGTACAGACAGCGACTCTACCGTCCATGCTCATAGTTGAACTATCCTGCTTGAGGACTTCCAGTATGCGCTTGGTATAGGGCGTCACAGTAGCCCTACACATCGTGAAGTGTAGATCAAAACCTTGCATTTCACGATGGCATAGCCAGCAAGTACGCGAGATACGCCAACTTTCCAGAAGTGTATTGACTCTTTGTAGCCACGCCTGATCGTTGCAAGATCGAAAGGCCTGACTTGCCTGGGAAAGATCAGCAGAAGCTGCAGAGGGATCATTATTCTTCTTCGTCATAGCCTCATAAAATGAGTACATGCCGCTATGGTAAAAAAAGCGCATATCCACTTTGTCGTTGTGCCCATCTTTTGCTGGCACATACCCGTAGGTGATCAGAGGATGACGAATAATTGCTTGAAACTTATCGCGTGCCAGCCTGTGTAGATCACGTGACCGCATCACATCATCTTGTGCCTGAAGGAGAGCAGTTTCGACCATGCGACAATCCAACTCAGCGCATAGAGGGCCGGTAGGCATCATCTCTGTTTGCGAGCCAATTACTTCAATCTGCGGCAAATTACTCAAGGTCTGGATCAACGGCGAAATAACACCCGGATCGCCACTTACCAAATAGCGATAGAGCAATCCATTGGCTATAGCTTGTGTTGCCATCATCTGCTCACCGCCTTCAGTGAATTTCTTGGCAGCTTTATCAAAAGTATCTGCTGCATCTTGGAACTTGTTCAGCAACACTCCTTTCTCAAATGCTCGCACGTAAAGTTCGTTTTGGTTGAGACCTAGCCCTGTGGTGTGCCTCATTTTGTCAAGGAATCCACTCATTGCTTACATTTCCTTTCGCATAGATGAATAGCACTAGTCTTAAATGCGTTGTGGCCTGGTGGGACGCATATATGCAGTACCTGGGCGAGGAGTCGCACCCCATGGCAACAAATAACGGCTATGCAGCATCTCTACCAGAGAGACAGTTGGTATTTTATCCGCTATAATGTCCAGAATAGCAAGAATTACCAGTGCGATCATAAATCTATCTTGTGTGATAAATGCGAAATTTTGATTAACTGTAAACCAATGGAAATAGCGTGCCCCGATTGCGAATGAAAGCAAGGGCAGATAGGCGTTGACGCCAGAAGCTAAAGCCAAACCATAAGATGTTCCAGTACTATTCATAATGAATTGCTACCAATCTTTAGTCAATTGAAAAACGTAGTTCTGATGGATGCATGAGTATATTAACATCTATCGATGAGTTGAGCCAATAAAATAAGAACATTTTCCTATATGCTCTTTCACCCTTAGATTCTCCACACTTTGGAATAGGTGAAGTATAGGCACGCACTGAAAAATGGATCAGTGCTTGTCTGTACTTCCCCTATTCCATCTCATCCATCCACGCACACACCTCTCTCAACCATTGGAGACTCATCTCGTGCATCTGCAACGCTACAAGCAAAGAATCATGTATCTCTTTGCGCTCAATTGCCCGTTGAAACTGCGTAAACCTCTGCACCGTTTCCGCCTGCATCTGCTGCCATTGCGCCCACGTAAATGTCCCAAAGGGAACGTTGAATTGTATCTTGAGTTATCTGAGGAAGCAAGGCATATGGTGGCAAATCTCCTGTTTTATTATGTGCAACATGCGAGGAAACGAGGAAGTCAGGAGTAGGAAAGGTTAAGTTTTAGCCTTTAGTGACCAGTATGCGCAAGTGTTTTGTCAATCAGCACAGGGATACGCGTCTCGCTGATCAATTGCTTGCTCATCTCGTCCAGCCACACCTGCGGGTTTCTCCAGGTGGGCGACCGCGAACCCCGCGACAAGCCGTGCGTGAGTCGGCCTACGCGTACGCCGCGGTCGCTCACGCAGAGAGCTATGCACAAGCGAAGTGTTCATGGTGGACGAAAATGCGTTGCTGGTTGGCTTTGCGGACTCGACCAGTGATACGAGTCCCAGATACTACCCGGCATTTCTCGGCTAATGTTGTTGGGATGTATATTGTCTGTTCAGTGCCAGCTGTTTCACCAAGCAGACTAGGGAATCCCTCGACGGCTTGAACTCGCTCAATGAAGACTCTTGCAATAAGGAATTCTTTCAAGTCAGGTGCTGGCATAAGCGAACGTATCTGACCTGTAATATCTGACCAGTTCTCGATGATGGAGACCATGACTTAACTCCCTTTTATGTGTGTAACAATTTTCCACTTTAGTATACACCGGTTTCGGTATGCAGAAGTCTTACAATGGCTTCTGCTATAGGTTGTCCAGTGTATCCTTGATAATAACTGTAAGCAGGGGAGGGATTGACTTCAAAGCAGTAGTATGTGCCATCTGCTAACCGCTTCAAGTCGATACCACAGAGGGGTAATGCTAGCATGCGCGACACGTCTATACAGCAGGATACGATGTGTTTGGGCAATTCTACCGGAGCCAGGGTTACTGCAACACCTTCTTGTTCTGCATAGCGGTAGTCGATAGCTTCTGTGTGGATCTCGGTGGCGAAGACCTCGTTAGCAACAACGTGGACGCGTATGTTGGTTCCTGGTACGAATTCCTGAAACTGCGTAGGTAAGTGGCGAATTTTCCAGAGATCTTTTAGCCTCTCGGGAGTAAGCTCTTGGACAATCGAGCGAACTGAACTGATCGATTTATAAATAACACGTTTGTAAAGTCGTAGGAAGCGATGAACCTCGTCGGGATCGTTAGTGATTAGTGTTGCGGGAATGCGAAAACCAGCCCGAGCGATAAACTGAGCTTGGTATGGCTTCGATTGATTTGAACGCATCGCGCTGTTACGGTTGAGCACATGACACCTACTCATTTCCAGCCATTCGTCAAACGCCTCATGAAACACGGCCGATTTGTAGAGTTTGTCGGGTAGGCATTGCCCTCCAGACTGCTTGTTTTCTGGTAGGTCATGATAATCCATCAGGCGCACATAAACGCCTGTAAAGGAAGCAAGCGGCCAGCTTCTACTATGAATAGTGAGTGTACCATCAACCCGCCGATCTTTAACCCATAGATCAATATCGCTAGAGTGGATCTCGCGCTGGTTGAACAACACATATGCTATACTGAGGCGTTCTGCTGCTTCAATAACCATATTTAGGGGTGCCTCAGAGGGTATACCGCAAAACAAGAGCATTACTTCATCTCGACGTTGCTGATTATCTGGGTTTCTAAGAAGGTCACGATATGTTGTAGTTCTTGAGTTGAGCGCACCTCAGGAAAAGGGTTAACAGTATACACCTTCCACCCATTAGTATTGTCGTGGTCATTTGAGTTAGCTGTGCGGGCAAAAGTAACTTCCAGGAGGTTGCATGATGCGAGCTGGGCCAGCTGGCAGAGTTCTGGTTGAAACAGTTCTGCCAGTTGACCTACACTCTGTTGACCAATGACTAGCACGCGTTGTTGGCCTTCGGATGTAGGCTCCAGGTACAGTATCGGTCGGTTCTCTTTCAAGAAAAGTGAAGAGGGTCCTGGTTGTGTATTCTGATGCAAGCTCTGAGCCAAGCATGGGTACGCACGATAGTCCTTGTCGGGAAAGTGTAATGCGTTGGTAGTGAAGTGATAACCAATCGTTGGCAAACCAGCCTGACCAGCTAGATAGAGCCACTCAGCATGAGTATGCTGTGGATAGCTTAGGCCACTATGACTAACAGGATTGATTACAGGACAAGGGAGACTAGCAAGCCAGCTAAGCAGCAGAGCAA
>WNGM01006884.1_pt1 | contig 14491 bp, 17 predicted proteins | sample 5400571 | NCBI WGS metagenome assembly WNGM01 (sample SAMN13153378, study PRJNA577476) | soil metagenome | isolation source: 100 cm soil or saprolite under Garry oak tree replicate 2 | place: USA:California | collected 2016-06-15
GTGAAGCCTCTGTTCTGTCATCGGTTTTCCATAGACTCTAGCTGCAGCAGCGATCAGACGTTTCTCTACAGCAACCTTCTCCATTCTCCCAAGACCTCTCAGGAGGATTAGTCTCGCGGACCATTCGCCGATCCCTTTGATATTCTTCAGCCATTCCTCCACTTTGTCATACTCGGTAGTTCTGAGAAATCTCTCATCAACCTCATTGAACGCTCTGATCACATTTCCCAGATACTCTTCTCGACGCTCATGCTTGATCAGCGACTTCAACTCTTCCTTCGATGCATCGGCAAGCTGGCCCGGCTCCGGAAAAGCACGATAGACATGGCCCTTCACTTCGAGACTTGTCCCGAAGCGTTCCAGCAAAGCTTGCTTCGCTCGTCGTGCCGCGCTTAGCTGGTTTCGCTGCGACAGCACGGCCCAGCAGGCACACTCGAACGGAGTGAGAAACTTCACTTGGTGTAGCCCGTAGAGCTTCTGAAGGACCGGTGCAAAGTTAGAATCGTTTATGGCTATCCGGTAGAACTGATCTAGATCATCGGCGAGGCTTAGAAAGAACGATATTCTATCGACCACTACCTCGGTTAGTCCGCGTGAAAAAGGATGGTCTGCGTAGAGAGTGTATTTCAGACCCGGCATCTTGATTGTTCCGGTCGGTTTTATCTGGAACACAATGGCGCGGCCACCAACGCGAACGGCTTTTGTCATCGACAACTCGGTAACAGTCTGGTCTTCCCGCATCGGTGGAAACATTCCTAGAAAGTCCAGCGATTTTGCAAAATCGAATGGCGGGGTCGGTCTGAGTGAACCTTCTTCGGAGTACAACCCCAATCTTTGACCTTTCCAGCAAAATAAATTGTATGATTGCCTACTTAGGTAGGCCGGAGGGTCAACCTCTTTGAAGCGAAAACAAGAGAGTATCGGTATAGGACAGATCGTTGATGATCCAAGGAAGGTGGAAAATGCGTACGCCCATCAATACGAGGATGTTGCGAGAAAGGTCGCAAATCTCATCCGCCCAAGGAGAGGAATTCTTGCGGAGATTGGGTGCGGGAAAGGCCAGCTAACTATCCCTCTGGCAAAGCTTCTCCCACGCCACCGATTCAACCTCGTGGACACGTTCACTGGCGCGTACACAGGGACTCTTAGTCAGTTGAACAAGGCCCTATCTGGAGCGAAGCTGACGAGCCGGGTCAAGGTGCACAAAGCAGACTATCTAGACTGGCTGTGGGAAGAATTCTCTGACAGGTATGTGGGAGTAATATCAAGCGAGTTTCTCCCGGAGATCGATTCCTACGAGTTGTCCATGTTCTTGGCGGAATGCTATCGGGTTGTGAGACCCGGCGGTCTTACTGTCCACTTGTTTCTTTCGCCAATAGCCAGAAACCGTCGACAGAGGTTGCTGATAGAGGCGGACAGTAACCCGAAGTGGACAAAGACGCCTCCTAAGGAATGGTTTTCTCCCAAGCCCGCGCTGGTAATGTCCGCGCTAAGACGAGTAGGCTTTCAAAATCCCCGCACAGAGAAGTTCGAGAACAATCTCATCATAAAAGGTGATGCAGTAAGGAGCTTCCTCCATAGCTGGGATGTTAGAGATGCATTCTGGAAGAGATACAAGTCGCAACTAGCAACCGAAGGGTTGGAAATCCCCGATTGGACGATAGTCTCAGGTCGCAAACCTCGATGAGACAGGATTCCGAGGAACTGGAACGTCTAGTGCCCTATTCCTTTCGAAGGAAAGCGGGCAAACTACCACTTTCCCGGCAACGGGGACCTCGGTTGCCGAATGCTGTGTTACAGCACGGCATTCCGGCGCGAAACGGAGAAATATTCAACTTGATTTTTGAGTCTGCTAACTCAGACTGGGACCAGTCAGCGACCTTGGTGACTGATCAGACTGTGAGACTTGGCGACAGATTGTACAAGAAGGGAGTCGTTGTGCATTATGATTCTTCAAACGTCCCATTGCGCGTTGCAGTAAGAACACGGGAGGGGTGCTTTGGGTATGGAACTCGTGGCACTATCGCGATACAGCTGGGATTCTGCACACCGTGTCGCAGCTGAACTATGCCGGCATGATAGTGGAGAAACTCCCCGATGGTTTCCGATATCTATGCAATGAAGGTAGAGACGACGATGATTACGACGATCTAGTTTTCCGAATCGAAACAACAGGAACGATTGAGTCGCCGAAGTGATGAGATTAATGGAGCAACATAGAGGCTATGAAGAAGCAGGGGGCATCTACGTAAAGGAACTTTGTACCTACCCTGGGTTTGCAGATGTTCGAGGCTACGGGAAAGAAAGATGGGGTTTCAACAGCGAGACGCGACCCAGGTGCTCAACGGTCTACGCCGTTTTGTTTGTCTTGGTTTCTTGTGTTCGTTCCATGGATCCGCCGCATCCGCAGCCAGGTCCGCAGCAGCAACAACTCAAGTCATACTTCACCTCGGTTAGTCAGTTACTTTTCTAAAGTATTTAAACTAATCGAGATCATTGGCAAAAAATGGGCTCTATGTGTCCTAGCCATGCTAGGAAATGATGGGACCCTACGGTTCGGAAAGCTAGCCGAAAAGCTTCCAGGAATTAGCGCGAAGACATTGACGGAAGTTCTGAAGGATCTTCAGCGAACAGGGCTGGTTAAGCGTCAGGCTTTTGCCGAGATTCCACCGCGAGTCGAGTACCATCTGACCAGAGAAGGGAATGAGCTGACGATGCTGGTGGCGCCATTGATGGTCTGGGCTGATAACAGGACTGGGCTTGTCAAGCTGGAATCTTAGGATGCTTCATCCTAGATTCGACAAGCTTTCCAGCCCGCTCTTCCAGCTGAGCAGCTTCCTTCCGAAGATCAGAGACCTGTCGTGCGATCCTTTCCACGTACTTTTGGTCATCGAGACTCGCTAGGTTGATCAGGACATTGCTGGCGGCTCCTTCAACCGCCGCACGCGCAGCAGAAACAGCGGTAACGACATCAGACAAGGCGTTCGTGGACCCTTTCTCCGCAACCTCACGGGCCAGCCGCAAGGCTCTGACTGAATAGTCGAGGGTTGAGAGCGGGATCTCAGATGCCTTGATAGTTGCTTCTTCAATCGCTTTCTTGCGAGCCTCAGGCTGATCCTTCGGGAGCTTGAACGCTTTCATCACCAAGTCAAAGGCTTCAGTGTCCTCGACGACAAGGTGTAGAAGTTTCTGGCGAAGAGCCTCGCCCTCCTTCACCACCTCGTTGAGCTTCTCTGTGCCGGGCGGGGCCTCTTTCTTTCCAAGCGTTATTCGAGCGACCATGGAGACGAGACCTGCGGCGAGCGCTGCCATGTACGCGGAGACGCTCCCACCGCCCGGAGTCGCCTTCTTAGATGCGACCTCTTCGCTGAACAATGCCAAACTCTGATCGGTCAAGGTTGACGGCCGGGGCGCGAATAACTTCCTCTCCAGGACCTGGTCTCGGCTGAAATTCTCCAGTCGGAGATAGAACTCCGCGGAGTCGACAAGGGGGTCCATGGGCGTGAGTCCAACGATCTCGCTCCCGACAACTGGGACCCCGTAGCGATCGGCGAAGAGCTTGACGAGCTCGTAGGCTTTGAACAACTGGGTCTTGCGATAATTTGTCAGGTTCATCGACACCTGAACTATCCCCCGTTCTTTCAGTTCGAACCCGAGAGCCTTTACGAATGCGAGGCCGCCGTCCTTCGCTCGGAGTTGATGCGCGATTTTCTTCGCGATATCTAGGTCCTTCGTTCCAAGATTGACATTGTATGCTACTAGTATCTCCCGGGCTCCAACAGCCGTCGCGCCTGCAGAAGGATGGATCTTCTCGGGACCAAAATCCGGCTTCTTCGCCGGGTCCCTGCCAATCATATCCCGAAGACCCTCAAACTCTCCCTCACGGACATCAGCGAGGTTCCGTCTTTCAGGAGTCGTGGCCGCTTCCTCGTATAGGAAAACAGGCACCTGAAATTTCTCGGCAAGCTCCTGGCCGAAAGAGCGAGCATATTGGTACGAAGGGGACGACATCAACAGCACCCATTCGCGGATGCTCGCCTTTGTGGAGTCTTAGGTCGATTAGCTCAATGGCTTTCTGGCTAGCAGCTAGGGCAGCGTCTTTCGTGGGTCCAGGTTCGCCGACGAAGCTGATCACGGACCGGTTGTGGTCCGGGTTGGATTCCACATCAAGAAGCGTGACGCCAGGAGTTTTTCTTATCGCATCAGCAATGGATTCTATGACCTCCTTTCTCCGGCCCTCACTGAAGTTGGGAACGCATTCGACTAGCCGCAATCTGGATGCCTCTCAACCGTCCCCGTGTCAACTCGTCTCCTTAATAGTCAAGCGGGCTAGAGAAGCTCGATCTTGTGATCGACTAGTTTCTCGAAATCTCCTCGAAAATAGAAATCTCCACGAAACCTTCTCCCCTCGACCGCGTGCCTGTACCAGTACCGGTCGTCCTCCCACATCTCATCAAAGGGGGGCCGGTCAATCGGAAACCATCGAAGAATGCCCTCTTTGCCCTTCTTGACGGTCCCGCGGAACTCGTTGGTGAGGAATACGTGTGCTATCCAGTCCGGGTCTTCTCGTTTGTCATGCTTGAAGAAAATGAGAGTTCCGACATTTCTTAACTCATGGACTCCCAGACCCGTCTCCTCGTAAACTTCACGCACAACGCAGCGTTTGGCAGTCTCTCCAGGGTGCAGTTTTCCACCTGGAGCGTTCCATTTGCCGGCTCCGAAGAGGCCAGGATTCTTCTTCAGCAACAGAACCCTGTTGTCATGGATGATGAAGCATAGGGTTGCGTGAATGGTCAATTGGACAATTTCAGGGATTGCGTTTCTGTTTAAGCAGGATGATCGCCTGTGCTAGGTCCCCGCCTGACTGTCGCAACGCGTTCGCCGCCTCATCAGCGGAAACGCCTGCTTGTGAGGCGACAAGTTTCACGTCCTCATCTGATCCTCCGCCAATTCCTTCCTCCCTCATAGTTCCTCCTCCGACCTGGTAGACTGTCTGTCCTTGGACCGTCACGGTGGCGACTTCGGGGTTGTCGATGATGATCCGTTTGGTCGGGGTTTCCATGATTACCTTTGTGACCTCGTCTAGTTGTTGGACTTGCATGCCCATGCGTTGCATCATTCTGTTGGCCTCGCGAGGATTGATCTTTCCACGACGCATCATAACGAAATCACTTCCAATCTCCTGTCCGGTGATTGTTAAGCCTATTCAGAATCGGCAATTCCATGCCGAACCTTTACGGCCACTCCAATCTTGAAGCTCTGCATCTCTATCGCGTTGAAGAAGGATCTTCCAACTGCCAACAATCGGTCCTTTTTGTCCACCACCAAGACTTCTTCTTCGGGCCGTAGCTCAGGGTCCACGCCGATCACATGTTTGGCGAACACGTTTCCACCCTTCCGGATGAACGGCTCAACTCCAGGGGTGACTTTGACCCGTAGCTTCGGGGCCTTGAACACTCGTTTTAGGGCGAGGCCTCCATTTACGGTTAGAGCCAGGAGTCCGTCCTTAGGACGGTATGTGGCCAATAGCCTCCCGTCATTGTAGACGTGGCGTATTCTATGGGTGTTAGGGGATCGCACGATTAGTATTGAGGGTGGAAAGGCTTTCTCGGCTCCTTTACCGAACTGGTAGGCTGCTACCGCTCTGATCCGTCGCAGCTCGTGGAGTTGGGGCTTGACAGGTTCGAGGGGCATCCTTGTTCCGATAGCTAATTAAGCCTGGTCGGAGCCTATTTCTAATGTTTCTCCGCCACGAGGTCTTGTAGCAGCCATTGTACTGTGAGGTTTGCGGGAGCGAGATAGTCGGCAAGCCCGCCCGGTCCCTTGTCGAAGGCGCAACCCTGATCGTCTGCCAGAAGTGCTCCAGTCTGGGAAAGGAGCTTCCCGGTTTTCCTGAAAGAAGACAGAGAACAGCCCGGCTTGGACCAGTGCCCTCCCACACTCGAACCCCAATAGAGAGCCTGCCAAAAGCGGTTGAGGACTCAGATCTTGTCGAGGATTATCCCATGATCGTGAAGGAGGGTCGTGAGAAGCTAGGCTTGTCACAGACGGATCTCGCCTTCAAAGCGAAAGAGAAGCTCACGGTGATACAGAAGATCGAGCTAGGCAAGATACTGCCTACGATGAGGTTGACGAAGGAGCTAGAGCATATTCTACGGGTGAAGCTGCTCGCACCGCGAGCAGAGCTTGAGATCTCCACCGTTCCCGTCAGGCAAGCGGGGCCGAGAGAGCTAACCCTCGGCGACATCGCACTGGTAAAGCATAGAGAACCAGAAAACAAGTAGCAAGAGAACCGGGAGCGGTGAGCCCCCCCGCGGGCCGCTGGAACCTTTAGAGATAAGGCGGTTGAAGGAGGGAGCGGCTCCAGAAAAAATGACGGTCAGAGCAGTCCCACTGGCGGTGCCGGAAGAGGTTTTCCTCCGGGACACGGACAGAAAACGAGCCAAGAAAGGAATCCTAGGCGGAACGGAAGAGAAAGTTGTGTTCGCCAAGAAGATCTTTCTGCCCTACCTCGATTTCACCTACCGGTTTCCCGCGGAAAAGGGCCTCCTGTCAAAGCAGATGGTGATGAGCGAGGGCCGGTCAACAGTCTTGGCCTTGCGAGAGGCGAACTTCGGCTTCGATCCCAGACTAGTAGAGCTGGCCCCGATTCTTGCTGATATGGAACTGGATTCTGCATCAATCATTAACGGAGTTGGCTCTACGGTTTTGGTTAGCGAACGGCTGGCCGAACTCAAGAATCTCCTTAGAGATTATGAGATACAGTCAGAAGAGAGGTCGAAACAGTATGTGGCTCTCCCGAAGGGAAATCCTACGAGAGAAAGTCTGAAGGAGAATATTGAGTTCTTGAGAAAGACGAAGTTGTTGCGATGGAAGATGTTCGCCGACGGGTTGCGACTCCCCACAAAACTCGATCTCGACAAGCTAGAACTCCTCGACGGGACACTGTTCTACTTGCCCTATTTTATCGCAAAACTCTCGCGTGGAGGAGAGGCACGTTATATTGTCTGGAACCGCGAAGGCAGAGAAGATGATACGATTGCGGACGAGATGACGAAGAACAAGAAGTTCCGAACCCTCATCGAAACACACGCGCTCCCACAGACAGTCTGAAGTTGCCAGTGACTCACCCTCGCAGTGATATAGAAGACCATGTCACAATATCTGTGACTGCGACCAATGGCTTACTGCTGGAAATGCGGCGCTCAGCTATACGACAACTCTTCCTTCTGTCACAGCTGCGGTGCACCAGCCAAGCCCTCTCCCACGATGACCTCTAGTGGTCAGACAGGTTTCGAACAGCTGAGAGACGACAGAGTATTCCAGGACCATTGGGCGAAACGGGTCATTGCTTACATTGTTGACGTGGCCATAGTATCGGTTGCAGTGTATTTTCTCCTACTCGTTGTAGCCCTTCCTGCGCTCCCAGGGATCTTTTTCGGTCAGACGTTCCCTTTCGCATGGTTCTGGGGGTTCTGGCTGGGCGGAATTGCAGCGTTGATCGTTCTAGCCTACTTTGTCCTAGCTGAAGCATTGTTCGAGCGGACAATTGGGAAGGAGCTCATGGGCTTGAGAGTCGCACGACTAGACGGCAAAGGCGTCGACCTCTGGTCCTCACTTGTCAGAAATGTCTCCAAGATCGCCTTCATACTTCTCCTCCTTGACGTGGCAGTAGGTCTCGGGACACATGGGGACGGCCGGCAAAAATATAGTGACCGCTACATTGGAACCACGGTCGAAACCACGAACAGCTCCAGAATCATTCCCGACCGGATATAGATCTCTACTAGAGTTCTCCGTGTTCCTATAGGCCAGTTGTGCGGAAGCGAAATCAGCTTATTATCCTCAAACCTTTGCAATCAGGAAGCGCTGTATGTTGAGGCCTGAACAGGCTAAGCGACGAGAGAAGAAGGGTCGTAGAACTGGCTGGATCATTGAGTCTGTTTATGATTCTATGGAAAACTCGATGCTCGGCAACCCCATAGACGACAACACGCTGTGACGAAATCTACAGTTTGACAGAGGTTCTGTAGGACTTCAAGCCTACCCCTCTAAGCCGATTACCGATCTTCGCAATCACTCCTGGTGCCTCGGTGCCGATCTTGCATAATACGGATTGGACGAACAGAGAAAGGCTCTCCACCTTCACAATATCGCTCTCCAACCCCGAAGCCCTTACAGCATTCTCCACGAAGGCCTTGCTGGCTCCTACAACTATTACCCTGTCGAAGGGATATTTTCTCCACGATACAAGACTGTCCCTCGCCTGATCATCTAGTTCAACGGAGATGTTCTCGCCTTCAAGCTCAGTCACGATCATCTTCAGTGGGACAAAGTCGACCAGCGCATTCGTGTCAAGAATCTCTCTAGCCGACCTCGGCTCTCCATCGGCTAGTTGAGCCCGCATTCTGTGGAGTGGATACAGCGCGTCTTTCGGTCTAGGGTCTTGGATTCCAATGTCGACATAGACCCCGTAACCTATTCGACCCGCCCCTGCGACGAAACCCCTTACAACGTCCCACTTTTCAAGACTCATGCGGGAGACTGAGGCTTCACCATACTCTTTCTTGAGGAGGTTAAGAAACGCGTTCGCGTCTTCTCCTTTAGCCCTAACCTGGAGCCATTGCCCCTGCTGGCCAAACTCCGATTCCATTTCAAGGCCCCTGGCTTTCTCGACGAGAACCTTAGCGATGAACTGCGAGCCTTGTCTAAGTGCTTGCGGTGGAATTTTCTCGGCGAGGGTGGCGATCTGCCACTCCTCTACCACTTGCTGTGGCTCCGGAAAGAATCAGATCTTATCAGGATGGAACGCTGCTGGCCGTTCTTGGAGTTCGGACTCTATCTTCTTCGATAGATCCTCTAGCACCTGAACTGTCCTGCTGTTGTCTTCGCTGATTAGTTGGCCGTTGCAGCTACTGCAACGGAACGCGGACTCCATGGCTTCCTCGAAAGTCACTCTGACGGTGAGGCATCCTTTGCACATGAAGAAGCTGTGTCCCTTCTCGTACTCGAGGCGGGATCGCATCTTTTCCAGAGCCTTCTTCTTCCTGCTTCGGACGAATGCGTCAAGCTGGTCTGGCTGTAGCTTCCAGTGATAGATGAACCAGCCTGTTTTCTCATCACGGCTCCGAACAACGGTTACTAGGGCGTGATTGTAGAGCTTGTAGAGGACCCTGCGGGCGGCGTTCAGCTTGACATTCGCATTTACCGCGATAATATCATCAGTCGTCGTTCCAGCGTCGGATAGTGCCTGGACGACGCTGAGAGCTTCCTGTCCACCGAAAAAGCTTGCCAGCCGTGCAAGATCATCATGACTAGACCCCATACTCGCAAAAATCCCTCGTTGACACCCTATATTGTGCGCTTCTCCAATTTAACGTATTAGGCTCTAAAGCCCGGTTCTTAATCATGGCAAGGATAGTTGTGCTCCGCATCGGGCACAGGTTCTTCAGGGATTCGAGGGTTACGACTCATGTCTGTCTCACAGCTCGCGCGCTCGGCGCTGACGGCGTAATCATAGCCGATAGGGAGGATAAGACGGTTGAAGCTACTATCAGGGAAGTTGGAAAGAGGTTCGGCGGAAACTTCTCCATCGAGTCCGGCAAACCATGGAGGAAAACCATTCGCGACTGGAAGGATGAGGGTGGAAAGGTGGTGCATCTGACCGCTTATGGCCTGAAGCTGCCTCATGTAATCCACGAGATTGGTGAGGCTGACAAAGACATACTCGTGGTGGTTGGGTCAGAGAAAATGCCAGGTGAAGTCTTCAAACTCGCAGACTGGAACGTCTCGGTGACGAATCAGCCGATGAGCGAAGTCGCTGCTCTCGCAGTCTTCCTCGACTGGCACCTCCAACACGGCGCCTTCGACAAGACGTTTCCAAACGGACAAGTCCAAATCGCTCCGTCACGTGATCGGAAGAATATTCAACATCTCAGCTAGAACGAGGTGACGTGTAGGATGTTGATTGAGGAAACGCTAGAAAAGTTTCTAGACGAGGACATTGGCCACGGAGACATCACTACTGACGCTCTTGTTGATTTCAGGACAAAGGCTACTGGACAGGTGGTCTGTAAAGAACGAGCCGTAATCGCGGGCTTGTCAGAATCCATCATCCTACTCAAGCTCCTAGGCTGCAAGGGAAAATCGAAAGTCCGAGACGGACAAGAGGTCCCCGCAGGAACTGTCATTCTAGAAGTGGATGGTTCTGGGAGTTCTCTTTTGAAAGTGGAACGTGTGCTGTTGAACTTGTTGTCTCACATGTCAGGAGTTGCAACTGCAACTGCTGAACTTGTAAGCATCGCAAAGAAGAATGGGAACTCGGCGAGGATCGCATGTACGAGAAAGACCCTTCCAGGTCTCAGGTACTTCGAAAAACGGGCAGTCGAGCTAGGAGGCGGCGACACCCACCGTCTCAGGCTTGACGATGCTGTCTTGATCAAGGACAATCATCTCGAACTGGCCGGGTCCATAACCGAGTCTGTCAGGAAATCGAAGGCCAAGGTGAGCTTTACCAAGAAAATAGAAGTAGAGGCAACCAGCCCGAACCAGGCCGTGGAAGCGGCGCGTGCCGGCGCTGACATCGTCCTACTGGACAACATGACAGCGCAAGAAGTGAAGAAGTCGCTGGACTTACTAGGCGCCAAAAAGCTTCGAGGCCATATTCTGGTCGAAGTGTCCGGTGGCATTACACGGAACAATCTTGCGAGCTATGTCAAGACGGGCGTGGACGTGATCTCCGTTGGATCAATAACTCATTCTGCTAAGGCAATTGACATGAGTCTTGAGCTTCACTCTGTCAAGAAATAGCCTGGAAAATTTGTCCCGGCAATCTTAAACCGTTCAAGTGAACGATGTCAAAGTGAGATAGTTCGTCTGGAACAGAAGATCAGATTCTGCACTACAAAGGATGGTGTCAGGCTTGCGTATTCTACACTGGGTCATGGACCGCCGTTGGTCAAGGCCGCGAACTGGCTTGGACACTTACAGTTCGATCTAGATAGCCCGATATTTCGTCACTGGACAAGGGAGCTGTCAAGATACCATGAATACGTCCGTTATGATGATAGGGGATGCGGGCTATCCGACCGTGATGTCAAAAGTTCTACGTTCGAGGACTGGGTACATGATCTAGAAGCGGTGGTAGATTCCGCGGGTCTTGACAAGTTTGATCTGCTTGGGATTTCTCAGGGGGGCGCGGTCAGCATCGCCTACGCAGCTCGTCATCCCAACCGTGTAAGTCATCTAATTCTATACGGAGCTAGTGCCTTAGGCTGGTCCAAGATCCACACCTCGCCTGCAGAACAGGAAGAGGGAAATGCGATGCTGACGCTGACAAGAGCGGGATGGGGAAAAGACAACCCCGCTTACCGTCAACTCTTCACATCTCTATTCGTCCCAGGTGGGACCGCCGAGCAGGCCAGCTGGTTCAACGAGCTGCAGCGAAAATCCACCTCGCCAGAAAACGCGGTGCGCTTCCTAGTGGAGTTCGCTCAAATCGACGTCCTTGACCAGCTCGCCAAGGTATCAGCGCCAACACTCGTCATTCACACCCGAGGCGATCTAGTGAACCGGTTCGAGGATGGAAGAGATCTGGCAACATTGATCTCAAAAGCCCATTTCATTCCACTAGAGAGCAAGAATCACATTCTGTTGGAGGACGAGCCAGCATGGCAGGACTTTCTAGTCGAGACTCGACGTTTTCTAGGCGTGGCACAGACGGGGCCCGAGCTGTCTTCGAAAGACAAGGAATTAGGCGTCAGAGGATGGCTCAGAGGACCCAAGAAATAGCAGGCTCGAAGAAAGTCAACTCAGGACAGTGTTTTCGGGTCGAACACTAAACAGCTAATCGAGAAAGCGGAAAAGATCCGTAATCGAGAACACCGGCTCAAGCCATCTCTCCGACTGAAAACTCAGGCCGAGATCTACAAGTTCGTTCATGATAGGGGGCTTGTCTCGGCTCTGGGAGGAAACGAGCTTCCAAGCTTCATCAGCGCCATACTTGGCAGACCCTGGAAGCCGTCTGCGAAAGGTTTCACCGGATGGAATGATTGGTGGTCGACGAAGATATCCGGCCAGTCAGTGGCGCACGTCTCCCGTGAAATCGAGGGGAGAAAGGATATTCTCGCAACAAGAATATTCCGACGGACCAAGACCTTCGTCGCCAATGAGCTCTGGCCGATTCTCGACAGGATAGTGAAGCATCACCAAGAGCCGATAGAGAAAAGAAAGATTCTCTCAGATCTGGAACTTAAACTGCTGGAAACCATTGAGACTGAGGGGTCGATTCGGACTGATCAGTTGAGAAAAAGGCTTAGACTCGGGGCAAAAGAAAACAATTCGAGGTTCCATCGCTCGCTAAGTAATCTGGAAAGCTACGCGTTGATAATTGGGGCTGAAGATCCCTATCCGGAGACCCATATGCACGCTAACATCTGGCAGACATGGGACACGAGAATAAGTAAAGAGGTCGATCGCGTTGGCCTCTCATACCATGAAGCGTTGGCCAAACTCTACGAGAAAACTGTCGACGCATGTGTTCTCGCTCACGAAGGTCAGATGCGAAAGTGGTTCCGGTGGAGTGTCGACATGGAGGTGGCTAAAGAAGAATTGCTGAAGAACAGGAGAGTCATGAAGGCAGGCCCCTTCATCATCGCACCTCGAGTCTTGAGATCCTGAGACTCAATATTTGCGGACTATGCAGCGGTCTCGCGATCTCCCTGACGGCCTCCATCATCTCCAGCAGGACTAGGACACCGTACACGATCGTTCTCGTCCTATTCGGACTAGCAATCGCCGGCTCGTATCTACCCAGTCTCTTAGGGGTCAACCTTCTCTATGACAACCTGATCGGCGGCGGGTTATTCGTCGGTTTAGTTCTTCCCCCGCTTCTCTTCGAGACTATGATGAATATTCGCTACGAGGATCTCCGTTCCGTTGTCAGGCCGGCCCTGCGCCTCGCAACAGTCGGCGTTCTAATTGCCACGATCGTCGGGGGACTATTTCTGTGGCAGATCGCTCGGCTCCCCCTCACCTCCTCCTTCATCTTCGCGTCGCTAATTGCACCTACAGATACCGCTACGGTTCTTGAGATCTTCCGGAGAGCAAGACTTCCTCGAAAGCTCTCGACGCTTATGGAGACAGAGGCCGCTTTCAACGATGCCACCGGAATCGCGATTTTCACGATAGTGATCACGTCGTTCAGCGTCTCTCAACTGTCCCTCTTTCAGGCTGCTACTAGCTTCGTAACGATTCTCGGGGGAGGTGTCCTCGTGGGGCTGGCTGTCGCGCTTGGAGCTCATTTTCTCTCTAGAATTGTGACAGATCCCATGTCTGAGACAATGATTACGATCACCGCGGTGTACGGGTCATTCACTGTTGCACAGGCTCTCGGGGTCTCAGGATTGGTGGCGGTCGCTGTCGGAGGATTGTACTATGGGAACTCGACGCTAAAGACTTGGGTCCGCCCTCAAACAACTCGGATTGTCAGGAATTTTTGGCGGATAATGGCGTTCATCGCGAACTCTCTTGCTTTTCTCTACATTGGCCTTAGTACCGATCTCTCGAAGATAGTCGCCGATCTTCTTCCGATCGCAATCGCTTTTTCAGCCGTAATCCTCGCCCGTGTTGCAACAGTATATCCTCTTCTCGGAACATCAAAGGTGGATAATGCCCCGGTTCCTAGATCTTGGAAGAACGTGGCACTCCTCGGAGGGGTGAAGGGCGCACTCTCAATCGCACTGGCAGCGTCTCTCCCAGCAAACACTCCTGCCAGGGATCTGATCACTTCCATGGTGCTGGGTGTTGCCTTTCTGTCCATTATTATCCAGGGTTTCCTCCTGTCACACTATACCGCGAGGAGGTTTCCGAGGAGGCCGAGCGGAGGATTACAAACAGTTCTATCAGCCAAGAGATAGAAGCGATATTCTCAACCTTCAGAAGGCATGGCTAAGCCAGCACATAGGATCTGCAGTGCAGGTTCTGTGCAGTTGCTTTACAGGAGTTCGCGAGAACTTTTGAAACAGTGGAGCAAGTTACACTCACGGTAAGTTCCCCGTCTGCACATACTATCCAGACGACTCATGAAGAAAATCGCGTTCTCTCTATGTTTGGTAATGGCGACTTTAATGGCTTTCAATGCTCCGCTCCTTGCGCATGCACCCCCGAATACATCTCCCACGATTGGAACCCCTGTTATCCAACCATCACCGCCAACTTACAATGCCCCGGCAACAGTCTACGTGAACGTTACTGACCAGCACTCAAGTGTACAAAACGTGACCATCATTTACACGACTGACAACTGGAAAATGGTTAACACGACTCTTCTCGCTTCATACAATGCCACAACCACCACTGCCACTGCTCAGATACCGGCACTAGCGAGCGGAGGCCACGTCGCATTCTATATTGTGGCCTTTAACGGCAACGGCATTAAGGGTGTCAACAATAACTCGGGAAGCTACTTCGGCTACGATGTCGCGGCACCTCC
>WNGM01002600.1_pt1 | contig 14490 bp, 11 predicted proteins | sample 5400571 | NCBI WGS metagenome assembly WNGM01 (sample SAMN13153378, study PRJNA577476) | soil metagenome | isolation source: 100 cm soil or saprolite under Garry oak tree replicate 2 | place: USA:California | collected 2016-06-15
TCATAACTAAATATGGCATCGAAAAAAAGAAAATGGGGATTGGTCATGTAAATCATCGTCGCAATCCCTGCCACCCGGCTCGACATCGTCACCTGCTCGTAAAACATATAGAGCGCCAGTATCATGAGCAAGCGCGAGGCGGCTATTACGGCGGTCCCCGCCTGAAAAGTGCTCAGACCGCCGATCGAGCTTAGCGCATTTGTCACGATTTCGAGTCCGGGATAATAGGGACTGACAGGAAGTAAGGAGTTCACACCGAAGAGGTGTCGCGTTCTGAGAATGTTATCCGCAGTTATCCAGTGTAACATCGCATCGTGAGATGCGATGTAGAGCGGACTTACCATCAACTGGACGAGAAAGAAACACATCCCGACCTGGCACAGCAGGCAGATACGCTCAAATCGCAGGGGAGCCGCGGAAATAAGGCGCACGAGATTGGGTACATAGATGAGGAGCAGCCCTGACAGAAATAAGAATTCAAGTGCCATATTGCCATATCGTGACATATCATACGAAAAAGATACCAGGAGAACACCCAGTGCGCTCGCCAGGGCTAGTCTTGGGAAGTAGCCAAGGGGGCTTGTGCCAGGTTTTGCTGATCGCAAACCCAGCGCAGCAAAATCCTCCGGCTGGGGTTCCTCTAACCTTCTTATCCAGCCCTGCAACGACACTGCGTGTCTACCTCCGGTCAGCAGGGCTGAAAGGAGTAACCGGGCAAATGTGCGCTGAATGATTAACATAAGGTTAATACCTCGCGATAGACTTGTTCAATACGGGGCACAACCGACTTTGCCTGGAATTCCACGACTCGTTGCCTTGCCACCATCTTCATGCATTCCCTTCGCTCAGGATCATCTAGCAGGCCTTGAATGGCCTCCCGCAGTGCTTGCGGATCACCCGGAGGAACAAGCAAGCCGGTCTGACCGTCAACGATAATATCGATCAGCCCACCGATGCACGAAGCAATGATGGGCCGTCCCATGGCCATCGCCTCCATAGCCACGGTTGGGCAGGCGTCGGGACAGATCGAAGGAATCAGCGCAATCGTGCAGCGACTCCAGGCCTGCATGATCGCACTATGGGGCCAGCGCCCCAGGTGCAAAACGTTCGGCGGAATGCGTTCGAGATAACCCGTGACCGGCCGCCCGATGAGCACCAGTGGTATCTGATTATTCAATTGTGCGTGGGCCTGAAGCAATACGTCTATACCCTTATCGGGCATCAAATCACCCACATACAGCAAGAAGTCGTTTTCTGGCAACTGTGCGAGCAGTGCATGCGCATCATTTTCCGGCGCTTCTGCGTTGTCTGGAATAAAGTTTGGGATGATCCGGTAGGGAACCCTGCTTTTTTCCAGCCGGGTTTGCTCGGCGACCGACCGGCTGACAGGCAAGAACATATCGACAGTTCGTCTTTCTATCTCTCCCCATATCAAATTCGCGAGCGTTGACGGCACGCCTTTTCCAATCCCATAGAAGTCGGCAGCGCAGTTCATGCACTTCACGAAGGCAGGGCCGCTGCAGCGTACTCCATGACGCATGAGTCGCTTCTGGACGCAGACCAGGCTGTAATCGTGCAGGGTCATCACCAGTTTCGCCCTGCTCCATGCTTTCAACGGGGTAAACGAGTGTACGATCCAGTTATGGGCATGAATGATGTCGGGGCGCTCTTCCGAGATAATCCGGCGCAAGGCCCATAGCACTTCCGGGTCTGTGAACGGCGGCGCGAATTGGCGATCTTTGTAGCTGAAAATCGCCTCCATACGCTGCAAAGTGCCGCGAATGCGGTGGATGCGCACCCCCTTTTCGCTTTCGAAACGTGCAAATCCTTTGTGCCAGAGCGTCGCCACAGAAACTTGATGCCCCCTGGCTGCAAGCTCAGCGCTAAGATTGGTGACATGGCGCTCTTCTCCACCAATCGTGGGCGGGTAGAATTGTGCGAGCATCAAGATACGCATTGATCCCTCCTGGCAGTAGAGTCAAGCCTACTACTTTCCAGTATAGCAGTGCCCAGTATAGGGGTCGGTGCACACCCTTCGCCTGGTAAAAGTGCAGCAAAAGATTTCTGGCACCTTTCGCCATGCGACTGGGGTCACCGCTTTTTGCCGCATCCACAGTTATCTTTCGACATAAGATTTCCCGTGAGGCAATGCGGTGTACGGTGATCGGAAGAAGATTGCTGGTAGACTTTCACGTAGTCAATAGTAATATAGCTTGGCCACGGAGTGGAGATATCGGGTGGACCGCTCCAGGCATTCCTGCCGCCAACGTCGAGATTAGACATCAGAAACAGTTTTTCAGCGGGCACGCCATTGGTGACTGTTCCACGGACAACACCATCAATGTAAAAGGTTAACCGGCCTGGCTGCCACTTAACCGCGTAGTCATGGTAGTCTCGTGTCCAATCCGTACCAATCGAATTATAATGATGCCTGCCAGTAGTCGTGCTGTGCATCGTCTGATATGCAGTGGTTGGGTCTTTGCCTAACAGTTCGACAATGTCGATCTCATTGTCATCCCCAGCCTGGTTATAGAGCCAGATACTGCCCCAAAGGCCGTCACCTTTGGGCATCTTTGCCCGTATGTCAAAATACCCGTAAGTGAAATAGTATTTGGTATCAGTATTGATAATGCCTGCCAAATAACCCATCCCGTTGATTTGTTCTTTGTTCGCTTCAATGTGTACATTGCCGTTGTTCACCGAAATTGCTGATGAGTCGAAACAGGCAACGCCACCAACATCGACTGAGGTGCACTTTCCTCCTCTTCCTGCATTTGTGATCCACCTGGTAGAATCAAGTGTTCTGCTGTTAAATTCATCATCAAAAACAAGATGCCAGGAACTATCTAGACCGGATAGCAATATAGGACCGGTAGTATTCCGGATTGCAGTAGCTTGCTGGCGGATTTCCTGCTTCTGTTGAGAGGACAGGGAGATAAGCGGGTAGACAATGAGAAGGACGAGAAGCAGCCTTATCTCCATAGAGTGTGAAGAGAGAAAAGTTCGTATTCGCATGATATGCATTATTACCTTCCCCCAATCCGCACTCTACTACACTCGCTTGTGGCTAATGCAAGGAGGTCGCTTCCCTGGCCTCGCCTCAAGACGAAGAGTCCTCAAAGCCGGTGCTTTCAAGTGTGCGGGAGGTGCCTGTGAGCCCTGCCGCTTTGAAGACGGTGCGAGACATGAATACTGCTTCGATGCACATCGCACTAAACCAGCCGACGCTTAATCCGGTTAAACCGCCAAGAAACGCCCCTAGCGCGGATCCTCCCAGTTCAAGCAAACCGGTAATGATCGTGAATTGCGCGGCGTGTGCTACACGACCTTGAATTCTGCTTATTGCGATGTAATGGTTCTTGATGATAAAGGGAAAGGATTCGAGTGACAGGATGCGCAAACTCCAGGTGGCATGTTCAGCGTAGCTGGGGCCGAAGAGACCAAGAGTCTGCCTGGTGCCAAACAGCAGCACTCCATTAGCTACGACTCTGGCGGCAAATGCCAGGCTCAACGTCAGCCGCATCTTGTGCGCCAGCGTACTGGGTTGCGCAGAACTGGCGGCATAGAGCGTCATTGTGAGGGCAACCGAAAAAATATTTGCGATACTGGAGAGATTCCAGGATACGTAAAACCAGGCGTTAATCGTCGCGGAAAGGAGAACCGTCACCAGCACCGGTAGAATAAGAGCAGGAGCTTGCAGTGTTAAATTGAGTATGTGATGTTTGAGCGCTGAAAGCCCCAGTTTTCTTAACAATCCCCACTGCGGAAAGTAATTTCTGCCGGCCCTTCCCTTTTTCACAAACGCATACCCGGCTAAAGCGGCTAACGAAAAGATATTCCCAATAGCCCACGTTGCATAGATCGTCAGCCCAACGACGTGCGAGAGCCAGAGGCTGGCGGCCAGGAGTGCAGCGAGTTTTACTACGGCGAACAGGGCGTTGCGCCAGAGTTGCAGTTCACCCCGAAACAACCCTATCAATGCCTCGTCAAGAACCAGGATAATCGCAGTGAGGCTGACGCCGAGGGCAAAAAGCGCGCTGTTTTCGATGCTTGCACCCAGCGACTGGAAGCCGGTTGAGACATGCGATGCGGCAACCGCGAAGGCAAGACCCAGTAGCCCTCCAACTGCCCCAACCAGGATCAGCGCGGCGCTGATGAGCGAAGCTTCTCTACCCCGCTGCTGCGCTAGCTCACCGAGCAAAAGGGTACCCAGACCCAACATGGCGAACGTCCCAAGCAGTGTCATTGCTGAAATAGCTGCAGAGGCAAATCCAACAGCTTCTGGTGGGAACTGCCGCGCCGCAAGCCACCAGTAAACGAAGCCAAGCACCGACGTTACCGCTGTGGTACCTACCAGTGATCCAGCATTGACTAAGATGATGCTATTGACCTGCACCCACTGGGGCGCTTTCTTCAGGAGATGCGGTATCTTTTTCCCCGGCACAACCGGAGCGGTAGGTACTGTGGTTTTCACTCTCTGTCCAGTCTCCTCATTTGGTAGGACCCTGTCTGGGCTTACAAGGATAGGGGTTTTTGAAAGCAGGGTCCAGGGGCAATGTACGTTGCCCTTTTCCTGCTTCGAACGGGTCAATATTACTTATCGGAAAAACTGCTGGCATCTTTAATGCCCGGCATCCTTCGATGACATCCACTCATAAAGAGGGGGTGCAGGGGGCGAAGCCCCTTGCCGGGGGCGCGGGGGCGTCCCCCGAATCTTCCTCCTTCCTTTGTTCGCCTCCGAAGGAGGCAAATTATGAGTGGATGTCAGCCCACGACCCTGACATAGTTACATACTGATGTACGGACGGGTGGATGTCATCTTTTTAGAGTCATGGAATCGATCAAAAGCATCTCATATCTAGCCCAGGTATCGATGGATAAACTGCACAGCCATTGCCCCCTCGCCAACACTGGAGGCGACACGCTTGATGGAACCGTGCCGCACATCTCCAGCAGCGAAGATGCCGGGGACACTGGTCTCCAGGAAGAAAAGTTCGCGGTCAAGCGGCCAACGCTTTGGCGGATGTCCCTCGTGATTTGTGATACGTCGTACTCCTTCAATTGGAAGCATACATTGCAGTGGCAATGAGATGTCACGTTTTCCTCTGTCGGACGTGTCCTTTATAGAGGAATTGCTTAACAGCCTCTCATAAAGTAGTAAGAGTTGTGAGAAAGAAGAGTCCCGAGCAAGTTAAGAGGAGAGTATGAAATACGAGGAGTTCATTGAAGAGGTACAAATATGAATTCTTTGAGGGGAAATAGGAAAGGAGAAAACAATGTCAAAACTCCACTTGCGCTTCGCGCGTGCTTGCTGGCGCGTCGGAGGCGCTGCCGCTCTCGTTGCCGTAATGTTATTTGTATTCCAGACGCCCCCGGCCGGCGCAGCAGCCCCAGCCAGCGCCAGCCTGAGCATCCAGACCGTATGCTTTACCGTACATAACACGGGCGATCCCCTCCCCAGCACCCTCTACGGGCTCCGCTACACCTACGGACAACCAAAGAAGTCGACGCCAGCCATCGTCCTGGTGCACGGCATTGCCTCCTCGACGGCAAACTGGGACTTCACGCCGAGCTGGTCGGTCGCACGCCGGCTCGCCCTGGCCGGCTTCGTCGTCATCTCCTACGACCGCCTCGGATTCGCCAGGAGCCACTACGATCGGCCGAAAGGCGGTGACCTCCTCCTCACCACGAACCAGCGGGACATACTCCACCAGGTAGTTGGCGAGGTGAAGACCGGAAATTACACCATCGCCCAGGGGAGTGATTGCTCGGCGCCGCAAGTTCCCAGTACTCTGGCCAACACCACGGTCGTCATCATTGGCCACAGTGCCGGTGGGGCTATTGTCCAGGGATACCCGGGCGAGTACCACGATGTCGCCGCGATGGTCCAGGCAAACTATTCCAACCAGGGCTCGGGCACCGTCGTCCAGCAGCAGATCACCAACGTCGTCGCGCCGGCGCTGGCTGCTGGAGACGACTACGTCCCGTTCTTTGCGAATCGGCAGCAATGCGTCCAGTTCAACATCTACCCGCCAGGGGAAGTGGCACAGGTCGTGAACATCGCGTGTGACCCGGCAAATTTTGTCCTGACCCCGGCCGGTGAGTTCACCGGGTTCACGGCACTCGAGCAGGAGAACGATCAGTTCATCAAGACGACCGGCAAGACCCCGGTGCTTCTCACCTACGGGGACCACGACGCCGCGTTTCCGCCGAGTACGACGCAGGCCGACTACCAGTACTGGATCACGAACTGCCCTGGCTGCAACGTGACCGCGTGGTACGAACCTGACAGCGGCCACCTGTTCATGGCCCACACGTCCATGCCGAAGTGGGTGCAAAAGGTAGTGAGCTGGCTTGCCTCGCACGGCATCAGACCCACTTGAACACGAAAGAGGATCGTCACTTTATGTTTTCACCAGCAAAGCCAGTACAGTATCAAGGGAAGATAGGGCAAGAACATATCTGGCTCAATGGAGAGCAGCAGGAATCCAGTTCCTGTTGCCTTGCAGGCACTCTCCTCGGCAGCGAGATTGTTCGCATCCGCTTTCTTCACACGGCCTATCCTGAAGGATTACCCTTTCAACTTGTCGATGAGAAAGAAGGTACACTCCCCTACCACTCCTGGATTGTCTCGACAGGCGATGAAGCCTGGAATACTTCTACCACTGATACTGAGGCTCTTACGGCGCTTGAGCCCTACCTGCAAGGTTTCGCCTTCTCCGACAATGCACTCCGTCTCACACTTCCCCTGAGCGGTGATGAAAACTTCTATGGCTTTGGTGAACATACTGGTGCTATGAATAAGCGCGGACAAGCACTGCCACTTTGGAATTGGGACCCGGACAAGGGGCACGGGCCACAGACAGGCAGAATGTATACGGCCATTCCTTTCTATGTCAGTATTTCAACTACCACCGGGAAAACCTCTGCTCTGCTCGTCGATCATACCGGAAATGTCGACATGGATATGGGCAAAACGCATCCAGCGGAAATACAGATTACTGTCCAGGGCGATAGCCTCGTCGTCTATTTCTTTGCGGGCCCAACGCCAGCCGACGTTCTGCGCCAGTACACCGATCTTACCGGACGCATGCCACTGCCTCCACGCTGGGCTCTCGGCCATCATCAGGGCCGTTGGAGTTACTATACGGAGCAGGAGGTGCGCGAAGTTGCCGCACGATTCCGCGAACGCCATCACGCCTGTGACTCCATCTGGCTCGATATTGACCACATGGATGGCTATCGTACCTTCACCTGGAAGAAGAGCGCTTTCCCCGACCCTGCCCACATGGCCAAAGAACTGCTAGAGCAAGGCTTTCATATTGTTCCCGTTATTAATCCCGGTATTAAGATCGATCAGAACTATTTCGTTTATCAACAGGGGCTCGAACGCGGATACTTGTGTCGTAAAGAAGGTGGAGACCTCTACATGGGCACCGGCTGGCCCGATGATTGCACCTTTGCGGATTTTTCCCGCGTTGATGTCCGCATGTGGTGGGGAGACCTCTTCCAGAACTTTCTCAAACAAGGCGTCGCAGGCAGTTGGAATGATATGAATGAACCATCTCAGGCGACAATGGAGGAGAAGAAATATCACAAACCAACCAGGAAAACGTTTGACGAGGATGTCCTGCATCTTGGTGGCGGTGAGCGGATTACAGGACCCGGTGGCCCATCAACATCGCACAAATTTTTTCACAATGCCTATGGTCTGCAGATGGCGCGTGCTATGCGCGAAGGAACGCAGCGCTTCTCCCCAGACAAACGCCCTTTTGTGCTCTCTCGCTCTGGCACTGCAGGTATCCAGCGCTATGCTGCGATGTGGACAGGTGACAACTCCAGCTGGTGGGAACATATATCGCTTGCCATGAGGATGTGCCTCAGCCTGAGCATGAGTGGTCTCCCTTTTGTTGGCTCCGAAATTGGCGGTTTTTGGGAGAATTGCACTGGGGAACTGCTCGTACGCTTTGCTCAACTCGGAACATTCTTACCCTTTTGCCGGAACCATAACGCCACTCATGATATTCCTCAAGAGCCCTGGGCATTCGGCGAACCTTACGAAAGTGCCTATCGCCTGGCTATCGAGCAGCGCTACCGTCTTTTGCCCTATCTTTATACGCTGTTCCATGAAGCCTCTCTGAACGGCTCCCCGATCATACGCCCTCTCTACTATCACTATGCTCAAGATCCATCTGTCTACACGGTAGAAGATGCCTTTCTGATCGGTGAGACCCTGCTCAGCGCTCCCATCTATAAACAAGGGGCCACCGGCCGGCAGGTATACCTTCCAGAGGGGACCTGGATACACTATTGGAATAGCAAGCCCTATGAAGGAGGGAGAGCCTACGAGGTAGAGGCGCCTTTAGAACAATGGCCTCTTTTCATTCATGGCAATAACATTCTCCCGCGCGGACCAATGATGGAGTATGTCGAGCAACATCCAACAGATCCTCTTACCTTGACCTGCTACATGACTGGCGATGGACAGGCAAGCTATACCCTCTATGAGGATGACGGTGCCAGCTTAGCCTACCAACGGGGTGCATTTGCTCAAACAACGATTACCTGCCGGCTAGCTGGCGATACAACGGAAGTAACCATCGAAGAGCAATACGGCAATTATCGTCCTCCCCGTGAATGGTATGAAGTTGTCGTCCACAGCGGTGAACGTACCTTGCAACAGCGTGTGCAAGCAGGGCAAGGCAAGGTAACCATCCAACTTTAAATACCTGAGCAACGTCCTTGACAAAAGAAACTTTCTGCCATATTATTACTTCCGAAATGAAAGTTTGCGTTGGAAAGGAAACGAATAGAATTGCTTGTTTCTTTTCCAAACAGCAGCGAGTTATTTTGTTTTCGTCTGCATTCTTGGGCAGTTAGATCGACAGGCGTCTTCTTTCGTCCAAGATTATGTCAAGCAAGAGGAGTACAAACATGAGTTGGCAATTTGACCCTTTCCACACGCAAGTCGAGTTCGCCGCCAAGCACCTGGGCATGATGACCGTACGCGGCCACTTTCCCGAGGTCAATGCGACCGGCCATATCGACCCTGACCACCCCGAAGTGTCATCGGTTGAAGTCACCATCCAGACGGCGAGTATCCGCACCCACAACTCCCAGCGGGACAACGACCTGCGGTCCTCGAATTTTCTGGAAGTTGACAAGTATCCGACGATCACCTACAAAAGCACCAGCATCGAACCGGCCGGACAGGATCGCTACACCATGACCGGCAACCTTACCATCAAAGGCAACACCCATCCGGTGGCCTTGAACGTGGTGAAGTACGGGGAATTCAATGATCCCATGATGGGCCACCGCATCGGCTATAGCGCCGAGGGCCAGATCAACCGCAAGGAGTTCGGCCTGACCTTCAACATGATGCTCGATGGCAAGTGGATTGTCAGCGACGAGGTCCAGATCCTGATCGAGGGCGAGTTCGTCGAGCAAAAGCAAGAGCAACCCGCATAGCACCATAAATGCGCCCGCCCCTCAGAGCTTCGCAAAAGAGAATCGTGCAGAGCAAAGCCTCTGCACGATTCTCTTTTGCAGGTTCTGCGCCTTGTGCCTTCCCTTCGGGAAGGCACAAGGCGCAGAACCTGCAAAAATCTTCCCGGTCGCCGTAGGCGACGATGAGCACAACTAAAAGTGATTTGTGAGAAGCCCTGCCCGCCACTTCTTTCAGCTTGCAGAGCCACATTCGCCTGGAGTACAATGAGCATGCCTGATGGTATGCTCATTCTTTTACTCGCGGGAGAGAGAAGATGGATACCAGGCCCGGCCAAGACTTGTCCTCTTTGTAGCGCCTTTCTCAATATGTATTTAGAAGCTGAAAGGATCTCAACATGCGTCAAGACGTTGAATTCAATGCTGAAGGGACAACCCTACGTGGTTGGTTGTTCACCCCTGATGCGGGACACAGGCCATTTCCCACCATCGTTATGGCCCACGGCTTCTCGGCTGTGAAGGAGATGTACCTCGACAGCTTTGCCGAGTTCTTTGCAAATGCAGGGTTGGGTGCCCTGGTATTCGACAATCGCAACTTTGGGGCCAGCGATGGCGAGCCACGACAGGAAATCGATCCCTGGGCGCAGGTGCGCGATTACCGGCATGCCATCACCTATGCGAGAACCCGGCCGGAAGTAGATCGTGAGCGCATTGGTATCTGGGGGTCGAGCTATAGCGGTGGTCACGTCCTGGTAGTAGGAGCCATTGACCGGCGTGTCAAGTGCGTCGTTTCCCAGGTGCCGCTCGTCAGCGGCTACCGGAACATCTTGCGTTTAGTACGTGCCGACTTTATCGCTGGAGCGCGTGCTCAATTCGATCAAGATCGTGAATCACGCTTTGCCGGTAATCCACCTGCGATGATTCCCGTTGTCAACGCTGATCCGACCGCACAGTCAGCTCTACCGACAGCCGATTCCTACCAATGGTTCACCGAGACGGGCAAGACCCGGGCGCCGGCATGGAAGAATGAGGTCACGGTGCGGACCGTGGAGATGCTGATGGAGTATGAGCCGGTGACCTACATTGAGCGGGTCAGCCCCACTCCTTTGCTCATGGTCATTGCAGCGGGGGATCACCTGGCGGTTGCAGATGAGGCCTTCGCGGCCTTCAACGTGGCCAGGGAACCCAAAAAACTCGTCATCCTGCCTGGAGGACACTTCGAGGCCTACCTTGGACCCGGCTTCGAGATGGCTAGCGGGGCGGCTCGCGACTGGTTCGTCCAACACCTTCGACAAGGCGTTGTGCAGCCGACTTTGACAGGTCTCTAGAACACTACCTCGCTTTTCTCCAGGCCGAGGAAATCGTTGACCACCTGCATAAATGCATTGAATTTGCTGCGGTGAATATTATGCGTGGCTCCATCGACCTGGACAGCGCGGCTGCGCGCAGGCAAATACTGCTTCGCTCGCTCCCAGGCGGCATCCTCCAGCGTGGTCCCAAGAGCTGCATCGGCCCTGATCAAGAGCGTTGGAGCAGCGATCCTGGCGAGCAGTGGAAGCAGGTCACCCTCCTGGCCTGCCTCATCGAAGACGCTGACCACCGCCTCTCGGCTCACTTTGTGCAGCGCGTCGATCTTGCCTTCAATATCGGCCTCCGTCCAGCCAGGGCTGCTGGCAGCGATTTCGGCTCGCAATTCCTGTGGAGGACGACCAATGTCCCTGGTATAGGGAGCCGCTCGTTCTTCGGGATCACCACGACCAAAGCGATAAGCTGGATCCTCCAGGATCAGATGAGAGAGGTCGGGTACAGGCTCCTGGGACCAGGCTCCGCTTGCCAGCACGACCGCTGTCGCTCCACCCCAGGAGTGCCCGATCAGCGCGGGATGTTCCAAACCCAGGGCTTCTATAAACCCAATCGCGTCATCGGCGGTACGGCGCAGGCTATATGCTCCTCGTGAAGGCTTGATGCTCTCGCCATGCCCGCGCATATCGAGGGCATAGACCCGGTAGCGGTCCGCCAGACCTGGCCCAACACGCACCCAACTCTGTGCAGAACTCGTAATGCCGTGCAGCAATAGCACGCTGGGTAGTTCAGTTCTTTCGGCTCCCCAGCTTACATAATGAAAGCGACCAGCAGGTAAGTCAATCATCTGGGATTGAGCACTCGTCTCAAGGCTCTCCGTCATGCTTCTCCCCTTTACCATGATTTTTGAGGCTGTTGGGGCAATAGCCCCGTACATGTTGCGGCTGCGCCGCAAATAGTCCTTTTAGACAAGTTTGTGTGTGTTTTGCGTGCGCTGCACGCACGCAAAACACACACAAACTTGTACTACAACTTGGAGTCGCCGCAGGCGACCCGCCTGTACGAGGATATTGCCCCTGCTGTTTGAGGTATCCAATCTTTATTATGTCACAACTCTCTATCTGTCATCCTTCAGCGGGACTTCGTCCCCCGGCACCCTTCCCTTCTTTTCCTCGCTCGGTGACTTGTAAATCAGCCGGGGCAATAGTCCCGTGCCCGCAGAGGCTCTGCCTCTGCCGCATCCCTTCTGCAGTTTTTGCGCATGGTGCATTTCCTACGGAAATGCACCATGCGCAAAAACTGCAAAAATCTTTCCGGTCGCCGAAGGCGACCCTTCTCAAGGGCCATCCTGCTCAGTTGAACGAGAGCATTGCCCCACTGTGTAAATAGCCATGAATAAGTTGGTCATCTCCTTAACGACGCACTATAATCATTGTAGAGTCAAAATGAACCATATCCGGCGAACACCACGCCAATGCGAAAGACACAAATACACATGCATAAACCTCTCGATTCGATGCGCATAATCCACTGGGCCAGCGGCGCATCGATGCCTAGCCAACTACCTATCAGTGACCCGGAGCCAGACCCGGGTTTACTTGGCCCAGATTCCCTATCCTGGCGCTTACATGAAGAACAATGGTTGATCACGGCAGGCGCACGGGCATTTTTAATGCAAGCCGCCCATCCCAAAGTGGCTCAGGGAGCCCTTGACCATAGCGGTTTCGCCGAAGACCCCTTTGGACGCGTGTACCGGACCATTCAGGGCATGGCGGTCTTGATCTTTGGCAGCACTAACGAGGCCAACGAGATGGCTCGTAACATCAATCGCCTGCACCATACCGTCCAGGGGATTCTTCCTGAGAGCATCGGACGCTATCCTGCCGGTGAGACCTATAGTGCCATGGAGCCTTTAGCACTCTTGTGGGTGCATATCGTGTTCGTCGATAGCATGCTCACTGCCTACAAGACCTTTGTCGGCCCACTCTCAGAGGCAGCGTGCGAGCAGTACTGGCAGGAATCCTGCCGCTATGCACGACTCCTCGGATTAACCGATGCAACCCTCCCGGCCAGCTATGCCGCTGTGCAGCAATACATGCGCGGAGTGCTGGCTTCAGGAGAGGTCGCCATCGGACCCGCCGCTCATTTCATTGCCCAGAAGGTCCTCTATCCCCCGATGCCCTTGTTGCGCAAACCATTATGGGCGATCGTGCGCTTGATCACGGTCGGACAACTTCCACCAGACATACGGCAGGCATACGGGCTGCACTGGGGCATGAGACAGAGGGTAGGATTTCTCATGGCACGTGGCGCCGGGCATCTCCTCCGCCGTCTCTTTCCCAATGCACTCGGTAGATCGCCTCTCGTGAACTTTGCCAGGCGACGTGCCCGGGGAGAACTCTACCAGTCCATCAGGCCACAGCCAACTCCGGTTCAATAAACCAGCACGAGTCAGGGCTTTTTGGTTTTCTAGCACTGACGGAAAAGCAGGTGGTGCAGGAGGGCGGCGAGCCCTCCTGCCGGAGCGCGAGGTGTCCTCGCATCCCTTCTTTTCCTCCTGCCGCCGCAGGCGGCAAAATAGGCAATTCGGGTAAACCAAAAAACTCTGAGCAGGTGTGAGAAATGGTTGACAAAACTGATCAATAAGCGTATGCTCTTAACGCTTACTGAGAATTGTTCAGCAGGCATATATAAGGCAATGTGAATGAAATTTCCCAAAAGGAGGAACAGCCATGGCGACTTTTGTATTACTCTATACCGGTGGCGGCATGCCCGAGACTGAAGCCGAACAAGCCGCAGTCCTGCAAGCGTGGGGGGCCTGGTACGGTCAACTCGGCAGTGACGTCGTCGACGGAGGCAATCCGTTTACCGGTCAGGCCAAAAGCATCGCGAGCAACGGAACCGTCAGTGACGGCCCCGTGGGTACACTAGCCAGTGGGTACTCCATTATTAAGGCGGATTCTCTGGACGCGGCTGCCCAGGTGGCCAAAGGCTGCCCCATTTTGCAGAGTGGTGGTCAGATTACGGTGTACGAAACCTTCCAGGTGATGTAGGCAGAGCCTCTGCATGATTCTCTTTTGCAGTTTTTGCGCCTTTTGCCTTGCCTTCGGCAAGGCAAAAGGCGCAAAAACTGCAAAAAATCTTTTCGGTCGCCGTAGGCGACCATGCTCACATCCGAAAGTGACTTTGAGAAGTCCTGGACAAGCTTGTTAACCCCTTGCTTATCTCACTCCCTCCACCTTATCATATGGAGTAGTTAGTCTTGACACAATAGAGCGCTAGAGGAAACAGGAACACATGGCTACAACCGCGCAAGAACTGCAAACGACAAAGACAATGCTTCCACCGGGCCCCCGCCCGTTACCCTATATTGGCCATCTCCTCCCATTGAGACAAGACCCACTTGGCTTTCTGCAACAGCTGCAACGGACCTATGGCAACATGGCGACCATCTACGTCGGGAAGAATCCAGCCGTGCTGCTCTTCCGCCCGGAACACGTGCGCTACGTCCTGGTGGAACACCCACGCCATTTCTCCAATCGGGGCGTGCTCCAGGAGAATAGCGAAGGCAGTAACACCAGTGAAGGATTGCTGACCATCGATGGCGAAAAACATCGCCAACAGCGCCGGGCGGTACAACCGGCCTTCCATAAAAAACAGGTTGAAGGCTATGCCGCGATCATGGAGCAATACACGCAAGAACTGCTCAAAACCTGGCATGCGGGAGATACAGTCGATATG
>WNGM01014482.1_pt1 | contig 14488 bp, 7 predicted proteins | sample 5400571 | NCBI WGS metagenome assembly WNGM01 (sample SAMN13153378, study PRJNA577476) | soil metagenome | isolation source: 100 cm soil or saprolite under Garry oak tree replicate 2 | place: USA:California | collected 2016-06-15
TCACCATCAACCTTTTGGCCAACCAAACAACGGTCGCGACAAAGCCAGGAGTTTTTCTCGCCGCACAGGCTAGTCAGACTCTGACACTGAACTGGGACACCACAGGCTCGTCGCTGGGCTCCTACTCGATGAGCGCCCAAGTTCCCGTACTACCGGGCGAAGTCAACACTTCCAACAACGTGTTGTCGCAGGGAACAGTGAAACTAGTCTCTGACTTCAAGATCTCGCTGGACCAGGCAGCAGCCACTGTCTTTCAGGGCAAGACCGGCACGGTAATCGTCATGGTTTCCCTTCTGTCGTCCTCTGCAGAACAGGTTACCCTTGCAGTAACTGGCTACCCAGGCGGGGTGACTGGCTCTTTCGACCACGCCACGGGTACACCTTCATTCAACGCCGTCCTAACTATTAACACCGCCCTGACAGCTGCCCCTGGAACCTACACTCTCCAGATTAGCGGGACCTCCATTCTGTCCGGTGCAAGGGTTACAAGCTTGAGCCTTACGATAAGTTCCGGCGAGCCCATTCCTGCCTTCTCAGTGATCACGACCTCCCCTGTTGCAGGCGCGCCGGTGAGCTTTGACGCGTCCCAGTCATCAGACCCCGACGGGACAGTCTCCATTTATTCATGGGATTTCGGTGATGGCGCCACGGGCGCGGGTTCCACGGCGACCCATACTTACCAGTCGCCAGGTACCTACACAGTGAAACTAACTATCACCGACAACGACGGTCAGACCCAGACCGTATCGCATATGGTCACGGTGGGCCAAGCATCCTTGGGCGCATCGGGCCTTGCGTCCCCACTCGCCTTGTCCGGGATAGCTGCTGCTATCATTCTGATTATAGCCGGGGGATTCCTATACTTTAGGCGCCGACGTCACCCGAACAAGTAAAGAGGCACGGTCAAGCTTCAGTCGCTCAGCCTCCGAGTGTAATCCGGATAAGCGCTGGGTAGGCTGGGTATAACCAGAGGTTTCCGCGGATACAAGAAGCGTTACCCCGGGTAGCAACTCTTATATGTTTTCTTCTTGGTACCACTTCGTGGATATCCGGTAACCTTGAATAAACGATTGCTTTCCCCGGCCCTAATCGCCATAATCGCTTCCATAGCTCTCATGCCAAACATCCCGTACTCGCCACTACACCCCGTTCACGCCAACATAACTGGAGTCGCAACCTTGGCAGTGTCGTCCGTGGCCAACCCAGGCGATAGTCTCTTTGTCGGTAACCCAGGAGACACCTTTACGCTACAAGTTCTTCTCGACAACGCCCCGGCACTAGTCGGCTACGATGTTAGCCTCATCTACAACGGCCATGCCATCCACGCGTCTTCGGTTGATTTCCTTATGCACACACCCTTCGTCGGACACAGCCCCCTCATCCTCCACAACAACGTTTCTGATGCGTCTGGAGTAATTCGTTCCACAGAAGTGTTGCAAGGTGGAGATAGCGTGGACGTTACGGACTTCACGACCGGTCCGCTGCCGATCTTCACAGTCACCTTCACTGTGGTAGCTAGAGCCAGTTCGCCCCTACACATCATCACTGATCAGGAGTGCATATGCCAGAGCCTAGTCGTACTTGACTCCGGCTCAGTAGTGGATCAACCTGTCATCACCTTCGACGGCATGTTCTTCGCTGAACCCAACGTGCAACTTTCCAAATGGAACGCAACAATAGCCAACAACCAGAAGACCTCGATTCTCGCCCACGGTGACAAGTCGGTCACCCTCATCAGCGAGGTCAGATTGCGCTCCAACGAAACAGTTGCAGGCTACGCCTTCGTCGTCTTCGACATCATCGACCCCAACGGCGTCGACAATCCCCTCTTGTCCAACACTGTATTCATACTGCCCGGACAACAGTTACAGGTCACAGCGAACTTCAACTTCGGCACACTCACAGGCGTCTACACTGTCTTCGTAACCCTCTGGCGAGGCTCAGACCCCAACGCTATGGCTCCTTTCGAAACAGCAACAGGGCAGCATTTCCAAGTCAAGGCCAAGTGAAGTCGTGAGACTATCACCAAGGCCCCGAAAAACCCCCTCAATTTTTTTGAGTCTAAAACTCTAAATCCTCTGCGTGATTGGTCAACCCAAATGAGGAGTCGTCCTAGGCCCACTGAGGGAAAGCTCAGAGCAACGCTCCTGATCCTGCTGACGATTTCCACGATGATGGCCGTGTTCGACCACTTAGAAGTCAGGGCGTCCAACTGGACGAGTGCGACACAGGTTCCCGCTAACATCTGCTATGTGTTCAACATCCAGGTAAATTGTTTTGACACGTGGCCGGGCGTGTCGCGTGATCCTCTCGGAAGAGTCTGGCTTGCCTTTGGTGAGAAAGTTGAAGGCTCTTTCAATCAGCCAAAAATATTCTTCAAAATGCTGTCGAATGGCACCTGGACGAATAAGCAGCAAGTCACTAACGACCTCTACACGGATGATAATCCATTCGTAACCCAATTGTCAAACGGGTCGATGATGCTTCTATGGTCTTCTAATCGCACAGGAAGCGGCCAGTACGAGATCTTCTACAAGTTCTACTCAGGCACTTCCAGGAATCCATTCGCTACGATTGCCGATACTCAGCTGACCAACAATCCGCTTAACGATACTCAGCCGTCGGCTATACAAGATAGGAACGGTAGGATATGGGTCGTGTGGGCCAGGCAGAGCCAGACTAGCGCCGCGGGCCTCAGCCTGTACTACAGCGACATCTACTACAAGTACTTCAACGGGACCACTTGGTCAGCAGATTTCCCGCTTCCCCAGGCCTCGAACATCATTGTCAACGGCAACCATATGACAGAACGGATGCCACATGTTAGGCAGACCAAAGATGGTAGAATCTGGATTCTCTGGTCATCGAATGAGACCGCCGATGGTACTTTCGATGTCAACTCTGTTACCACCGACGGAACCGTCTCCGTCTTGCCCGCGACAGGGATCCCTGCTGGCTCTTGGTCGGCGAGACGAGACTTGTGCTGTTCAGACAACAACGCCGAAGACGACCACCCAGTGCTAGTGCAAGACCGGAGCGGAACACTGGATCTCTTCTGGGAGAGATGTGCCGGAAGCGGTTGCAATTTCAACATATACTACATGAATTCGACAAACAATGGAGTCACTTGGTCTACGCCCACTGCAGTCCCTGCAGCCAACCCGCTTTTGGACGAACGCTTTCCTGTCGCTGGTCAGATGAGCGACAACAGGGTCTATCTCTTCTGGCAAGTGTCAGCTTCGAACACCACAGCGTTTACCTACACTACATCGGATCCGATCGTCGGCATTTCAGATGTCGGAATCTACAACCTAACCGCCTCCCCCATGTTCATACGGTCAGGTGACAGCATAACAGTCAATGCCGGGATCGCAAACTATGGAGACTCCAAAGCCAACACAACGCTAACAGTCCGCCTGACCAACACCGCCGGCACGACCATCATCAATACCACTCCAATAGTGAACCTAGCCAGTGGCAGCCGGCTTTCAGTCAAGTTCGTCTATGCCACGATAAGCCCTTTCTGGGGAAGATACAACCTTACAGCAACCCTCTCAGCCGTCCCAGGCGAGAACACGATCAACCAAGGAGACAATTTCTGGTCCATCGCGAACGAGAGGATTTCACCCCCCGGCGATGTTAACTTTGACGGTTGCATAACAATCCTCGACGCGGCACTCCTCGCTTACGCATATGGCTCGACCGCCGGCCCACCTCCATCTCCACGTTGGGACCCCAATTCTGACATAAACAAGGACGGGGCAATCACACTAATCGACGCAGCAACCCTGGCGTTTTACTATACAGACTGTGTCTGAATACAAGTCCGCTAAAACAACAATCTTGAAAAGGAACGGGAAAGAGGATTGCCTGTAGAAGTCATATTAGTAGCCTAGAACGTCTCGAAGCACGAGATGCTTGAAGATATGGTTCAAGTCAAGCACGGCATCAGGTTTCTATCCGTTAGCCTGCTCCTACTCGGCCTTCTGACAATCATTCCCTACACGACTCCTGTCAAGAATCTTGTGATGCCCGTCCATGCTATCCCTCTTACAGGGCTGGCGGTATGGAGCCCCGTCTACCATGCTCCGGCCATCGTCAACTCATCTATCACAACGGGGGCCCTGTTGCAATACAGAGTAAATGTGACTGGCGGCAGAAACTCACTGAACGGCTTTAACATAACGGCAACTTGGGACAAGACTGTTCTTAACGGCACCTCGATCGACTACCACGGCGGGATATTCGACAACCCGAATTACTTGCAGCTGGCCAAAGTGGTTAAGCAAGGCCAGGTGCAACTCGTGGCCATTCTCAGGGGGACGAGTGTGCCCTCAAACGGGACCCTGGTGACCATCACTGTCAAGGTCATTGCGGGGGGCAGTTCGAACGTAGCAATAGATTCGTCTACGCTGTTAAGCCCTGGACCTGTTCCTTTTGTGCCATTGGACGGTTTCTTCTCCAACTCACCCACTGCTGGAGATTTGATCCTGACGTCCTTGCTTTTTCCGCAGGAATTGATCCCGCTTAACTCAACAGTGAGAATCTCCGCCGGAGTTAGAAACATGGGAAGTGTTCCCATGGGCGGTGTCAAAATCGACCTAGTAGCAAACACGACCACAACTCCGATCTCAATAAACTCCACGACCATCGGGGCAATGCTGCCGAACACCGCCCAAGTGGCAACGATAGTGTGGAACACAACGGGCTACAAGCTGGGACTCTACAATCTCAACGCCACCGTCACCGCGACGACCCCAGAGTCTTTTCTCGGAGACAATAGCCTGGCCCTTGAACAAGTCCAGTTGGTAATTCACGATCTTGCAGTGGTCTCCTTGCGTGCTCAAGCGGTTGCTAAGATCGGCAATCCAGTTTCTGTCAATGTCACGTTGAAGAACCAAGGAACAGTTCTCGATATTGCAAACTTTTCTATCTACGCAAATAATACGTTGGTCAGGAGGACCTTTGATGGTGCGACGAGCATTTCCGTCGCTCTTCCTGCTGGGTCCAGCGATACGGTCAGCGTCGAGTGGAACACGACTTCGGCGATCCCTGGCAACTACACGTTGAAGGCCGTCATTCAACCGATACCGGGCGAATCCAACGTAGCCAACAACATACTACGTGACGGCAACATTACCCTGGCCAATATTTTCCAAGATGACCTCGCAGTCATTGGCTCTCTGCCTAGCGCCGCGTTCTATCCTCAGAATGTGACCTTCACACTCACGGTCGCTAATGAAGGAATAAACGCTGAGGACTATACGCTGATGGTGTCCCTCGGTAGCCAAAACATCTTCAGCCACTCTGCAACAAACCTCCAGCGTAATACCAACCTAACACTAACTTTCAATTGGAACACGTTCGCCTACTCTCCGGGAACATACAGTCTAACCGCCGTCTTGACCTGCGCGTGCAATGATCAGTACCCCTCGAATAACCAGCTTGTAGGAAGCTTTAACCTACAACAAAACACGCCACCAACAACATCATTCTCAATCACTCCTACTGTTCCTCAACCGGGAGCTAATGTCGCTCTGAACGCGTTTTTCTCAACAGACCAAGACGGCGACTCCCTCACGTATTCTTGGAACTTTGGAGACGGAACAACAAGTGCGACTGGATCAATCGTTAATCACGCATACACTTCGTCTGGAAACTATAGCATTACGCTGACAGTAACTGACTCTCTCGGCAATGCCTCACCTTTGACTAAGACGGTTCGGGTCAATGCACCCCCAGTAGCAAGCTTCACGGCTAGCGCGTCCAGCATAACGGCAGGCTCAGCCATCACGTTTGACGCCAGTTCCTCTTCAGACAGTGATGGAACGGTGGTGACGTACCAGTGGAATTTCGGCGACGGTTCCAACGCCACGGGCGTCAATCCAATCTTGCAGGCGGCTCCCTACATAGCCGCCGGAGTGGGGATTGCTGCCTTAGCGGCTGGAGCATTGCTGCTTATTAGAAGAAGAAGGAAACAGAGCATAACTGGACCGGTTCTGACTTCTCCTCAACGTTGAACCGAAGCTTCCATTTGCCTACATGCCATAAACGAGTGTCGGGCAGCGTTCGTAACTTGACACTAAACAGATGGTGCGTTTTTTTCCGGAAACGGAACATAGGATAAGATTCGCATAAACTTTTAAGACCCGGATCCAACGCTTTTCTCAATCACGGAGCAATTGTGGATGAATCACCGAAATCCTAAGATTGCAATTATGATTGTTCTCGCATTGACCCTTTTCGGGGGAACCGTACGTCTAGCAATGCCCGCCTCTGCGCAACCTGACCCCAACCCGACGGTGGTCGGAATCTGGAGCAACGTATGTCATTCATCCAGCATCACCGTGTCCAACACTGCGTGCGGCTCGCTTGGCGTTGGTAGCTCCTTTACCGTGCAAATCAATGTGACCAACGCCCCGACCGTCCAGGGGATCAACGGTTTCGAGCTCTGGCTTTATTACGACCCAGCATATCTGAACGCGACAGGATTCGATTCATCATCAACGGTGTTCGACAATCCCAATGTGTTGGCAGCCCAGTTTACGCCCGGGCAGATTCATCTTGCAATCGTCAACTTCGGGTCGGCTTTCGGCGGTGCCAACGGAACACTGGTCAACATTAGCTTCAAGATCATGGACGCGGGTATCAGCCCTCTCACACTGGTTGCTGGCATGGCTCCTGCTTCCAATCGAGCGTCAGGCTTTACTCAGCTAACCGTTGTGTCGGCTAGCAACGTTATTTCCCCCTTTGGTCCCGAAACTTCGGATGGTTACTTCAAGAACATATCTGCGAGCAGTGGACCGGTCGCAAGTTTCACATTCTCACCCGCCATTCCACGGCAGGGCCAAATAGTCGCCCTCGACGCGCGCGCTAGCTTCGATCCGGATAACGCTGGCGCCGCGAATCAAGGAATCTCAAGGTTTCTATGGGACTTTGGAAACGGCTTCTCTACATCCACCAATGGTCCACTTTTCAACTATACTTTTGCAGGGAACGGCGCGGTCGGAGGTGCGTTCTACGGAAACTTCTCGGTCCGCCTAACCGTGGTGGACGGTGTGGTACCAGACGCGAGCGCTCAGAGCGGACACCTCTTCGAGGGCATGCAGGTCAATCGAGTCTACGTGTCACAGACCCCGTGGCACGACCTTATCGCCCAGGACATCGTCGCCACTCCCAGCTCCGCCAACCCTGGTACAAAAGTAACCGTTACTGTGAGGGTCATCGACAACGGAACCTTCACGGAAAACTACAACCTTAACCTGACATACGCCCCTCCGACGGTCGTGGTGGAAACCCTCAAGAACCAGAGCATCGATTCAGGAGCGACCAAATCTTTCACGATAATTATGAACACGACCGGTATTCCCCCGGGCTTCTACACCCTCACCGCGAATGTTACAGTGATCCCATCCTCTAGCAATCCTTCAGGCATTGACCAGGAGCCAAGCACAAATATTGCCAGAACAGTGTTGCAAATGCTAGGCACAAGTTCTTCCTCGGCCCAGTTGCTGATAGTGATCGGGGGAGCAGTTGCCGTGGTCGCCGCTCTAGCCATAGTTGGGCTCGTTCTCAAGCGGCGACGGCAGGCGCGGGCCTCCTCGTAGCCCGCGGGCTTTCCGGGTCCACCTTGGGGTATCCCCAGCCACCTGAGAAAGGGATAATCTTAAAAACGCGGATTAACGACTCAGCCCTTTGAAGAATATTGCGAACGAAGACATTAGCTACAATTCTAACCTTAACACTTACAGTTCTCATGACATTTCCAACCACCATCCCAAGAGGCCACGGCTATCTACAGCCAGCAGCTACAACGCAATGGGCACCATACGGTCCCAACACACCACAACTCCTCTACCATGTCTACAACGACTTCCCAGACGTCTTTACCGCTTTCTCAGCAGGAGCTTTGGACCAGGCAGACTGGCAGATACCAAAGGCGCTTCTATCGGATTACATCGCCAACCCTGACTTCTTCGTGACCCAGCAACAAGGTGAATTCGGCATCTTCCAGGTCGATATCAACCATCAAAGTGGCGCTCCCTTCTTGACCTGCTTAATGCAGGCAGGCAGAAGCGCAACTACCGCCGGTCAACCAGCAACTTGCAGTAACAACGCAGTAACACCGCCAAATGCACCGGGCACTCCAACTCTAACTCCTGTCAGCCAAGTCGCGGGATGCGCCGCCGGCTCGATGAGCCTCGTGATCAACCTCGTCAATATCGAGGAAGGAGGCGGTATCATCCGCGATGCGAAGAACTTGGTCACTGAAACCATTACGGGCCAATCGACTCCCACCGCTACTAAACAGGACAACGGTGGGTTTGCCGCCCCGACCGGAACCTACACGCTACCATGCGTCTCAACAATCCCATCTTCCTACGGCATCTCTACGACCGTGTACTCCGGCGCAGTCACAATTGCGACTTCCGGTGCTACGCAGCCCGTTTGCATTGGAGGGAATGTATGCACTTTCACCTTCGCGGTTAACTATAACAGCCCAAGCACGATGAAACCCACAGTTTCCAGCGTCGAGATCAGCAGGGCGGTAGCTCATTTGATCGATAAGCCCGCCGCTGTCAGCGGCGAACCGAGCCTAATTGGATGCGTAGACGTCCAAGACCCCACCTCACACGGATTGTTCGCAGCGGGTACCCCGTGCGGGTATAACCTCGCTTCATCCGACCTGTCGAACGTCTACAACCTTGACTGTTCGACATCACCCACCACAAAGGTCAACTACATCAACCCGAACGAACACACATGGTTCAGCACGACCTGCGGAGCAACGGGATCGCCAAAGCCGGTATCTCTGTACAATCTTGTCTCTGACGTTGTCAAAGGAGCTGCAACCTGTGCTGCAGGAACCATCGGTGTTACCTGCTTCCCAAGCCAGGCATCTAGCCCCCCGACAATTGGCTACTCCGGGACCGCCGATCTGAGAGCTGCCTGCGACCACTTTGTCGCGGCTGGCTTTAGCATCGTCCCCGCAGGTGCCACATGTCTCGACGTTGCCCTAGGCAACGTCGTCGGAGGCGTTACGGCTCACCTCAACAACAACGGCGGACACGTCATCATGTACGTCAGAACTGACCCCGACAGAAAATACTACGGAACGATCATCGCGGATGAACTGAACTTCCTCTTCGGTACACCTGCCCCGACTGGTGGAACAGTATGCTACGGAACATGCCCACAAATCACACCACTCTACTTCACTATCTCACAGGTCACTCCCATTGTGTTCTCAGCCACGACAACATGGAACCTCTACACCGGCAAGTTCGGACTAGGCTTATTCCCTGACCAACTTTACACACTCTACCACAGCTCCCTCGCAGGTACCACCTGCGGCGGAAAATCGTTCAAACTCCCACCAGACTACCCAGTCTTCTGCGATCCAGTGTTCGACACCCAATCCGCCGCTGGAGAGTTTCCACCGACTGGAACCCCAGTATGTCCTACTGCGGGTAGCGCGTCCTTCTGCGGCTTCCAGAACGCTGCACTCCTAGCCGCTATTAGGGGAATGAGCGTTGCCTACGGACTAAGCGTGTTCCAAGAGGAAGCGGTTCAACCTCCAGCCTTGTCTCGGTGATAGGCAATGGGTTCGTCGGTGGCGTGCCGTTTACAAACAATCTGCGCCCTGTAGCCGGGTTCGACCCGTGCGCACAGGGACCTTTGCCTGCAGGGTACACTTGCAGTAACTATTTCGCGTCTGGCTGCAATCCCTCTACAGGATGCCGGCAGAATGTCATACGTCGAAGCATGGCCCAGACAACACTGCACATCAACCCCTACTTTGCAACCACCGCCTGGGAAATCGAGCCAATGCTTGAAATCTATGACTCAATGCTCTTCGCCAACCCGAACACGGGACCTGCCAATCTCCAGCTTATTGACTGGGCCATCTCTGGCAGCCCCAGCCACTCCGCCTCTTTTGACTCTGGCACGAACACTCTCACTCAGACATGGCACCTTAGGCACGACATCTTCTTCCACAATGGAACGCCCGTCACCGCAAGCGACGTTTGCTTCAGCATACTGACCGACAGAGACATTCCATCAGCGAACTTCATTCAGTTTGTCAGCTCAGTGAAAACCTGCACGGCGACCGATTCGAAGACCGTGGTAGTCACGTTGTCTGGCAATAGCCCGTTCGCCGAGATTGATATTGGTGGGGTTCCGATAGTCCCCTCCGGCATCTGGGCTTCTCACTGCAACTGGCTCAACACAGGCCCCAACAATGCGTTCGACAGCTCATCGGAGTCGTTGAATACTCTGGGAGGCGATTGCGCTAACCCAGGCTTCGACCCTGTAGCAACCGGCATAATGGTGGGCAGCGGTCAATGGATATGCAACTTTTCAGTCGGTGTCTCAACCATTCCAGGCCAGGCATCATGTGCACAGAACGCCAACGGATCAGCGGGAGGCCAAGCACTAGGTGCTGACGCCAAGATTCTGTTAGACCGCAACCTTGCATACATGAGGTGCTGCGGCAACGAACAGGCACCAACCAGTAACCCACCAGGCCAGCCAGCTTGGAGCCAGAACGGGATCCAGACGAGCAGCTACGAAGCGCTATCATGGGCCGACTTTAACAAAGACGGCAAGATAACGCTAGTAGACGCCGCCACGATAGCGTTCTTCTTCAACAAGCAGGACCCATACTTTGCCAACCCAACGTACGCCTTGCCTTCGACCCCGAGAGGAACAGTCGACTTGGGCGACGAGGCAGTCGCTGACTTCTACTTCGACCATGGAACCACAAGCCCATTCTTGGGCACACCCACAGGACCTGGAACTGCCACGCCACCAGCAATGGCTGGACTTGACCCGAGCACTGATCCATTCGTCCTAAACCTCGGTGGTGGAATTCTAGTCTACTACCTAGGAACCACTAGCGGGGCTGTACACTTGTCCGTGCTGACAGGCGCACCGACGACAGCATCTTTCTCAGCTTCAGCCGTCTCAGGTGGAACCACGATAGGATCAGGCGCTGCAACGACCCCCGACGCCGGCCAGATCGACATTCCATTCAACACTGCTCTCACAGTCGGCACCAGCTACACATTGACCGTCACATATGCAGGAAGCACAGCAATCTCAATCACTGTCGACGTGCACAACTAATAGCAACATTAGAACTCCGAAAAACTCCCTCCTTTTATTTTTCTGCGCCGAGGTCGCTCCACGAAGCGGCCGGCGAACATTAGTTAAGAACCCTGCTCCACCGGCCCGCAGCCGAGTTGAAGACCGCGTCATAGGTACAGCTAGGTTTTTCCGGCGACCCATCGAAACATGGGGCCAAGCTCCGCATATAATGGGCGCAGACTGTGAAAGGCGTGAAATCCGGGCCGCAAAGCTAAAAAAGCTAGGACCCCATCTGCAATTCTGGATCTAGCTTGGGACTGCGCGGTTACCTGCTGAAAAGACTCGTCAACACCATCATTCTCGTAGTTTTCGTGATCATCATTAACTTCATAATTTTCGAATTGATGCCTGGGCTACAGGGAGCCATCGCAAATCTGATCAGCAACCCCCGGCTAAATCAGGATCCTGCAGCACAGCAGAGGCTCTTCAAGCTTTATCAAATATGCTCGGGCTTCACCGCGTCAGGCCAATGCATTCCCACTCCAGTCTGGACGCGTTTCTCAGCCTACTTTGTCAACATGTTGACATTCAGGTTCGGCGATTCGTTCCAAACGAGCCAACCAGTGCTACACGACATGATCGCCACAGGCAAGCTGGCGAACACACTCCTACTCCTCGGAACCGCAACAGCGCTATCCCTGCTCATAGGCACGTTACTTGGAGTTCTCGTCTCTGCGAGACGCGGTTCTGTCTTCGATCATGGGTGGGTGACAACGTCACTAGTGACTTTCTCTCTCCCGACCTTCTGGATGGGGCTTGTTTTCATTTTGGTCTTCGCCCAGTACTTGGGATGGTTCCCTTCCGGGGGAGTGCAACCAGCGGACTGGATCCGGGGACTCCCCCCCGTCTCCCAACAGTTGCTAGTCAAGCTGCAGTACCTCTTTCTTCCAGCGCTTACCCTGACGCTCTTCTTCTACGGGGGCAACCTCCTCCTCACTAGGGCGACGATGCTGGAGGCCCTGAGCGAGGATTACATAACGACGGCGAGAGCGAAGGGGCTTCCGGAGAGAACGATTCTCTTCAAGCACGCATTGAAGAACGCGGCGCTGCCATTGGTTACAAACGCCGCCCTCGCCTTCGGAGGCATCCTCTCAGGCGCCATAATAACGGAGACCGTTTTCAACTGGGACGGTTTGGGGCTTTGGATATGGCAGTCCATCGGCTGGAAGGACTTCCCGGTTATGCAAGCAATTTTCTACATCGTCGCCCTCTGCGTGATCGCCGCCAATCTAGTCTCTGACATCATCTACTGCGTCTTGGACCCACGAATCAAATACCAGTAGATAACTCGTGGCTTAGATAAATGTCGCAAGGAAGACATGTACCCTACAGCCTCGTTCGGTTCAAGAACTTCTCTCTTCAAATTCTGAGAAACAGAATGGCGTTCGTGGGGCTCGTCATCCTGTTCTTGTTCGTAACCTTGGCCCTAGCAGCTCCCGTGCTCACACCATATCAGCCTCAGGGAGACATAGTGTCGGGGAAGCTGGCAGGTCCGGATTGGGTTCCGATGATTACAGGGGCTACCTCGTGGAGCAGGAACCAAATATTTTCCGGCCTCCAATTACAGCCCAGTCCCGGTGTTCAAACCACCATCTCTACTCAAACGGTTGATTCCGCCAATTTCACAGTCAACACTGGGCCTGCTGGAGGAAAGATCCTGCTGGTTGAGAGTCTAGCTTACGCCTACAACGGCCCCCCGGAGGACTTCAAAGGGACACTCAGTGTCACACCCTATCTTCCCAGCGGTCAGGCTGCAGTGGCGACGGCCTACCTTCAGAGGCTCGGCAATGCTGCTGAACAATGGACTCTGTGGGAATCTCACCAGATTGCCGGTTCGACGCCAAACTCGCCGGCCGCACCCTTCAGCTCCGCCACCCAGCTCCTACTGAGTCAGATAGGGCAAAGCGGCTACACTCCGTCCACATTGATCTTCTCCCAGAAAACTGGTTACAACTATGTCTTGGAAATAGACTTACCTCCGAACGTGTCAGCGGCAACTATCTATGTCCAGAGGTTCAGCTTGCTTCTCTATGGCACAGTCTGGGGCTTGCTGGGGACAGATTCTGTCGGGAACGACATCTTCACCCAGTTTGCCTATGGGTCAAGAGTATCTCTGACTGTAGGGCTCGTCGCGACCTTCATCGGCGTGGGAGTAGGGCTGGTAGTAGGGCTGATCGCCGGCTACGTTGGTCGAATAGTTGACCACGGATATGATGCTCGTGCTCCCGGGGCTTCCGCTCCTCATAGTTCTCGTAGCGGTTCTCGGGCCGTCATTACTCAACATCATCCTTGTTCTCGGGTTTCTCGGCTGGATGGGTTTCGCAAGAGTCATTCGTTCTCAGGTTCTAAGTCTTCGTGAAAGACCCTTCATTGAAGCGGCGAAGGCTTCGGGAGCGGGCACGGGCTACATAACCGTCAAACATATTTTTCCGAACATCGTTTCCCTGACATACGTCAACCTGGCTCTCTCCGTTCCCGCCGCGGTAGTTGGAGAGGCTGCTCTCAGCTTTCTTGGGCTTGGCCCACAATCCATCATTACTTGGGGGATAATGCTGGAACAAGCCCACGAGGGGAGTACCGTGCTCGCTTGGTGGTGGGTCATCCCGCCCGGCATCGGGATTGCGATTCTCTCACTGTCTTTTATCTTGATAGGCTATGCGCTCGATGAAATGTTCAACCCTAGATTGAGAAAGCGTCGTTAGGGAATTGCTAGATGGCGACGCAGCATCGAAAATGACGATGCACAATTTGTTGACAGGCCCAAAGCTTATCTGAAGCGAGACTCTCTTCGAAAGGTCGATAGGCCGGCGCGTGATAATTCGATGCCAGTGCTACAGGTAGACGGGCTCACTACGCATTATTCGACAACTCGGGGATGGGTAAGAGCGGCCGAGAACATCAGTTTCGAGATAGAAAAAGGAGAGGCCCTTGGACTTGTTGGCGAATCGGGTTGCGGGAAGACGACGGTCGCACTGTCATTGCTGAAAATCCTTCCCTCAGGGGGCAGGATAAGGGGCGGCAAGATTATTCTTGACGGGAAAGACCTAGTTCCCCTAAACAACGCAGAGATGCGGAAGATTCGATGGAAAGGAATATCCATTGTCTTTCAGGGCTCGATGAACGCGCTTAACCCAGTTTTCAAGATTGGCGGTCAAATAGTGGAGGCGATAAGATTGCACGAGCCCGATGTTTCGAAATCGGAAGCCTACAGAAGAGCTGAGGGGCTACTTGAAATGGTGGGAGTAGATCCCTCAAGGGTCAACAACTATCCCCACGAGTTTAGCGGCGGTATGAGACAGAGGGCGCTCATCGCCATGGCGTTGGCCTCAAACCCTAT
>WNGM01005746.1_pt1 | contig 14486 bp, 14 predicted proteins | sample 5400571 | NCBI WGS metagenome assembly WNGM01 (sample SAMN13153378, study PRJNA577476) | soil metagenome | isolation source: 100 cm soil or saprolite under Garry oak tree replicate 2 | place: USA:California | collected 2016-06-15
TCTCAGGTAGGGGTCGGACGTTGCGTCGAAATGCGGGACCGCCGAACTTCGAAAGTCACCTGGTTTTTGCGGCGAGGGTATCTATCAACGAGGAATATTCCGTGCGTTGTCATCGTCTCGCTTCTTCTCACGTGGGCCACGTCCGCCGCCGCCGAGTGCGCGTCGTGGGCTTTGTGGGACGAGAATCAGGTTACAGGCGTGCCGGTTGATCCGTGGTCGTCATGGGCAGCCGTCCAGGGCTTTCCCGATCGGGTCGAGTGCGAGAAATACGCGCGCACCTGGCGAGTCCGGCTACTAGCTGAAAAGCAGCCAGCGAGAACAAGCGGCGAGTGGGTCGAGTTGCTGTCGTCAGACGGACGGTAAGATGCAAAGCCGATGGCGCTACCTTTGTCTCCCCGACACTAGACCCGCGTAGCAAGGCAGCGCGGTAAGCCACGAATGCTCGTAATCGCTGTCGGGATTCTAGGGTTTGTCGGCGTCGTACTGCTGGCCGCGCTGCTCATGGTCGGAATTGAGGCAGGGTCTGAGGTCCTTCGTGACTTGAAGCGCGATCCTGGGCTGAAGATCGCCCTTTGGGGTATCGCTGCCGTGGCAGCGCTGTATGTGCTTGGGCGTCTGGCGCAGTTCGTTTACGGGCTTCTGGGCTGAAGCATCATGGATATTGGCTTCGGTGGCTACAAGTGCCTTCACGAAACCATCGACCCGCGCGGGCCGAGGACAAGATGAGCGATATAGCGAACAGATCATCCACATATTTTCGGAAGTCGTGGCGGGCGATTTTCATCGCTGGCCGAAGCCGTCGAGCGGTTAGTAGGGGTGCCCGCCGTAGGCACCACACCGCCGCCTACTCAGGCCAAGCAACTTACGCAGAAGTTCGACTCGATGCCTACGCGAAGTGAGCCGGCTCCGAATGTTGTATCGTAAGTAGTCGTCCTACCTCACCCGGAGGGCTAGCCTCAACTGGTAAGGCAGTGGACTTGAAATCCACCGGGGCGCAAGCCCCTTGGGGGTTCGAATCCCTCGCCCTCCGCCAACTTACACGACAGCCGCCGCCATCGCTCTCCGGTGAAACTGCCCTGACTCTCCGATTTCCTCATCGGGGCGCCACCCCCGCACACCTTCCTTACGACGCCAAGATCCTCGGTCTGACAATCCCCCAATCGTTGCTGCTACGCGCGGATCAGGTGATCGAGTGACCGATCCGCCTGGCAGCATCCGTGGCTGCGCGTCCAGCGTCTCATCCGCTCGATCGTCGACGTGCGCGGGGACCTGTGACGAAGTCGACGCTGACGGACGCGCTTCGCGAGCGGGAGAAGATCAGGCGCGCCGGCTGGATGAAGTGATCCGGGCGCTCCGAGCGCTCCCATGGGGATCTGTGATCGCCGTGCTGATCGTCGCCGGCTGCGCCGCCCTCGCGCCAGCCCGGGCCACCGATCCGAAGCTGCAGCCCTGGCAGGACTTCGCCGATGCCACCGCGAAGGCTTACGGGAAGTGGTATGCGCCACGGGTCGAGTACGCGCTGCCGAACAGCCCCTACGAGGGCGCACGCTGGTCGCTTGGAACGATTTACGTGCGGGGGGAACTACTCGATCAGCTCAACATGCCACTGCTCTTCGCCCACGAGCTCGGGCACTACGTGCTCGAGCATCGGAGTTCCAGCCCCCAGGTCGAGATGGAGGCAAACGCGCAGGCCGTGGAGATTCTCGTGCGCGTGCGCCGGGTCGACGAACTGCAGGCGCTGACGGCCTTTCATGGCTACCTGCTCTCGGTGCACCGATCGCAGGCGAGTCGCGGCGTGCTGCCGGGGCACGCGTCGGCATGCCAGGAGATCGCCGACCTGGTGCGCCGCTACCCCAAGCACGAGACCGTGACGCGCACGTGGGAATGCGCGAAGTGACGTCGGCGGAATGAACTGAATGTCAGTGAGGTCCACCGGACGCAGTTGAACACCTATCGCGTCGGCTCATGGTTCCGTAACTGGTAACGTCGCAGCCCCATCGGCGGGGTGATAACTCGTTGCGCCTCTAGCCGGAGTGGGCACATTTTTATCCTGTGCTGAGGGTTGGGCTCCTATCTCGGCCGTAGCGCGCGAGATGGAGCAAGCCCGGGCGAAGGTCCCGCGGTGGATCTCGCCGTCGTGAAGAAATGGACCGGCCGGACTGCGCGAGAAAATGGTGAGCCATTCACACCGCGCGCCCGAGCTGGCGCTCGTCCACGCCTGGCTCGACTCGTGGTCCGGCCTCGGCGCGATCGTCGTCGGGATGCAGCGGCATGACGGGTGGCATTGCCGAGGCCCGGGGCGGGGAGTATCGTTGGCCTTTCCGTGAGTGGATCGCTGATGAAAGAAGGCGCGAGGGATGGATAGACTCATCACGCTCGCGACGGACTCTGGCGCTCCTGGTGCTGCTGGCGCCGTTTGTCATGCTCTTCGTCCGGACGTTCGTCCTGCTACCGTTCGCTCACTCCAGTCCCCAATCGTCGCGCGGGCGTCAGGTTCGAGTTGATGGTGCTCGCCTGGGAGAGGAGGCAGCGATGTACAAGCACATCTTGATTCCCACCGACGGCTCTGCCCTGTCCGAGGAGGCGATCCGCCAGGGCGTCGCATTCGCAAAGTCGATCAACGCCACGGTCACGGCCGTGACCGTGTCCCCGTCTTTTCACACCGTGTCGAGGGACACGATGATGGTGAGCGACACGCGTGCGCAATACCAGAAGGACTGCGAAGACCGGGCTGAACGCTATCTGGCATTCGCTCGGGAGATCGCCCGGTCTTCGGGGGTGCCGTGCGAGAGTGCCCACGTGGTGAACGATCACCCGTACGAGGGCATCATCGATGCGGCCCGGACGAAGGGCTGTGACCTTATCTTCATGGCCTCGCATGGTCGCAAGGGCGTTGCGGCGCTCGTGCTTGGCAGCGAGACGACCAAGGTCCTGACGCACAGCAAGATCCCGACCCTGGTCTGCCGTTAGTCGGGACGCCGCGAAGGAAGAAGAGACGGACTGATGGGAGACGCGCCAATGAACTCAACGCGAACGAGGACGTTCAGCTCAGTACTGATAGCCGTCGCCTCCTGGGGGGCGAACAGTCACGCTTGGGCGCAGACCGCGCCGAGTCCATCGCTGTCGCCACCTGCAGCCGAAGGCGGAGGCGCCACGATCGCCGCGGTTGTGGTGATCGTGGGTCTGCTCATGGTCATCGGTGTTGTCGTGAAGCTGTTCGATCTCAAGCAGAGGCGGGAGTCGGAAGCGGTGCAACTCCAAGCCCAACTCTCCGACGCGCTCTTGCGTGAGACGACACTCGCCGGCCTGCCGTTGACACCGACGGTCCACGTTCCGGTGTGGAAGGGCACGCCGGCGACGATCGAGGTGGTGGGGCGAGTGCCGACTCCCGAGTTGAAGGACACGGTTCTCCGCATCATGCGTGATGAGGCAGCGCGTATTCGCTCCGATGTCCAGATCGAGGACCGTTTATCCGTCGTTCCGACCATGACACGCGCCGCGTAACGCCGGCCAGCCCTGGCGGGCCGTGCAGGAGGCCGAGTGGCGGGCGCTGAATACGTCGCTCGCGGAGGACTACGCGCTCATTAACGCCTCCGCGAATCGCACATGGGTAGATGCCCAAGCGCGTCGGCGCGGTCGGCGGTCCTTCGAACGTTCCGCCTGAGAGCCTTCGGCAAGGCGTAGCAAATCCTCGGGGAAAGCTTTGCCAACATGCTTTTGGTATAGCGACTTCGCGGCACCGAGCAGGGAACCTGCGACCGTAACGTCCTCAGGGTCAGTGATGAAGACATTCCATCGCGCGTCCGTTTCGGCAGATGTCGGCGGGTGGGGCCGCCCTGGGCCGCAAGCCCCTTGGGGGTTCGAACCCCTCGCCCTCCTCACTTAATCAACTACTTGCCGCACCCTTGAACACCTGAAATGGCGCGAATTGTGTCGAAACTGGGGCAGAACCTACAGCGAGGTCATCGGGTCACTCGATCACCTCGTCGGCTCGCAACAGCAGTGATGGTGGGACGGTGAGTCCGAGCGCCTTCGCAGTCCTGTTGTTGATGACCAGCTCGAAGCGCGTTGCCTGTCGCAGCGGCAGCTCACTCGGCCGAACGCCTTCCAGGATTTTTGCGACCTGCTCAGCCGCGATCGTATAAATCTCGGATTGGGTCGCGCCGTAGGACATGAGACCGCCAGCGTCTACGAAGAAACGGAACGCATGCATCGTGGGCAAGTGGGCCTTGATGGCGAAGTCGGCGAGCTGCCGAGGCCGAGGATGAGAGCTGAGAACGACGTCGGGATACACGAACAACGCGTCAGGGCGCTCCTTCGCGATCATCGTGAGCTCTGGCAGCAGCTCGTCGGCGGCGCCCACCGGAGCCACCTGCAATCGAATACCCAAACGCGGTGCGGCCTCCTGGGTCAGCTTCAACGCGTTGGGAGCAGCTTCAGGGTCATGAAGAAACATCACCCGCGAGGCCCTGGGGACCGCCTCCTTGAGGAGTTCGAGGCGCTTCGGGCTGAGCTCCGTGGTCATGCATGTAACACCTGTCAGATTTCCGCCGGGCCGAGCGAGGCGTGTGACGTGCTCGAACGGGTCGCACGAGTAGACGACCAGTGGTGTCGTCTTCACGGTTCCAGCGACGATTCGCGCCGCCCTGGTGCCCATGGTGAACAGAACGTCGACCGGAGCCTTCACGAGGTCAGCGGCTAACCCCGGCATCCGGTCGTATCGGCAATCTGCGGATCGCTGCTCGAGGATGAGGTTCTTCCCCTCGACGTAGCCTTGTTCCGCCAGGCGAGCCCGGAAAATATCGAAATGGGGGCGCCGAGGGCCGGGGCCACAGACCTCCAGCCAGCCGACGCGCGATATCCCGGCAGCCCTTTGCGCCTCGAGCAAGGTCGGTATGGCGAGCAGGCTTACGCCGAGAGCAAGAACCGCCGCCCCGATCCGCATGCCCGGTCCATTCATCTTCATGGCATGGCCTCTGGGCCCGCTGCCGACTGCGTCCGGGTGGTGAGCGCCGCGCTCATGACCTACTCGATAACAGTCTGCCGCACAACCTCCGGTGGCCGCGCGCGGAACCATCATCACGTCGGATACCAGGCGATCCGCGCGATGCGCCCGAGAATCTGCCGAAAGAGGGTCCCGGTCAAGTGACTGCCGGCAAGCTGACTGGCGGCAAGCGGGAGCAACCTACGAGAAGCAACGTTCGAACCCTCGCCCTCCGCCACTCAATCACCCGCGTCTCCCGTATCGCGCCGACGCATACGCCAGGAAGATCTAGAAACCCATACCCCGCGAGATATATCGCTGTGCGATGCATCGCCCGTACACTCGTAGCTGGTGTAGTCCATTCGAGCGTGAGGAGATGGCGACATGACACCTGTCATCGGCTCGGCGATGGCAGAGCCTCGAACGAAGACCGGTGCCGCGCGGCGAGCGCGGGACACCGCGCGTTCGGACACGGGCGCCCGGGGAACGGCGAGGACCGCGCATGCTGGAACGCGGGCCGCGACTCTTCGTCTGGCACAACCCCAGGCCGAGCGGATCGCCTACATCGACATGGCCCGCGGCCTCTTCCTCGTTCTCATGGCATCCACCCACGCCATGACGCTCGCCGGGATTCCGGCCACGAGTGCGCTCGGACGCTGGGGGCTCCCACGCGGATGGGCGTCGACCGGGCTCACGATGCTGTGTGGGTTCATGGTGGCGACGTTGTGCCGCCAGGTCGATCACGCGCGGGTCCGGGAGCGCGTCGTGCGTCGCGCGAAGCAGCTCCTGGTCGTCATGTTCGCGTCCAATATCGTCATGGTCACGATCAGGCACCTGGTGAGCCACGAGACGAAGCCGCTCTTCACGCTCGCCTGGTGGTGGCAATTCCTGGTCCTCGGAACCGAGTGGTCGATCTCCGGGATCTTGCTCCCGATCGCGCTCTTTCTCCTGATTTCTCCTGCGCTCATCCGCGTGCTCGACGCCGGCCGGTCCCGGCTCCATGCCGTCATGATCGCCGCCGCCGTGACGCTGTGCACGGGCGCGGCATGGAGTGTCCGCGCCGTCGCGGGCGAGAGCCTGGTCCACCGCCACGTCCTCGACCTGCTGTTCGGGAGTGGGCTCGGCGGGTTCCCCGTCGTGCCGATCGTCTCCTCGGGCGCACTCGGCTTCCTCGTCGGAAGATTGTGGCAGCCCCTGCGCGATCGCTTCGACACCCGGACGTGCCTGGCCATCGGCGTCTTCTTCGTCGCGGCGGGGCAAGTGACGAGCGTGGCACCGGCGGTCGTTGGCCCGCTGCTCACGCGGACCCTCGTCGACTTGAGCCACTTCTTGCTCATCATGGCGCTGGCTCTCGTGGTCACGCGATGGAGCTCTTCACGGCGGGCTCTGGGGTTCGTGTCGGCCCTGGGGAGCTTCAGCCTTCTGACCTTCTTGTTGCACAGGATCTTCGAGCAGGTCTTGAACCTCGGCCTGAAGCACTTCGAGGTCCCGGGCGAGCTCGTCTACGCCGCGTGCCTGAGCGGGGGTGTGTTCGGCTCGGTCGCGGTGATCGTCCTCAGACGGCGGTTCGCCGCATGGAACCGCGCGCTCCGTGCGGTCTATCTGTAGGCGCTTTGGCGGGCGGATAGAGCCTCAGGAAGCTCGCGCCGTTCGGACCGCGGAGTCTGTCGGCCGGAGCCACGCTCCGCCGACCTCCCCTACGCGAATGGTTGAGCGCGGCGCGCGGGCTTAAGCGCTGGCGGCGGCCGGTGGCTCGGGGCGCATGACTTTGCCGAGTGGCTTCCGTTCGGCGAAGTAACGACAGGCCCGAGTGTGTTGCAACACGCTCTCGGTGACGTCGTGGCGACACCGCGGGCACAGCCAGCGATCCGGGTCGGACGGCCGGCGACGCAACGTCAGGATCGGCCGTTCCCGCTCGCAGACGTCACAGAACGCAACATGGTTACCGCAGCACAGGAAGAGGATCGCGCGCTCGTCAGAATCCAACATGGGCCGTCATCATCGATGTTGTGGCCACGAGAAGTCAACAAATTAGAGCGCCGTGGTGGGACGCCGAGGCCGTGTGAACGACCGGTCAGCCGCTGTGCTCGATGGCGCGCGGTTTTCCCCATGAAATCGGACAACTACGACGGACGCACTACCCTAGAACGAACGATCTAGGAACATAGATCTCGCGACGTATGGTCGGATCCCCTCTCTCCTCAGTAGACTTCCCCGCCACTGATCCGTTCGGCCCAGACGAGCGCAGGCGAAGGGGGTAACTGGATGAGCCCGTCATGGACTCGCTGACCGCGCAGGCACCTCTGACCACCTTGCATACGGCGTCCGCGTCAGACAGCGGAGTCGCCGTAGACGCGCCGCGGCCAAAGACCGAACGGATTGCCTACATCGACATGGCCCGCGGGTTGTTCTTGATCCTCATGGCCTCCACCCACGCGATGACGCTTGCGGGAATTCCGGCCACCAGTCCTCTCGCGGACTGGGGCTTGCCTCGGGGCTGGGCCACGACGGGCCTCATCATGTTGTGCGGGTTCATGGTGGCGACGTTCGCACGGGGGATGCAGGAACGAGCGAGGATCCGGCACCGGGTTCTGCGCCGGGCGAAGCAGGTCCTGCTCGTCATGTTCGCGTCCAACGTCCTGATGGTCGTCGTCAAGCGTGTGGTCACTCACGAGACGGACCCGCTCTTCAGCCTGGACTGGTGGGTCGGCCTGTTATTCTTTCGATCCGAATCGTCGATCTCCGGCGTCTTGCTGCCGATCGCGCTGTTCCTGCTCGTCTCGCCGTTGCTCGTCGCGCTCTACGATGGATGCCGATCGAAGGTGTACGGGGTCACGTTGACCGCGGGGCTCTTGTTCTTTGTCGCGCTGACGTGGAGCGTGCAGGCCCTTGCCGCCGATGGGCACGGGACCCATGACGCGCTGAGCGCGATGTTCGGGGCCGGGGCCGGTGGCTTCCCGGTCATCCCGATGGTCGCGTCCGGAGCGCTCGGCTTCCTCGTGGGCATCGTGTGGCAAGCGCCGCGGGAGCGCCTCGACGGGAGGACGACGCTCGGCATCGTGATGCTCTTCATCGGGACGAGCCAGTTGCTCAGCACGGTCCCCATGATCCTGGCCCCGTTCGTGGCCCGGACCCTCATGGACGTGAGCCACCTGCTGCTCATCCTCATGCTCGCCATCGTGATCACTCAGTGGGAGCCCTCGCAGCGTGGGCTGCGCTTCATTCCTGTCCTGGGCCGTTTCAGTCTGCTGACGTTCCTGGCCCATCGCGTCGTCGAGCAGACGTTGGCCCTGGGCCTCAGGCCCTTCCACTTGCCGGGTGAGCTCGTGTACGCGGTCTGCCTCGGCGGAGGCGTGTTCGGTTCGCTCGCGTTCATCCTCTTGCGACGCAGGTTCGCAGGCTACGATCGGGTGCTTCGAGCCGTCTACCTGTAACTCCCCGAGGCTGTAGGGCCCCGAGCGCAGGAGCTCAGCGTCAGCGAGCCGTCAGCGGGGCGCCGCCCCAGCGCTCGCGGACGGCGAACTCGGCCACCGGCTTGCGCTTCAGCCTGGTCAAGGCCTTGACGGGTCGGCCGAGCGGCATGACGGCCGCCACCGCGACGTGACGGGGAATGCCCAGCAGCGCCTGAAGCTTCGGCTCCTCGGCAACGGCCAGGGTCGTGATCGTGCCCGCGAAGCCCTCGTGACGTGCGGCCAGCAGGATGTTCCAGACGAAGGGATAGATCGACGCGCCGCTGATGACCCCGACCCGCTGAAGGTGCTGATCGGTCGAGGCGACCACCTTGAGGTCCACGCAGACGACGAGAACGACGGCCGCCTTGAGCACCGGCTCGGTGAGCCGACTGGGTGTGGGCGTCTTCTCGATCGTCGCCGCGTCCACCGACGGCGGGTCGATCGTGTTCCACGGGCTGTCGCCGGCCGCGACCTGGGCCGCGTACCGCTTGGCGGCTGGCGCGGTCAGCGCCGCGAGCGCCTCTCGGGTGGCGCGCTCACGCACGACGATCACCCGCCAGCCCTGGCGGTTGCCGCCGCTCGGCGCGAACCGAGCGCGGTCGAGGATGTTGAACAGCGTGGCGTCGGGCAGCGGCTCGTCGGTGAACTCACGGGCGGCGAACGTCGTCCGCATGACGTCGAAAAGCTCCATGATCCCCTCCCTGGCGGGCTCGCCCGAAGATACACCGTTGGGCTATGATCGCGGCGGGCGACGCCGTGAACTCATGAGGCACCGTGAAGCGATGAGGAGGAGTGCGATGAGGGGCTGGGTGCGGCTCGTAGCCCTGGCGATCGTCGTGGTGGCGGCGCTGCCGGCCGCGGCGGTGGCGCAAGTGCGGGGCGGCACGATCAGGGTCGGTATGGACGCCGACACGACCACGATGGACCCGCATCGCTCGACGGCGGCGGTGGATCGGCAGGTCTACAACAACGTCTACAGCAAGCTCGTCGACATCGATGCCCGATTCGGCATCGTGCCGCAGCTCGCGCAGACGTGGGAGATCAAGGGCGGCGGCCTCGTGTACGTCTTCAAGCTGCGCCGCGGCGTGAAATTCCACGACGGCACCGAGTTCAACGCCGACATCGTGAAGTGGAATTTCGATCGCATGCGCGACCCCGAGCTGGCCTCGCCGCGGCGAAGCGAGATCGCTCCGGTCAAGGACGTCAAGGTCCTCGATCCCTTCACGGTCGAGATGACGCTTTCCAGCCCGTTCGCTGTACAAGGACGATTTCGCCCGCAATCCGGTCGGCACGGGCCCCTTCCGCTTCGTCGAGTGGGTGAAGGACGACCATCTCACGCTCAAGCGGTTCGACGGCTACTGGGAAGCTGGACTTCCGCATCTCGACGAGGTCGTGTACCGGCCGATCCCGGACTCGTCGGTGCGTTTCACGGCGATGCGAACGGGCCAGATCGACATCATGCATCAGATCCATCCCAAGGACGTCGCCACGGCCAAGACCGAGCGCGGGATGAAGGTGTCGGAGATCGCGAGCCTCTGGTGGCAAGGCATCCACCTCAACAATCAGGTCGCGCCGTTCACCAACAAGGCCATTCGCCAGGCCGTGTGGTACGCCGTCGACCGGAGCGTGATCCAGCGGGTGGCCTACTTCGGGTCGGGCGCGCCCGGCTGGGGCCCGTTCCCTCCGAGCATGTGGGCGCAGGACCGCGACTTCACCGACTGGAAACGGGACCCGGCCAAGGTCAAGGCCAAGCTCGCCGAGGGCGGGATGCCGAACGGGTTCGCGTTCACGGTGAAGGGCTGGAACCAGCCCACCCAGATTCAGGAGCTCCAGATCGTCCAGGCCGAGCTCAAGGAAGTCGGCGTCGACATGAAGATCGAGCTGCTCGAATTCGGCAAGCTCCTGGCCGACCTCAACAGTCACAACTTCGCCGCGCTCAGGATTGGCTGGTCGGGCCGGCCCGACCCCGATGGCAATGCCCACGTCTTCCTGCACAGCAAGGGCGGGCTCAACCGGGTGCGCTACAGCAATCCCAAGATGGACGAGTTGCTCGACCAGGCCCGGAGCGAGGGCGATCAAGCCAAGCGCAAAGCGTTGTACGCGCAGGTGACGCGGCTCGCCGCCGAGGACGCTCCGTACATCTGGCTCCACCACGACGCCGAGGTGAAGGTGTGGAGCGAGCACGTCAAAGGGTTCGAGCACATCTCGGACGGCATGATGCGGTTCAAAGGGGTCTGGCTCGACAAGCGCTGAACGCGCGTGATCCAGTTCGTCGCCCGCCGGCTGCTCGCGACGGTGCCGCTGCTGTTCTTCGTGAGCCTCGTGGTCTTCTCCTTCGTGCACGTCCTGCCCGGCGACCCGGCCGTCTTGTTCCTCGGCGAGGAAGCGACGCCGGAGACGCTGGCCAAGTTCCGCACTCGACTCGGCTTCGACCGGCCTCTGGTGACCCAATACGTCGAGTGGCTCGGTCGTGCGCTCCGCGGTGACCTGGGCCGGTCACTGCGGACCAATCAGCCGGTAACCGAGGCGATCCTGCAACGGCTGCCGGTGACGCTCGAGCTGCTCGGGGCAGCGCTCGCCGTGTCGCTGGCGATCGCCATCCCGGCCGGCATCGTCTCGGCCGTGAAACGAAATTCCGGAGTCGACCTGGCCTCGACAGTGTTCGCATTGATCGGGTTCTCGCTGCCGAACTTCTGGCTGGGCTTGATCCTGATCTACGTCTTCGCCCTGCTCTTGCGCTGGTTGCCGCCCTCGGGCTTCGCGCCGTTGCCCGCTCTCGCCGACAACGCGCGATCGCTGATCCTGCCCGCGCTCACGCTGGGCACTGCGCTGGCCGCGCTGATCACCCGCCAGCTCCGCTCGGGAATGCTCGAAGTGCTGCGCCAGGACTACGTGCGCACGGCGCAGGCCAAGGGCCTCGGCCAGGGAGTGGTCGTTGCCAAGCACGCCCTCAAGAACGCGCTCATCGCCGTCGTCACCGTGATCGGACTCCAGATCGGCGGCCTCCTCGGCAACACCATCATCACCGAGTCGCTCTTTGCCCTGCCCGGCGTCGGCCGGCTGATGATCGACGCCGTCTTCAGCCGGGATTTCTTCATCGTCCAGGGCGTGGTGCTCTTCCTCGCCGTCGGCTACGTCCTGTCGAACCTGATCGTGGACGTCCTCTACTCCTATCTCGATCCGCGCATCCGGCTCGGCTGATGGATCCGGCCAGCCTGCGCGCGATCGCGCTCCGCCAGTTCCGCCGCAGTTGGGTGGGCCAGGTCGGCGCCGCCCTGGTCGTCCTGTTCCTGATCGTGACGGCGCTGGCGCCGCTGCTGGCACCGTACGATCCCATCGCCACCGACTTCGCCAACGTGCTGTCGCCGCCGACGCGCGCCCATCCACTCGGCACCGACGACATCGGCCGCGACATCCTGAGTCGCGTCATCCACGGCAGTCGGGTGTCGCTCCAGGCCGGGCTGTTCACGGTGGCGGTCGCGCTCACGGTGGGGTTGCCGCTGGGACTGATCGCCGGGTTTCGCGGCGGCCGCGTGGACGACCTGATCATGCGCGGCATCGAGGTGATCCTTTCGTTTCCCACGCTGGTGCTGGCGCTCGGGATCACGGCCGTTCTCGGCCCCAGGTTGATCCACGCGCTGTTCGCGATCGGCATCGTCTTCGTGCCTCACTTCGCCCGATTGATCCGCGGTCAGGTGCTGACGGTCAAAGAAAACGATTTCATTGCGGCCGCCCACGCGCTCGGCGCCTCCGACGCCCGCGTCATGGGGAGACACGTGCTGCCCAACTGCCTGGCTCCGATCCTCGTCCAGTCGTCCTTTTCCATCGCCTTCGCCATCCTCACGGAAGCCGCGCTGTCGTTCCTCGGCCTCGGCACCCAGCCTCCCACCCCGTCGTGGGGCATCATGCTGGCCATGGGCCGCGGTTACCTCGAGCAGGCGCCGTGGCTCGGCGCCTTTCCGGGCCTGGCCATCTTCCTCACCGTGCTCGGCTTCAACCTGCTGGGCGATGGCATCCGGGATGCCCTCGATCCCCGCTTGAAAGCGTAAGTCCCCTCCGGGTTCTCGTGTGGCGTGCCGATCACCCCGGGGATGAGGACTCTGTCCATACGCCAGCTGAGACACGTGGCGCTGGCCGCCCTGCTCGTGGCGGCGCACCCGATCGGCGCCGCCGCTCAGTCGTCGTTGACGGGCGTCGTCACGATTCTGCAGGGCAGCGTGACTGCCACGAGGCCGTCGGTGCCCGAGCCGATCCCGCTCCAGCTCCGCGACGGGATCTTCGCCGACGAGTGGATCGCGACCGGCGAGAACGCGTTCGCGCGGATCCTGCTGGGCGGCAAGGCGATCGTCACGCTGCAGCAGCGCTCGAGCCTCCAGATCTCGGAGGAGCTCGCCACCTCGACGCTCGTGGTGACCGACGGACGGATCGCGGTGGCCGTCGCTCGTGAGCTCACGAAGACGGGGGAGCTGATCGAGATCAAGACGCCGACGGCGCTCGCAGCCAGCCGGGGCGCGGTCGTGATCACCGGCGTTTCGAAGGGCGTGACGACCTTTACCGTGGTCCGCGGTCTCGTGGACGTGGCTCGCATCGATCCGCTCTCGAATCGCCCGATCGGTCCGCGCATCATGCTCAGAGCCCAGCAAGAGGTGACGATTCCGGCGACGGGCTTGCTGAAGCCGCTGCCCGTGAAGGCGGGCACCGTTCAACGGCTCGACACCGAGTTTCAGCTCGGCGACATGGATGCTCTGCCCGGCTCGGTCCTGGCACCGCTGCCGGCGGGCCCGACACAGGTGACGGGCAAGCATCGCGCGCGGCCACCCTCGAAGCGCCTGCCCTAGCTCCGCGTAAATTCCACAATCGCCGGAGGCGTGGCTCCCCGGCACCTCCCTTGCTCAGTCTCGGCGGAGGGAGGCGGGCATGAATTCACTGCGAACCGGGATCTCACCGGCGCTGGTCGCCGTCAGTGTCTGGGTCGGCGATCGCGCATGGGCTCAGAACGCATCGAACACGCCGGCGCCTTCGCCAGCGACGACGCCGGGGGACGGCGGAGGCACCGCCATCGCCGCGGTCATCGTCGTGGCCGGGCTGCTCGTCGTCATTGGCCTCGCCGTGAAGCTCTTCGACCTCAAGCGCAAGCGAGAGTCGGAGGCGGTGCAGCTCCAGGCCCAACTCTCCGACGCGCTCTTGCGTGAGCCCTCACTCGCGGGTCTGCCGTTGACGCCGACCGTCCACGTCCCGATGTGGACGGGCACGCCGGCGACGATCGATGTCACGGGCCAGGTCCCGAGGCCCGAGCTGAAGGACCTCGCCCTTCGTCTCGTGAGCGACGAGGCCTCGCGCATTCGCTCGGACATCAAGATCGTCGACCGTCTGTCCATCGTGCCCACCGCGGCCCAGGCCGCGTGACGCGCTCGTCGTCGGCCGCGCCTGCGAGGGCGGTGTATACTGGCGTGGCTTTGCCGTTGGAGAGGTGGCCGAGTCGGCCGAAGGCAGCCGCCTGCTAAGCGGTTACAGGGCCAAAAGCTCTGTCCAGGGTTCGAATCCCTGCCTCTCCGCCAAACCGCGCCCTTAGCTCAGGTGGACAGAGCGTCGGACTACGAATCCGAAGGCCAGAGGTTCGAATCCTCTAGGGCGCACCACCCCTCTACGGACGAAGCGTTGATGCGCGAAGCGCTGGAGGAAGCGCGTCTCGGCCTGACGGCCGGCGAAGTGCCGGTCGGCGCCGTCGTGGTGATCGACGGTGCTGTGGTCGCCCGCGCGCACAATGCACCGATCTCGCTGAGTGACCCGACCGCGCATGCCGAGGTGCTCGCGCTGCGGGAGGCGGCGAGCAAGACGGGAAATTACCGGTTGACGTCGGCCACGCTCTACGCCACGGTCGAGCCGTGCGCGATGTGCAGTGGCGCAGCGCTCCACGCGCGCGTCGCGCGGGTGGTGTTCGGGGCATCCGATCCGAAGGCGGGGGCGATGGGTTCGCTCTACCGCCTCCACGACGATCCCCGGCTCAATCATCGGATGGCGGTGACCGGCGGCGTGCTCGCCGGCGAAAG
>WNGM01007566.1_pt1 | contig 14486 bp, 12 predicted proteins | sample 5400571 | NCBI WGS metagenome assembly WNGM01 (sample SAMN13153378, study PRJNA577476) | soil metagenome | isolation source: 100 cm soil or saprolite under Garry oak tree replicate 2 | place: USA:California | collected 2016-06-15
GTATTACGTTGTACGTAAATAGCCAGCAAATCGCGAGTATAAACGATTCCAGTTATGATAGGGGCCAGATAGGAGTTATCGCATACCCATACTCTGACCCGACGGAGGTAGTATATACCAACGCGAAGGTATGGACATTTTAGCCTTGGAAGGTATTAGAGAAAGTGTCACAGTACAATCGTCCACCTGAAGCAGATTCCGATGAAGGTGAACATCTCCCCAGGATCATAGTCATCCTGATGATAGTGGTGGCACTGATCCTGGTAGCCGGCGGCGGTGGAATCGCTTACTTTACTATTTCCAGCCAGGCGGCTGCGCGTGCCCTGGCCACGACGACGGCCCAGGCTAATATGACGGCTACCTTCACTGCGGGTACGTCGATAGCCAGGGCCAATATTACTGCTACAGCAGTTGCCAACGCACATGCTAGGGCCACCGCTATTGCCAGGGTCAATGCTACAGCTACTGCTGTCAGTATCGCCAATGCTAGGGCCACCGCGGGGGTCAATGCTCATGCTACTGCCACGGCCTCGACCATTGCAGCCAACCCCAACCCCTATCCTCCCGGGGGTGGAACGCTGGCTCTGCTGGATCCATTGAGCAATAACAGCAAGGGCTTCGGGTGGAGTGAAAATTCAACCAACTGTACCTTTACAGGCGGAGCCTACCACGTGATCGCACCGAACGTACACCTCTTCGCATACTGCGCGGCGCGGTCTACCAATTTCGTGAACTTTGCCTACGAGGTGCAGATGAAGATCATCAAGGGCGATGTTGGCGGGATCATCTTTCGCGCGAATAGTACGAACAACAATTTCTACCTGTTCTATGTGAGCCAGGCCGGATCTTACGAGCTGTTTCTCTGTCCCGGCATCACTTGCAACCAGTTGGTGGCGTCCACTCCCAGCACCGCGATTAACAAGGGCTTGAACGCAACCAACGTGGTGGCTGTGGTGGCGACGGGAACCAGCATCACGCTGTACGTAAACCGCCAGCAGGTTACCAGTTTGAATAACGCTACCTTCAGCCACGGTCAAATCGGCGTCGTCGCCAGTCCATTTGCAAATGCGGGGCATCCAACGGAAGTGGTATACAGTAACGCGCGAGTATGGACGCTGTAGCTTGTTATATGTGTTATGCTGTTCTGGAAAAGCGCAGCATTCTGCTCCATCTACTTTTCAAGTATATTATGAGGAGCGCATGATGTCACTTGAAGGACAGCAGATTGGCCGCTATAGCCTCCTACATTTACTTGGAAGCGGCGGTATGGGCGAGGTCTATCTTGCCAGCGATCCTCGTATTAACCGGCAAGTTGCCATCAAGGTGATATGAGCCGAAGCGACAGAGGATCACGACAACGATGCAGCCAGACGACGTTGACCTATATGGTCACGCCATATCGCCCAGAAGGCTCGCTCGCTGCATGGCTGCGCCAGCATGGCAGCGGGGAGCGATTGCAAGAGTCCGCGTTTGATCTCTACGATGTCGCGCATATCGTGAAGCAGTCTGCCGGAGCGCTCCAGTTCGCACACGACCACCAGATTATTCACCAGGATGTCAAGCCTTCCAACTTCTTGATTCGCAGCAATCCAACTAAGCCCGACCGACCTTATCTGCTGCTGGCCGATTTTGGCATCGCCAAGCTCACTACAGTGACTTCAAGCGACAGCCTGTCTATTCGCGGTACTCCTCTCTACATGGCTCCAGAACAATGGGAAAGCCACGCTGTCCCCGCCAGCGACCAGTATGCGCTCGCCGTGATGGCCTACGAACTGTTAACGGGGCGTCCCCTGTTCCAGGGTTCGCTTATGCAAGTGATATACCAGCATTCTCATGTTCAACCGCAGCCGCCTAGCACATTCAACCAGCAAATTCCCACAGCGCTTGACCTGGTGCTCCTGCGCGCCCTGGCAAAGAAGCCCGAAGACCGGTTTCCAACTATATCCGCCTTCGCGCAGGCATTCGAGGAGGCTCTGTACAATACGAATGAACTGGCTCTGACAAACACCCCTGTCATGCCGCGAAGGACAGGCGGCAAAGGCCTCACGTTTACGAGGTACGCGGGTGATAGTGATCTCACTCTTGTCTCCAAAGGTGATGGATCACCCGGCGATGATCTACACCCTTCGTATCCTAAGGCGACTACACAGGCGCAGCCTGCTCCCCTCATGCCTACCACAGCAAGCAGCAGACAAGAGATATTACCAGGGACACCTGGGGAGCGGCGGCAAAAAACTTCTAGGGGAGCGAGGATCACGCTGGTAGCTCTGGCGCTCCTGCTCATGCTCACGGGAGCCGGCATCGGTCTATATTACTACCTCGTACCACCCAAAGTAATTCCAGGCGAACCCAACCCTACCGCCATTACAGAACCGAACCCCTACACTCACGGCGGCAGGCTGGTACTGAATGATCAGCTGCGGAATAATAACCTGGGTTATCAATGGGAGGAAGGCCAGAGGGACCTCGGAGGGTGTGCATTTATAGGCGGCAGTTATCATGTGACGCAGCCCCAGCAGGGGTTTTTTCACTCGTGTATTGCCCTGAACACCGATTTTGCTAACTTTGTCTACGAGGTGCATATGACGCTGGTGACGGGCAACTACGGCGGCATGGTCTTCCGCGCAGATCGGGCAACCACACACTTCTACTACTTCCGTATTGGCCTCGATGGAAATTACTTTCTCACCAGTTATGTGGACAAAGAGCCTGCTCACGCCAGGGTACTGGCAAGCGGCCCTTCCTCGTCGATTAATACGGGGCTCGGCCAGACCAACATTATAGCGGTCGTGGCACAGGGGAGTTCGCTCGACCTGTACGTGAATTATGAGAAGGTAGCGCACGTGACCGACAACACCTATAGCCACGGGCAAATCGGGGTTTTCGCCGGCGACTCCGGCAATGCGGCCGATGGCGTGTTTAGCAATGTGAAGGTGTGGACACTGTGAGAGAAGCCTCCAAGACTGGTGATTACCCATAAGTCGGCAATAGATCCTTCGCTGCGCTCAGGATGACAATCGAAAGGCTGTCATCCTGAGCGCAGCGAAGGATCTGCGGGGTGCATTCGTCCAGCAGTCCTGACTCACGTCGCCTGAAGAACTTATGGGTAATCACCAGTTCAAGAAGATTGACACGCTAACTGGCACCTAGTACACTTTCTACAGAATCGGAGCAAGAGAGGCAAAACACAGATGAGAACACAATCCATGGACACCAGCCCTGAAGCGGAGCGAGTGCAGATAGAATTGCTAAGGAAGGCATCCCCCGCTAAGAAGTTTGGTCTCGTCAATTCATTGAGCCAGACCTTGATACAAGCTTCCAGGAGAAATATCCGGCAGCTACACCCCGACATCAGCGAGACGGAGCTTGCACTACTCTTTGTTGAGCTTTACTACGGCAAAGAATTATCCGAGCGCTTACGAGCCGACCTGGAGAGGCGGAGGGGCGAATGAACGCCCCAGAGATACTGGCCGCAATAGGGCCTATAGTGGAAGCGTTGGAGGAATTAGGGGTCGCTTACCATATTGGCGGGTCGGTGGCAAGCTCGGTTCATGGTATTCCACGGTTAACGATCGATGCCGATATCGTCGCGGATTTACAGCTGGAGCATGTTCGCCCCCTGGTGAAACAGCTTGAGGCGGAGTATTACATCGACGCGGACGTGGTACGCGAAGCCATCAGGCGACACAGTTCATTCAACGCTATTCACCTGGATACGATACTGAAGTTCACCGTGTTCATTCCCAAGACTCGCCCCTTCGACCAGGAAGAGTTCCGCAGGATAAGACAAGAAGTACTGGCAGAAGGGACGCGCCCGTTTTACACGGCGTCCCCCGAAGGTACTATTCTCAACAAGTTAGAATGGTACAGGATGGGTGGCGAGGTATCGGACCGCCAGTGGAATGATATCCTGGGGGTGCTCAAAGTGCAGGGGACGGCTCTCGATATGGCCTACGTGCAGCGCTGGGCAAAGGCATTGCAGGTGACCGATCTGCTGGAGAGGGCGCTGCTGGAAGCGGGGATGTCGTAGCTGCGCAATTAGAGAAATTAATACGGGCTTTGCCCACATGCACTCCATTCTCAAAAGTCCCATGTGGACCAGAAGAAGCATCATAGACCTGTTTTCGATCTTGCAGGAAAACCTCGGAAAAGTAGAAAGGAGAGGCGATTTCTTCCTCTTCCCTGGAAAAGGGAAGGGTGCTCATCGCCGACGAACTCATGAAGGCACAGAACAGCAACCAGGAGATCACCACCCTCCTGGAAGAACAGCTAGAGCCACTGATTCAGCAGGTTATGGCTTCTTTCGAGATGGCTGGACTTGCCATCGGGATTGTCCGGGGCGATGAAGTCGTGTATGCCAAAGGCTTCGGGGTCAGGCATCTTGAAACAAGAGAGCCAGTCACGGCAACATCCTTATTTCATCTGGCCTCCGTCTCCAAGCCCTTTGTGGCAACAGCCATCATGCAACTGGCCGAACAGGGGAAACTTGACCTGGATACTCCTATCGTGCGCTATCTGCCGTATTTCACCATGAACGACGAGCGCTCTCGAGCCATCACGGTTCAACAGATGCTCAGCCATGTCTCTGGTATGCCCGATGAGGAAAATTACTATTGGGATCAGCCCGAATATGATGCAGGGGCACTCGAGCGTTATGTGCGTCGTCTGGGAAATGCTTCGCTGCTCTTTGCGCCGGGGGAGCGCTTCGCCTACAGCAATATCGCGTATGAAGTGCTGGGGGATCTCATTGCGAAAAGGTCGGGACACTCTTTTGAAGAGTATATGCGCAGGCATCTTTTACGCCCGCTGGGCATGTCCACCAGCACATTCTTCAAACACGAAGTGCCTCCTGAACTTGCAATGACCCCACACGTGAGCGTCCCCCAAATCATGCTCAGCCCGGTCTATCCTTACCATCGCGCCCATGCGCCAAGCTCAACCTTACACTCCAGTGCGCTAGAAATGTGTCATTGGGCCAGAGCCAACCTGCAGAAAGGCAATTGGAACGGCAAGCGCATCCTCAGCGCAGCCAGTTATGATCTGCTCTGGCATCCCTATGCGCCAATTGAGGAGGGTGATCCACCAGTGTTTTATGGTCTCGGTTGGTTTCTTGGCACGTACAAAGGGAAGCGACAGATCAGTCATGGCGGCCAAGACACTGGCTTTGAAACAACCTTTGTGTTGTTGCCTGAAGAGAGCATAGGGGTCGTGGTGCTGGCGAATACCCTTCCTGCACCAGTCTATCAGATCAGAGAAGCAGCGCTCGACGTGCTGCTTGGTTTCGAACCGCAGATGCCGAAGCCGCCGGTGCTCGTTCCGCTGAGTCACATCCTCAGAAAGGAAGGGATGAAGGCAGCTCTTCAAGCCTATCGGGATCTTCAGGATCAGCAAGCAGATGGCTATGATTTTGGCGCAGAGCAATTTCACGTTGTCGGCGATGTTCTGCTAAGCATTCACAGGGCCAGGGAGGCTCAGAGTATCCTGGAAGTGGGGATAGCCGTTGATCCTGAAGCGGCTGCAGGCTATGGGTTATTGGCGCTGGCTTATTTGAAAAATGGAGAGGACGCGCAGGCCCTGGCCTGCACCGCTCAAGCACTCCAACGCAATCCAAGGGATCCAGTTGCTCTGGCTCTTCACAAAAAGCTGGCTGAACGCTGAAAGGTTCAGTCTCACAACCGCGGCAGGATCGCGAGGGACGCAGACACCTTCCTGGGCTTGGAAGAGGAGCGAAACTGAGCAAAACATCACGATCCGCACGCGAGAGCATTGAGGAAATTCCACATCTTCTATTCTATCATAGGAGCACATCGTCCAAATGACCGATGTGTTTTTGGCTCTGCTCAGGTATACTTCCCAAAACGAGAAGAGCTATCCCAGGAGCACACTTCATCAACACTAGGGGGCCTTGCGCAAGCATGTCCCAGGAGATCAACATGAGAGAGCAGAGCAGTAACGAACACCACCTACCCGTTCTCGACGAGCAAACGGTTAGAGTGCTGATGCGTCAAATCCTGGGCCGTCAAGATATCGAACTTCTGAAGTTCCAGGTCCATAGGGCTTCTGACTGGACAGGACCAGCTACCAGGGGCGTGTATCATCTGACAGGAAGCGGGCGGGATCAGGAGCGGGAGGTGGAATGGTCACTGGTGCTCAAAGTGCTCTCCCTGACATCCGAAGGGAGCAACCCGGCCACGAGCTCGGAGACCCATGTCCTCTACTGGAAGCTCTACTGGAAGCGCGAAGCCCTTGTCTATCAGTCAGACCTGCTTGATGATTTGCCAGGCGGAGTGAGGGGACCACGCTGCTATGGCATCGTGGAACACGCGGACTCGTCGGTGTGGCTCTGGCTGGAAGATGTGAAGGAAATCTATGGGCCACGCTGGCCGTTGGAGCAGTGTGCGCGAGCAGCCCAGAGCCTCGGACAGATGAATGGAGCTTATCTGGCTGGACGACCGCTTCCCTCCTATCCCTGGCTGGTGAGGACTGGCTCGCCGCGTGGTCTCCTCGATCACTATGGCTGGATGTGGAAGATCGTTCACGATTCTTCCACCTGGCAGCACCCACGGCTTTGTGCTGCCTTTCCTCTTCCCATCGCTTCCCGCCTCCTGCGACTGTGGGAGGATCACGATGCCTTGCTCGACGTGCTTGAGCGGCTCCCGCAAACCTTCTGTCACCTGGATGCCTGGCGCAGGAACCTCTTTGCAGCCCCGGAGAGGGATGGAAAGCACCAGCTGATTGCCATTGACTGGGCCTATCCAGGTCTGGGAACCATTGCCACCGATATTGGCGACCTTCTTGCTGCTAGCTTCAGCCTGTTTGGGGTCGAACCATGTGATCCGCGCACGCTTGATACCGTGATCTTCCAGAGCTATCTGGAAGGACTCTCGGCTGCTGGTTGGCGAGGAGATCGCAGCATGGTGCGCTGTGCCTTTGCCATCTTTACAGCCCTCAAGTATGGGTGTTTCCTCCACTGGCTCTACCAGATCAGAGAGGAGAGCCGGCATGCCTCCTGGGAGCGCAGAACAGGGCATCCGCTCGATGAGTGCCTCCAGAACCAAGCTCGTTTGACCTACTACTTGCTTGACCTCGCAGACGAGGCTCGCCACCTGATCAATGCAATGTGAGAGGTCGTCCAACCGGACATGACCAGGATGGCCTGTGCTTTCGGCTCTTCATCCGCCAGCGTCGATAGAGCGGCCCGTAATGCGAGAACAGATCGATGCGAGGCTCCACCAGTGCTGCCAACAGCACCTGTCTCAAGTGTCCCAACTACCCCGTCAACCCCTGATCCCGCAAACATCCAGCATACTAACTCACAAAAAACCTACCTGTGAAAGGGCTGTAGAGTGCGGATTTATCCAGCACGTCCCCACCCCTACATTTCTATCTAAAGAAGGTCAGCAGGCTGGTTGCTGCGGGGTTGGCCAGGCTGAGTATGAGCGAGGCGGCAAAGGTGATTACGATCAGCGCAGCGGTGGTCAGGGTGATTGTGGAGCTGAGGCCGATGGGCGTCGTGAGATGATCGGGCTTGGGCGGGGCGTCGAAGTACATGGCCTTGATGATACGGCCGTAGTAGACTATGGAAATGACGCTGTTGAGCAGGCCGATGACGACGAGAGCGACAAGCCATCCGCTGAGCAGTGAGTTACCTTGAGCAAGCAGGCTCTGGCTCTGGCCCCAGGCAGCAGTGAAGATGAAAACCTTGCTGATGAAGCCAGCCATGGGCGGAATGCCTGCCAGCGAGAGCAGGCAGAGCGCAGTGCCAGCGCTGAGCAAGGGCGCTCGCCTTGCCAGCCCGCGGAAGTCGTCGATGTATTCGCCACCGGTGGCGTTCGCCAGGGCGATGATGCCGGAGAAGGCGCCCAGGTTGGTGAGCACATAGACGAAAATAAAGAAAAGCACAGCGGCATTGCCGGTTGCGTTGCCTGTGATACCTCCACCTGCATGGCTCGTACTGGCCAGGCTGGCAACGAAACCGACGAGGATGTAACCTGCCTGGGCGATGCTGGAGTAGGCCATCATGCGCTTGACATTGGACTGCACTGCGGCCACGACGTTCCCCAGGCTCATAGAGAGGATGGCGATGATGGAGATCGCAATGACCAGCGAGGAGAGATTGACTTGCCCGAGGCCCCCATCGATGAAGACGCGAATGAGAGCGGCAAAGCCAGCAGCCTTGGAGCCGACCGAGAAGAAGGCCGTCGATGGAGTTGGAGCGCCTTCGTAGATGTCTGGAGCCCACATGTGGAATGGAACGGCGGAGATTTTGAAGCCGAAACCGGCGAGGATCAATACGGCGGCTACCAGGACGATGAGGTTGCCGGTTTGTACACCGCTGGCGATGGCGGTGGCGATGCCTTTCAGATCAGTAGTTCCGGTAAGGCCATAGAGCAGGGCGAAACCGTACAGCAGAATGGCCGAGGACATAGCGCCCAGCAGTACATATTTGACGGAAGCCTCCGCCGAGCGCTCGCTGCCACGAATGAGACCGGCCATTACGTAAAGTGGGATACTGGTTAGTTCAAGCGAAATATAGATGGAGATGAGTTCGCCCGTACTTGCCATGAGCATCATGCCTGTAACGGAGAGAAGCATGAGCGTATAGAATTCACCCTCCGCTTTGACGTACTTTCCTACGTAGCTGTACGATGCCAGGATCATGACCGCGGCGATGATGAGGAAGACGATCTGGAAGAAGACGGCATAGGAATCCACTACCAGCATATTAAAAAAGGCATGGTTCTTAACCAGTGTGTTGTTGGCGATCATTACTGCCAGCGAGATCGAAAAAGCCAGCGGTATGATAAGGCCAATCAGCGCAACCGCCACCGTGACAACGCGCCGCTTAACGAAGAGATCCACCATCATCACAACGAGGGCTAAAAGCGTCAGGCTTAGCTCTGGCGATAGAAGATAGAGATCGTATAGTTGAAACATAGAAAACTCCCTATAAGAGCAACCGCCGTTGTAGCTCCCCGATTCATCTGTAGCTCCCCGATTCATCGAGGGAGCGATTATGAACATTAACGAAATAACCCGGACATCCGTAGGGCCCGATTTATCGCGGCCACCGCCGATTTATCGGCCCCGGGAGCCCTACCACATACCCGGATGAATGTATGAAAACTCATTATCGAGCACGTGGTCGCCCCTACATGTTTATTTAATGTATGACCGTGGCGACGGCCTGGATAAGCTGGTTCAGGCTCACGGTCAGACTGGGTGTAATCGCATGCACCAGGAAAACCGGGTAAATACCAACGAACAGGATCAATGCCGAAAGTGTATAGAGCGGGATGGCTTCACGCCTATTCGTGTCGGGCAACCAGCTCCACTTTGTATTGAACGGGCCATAGAAGACACGTTTGAGCATCCAGAGCAGGTAGCTCGCGGTGAGAATCATAGTGAAGACCGAGACGATGGTCACGGTCGGCAAAGAGTTATAGCTGCCGGTGAACGCCATATATTCCGCGACGAATCCAGCCAACCCGGGCAGGCCGAGCGAAGCCAGGCCAGCAAAGGTAAAGAAGGTTGCCAAAAGCGGCATCTTTTTGGCGACGCCGCCGAAAAGAGAGATTTCGCGCGTATGCGCGTGATCATAGATGACACCCACACAGAAGAAGAGCATGCTCGTGATGAGCCCGTGGCTAAACATCTGGATGGTTGCGCCCGTCAAAGCAGCCATGCGGAAGGCCATGGCGCCGGTACTCGAGGCCGCGGCCACGCCCAGCAGGATGATACCCATGTGGCTCACGCTCGAGTAGGCGATCAGCTTCTTCATGTCGGTCTGTACGAGACAGATACCCGCTCCATAGATGATATTGATTACGGCGAACGCGGCCAGCCAGGGAGCAAAATCATGCATGCCCATCGGGAACAGGGTGAAGCAGATGCGGATCAATCCATAGGCGCCCATCTTGAGCAGGATACCGGCCAGGATGACGCTTACCTCTGTTGGCGCGTCGGTATGGGCGTCGGGCAGCCAGGTATGGAACGGGAACATGGGGATTTTGATCGCGAAGGCCAGGAAAATCAGCAGGAAAGCAGCCACCTGCAGTCCCTCGGTCAGGAAATGCGCGGGCATCGCGTAGTACACCATGCTCGCAGTATATGCCGCGTGCGGGCCTGGATGGGTGTTGGGAAAATTGAAGTAGACCAGCAGGATGCCCACCAGCATGAAAGCGCTGCCGAAAAGCGTATACAGCAAGAACTTCCACGCCGAGTAAATACGTCCTGGCATACCATGCTTCAAGGTCTCGCTGCCCCAGATACCGATGAGAAGGAACATTGGGGCCAGTTCGACTTCCCAGAAGAGGAAGAAGAGCAAGAGATCGAGCGAGAGGAACACGCCCATGACACCCGCCTCAAGAATCAGCAATAGGGCCAAGTATTCTTTGACGCGTACTTTCTCCCAGCCGCTGATTACCGCCAGCATGGTGAGCAAAGCATTGAGGATGACCATCGGCAGGCTCAGCCCATCCACACCCAGGAAGTAATCGATATTAAATTGGATGTTTCCAGCTGTGAATCTGATCCACGATAGGTGGATGGAGTCCTGCGGGCTGCTCAGACTACCGAAATTGTAACCATTGGCGGCGATACGGAAGAAGACCACCATTGAAAGCACGAAGGTAGCAGCAGCAAAGACGAGTGCCAGCCAGCGCGCTATGGATCTTGGAGTGGCCAGCACTGCCAGCGCGCCGATCACCGGCAGCAGGATAATCCAGGTGAGATCACTGTTAAATATCACGGTTTTTCCTCACTTCACAAAGCTGACCAGCACAAAGACGACCGCTATCAGGATCGCAATACCGCCGAAGAAAGCCGCCATGTAGGATTGGACCTTGCCAGTCTCGACGTAACGCAGGTCGCGTCCCGCCGTCAATACCAGCCGCGCCACGCCGTTGACCAAGCCGTCGACAACGTAGGTATCGAAGGCCTGCTCGACGTGCGAGATGCCGAGCACCACGTAACGGACTAGCAAGTCGTAGAGGTCATCTGTATAGAATTTATGCAGCGTCAAGTTATACAGGAAGAGCAAGACTGCATTACTCTCCACGACCTGGTGGACGCGTTCCATGCCAACACGGCAGTAGAGCGTATATGCCCAGGCGAACCCGGCCAGCGCTACGACGACGCCCAGCCATGTGAGCCGGCTAGTCAGGGTCTCTGCGATGGACAGATCAGGAGCTCCGGGCTGGATATAGCTGAAGAAGCCCGTCCAGTAACCGGCTATGACAGATGCGACCGCGAGCAAGATCAATGGGATGGTAATCGTGGCAGGCGATTCGTGCGGTTCACCCGTGCCGCGATAAGGGCCGCCCCAGAGGCCACCGAAGTCGCCCCCCTTGCCGCCGAAGGCCAGGATGAAGGCACGGAGCATGTAGAAGGCGGTCAGGCCAGCCGTCAAGAGTGTAATGGCCCACAGGCCGTAGTAGCCGTTTTTAAAGGCAAGCGAGATGATGGTATCTTTGCTATAGAAGCCCGCGAAGAACGGGAAGCCGGAGATAGACAGCGTAGCGATGAGCCAGGTGCCCGCAGTGATCGGCATAAACTTTGCCAGGCCGCCCATAAGGCGCATGTCCTGCACCTCTCTATGCATAGCATGGTGCAATGCATGCAGCACGCTGCCCGCGCCGAGGAAGAGGAGGGCTTTGAAGAAGGCGTGCGTGAAGAGGTGGAACATACCGGGGCCAGGGCCATATGCACTACCTGCTACGCCGAGGCCGACGAACATGTAGCCAAGCTGGCTGATAGTCGAGAAGGCCAGCACACGCTTGAAGTCGGTCTGGGTAAGAGCGCAGAGGGCCGCAAAGATGGCAGTAATGCCACCAATCCAGGCAACGACTTGAAATGCAGCGGGTCCCGCGGCAGCAAAAAGCGGGAAGGTACGAGCCACCATGTAGACGCCGGCCGCGACCATTGTCGCCGCATGAATGAGCGCACTTACGGGGGTCGGACCTTCCATGGCAGGCGGCAACCAGACATGTAGCGGCACCTGTGCCGATTTACCTATTGCGCCGCAGAAGACCAGGATCATGGCAACGGTCAGCAGTGTCTGATTCATGTGTAGAACACTGAACTGGCTCGCTGGTAGCGTACTGAACGGTTTGATGCCAGAGGACAACTGGCTAAATTCGAAGGTTCCTGTGCTGGCAAAGAGGATCATGATACCGATGATGAAGCCTACGTCGCCAACGCGGTTTACGATAAAGGCTTCAATGGAGGCGCTGGCGGGCGAGAGGCGATCCTCGGCGGGCCTGGCCCGTTTGTTGATCCAGAAACCAATCAGCAGATATGAACTGAGTCCGACGAGTTCCCAACCGACGAAGATTACGAGGAAATTTTCAGCGAAGACGATCATCAGCATGGAAAAGGCGAAGAGCGAGAGGTATGCGAAGAAACGCGCGTACCCCGCCGAATTTTCCATGTAGCCCTGGGAGTAGAACTGCACGAGCAGCGAGACGGTGGTGACGACGACCATCATGGCAATTCCCAGGGTATCCAGGTGGAAGCTGACGTAATAGCTCGCTATTGGCTGCTGCAACCAGTAGTAGGAGATTGCATTCAAATGTATCCCAGCAGCTGGCAATGGCGGCGCAATCGGCAGGACGCCGGTCGAGGCGAACAACAAGAGCCAGGAGTAGAGGCAAGCGAAGGCCATAATGACGATACTGAGATAGCCACTGACTTTGGCTGCGGTAGTGAGCTGGGGCACCTGGGGGTCTTCATCATCTTCCAGGTCATGTTCATCATGTTCGTCACTGTGCTCTGCATCTGTTTCGGCAGCATGCGTGTCGCCGTGGGCATTATGTTCAACTTCAGCGGCAGCTTGATCGGCATAGGAGCGATATCTCGAGCCTCTACTGCGCATGTCCCAGGGGCGGGTGCCAAAGACGATCACTGCAAATGCGAAGAGCGGTGCAAGCAGTATTAACCACGAATATTCATACAATGCCATATATTCACCACTTCATCATGTTTATTTCACCAACGTCCACCGTACTGCGCTTGCGGTAGATGGCAATGATCATTGCCAGGGCCACCGCTGCCTCCGCGGCAGCGACAGTAATGATGAAGATGGCAAAAATCTGACCGGTCAAGTAGGTGGAGTAGGGCTTGACCTGGTTAAAGAACGAGAAGCCGACCAGGGTAACATTGACGGCATTGAGCATAATCTCAATGCCCATTAATACGGCGATGGCATTGCGCTTGGCCAGTGCGCCGTAGAGTCCGATGCAGAAAAGAACTGCACCAAGCACGAGGAAGTGGTTCAAAGTGAGTCCCATATATTTAGTCCTCTCTGCCGATTACAATCGCGCCCACAATTGCTACCAGCAGTACGAGGGACGCAATTTCGAAAGGAAGCACGTAGCTATAGGTGGTGGGGCTGTATAATAACTGGCCGATGCGCACCACATTGTTGACGTTCGCCGGCAACTGGCCCGAGCCGTTGCCTTGATTGGCGACCGCGTGGGGGCTGAAGGTGACGGCAAAGATGATACCGGCTCCGACCAGTGCACAGATGACCAGGGCCAACCACCATTGCCTGCTGTTGGGATTGCTTCTCACCTGAATGTTACTCGTGCGCGTGAGCATCAAAGCGAATAGGATGAGAACCGCCACGGCGCCTGCATAGATGAGGATCTGCACAATAGCTATAAATTCGGCATTGAGCAACAGGTAGATGCCAGAAGCCATTGCAAAGACGACGATCAACGCAAGCGCGCTATGCACAATATTGCTCTGAGTCACTACAAGCAGCGCCGATCCTACCAGGATGATGGCGACAATCCAGAAGATGAAGGTGGCTAAATCCATAAAAAAATACACCTCCGAATGGGAAAATAGGATGTCCACATCTGATTCTAACAGAACGTGTCAGGAGTGACAAGGGGAAAGCGAAGCGGTAGCCTCTTAGCACATTGCTCTCAGCTAACAAACAGTGCTATACTGGCATCACGCAACATGCCTCTATTTTTAGCAACTATACTAAAAAAAGAGGCTTCGCATGGCCCTTTGGCTATGATATAATTTGCGCAGACTAATCTATAAATTTCATAATTATAGATGCGGGGAAGTCTATATGAGTATGTTGCAAAGGACAACTGAGCACAGTCCTTCTGGTAAACTACACTGTCCTCAGTGCAATACAGAACTGCCTCCACAAGCAATGTTTTGTAGTTCTTGTGGTCAGCGCATTGGCAAAGAGAAAAAGGACGCAGCTCCTTCGAAAGATGAGATAGATGGATCTAAACGTTATCGCACCATGTCACTGCTGCGGCGCCGGCCATATGTGAGCCTCTATTTCGCTATGGATAGTTACCAACAGCGCATGGTTGCCATTCGTGATATCGATGTGAGCAGCCTGGATGACGAAGCACAGGCAAAAGCTATTGAGTCTGTGCAAGATGAATACGACCAGCTCCGACGCCAGCCTACTACGCTTGTTATGCCTGTCATCGACCTGCTGATGAAGCAAAACC
>WNGM01006556.1_pt1 | contig 14483 bp, 13 predicted proteins | sample 5400571 | NCBI WGS metagenome assembly WNGM01 (sample SAMN13153378, study PRJNA577476) | soil metagenome | isolation source: 100 cm soil or saprolite under Garry oak tree replicate 2 | place: USA:California | collected 2016-06-15
GTTCGGCTCATCGACGAGCACCGTATGGAAGATGGCGGCCAAGCCGACGGTGGCGGGATCGCGACCGGCTTCCGCCGCGCCCGCCCGGATGGCCTCGACGGCCGTACGGATGTTCGCCGGATGGGTCCCCACACGGATGAACACGCCGTCGGCCACGCGCCCCGCCATGCGCAGGGTGCGCGGGCCGCCCGCGGCGATCCAGATGGGCACGGGCCGGTGATGCGGGAGCCGCGCGGGCCGCGCGGCGCCGACCTCGACCGACTCGCCGTCCAGCAACGCGCGCATCAGACGCGTGCTCTCCTCGAGGTCCTTGACGCGGGCGGGCTTGAGCCCGGCCAGCCTCACCGCGGTGTCGCCCACCCCCCAGCCGAGGAGGACACGGCCGGGCGCCAGCTCGTCGATGGTGGCGATCGAGGACGCGGTCACCGAGGGATGCCGGTTCACGGGATTGGCGAGGAGCGGACCGAGCATGATCGTCGTCGTGGCGCGGGCCGCGGCGGCGAGGAGCACGTACGTGTCCCGGCGCCGGAGCTGCGAGTCGGGCTGAAACGCCGCGTCCCACCCGAGCATCTCCGCGCGCCGGACATCGGCGGCCAGCGTGTCGACGGAGCGGGAGTCGAACCGGTTCAGCCCGAATCGGGGAGCCTTCATGCCTGGCTCTCCCGCGCGGGCCCAACGAGCGTCGCGCCGCCGTCCACGACCAGGGTCTGGCCCGTGATGTAGCCCGCGTAGTCGGAGAGGAGAAAGCGCACGGCGTGGCCGATGTTCCAGCCCGTCCCCTCGATCCCCAGCACGGAGGCGCGGCGGCGCTGGTCGCGGGCGGCCGGGCTCATGCCCCGCTCGTAGACCATCGGGGTGTAGACCGGGCCCGGCGCCACGCAGTTGACGCGGATACCGTCCTTCCCGTGATCGACGGCCATGGCGCGGGTGAGGGCGATCACCGCGCCCTTGGACACGGTGTAGACCGTCAGCCCCCGCGGCCGCAGCGCGGAGATCGACGACACGTTGACGATGGCGCCGCCGCCGCCGCGGATCATGGCGGGGATGGCGTGCTTGGCGGCCAGGAACATGGTCTCGACGTTGACCTGCATGACGCGACGCCAGTTCTCCTGGGTCTCGTCGAGGACGGATCCCCGGCTGCCGATCCCGACGTTGTTGTCGAGGAAGTCGAGTCGCCCGAATCGATCGAGGGCGGTCTTGACCATCCCCGCGCAGTCCTCGGCGCGGGTGACATCCGCCTGGAGCGCGAGGCCCTCGCCCCCCTGATCCTTGATCATGCGAGCCGTCTGCTCGGCGAGGTCGATCTCACGATCCACCACGATGACCCGCGCGCCTGCTCGAGCCAGCAGGATGGCGGCCGCGCGGCCGTTGCCAATGCCCGTGCGCGCCGCTCCCGCACCCGTCACGATGGCGACTTTCCCGCTCAGTCCCCAGTCATCCGGCACATCGAAGCTCGAGGCCATGGGCTCCCTCGCGATTTCCGATCAGTTCGGGCTGTCGGTTCGAATCAGTTCGAGTAGGGCTTGGGACGCGGACCGTCCGCCTCTCAGGCGGGCAAGACGGAGGCGTCAGTCGGCATGGTGTGGCGTAGTGTAATCGAAGTCCGTCCGCTGGTGGACGGCGGCCGCACGGCTCGCGACTGCTTCCCCGCGCTCATCCGGGAATGGCCGTGACCCGCGACCAGCGACCGACGGGCAGCACGATGACGGCGATGCCGAGCAGCACCAGCGCCATCCCGCCCAGGCGCAGGGGGCCGAAGCGCTCGCCGAAGATCAGCGAAGAGGAATACGAGGCGACGAAGGGCGCGAGGAGGGCGAACGGCGTCACCGTCGCCGCGGGGTAGCGGCGCAGCAGCATGCCCCAGAGGGCATACGCGAAGACCGTGGCCACGACGCCGAGGTAGAGGACGGCGGCGATCCCGAGCCACGAGGCGGAGGCGAGCGCGCGGGCGAGGTCCGTGGGACCGTCGAGCGCCATGGACAGGGCCAGGGAGGGAAGCGGGGGCACGAGACTGAGCCACACCATGAGGTTCAGCATCTCCACGGGAGGCAGCCGCTTCACGAGCACGTTGCCGATGCCCCAGCTGATGGCGGAGACCGCGGTCAGGCCGAGGCCGAGGGCGGTGAGATCGCCGCCCACCGTCGCCGCGATGAGGGCGAGCCCCGCGAATGCCGTGGCCGTCCCCGCAAGCTGCCTTCGCGTCGGCCGCTCACGCAGGACCAGCGCGGCGAAGAGGATGGTGAACAAGCCCTGCGTCTGGACGACGATCGAGGCCAGTCCCGGCGGCATGCCGTAGGCGATGCCGAAGAACTGGAAGAGGAATTGCCCCGCGAAGAGGGTGAGCCCGATCGCGCCGAGGAGCGGCCAGGAGACGACAGGGCGAGCGAGGAACAGGGCAGGCAGCGAGGCGATGACGAATCGAAGAGTGGCCAGCTCGGGCGGCGAGAAGGACGCGAGCCCGATCTTGGTCGCGATGAAGGCCACGCCCCAGATCGCGACGACAAGAAGGGTGAGGCAGACGTCGGTGGGCGTCATGCTCGAGGGCGCCCGGGCGGTCGGACTACTTCCGGTGGGTGCTCGAGAAGGCCGCGGCCATGCCGAGCCCGATGTACATGCTCCCGGAGACCCAGCGCTCGCTCCGCACGAACTGGGGATTCCCGCGCAGCCAGTGCGCGGCCGTCCCCGCCCCCACCGCGTAGAGGCCGTCCGTGATCACGCCCAGCCCGACGAAGAGCAGACCGAGGCCCAGGACCTGGGCGCCGACGTCGCCACGCGCCGTCATGACGAACTGAGGCAGGAAGGCAAGGAAGAACAGGGCCGTCTTCGGATTGAGCACGTTGACGACGACGCCGTCCAGAAAGGCGCGGCGCAGGTGACGGCGCTCGGGTCGCCGGGACGTGACGCTCGTCGTCCGGTCGAGCAGACGACGCACGCCGAGAAAGACGAGATAGGCCGCCCCGAGATACTTGACCACGCTGAAGGCCATCGCGGAGGCGGCGAGCAGGGCGGAGAGTCCCGCCGCCGCCGCGGCCACGTGCACGAGGGTGCCCGCGTGGACGCCGAGCATGGACACGAGCCCGGCCCGGCGGCCCTGATCGATGCTCCGGGCCACGATGTAGAGCACGGCGGGGCCGGGCGTGATGAGCAGCACGAGCGCCGCGGCGACGAAGAGGCCGAGGCTGGCAAGGTCGGGCAGCGCGATCAAGAGATTCTCTCCGAAGCGGCCGAGCCCTACGGGCTCTTGAGTCGCATGTCCTCGTAGGACGGGAACGAGTACATGGGCATGAGGTTGATGGTGTGGTCGGCCACTCGCGGCCCCACTCCGATGAGCCCGCGCAGGTCCATGATCGGCGCGAACATGGCGCGGTCGATGGTCAGCTGCTGGATGCGATGGAGGATCGCCTCGCGCTTGGCGGGGTCCCGCTCTCGCGCCTGCTGCTGGAACATCTCGTCGATGTCGGGATAGCCGCCGTAGGCGTAGCCGCCCTTGGAGTACATGAAGGACTCCACCCGGGTGGCCGCGTTGCCCGAGTTGCCCACGGCGACCAGGAAGAGCCCGCGCAGCTTCTTCTCCTGCCAGGCGGCATAGAAGGCGGCACGCTCCATCGGCCGCATCCGCATCCCGATCCCCACCGCGTTCAGGCCGTTGAGGGCGGCCTCGCCCACCGTGGAGAAGCCGGGGATGGGAACGAACTCTCCGGCGTCGAAGCCTCTGGGATAGCCGGCCTCGGCGAGGAGCTGCTTGGCCTTCTGCGGGTCGTAGGGCAGCGGCGGAACCTGGAGGGCGAAGTCCATCACCCGCGGGACGATGACGCCCGCGGGCGGACAGTAGCCGAGACAGGCGGCCTCGCTGATCGTCTTGCGATCGAGCGCGTAGTTCACGGCCAGTCGCAGGCGCCGGTCGTGCCACGGCGACTTGGGGTCCCACTGATCGGCGAACTCGATCCAGAAAATGGACGCGTGCCGCGTGGCCACCAGCGTGAAGCGCGGATCCCGGGTCACCGTCTGCGCTTCCGGACCGTCCAGGAAGAGCGCGAGATCGGTGTCCCCGCTCCTCAGCATGGCGAGACGGGTGGTGCCGTCGGGCACGCTCTTCAAGGTCAGGCGCTTGATGTACGGCGCGTGCCGCCAGTATCCCGGAAAAGCTTCCAGGACCACGTCGACCCCCGGCCGCTGGCTCACGAACTGATATGGCCCCGCGCCGACCGGCCGCTGCTTGAATCCGTCGACCCCGACCTGCTCGAAGTATTTCCGGGGCAAGACGAGCCCGGCGCCCGTGGCCGTGGTGCCGTAGAAGGTCATGAAATCAGGCCAGGCCTCTTTCAGGTGAAAGCGCACCGTCAACAGATCCACGATCTCGACCTGACGGACGCGGGCGCGGAGCTCGCTCGCCCCCGCCCCCTGGTAGCGCTCGAAGCTGAACTTGACGTCGTCGGTGGTGAGGGGATCGCCGTTGTGGAACTTCAGCCCGCGGCGAAGCTTGAACTCGTACACGAGCCCGTCGCGGCTCTCCGTCCACGACTCGGCGAGGCTCGCCCCCATCTTCTGCCCGGGCAGCGGGCGGACGAGCGCGTCGTGCACCGCGTAGAGGACGCCGAACGGAGTGATCTGGGGCGGGGCCGTGGACGGATCGAACCAGCTCGGGGCGAGGGTCACGTGGAAGGAGACCGTGACCTCGCCCGCCGGCGTCTGGGCGGCGGCTCCCTGCCCCGTCCCGAGGAAGAGCAGGGCGCCCGCGAGGGAGCCGAAGATCAGGCTCGGCGTCTTGGCCCACATCGCTCGCACCATCGCCGCAGCGACCATGGCGCCGATCCTGCCAGAGCGACCGCGGTAGGTCAAACCTGAGGCGACGTGACTCTCGCTCCGCGCGCGTCGAGCGCTAGCGCCCCTGGAACTTGGGCGGGCGCTTGTCCTTGAAGGCCTGGACGCCTTCCTTGTGGTCGGCGGTCTGACGGACCAGCCCCATGTGGGAGGAGACGAGGTCGAGGTGGGTGCGCAGATCGAGCCGCATGGACTGGTAGACGAGTCGCTTGATCATCCTGATGGGGATCTGCGGCCCGTCGGCGATCTGATGGGCGAGCGCGTACGTCTCCTCGGCGAGCTTGTCCGCGGGCACCACGCGGTTGACGATGCCGAGCTCGAGGGCCTTGGGCGCCTCGATGAAGTCCGCCGTCCACAGGAGCTCGAGGGCCTTGGCGGTGCCCGTGAGCCGGGGGAGGAAATAGGTATCGCCGTCGCCGGGCACGAGCCCCACTCGCACGTAGCCCGTGGAGAAACGCGCGGTATCGGCGGCGATGCGGAGATCGCACATCACCGACATGCCCATGCCCGCTCCCACCGCCACCCCGTTGATCATGGCGATGACGGGCTTGTCCATCTGTTCCAGCGTCTTGGGCACGCGGTGGATGCCTTCCCAGAGCTGGTTCTTGTTGTCCAGCGCCGTGGGATCGCCCTGGCCCATGCGGCCGACGTCGCCGCCCGCGCAGAAGGCCTTGCCCGCGCCGGTGACGATCACCACGTTCACGTCGGGATCGCGCTGGGCCTCTCCGAGGAGAGCAGCTCGTCGGTGTCCGGTGCCATGTCTCTCCTCAGGGGGCGACGGTGGTCGCGGCAAATTTGCGGTTGCGATGTTCGCCCGAGGTGACGGGCGGGTGCTTGGCGGGATTCCCGGGACCCTGGCAGCTCGGGAGGCACTCGATCAGCGCATCGTAGTTGGGCTGGTGGAAGAAGGCGAGCGAGAGTCGCCCCGTGCCGAGCGTCGCGTCGCGCGGCGGATTCACCACCCGGTGCAGCGTGGAGATCCACCGGTCGTTGGTCCAGTGCATCATGAGGTCGCCGATGTTCACGACGAAGGCGTCGGAAACCGCGCCAACGTCCAGCCACCGCCCCTGGCGCGTCCTAACCTGGAGCCCGCCCGGGGCGCCCTCGATCTTGAGGATGGTCATGGTGCCGTAGTCGGTGTGCTCACCCGCCCGGAGCTGGCCCGGGAGCGGGGCATCGCGCTGATCGGGATAGTGAATGGCCCGGACGCGGCTCGCGTGCTTGTCGATCTTGTCCGCGAAGAAATCCTCGGGCACGTCGAGGGCGACCGCGAACACGCGCATGAGGTCGGCGGCCAGGCGCTCCATCTGACGGTAGTACGCGCGCCAGATCCGCGGCAGCTCGGCCGGGCGCTCGGGCCAGACGTTCGGGACGAAATGCGGCGCGCCCTCGCGCCCGCGGAAATAGGGCGTGTCCGGCACGTCCATGGGCCCCTCGTAGAGCCCCTCCTTGACGTCGGCGGGCGCGGCCTTGCCCAGCCCGTAGGACAGCGCCTCCTCGCCCAGCGCCCCGTAGCCGCGGCTCCTGTCCTCGCCCCGCGCCCTCATCTTCTCCGGAAGCGGCAGCTCGAAGAAGCGCCTGGAGACGTCGTACATGTCGGCCACGAGATCCGCCGGGACAGCGTGGCCGCGCACGATGAGAAAGCCCAGCTCCTCACAGGCGCGATTGACCGCGGCCGCGACCCGGCGCCTCTCTTCGGGCGCCCCCGCGAGAAAGGGCGCGACGTCGATGACGGGAACTTCGCGGAGCGTCATCAGTCCTTGGGAAGGCCGAGGACGCGCTCGCCCAGAATGTTGCGCAGGATCTCCGAGGTGCCGGCGCGGATCCCGCTGCCGCGGGCAAGGAGCGTGTAGAACTCCCACTGGCCGTCGTCGGGCGCGAGCGAGCTGGGCGCCTTGATCTGCGAGTACGGGCCGATGATCTCGGTCGCGACGTCGGCCAGCTCGGTGTCCACCTGGCTCCAGAAGAGCTTGGAGGTCGAGCCCTCGGGCCCCGGGTGGCCACCCTGGAGGATCCTGGTCAGGCTCCGATAGCCGTTGAGCTGGAGGCACCGCTCGGCGACCTGCAGCCCCGCGATCTTCTGGCGCAGCACGGGATCCTTGGAGGCGGGCCGGCCCTGCTTCATCGTGCGCTTGGAGAGCGCGACGAGCCGCTCGAGGGCGGTGCGCAGGCTGATGTGGCGGATCATGGTCAGGACGTCGCGCTCGTGGGCCAGGGTCGTGATCGCCACCCCCCAGCCCTCGTTGACCTTGCCCACCACGTTGGCGGCGGGCACGCGGACGTTCTCGAGGAAGACCTCGTTGAACTCGGCCTCGCCCGTGATCTGGCGGAGGGGCCGGATGGTGATGCCCGGGGTCTTCATGTCCACGAGGATGAAGGTGATGCCCTTGTGCTTGGCGGCGTTCGGATCCGTCCGAACCAGGAAGAAGCCCCAGTCGGCCACGTGCGCCATGCTCGTCCACACCTTCTGACCGTTGAGCACGTACGCATCGCCGTCGAGGACGGCGCGCGTCTGGAGATTGGCGAGGTCGCTGCCCGCGTTGGGCTCCGAGAAGCCCTGGCACCAGAGCTCGTCGGCGTTCAGGATCTTGCCGAGGTGCCGGGCCTGCTGCGCCGGCGTGCCGTGGCTCATCAAGGTGGGGCCGAGCATGGAGATGCCGCCACGATTCACGGGCTGGGGCGCCTCCGCGCGGGACATCTCTTCGTAGAGGATGATCTGCTCCATGATCGAGGTGCCGCGCCCGCCGTACTCCGCCGGCCAGTCGATGCCAACGTAGCCTGCCTTGTGGAGGACACGCTGCCATTCGCGCAGCCGGTCGACCTCCCCGCGGTCGGCCCGCGACGCGGCGAAGGCGCGGCCCTTGAGGTCGGCGGGGACGTTCTCGGCGAGCCAGGCGCGGGCCTCCGCGCGAAAGCGCTGCTGCTCCGGGGTGAAGTCGAAGTCCATGGGGGTCTCCCGGCGAGCCGGCGTCTAGATGACGCCCGAATCAGGCTTGGCAGTGACGCCGTTGATCTTCCACTGGCCGTTCTGCAAGACGAGCTCGTAGAGCGCCTCGATGCTCCTGCCGTTCGATCCGCGGATCTTGAGCGTCAGGTATACGAGCCCGTTCGGGGCCAGAACGGAGCCCACGATGGAGGCCGAAGCGGAGCGGGCGATCTCCGGATAGCCGCCCTTGACCATGAGCTCGAAGGTCTCGCGATCGAATTGCTCCCTGATCTCCGCGGAAGCGAACGTGTAGGCGGCGTCGAAGTCGCCTCGGCGGAACGCCTCCAGCTGCTTGATCGGCGGCTCCATGGCTTCCTTGGGCGCGGGCTTGACCTGCTGCGCGAGCGCGGGAGCGGCGAGCACGAGCAACGCGAGGAGAACGGAGGCGCCGAAGGCTTTCAATGCATCACCGAGCCGCCGTCGACGTTCAGCGCCTGGCCCGTGATGTTGCGCGCTTCGTCGGAGGCGAGGAAGGTCGCGGCCCAGCCGATGTCCTCCGGCGTCTGCTCGCGCTTGAGCGGGATGATGTCGGCGATGCGCTTGTCGAAGACCTGGCGGGCGGTCATGCCCTTGAAGACGGGATTGGTGTCGGCCAGGTACTGGGCCAGGTTCTCCCAGAAGGCCGTCCACAGCACCCCCGGGCATATGGCGTTGACGGTGATGCCGTGTACCGCCAGCTCCTTGGCGAGCACCCGCGTGAAGGTGATCACCCCGCCCTTGGCCACGGAGTACGGCGGCATGGTCGGGGCGGCCAGCGGCCCGGCGATCGACGCGATGTTGATGATGCGCCCCGCCTTCTGCTCGATGAAGTAGGGGGCGATCTCCTTGCACGTCAAGAAGACGGATTTGAGATTGACCGCGTAGGTCTTGTCCCAGTCCTCTTCCGTGTTGTTGGTGAACGGCATGCCGGGAGACGACGCCATGCCGGCGTTGTTCACGAGGATGTCGATCCGGCCCAGCTCCTTCTTGACGCCGTCGAGCGAGGCCTTGACGTCGGCGGCCTTGGTCACGTCGCAGCGCATGGCCACCGCTTTCCGCCCGAGCTTCTCGACCTCCTTGACCACGGCGTGCGCGTTGCCGTCCTGGATGTCGGGGATGGCGATGTCGGCGCCTTCCCTGGCCATGCAGAGAGCGATCCCACGACCAATGCCGGCGCCCCCGCCCGTCACCACCGCCACCTTGCCCTGAAGCCTCATCGCGTCGTCTCTCTCTCCTCTATCCCTCTCCCCTCAGGGGAGATGGCAGGGTGAGGGGTGAAGCTCATGAACCTGATAGCGCTCCAGCATCGAGCGATCCACCTCGAGGCCGCACCCCGGCCGCCGAGGGACTTCGATGATATCACCGGCTTGAGGGGTCAGGCCGCCTGTGCGGCGAGACTGGGCGGTCAGATGCCGGCGGCCCGCCCGAGCAGGCCTCCCGCCTCGCGGAGTCGCCGTCGCGCTTGCGCCGCGCTCACGTTCCGCCGCGCCATCACGATGGCGACCTTGGCGCGGCCCGCTGCTTCGCCGAGAAGGCTCGCCGCTCGCGCCGGGCCAACGCTGCCGAGGTCGCTCACGAGACGGATGGCCCGGGCCAGGAGCTTCGCCGAACGCGGCTGCAGATCCACCATGCGATTGCCGTGGACCTTGCCGAGCCGCGCGAAGGCGGCGGTGGTCAGCGTATTGAGGGTCAGCTTGGTCGCGGTCCCCGCCTTGAGACGGGTCGAGCCCGCGAGGACCTCGGGTCCGACGCGGAGCGGGATGACGATGCGGGCGGCGCTCCGCGCGACGCTGGGATTGCACGTGACCAGCACGGTGAGCGCGCCGCGCCTCCTGGCCTCGGCGAGGCCGGCGCGCACGAAGGGCGTGACGCCGCTGGCCGCGATGCCGACCACGGCGTCCCGGGCCCGCGCGCGGGCTCGCACGGCACGCGCGCCGGCGCCCGCGTCGTCCTCGGCCCCCTCCACCGATCTGAAGACAGCCCGCCGGCCTCCCGCCATCACCGCCTGGACCTGGGAGGGACGTGTATTAAAGGTAGGGGGGCACTCCGCGGCTTCGAGCACGCCAAGGCGGCCGCTTGTCCCCGCCCCCAGGAAGATGAGCCGGCCGCCGGCCCGGAGCCGCTCGGTTATCTCCGTGACGGCCTTGCCGATGGCCGGCGCCGCGCGACCGACCGCGCGCACCGCATCTTGGTCCACGCGGTTCATCAGCCGGGCGATGGCGGTGACACTCAGCCTGTCGAGCCGCGCGCTCCGGGGATTGCTGCGCTCCGTGGGCAGGCTGCCGTAGCGAATCCTCGCCATGGTCTCGAACCCTACCCTACTATAGGGGCGATGACCGCCGTCCTCTCGGGTCTGGACGTCCTGCTCGGGCGCCTCCGGACCCTTCTCGGCGGGCAATCAGTGGGTCTGCTCTGCCATCCCGCCTCCGTCACCGCCGATCTGACCCCCGCCGCCGAGGCATTGATGCGCGTCAAGGACGTGAACCTCCGGCGCCTCTTCGCTCCCGAGCACGGCATCACGGGGGCCGCGCAGGACCTGGTGCTCGTCGGCCACGAGAAGGATCCGCTGACAGGCCTGCCCGTCATGAGCCTCTACGGCCGGCGGCTCGATCCCGATCCCCGCGTCCTCGAGGGACTCGACGCGCTCATCGTGGATCTCCAGGACGTGGGCGCGCGCTACTACACCTACAACTGGACCATGGCCCTCGCCATGAAGGCCGCTGCTCGCGCGAATCTTCCCGTCATCGTGCTGGACCGACCGAATCCGCTCGGCGGGGAGCGACTCGAAGGCAACTGGCCCGAGGCGGGCTGGAGCTCCTTCGTCGGGCTCTACCCTCTCCCCATCCGCCACGGCATGACCATGGGCGAGCTGGCCGGATATCTGAACGACAGACACGAGCTCGGCTGCGATCTCACCGTCGTGCCCATGCTCGGCTGGAGGCGGGGCATGGCGTGGGAGGACACGGGGCTTCCCTGGGTGGCCCCTTCCCCGAACATGCCGACGCCGGACACCGCGCGCGTCTATCCCGGCGGCTGCCTCGTCGAGGGCACCAATCTCTCGGAGGGACGAGGCACCACGCGCCCCTTCGAGTGGATCGGCGCGCCGTACCTGGATGGGCCACGGCTCGCGCGGGCGCTCGAGCGTCGCGGGCTCCCCGGCGTGCGCTTCCGCCCCGTGGGATTCGAGCCGGCCTTCCACAAATGGAAATCACAGCGCTGCGGAGGCGTCCAGATCCACGTCACCGATGCCGCGCGCTTCAAGCCCTTCGCGGCCTATCTCGCCCTCATCGCCGAGGCGCGCCGGCAGGCGCCGCGCCATTTTCGCTGGCGCAGGCCGCCGTACGAGTTCGAGCGCGTTCGCCTTCCCATGGACCTGCTCTGCGGCGGCCCCGGGATACGTCGCGCCATCGAGCGCGGCGTGTCTCTCGCGCGCCTCGAGACGTCCTGGCGCCCGGATCTCGCGCGGTTCGCCCGCGCGCGCCGGCCCTACCTGCTCTACTCATGACCCTCGAGGCGCTGGTGGGACGGCGGCTCGTGTTCGGCCTGCCGGGGCCTGACCTGACGGACGAGGACGTCCGTCTCTTCCGGCAGACCCAGGCGGGCGGGCTCATTCTCTATCGCCGGAACTTCGAGACGCCGGAGCGCCTCGCGCGTCTCGTCGACGGCCTCGAGGCCGCACTGGGGCGACGGCTCCTCGTGGCCACGGATCACGAGGGTGGGCGCATCATCATGCTCGGCCGCGGCGTGACCATCTTTCCCGACGGCCTCGCCGCGGGGACGGCGGGAGAGCCGACCTACGCGCATCGCCAGGGCCTCTTCGAGGGGCGCGAGCTGCGTCGCCTCGGCGTGGATCTCAACTTCGCTCCGGTGCTCGACGTGCTCACGGAGCGCTACAGCCCGAATATCGGCATCCGCTCCTACGGCAAGGATCCCGAGCTGGTCTCGCGCCTGGGCGCCGCGCGGATCCAGGGGATGCAGGCGGCGGGGATCTCGGCCTGCGCCAAGCACTTCCCCGGCAAGGGCCATGCGCCTGTCGACGCGCATCTGGGCTTACCCGTGATCGACTCGGACTGGAGCGAGATGCACGCGATGCATCTGCCTCCCTTCCTCGCCGCCATGGAAGCCGGGGTCGACGCGATCATGACCTCGCATCCGCTCTATCCCCGCCTCGATCCTGCTCCGCGCATGCCGGCGACCTTCTCCCGGCTCATCGTCGAGGAATATCTGCGCGGCGAGGTCGGCTACCGGGGGGTCATCGTGTCGGACGACCTCGAGATGGGGGCCATCGGCGAGCTGTGTCCCATCGGCGAGGCGACCGTCCGGACCGCGGCGGCCGGGCACGATCTTCTCCTCGTCTGCCATACCCCCGAGCGCCAGTACGAGGCTCATCGCGCCCTGCTCGAGGCCTACCAGGCATCGCGGCTGCCGCTTCGCGGCCTCGAGCAGAGCGCCGCGCGGATCGACGCTCTCGCGGCCAAGCGCGTCGCCCGGTACGACCGCGGCCCCGCGCGCGCCGAGCGCGACGGCGAGCCGCTCGCCAAGGCTCTGGCCACGCGCGCCGCGACCTGCGTCGCCCCCATCACGCCCGCCTATCGGCGGGCGCTCAATGGCCGCGTGCTCGTGATCTTCCCCCGTCTCTCGGAGCTGGCGGCCCGGATCACGGTCGAAGACGTCATGCAGGACGAGGTGCGCTTCGTGCGCGAGGCCCTGGCGCCTTACGGAGTCGAGCCTGACGTGGAGATCGTGGCGGTCGAGCCCGACCCGTCCGAGGTCACCCGGGTGGTGGCCGCGGCCCGAGCGGCCGACGCGACCGTCTTCTTCCTCTACGACGCGCATCTCTACCCCTCGAATCGCGCCCTGCTCGACGCGATCCAGGACGCCGCGCCCGCTCTGGGCGTGGTGCTCATGCGCGATCCGTGGGACGCGGAGTGGCTCCGCCCCGGGGTGGCGGGGATGACGGCCTATGGCTGGCGTCGTTGCCAGCTCGAGGCCGCCCTCGCTCGCCTCCTCGCCCCCACGTAAGCGGAACTGGACCGTTCCGGAGGGACACGCATGGGATCCATCGTGATTGCCGAGCGCACGATCCAGTACCGGGCCGTCGCTGGCCCCGCCGCGCGCGGCCAGCGGGTGCTCTACGTGCACGGCACCGGGTGCAATTCCGAGGTGTGGATGCCCCACATGCAGGCCATCGCCGACGCTCACGCGCCTGTGGCCATCGATCTGCCCGGCCATGGGGGGTCGCCCGGCCGCGGCTTTCGAGGGATCGCCGACTACGCGTACTTCGTGGTCGAGCTCGCCCGGACCCTGGGATGGGATCGCTTCGTGACGGTCGGCCACTCCATGGGAGGCGCGATAGCCCTTCTGACCGCTCTCCATCATCCGGAGCTGCTCGACGGCCTCGTGCTCGTCGACACGGGGGCGCGGCTGCGCGTGAGCCCCGCCCTGCTCCGCGGCTCCCGAGAAGCGGCCACCGCCGCCCTCACGCCCGTGGCGGATCGCTCGTGGGCCTACGCGGGAAGCACGCCCCAGTCGGTGGTCGACGCGGTCCAGAAGCTGATCGCTCCCACCGATCCGTGGGTCACCTACGGAGACTGGATCGCGGACGACACCTTCGACGTCATGAGCCGCGTCAAGGACATCCGCGTGCCCACCCTCATCGTGTGCGGAGCGGATGACCGGCTCACGCCCGTGAAGTACCACGAGTTCCTCGCCACGCAGATCTCCGGCTCCCGGCTGACCATCATCGAGGGGGCAGGCCACTGGGTGTTCTGGGAACAGCCCGAGACCTTCACGCAGACCGTCCGCGGCTTCCTCGACAGCCTTCCGCCGTCCTCGGCTCGGGCCGCGCGCTCGAAGCCGTAACTCGCTACGAGGCGACCTGCCGCCGGTCTGGTCGCATCCGTTTCAGCTCCTGGCTGACGAGCTGGAAGAGGTTCGTCGAGGTCCAGTACAGCACCATGCCGGCCGGGAACGTGTAGAAGAGCAGGAAGAACAGCAGGGTCATCACCATCAGATTCCTGCGTTGCTTCCGGACGAGGGGCGGCGTGAGGACGGGCGAGCGGAACCGCAGAAGCGTCGCCAGGGAAACGCCGCTCATCAGGAAGGGCAGCAGGTTCAGATGGCACCCGAAGAAAGGCACGCAGCCCGGCAGCCGGAGGAGCTCGTCCGGCCTCGACAGATCCTGGATCCAGAGGAACGACACTCGATAGAGATCGAAATCCTCCGCCAGCATGTCGAACACGGCGATGAACACGGGAAGCTGGATCAGGAAGCCGAGGAGGCTCTTCAGCGTGTACAGGGGGTGCACGCCCGCTTCACGGTACAAGGCAAGGGTGCGACGGGCGCGCTCTTCGCCTTTGTGGGCCGCGTTGATGGCGTCGATGCCGGGCTGGAGCCGCGCCTGAACGGCGTTGACCTGCGTCTGCAGACGATCGGCCATGGCCGTCAGAGGGAGGAGCAGGATCTTCACCGACAGCGCGAGGGCAATGATCGCCAGGCCGGGATGACCGACGACCGCGGTCAGCCCTCTGAGGAGGAACAGGAGCGCGAAGCTCAGCGGCCGCAGCCAGGACCAGAGCCCGGAGAACAGCATCTGCTCGAGGGCTGGGTCCGCGTGAGTCAAGGCATCCTTCTCGAGCGGTCCGGAGTAGAGCGTGTATCGCCACGAGAGCCGGCCCGGCTCGTCGGCCGGGACCAC
>WNGM01003268.1_pt1 | contig 14479 bp, 10 predicted proteins | sample 5400571 | NCBI WGS metagenome assembly WNGM01 (sample SAMN13153378, study PRJNA577476) | soil metagenome | isolation source: 100 cm soil or saprolite under Garry oak tree replicate 2 | place: USA:California | collected 2016-06-15
CACGATGCTATGGGCTGTTATCCGCTGTTTGCGTGCCGCGAGTGGAAAAACCTTCAGGAGGATTGCGAAGCGTTATCGCGTGAAGTTGTTGCGCTATCAGTTGTCACCGATCCTTTCGGGAATTACGACCAGTCCGTGTTAGAGAATGTGTTCAAAGATGTAGTGCGCCCGTTTAAGTCGCATTTCGTTGCCGACTTACGGCAGTCTCGCGATTCATTGGTCTCCAAACATCATCGTTACTACGCGCGGCGAGCGTTGAACAACGTTGTGGTCGAAATTTGTAAGCGCCCCGATGAGATCTTCGAGGATTGGATGGCACTTTACAGTTGCCTTGCGCAACGTCATCATCTGAAAGGAATGAAGGCATTTTCTAGAGCTTCATTTGCCAAGCAGTTACGCGTTCCTGGGATCACGATACTCCGAGCGCTCGAAAACCGAACAACGATTGGAGCGCATCTTTGGTTCACGCATGGCGATGCGGCCTTGTCCCACCTTGCAGCCACGAATGCACGTGGGTATGAGTTGATGGCGTCGTACGCGCTATACTGGTCAGCCTTAGCGTATTTTGCTGAGCGAGTTCGCTGGATTGATTGGGGCGCTGGCGCGGGTTTGGATGGCAACGAGGCGGACGGTTTGACAGAGTTTAAACGCGGTTGGGCAAATGAAACGCGTATGACATTTTTCTGCGGCCGCATCTTCGATGTCTCGGCCTATCAAAGGCTTTGCCAGAATAATCCAGCAACAAGGTCCGGCTATTTTCCAGCATACCGAGCGGGAGAGTTCGATTAATGCCTCAGAAGTAGATAATGGAAGATGCCAGATACACCCGGCTCGCGAGATCCCTGATTCACTATTCGTGCGATCTAACCGTGGGCGAAACCGTGCTTATCGAGTCAATTGGTGCGCCGATAGAATTTGTCGTTGCGTTAATTAGAGAAGCTAAGGCAAGCGGCGCCACCCCACTCGTTAGTCTAAAGGACGATTTGATCATGCGTGAACTGGCCCGGCAATACAGCGATTGCGATATCAAGATGATGGCAGACTGCGAGCTACACGTGATGAAAAAGGCCGATGCTTTCATCACTATCCGAGCAACGCAAAATGCGGCCGAGTATGTCGATGTTGGTGATAAGCAAATGGGCAATATCTTACGGCACTACATCGAGCCGGTACATTATCGATACAGGAACGACAACGTGAAATGGGTTGCGCTGCGATGGCCGACGCCCGCAATGGCTGAGCGCGCGGGCATGAGTACGGAGGCTTTCGAACAGTTCTTTTTCCAAGCTTGCGATATCGATTACAAACGAATGGCAGATGCAATGCGACCACTCGCTGATCGCATGGCTAATGCAAAAGAAGTCAGAGTAGTGGGTCCGGGCGAAACTGATCTGGCGTTTTCGATCAAGGGAATTGGCCACTACAAATCCGTTGGCCGCCATAACTTACCGGATGGCGAAATATTTACCGCTCCGATAAAGAATAGTGTGAACGGACAGATTCATTTCAACGTCTCCTCAACTTACTATGGTGCAACATTTGACGATATTCGCCTCAAGATGCGAGATGGTAAAATCGTCGACGCCACAGCAAGTAATCTGCACAAACTCGCCCAGATTCTCGATCAGGACGATGGCTCCCGATTTCTTGGCGAATTCGCGTTCGGTGTACATCCGCAAATCAGAAGACCCATCAGAGACATTTTGTTTGATGAAAAATTGGCTGGCTCGTTACACTTCGCTATCGGCAACTCTTACAGTAGTGCCGACAACGGGAACCGTTCCTCAGTGCACTGGGATCTGGTTCTCCTTCAAACTCTCGATGCTGGCGGCGGCGAGGTTTATTTTGATGATGCCTTGATACGTAAAGATGGTCGTTTTGTCCCCACCGACCTCGCAGTGTTGAATCCTGAAAATCTTGGCTGATGCTTTACGCTCTATGTCGAAAATAATTATCTTCGGTGTCAGCCAGTGGGCTGAACTGGCGCACTTTTACCTGGCGCACGATTCACCGCACGATGTTGTCGCGTTCACTTTGGATCGTGACTACATGGAGACAGACACTTACAAGAAGCTACCGGTTGTTTCATTCGAATCCGTAGACAAGGAGTTTCCTCCGAAGGAATACCAGATGTTTATTCCTATGAGTTTTAAAAAAATGAACCACCTGCGCGCGGCGAAATATTTCAGTGCGAAACAGCGCGGCTATCAGCTCATCAGCTACGTCAGCTCAAAGGCTACGGTTTGGCCCGGATTCACCTGTGGCGATAATTGCTTCATCTTCGAGGACAACACAATTCAGCCCTTCGTCAAAATCGGCAACAATGTTGTCATGTGGAGTGGCAACCACATAGGCCACCACACGGTAATTAAGGATCACGTCATGATTACTTCGCACGTGGTGATCTCCGGCTGCTGCACCATTGAACCGTTCTGCTTCTTCGGAGTTAACGCGACCGTGCGCGACGAGACCGTCATTGCGCGCGAAACGTTGGTTGGGATGGGTGTCACAATTTTGAAGGACACCAAAGAGTTTCAAGTCTACAAAGCTGCTGCCACAGAACCCACCGGATTCCGCAGCGACCAAATCCGCAGCCTTTCACATAAATCCAAGGGCTAGCCCCGGCCGTGTTGACAAGGACCAACGATGGCCCGTGGCTGTTTGCTTGGTTTGTGGAGACGGTAGACTGACGAAAGCTCCGAGCTATATCAGCCAATCATGCGTTGGGAAAAAAAAGGACTGATCTTCAAGGTCGACAAACAGTATGAATGGATGTCGCATCACGCGGGCGTCCCCGTGGTCGATCGAGTTAACGATGAGGTGCTGCGGATTTACTTTGCACCACGTGACACCAGCGGTCGCTCGCACGTCGCGTTCATCGAAGTCGAAGCTGATAACCCAGCGAAGGTGCTTTACGTTCACGATCACCCATTACTCTCGCCTGGGCAATTGGGCACGTTTGATGACGGCGGCACGACACCCTGCAGCATCGTGAACCGCGGCGGTAAGAAATATCTCTACTATGTCGGCTGGAATGCCAGTGTGACCGTGCCGTATCGCAATGCCATTGGCGTAGCCATCAGTGAAGATGATGGAATTACCTTCCGCCGCTTGTTCGAAGGCCCAGTTGTCGATCGTAACAAGAGAGAGCCGTACTTTTGCGCTTCGCCGTTTGTCATGGTCGATGATGACGCGCGGTGGAGGATATGGTACGTCTCAAGCACAGGTTGGACGATTGTTCGTGGCCGGCCCGAACCGCTGTATCAGGTCAAATATGGTGAATCGATGGACGGCATTAATTGGGTGCGAAACAATATAACCTGCCTCGAGTATCGGTTCGAAGGGGAAGCGAATGCCCGGCCGTGCGTGATCAAGGAAAACGGCTGCTACCGCATGTGGTACTGCTTCCGCGGCAGTGTCCATTACCGGACCAACCGAGAGCAAAGCTATCGCATTGGCTACGCAGAATCCTCAGATGGTATCAAGTGGCTGCGCAAAGACAACGAGGTAGGCATCGAGCGTTCTGACTCGGGGTGGGATTCCGTCATGATGGCTTACCCATACGTTTATGAGCACAAGGGGCGCAAATACATGGTCTACAATGGAAACGGATTCGGCGAGACTGGATTCGGCTACGCAGTTCTGGAGGAAGATGGCTGAAAGCTTCCGCTCACCTCGCAAGATAGCGCGTCGGCTGAAGTACATTCCTCTGGCCATCCGTAAGATCCTGGAATCAAATCATCTTGATTACGTGGACGTTCTAAAGAATCGATTGCGAAGGCGCGGGGTATGAAATTCTTTATTCGACATCGTTATCGTGCTTAGAGAGAATCGGCAAGATCCGGATGGAATATCACAATCTAGATTCCGGCGAGCGTAATGCCGGCGGGCTCAAGCGGTCTTTTGCGCAAAGCGGCTTCACCGTTACGCACCAACACTCTATCTCCGAAACCAACGGCACTCTCTGGGCAGAGCGAAAATAGTCATATGATTGATGTGAACGACTACCGAGAGAACGGATTTGTTCTCGCGAAAGGATTTTTCCCGCCGGAAGAAGTCGAGCAAATTTATGCCGACGCGAGGGAGGTCTTCACACTTCAGATGCGCAGACTCGGGATCGTGGCATCGAGAGCACCCAGCGAGAGCGAATTCGAAGCAGGCATGTTCAAACTCTTCGAAGCGGACCTGCAAACGTTCGCCAATTGCGGCAAGCAGGCGCAGCATCTGATCTCCTTGCATCGGCTTTCGCTCGACAAACGCATCGTTTCTGCGCTGAAAGGTTTGGGCCTCGAATTCCCAAACATTAGCACGCGACCTCTTCTCTACTTCAATGCCGAACGACTCGCGAAAAAGGAGGTTTATTGGCGCCTTGATGTTCACCAGGACTGGCGCAGCATGCAGGGCTCGCTCGATTCGGTTGTTGTCTGGCTCCCGCTGATAGATATCGACAAAACTCTAGGCGCGCTTCAAGTCTATCCGGGCAGTCATAAATGGGGACTGCTGGAGGCGGAGATTGTCGACGGCTACGGGCATCTGCGGTCTGATTTAGACAAAGCCAAACTCATCTCTGTCGAAGTCGAGCGAGGGGACGCGCTCTTCTTCTCGACCCTGCTTGTGCATCAATCCGGCACCAACGTCTCGCCGTCGATTCGCTGGTCGTGCCATTTTCGATATAACAATCTCAGCGAGCCGACATTCATCGAGCGTGGTTTTCCACATCCCTATCTTTACAAGCCGCAGAGCGATTTGATCACGCCGAATTTTCCCTCTCCCACCGAGGTGCGGAAGATTTTTGATTCGGGCGAATCCTAACGAGGCATTGGATGGATGCCTCTGTTAAACGCGGGCATGACGCTGCGGAATCCGGAGCGAAGGACCGGACGATCCTCGCCGTTTTGGGGGCGACTCCGGTCTTCTCGGAAGCAATTCACGTTGGTCGTCCCAACATTGGAAACCGGCAGCGATTCCTTGAGCGCATCGAGACGATGCTCGACCGGCGTTACCTCACGAACAGCGGCCCTTTTGAGCGGGAACTTGAGCAGCGTCTCTCTGGGATGCTTGGCGTTCGCTATTGCGTCGCGATGTGCAACGCGACGGTTGCGCTCGAAATTGCGATTCGTGCACTCAACCTCACCGGCGAGGTCATTGTCCCTTCTTTTACATTCGTTGCGACGGCCCACGCCTTGCAATGGCAGCAGATAACACCCGTTTTTTGCGACATCGATCCGCTAACCCACAACATCAATCCGCGAAAAATCGAGCATCTCATCACGCCGCGCACCAGCGGCATCCTTGCCGTACACCTATGGGGACGGCCGTGTGCAATCGAGGAATTGCAAGCAATCGCGGATGCCAACGGCTTGGCCTTGCTTTTCGACGCCGCGCACGCCTTCGGTTGCACGTATGGCACACGCAAGATTGGCGGTTTCGGCAGAGCCGAAGTTCTGAGCTTTCACGCCACTAAATTTATCAGCGCTGGCGAGGGTGGCGCGGTGATGACCAACGATGCCGCGCTCGCTGAGCGCATGCAGTTAATGAAGAACTTCGGCTTCGCCGGCTACGACAACGTGATTTCGATCGGCACTAACGGCAAAATGAATGAGCTTTCCGCCGCCATGGGCCTCACCCACCTCGAGAGCCTGGAAGAGTTTGCTCGCACGAATCGAACGAACTTTGAAACGTACGAACATAATCTGGGCGGCATACGTGGACTTTCGCTCCTTCGTTATGATGAAGAAAACTCTCCGAACTACCATTACGTCGTGGTAGAAGTGGACGCTCGCGAGTTTGGCCTTACGCGCGATCAACTAGTCCGCGTACTCCACGCCGAAAACGTTTTGGCACGCCGATATTTTTATCCCGGCGTTCACCGCATGGAACCATATCGCTCGCTCTTTCCAGACGCGCGACACGCTCTACCTGAAACAGAAGCGGTTGCCGAACGCGTGCTTGTTCTGCCGACCGGCAGGGGTGTTACAACAGTTGACATCGAGACGATCTGCAGAATTATTCGCTACGCTGCTGAAAATCGCGGCAGCGTCGCAAGAGCCTTAAAAGAGACACAGCAGAAATGACAGTGCCTGACTCAAGTCCAGCGACTAGGCCGCACCCACGTGTTAGCGTCGTGACAAACACGTACAATCATGAACACTATATCGCTCAAGCCGTTGAATCAGCGTTGATGCAAAAAGCTCAGTTTGATTATGAGATTCTGATTGGTGAAGACTGTTCGTCTGATTCAACACGGAAAATCGTATGCGAATACGCCGCGCGTAACCCATCAAGAATTCGCCTCCTCCTCCACCCATCCAATGTCGGTGGTCCGGCAAGTTTTAAGCAGTTGCTGGCAGAGTCTCGCGGAGAATTTGTCAGCATACTGGAGGGGGATGATTATTGGACCTGCCCGGATAAATTGCAGAAACAGGTAAGCTTTCTGGATCAGCATCCTGAGTGCGCGCTCTGCTTTCACAACGCGCTAAGGATCTACGAGGATGGAAGCCGTGTCCCGGTTGTCTACACGGGCGCGGGCCAGACGCGGATCTCCGCTCTTGAGGACCTTTGGCAGCACAATTTTATCGCGACCTGCACGGCAATGTTTCGGAAAGATGTGCTAGGTGACTTTCCAGAATGGTACTACGACCTACCCTTGGGCGATTGGGCCCTGTGGATTTTGTGCGCGCAATACGGCAAGATTGGATACATCGATGAGATCCTTGGCGTACATAGGATTCATAGCCGCGGTTTATGGTCGGGACTTGACAGTATTCAAAAATTGGAAGGGCTGATTGCGTTTTACGAAACGATGAATGCCAATCTGGACTTTCGATTCAACGACATTGTTGAGCATTGGGTATCTGCTCGGCGAAAACAGCTCGCTGGCGAGTGCGCGCTCGTAGAAGCAGCACAAAGAACTCTTCCGCCGGCGAGCGTCGTGATCGTAATGAGCAGAGCTTACGACGATCCGCCACCGCTTAAGGGACACCAAGTCCGGGCCTTTCCGGACCCGTTGGGCAAACAAACGCAGCGACACTTCGCATCGGGCTCCGTCGGGTCTGCCGAGGCCCCCTGGATCGGAGCGGATGCTACATACGACTTCCGCTTGTTCGGAGGTGTGGCGCGGGACAAGCTGCTCGCGTCAGTCACAGTCAGGCAAAATGCAACTCCGCTTTGTTCGCCGGTCTCCGACAAGGAACCGCGCAAAAGTGGCGCTTTTATCGAGGCATCCCCCAACCCGGTCCCGCCGGGAACAAAGTACGGGAAGACAACAATCAACTGGAGTACCGGCGATGGTTCACCAGGCATAATCTATGTCGCTCTCGAGGATCAGCGAGTACACTATCCTGCCAACAGTGGTGAAGCGATCGAGCAACTCGAGACGTTGAGAGCAAAGGGAGGCGAGTTCCTTCTGGTACCGCGCAAACTCTTCTCCTGGCTTGAGGAGTACGTCGGATTGAAAGAACATCTTGATAGTCATTATCGCCTTGCCCAAGACGATGAGACCTGTCTGATTTATGACCTTCGCGAAATGCCGTCGGAAGGCCGCTTAGGGATGGCAGCGAGATAAAGAGCGGATCTCAAATAATTAACCGATGAAGATACTTCGAAGCGCAAGTAAATGTCTCCGGCCTTAACTACTCAAGAGACAACCTGGAACTAGCTCACCGGTTATCAGCGTCCTAATTGCGACGTTTAATTTGCGCGGCGATGCTGGCCGCAACGCTGGAGAGCCTCGCTGACCAAGGTATGCCGAAGCATCGATGCGAAGTCGTTGTGAAGGACGATGGATCGAGAGATGCCACGCCGGAAATATGCCGTGATTTTGCCTCGTGGAGCCTAATAATTCCTCGTGCATGCACCCCCTCCGAAATGGCTTAACGTTATGCAGATTTCAATCAACATTTGTGCGTACGCTACCGGGGTATCTAAAGCGATGATTGCTTTATTATTCACAACTTATCCGACAGCGCGAAGGCAAAATGCTTCACATAGCGCGAAACTGTGTAAAATATCACTGAAAGTGAAAAGAGGTGTACGCGTACATGGCAACAGTCGAAATAATTGATGTCTCCTTGACTGAGGTGGTTCCTGCGCGGCTGCGAGGGCGCTACTTCCAAGTAATACCCGTAACCGGCACGTCGAGCGCAGGGCATTCAATCGAAATTGCGGGTTGGGTGCTGGGTCGGGAGTGCCCTGTGGTAGCCGTTGAATTATTGAACGAGCGTAATGTTTGCAGGCGAGCCCCCGTTAATAACTATCGTCCCGATGCCGCAAAAATTTATCCAAACGTACCAGAGGCTGCTTACAGCGGTTTTAAGATTAATATGACCGTCCTGGGATTAACCCCAGAGATCGAGTTTTTAGTACAAGCTGTTCTGAAAGATCAGAATCGCGTTCCTCTTGGGGTGATACGAGCACGGCGATCATGGCGTAGAGATACATTTGACACGAATCCGCCACTCGTATCAGTAGTCATCCCGTGCTATGACCAAGCACATTTCCTTTCCGAAGCCATCGAAAGCGTACTGGCGCAAACCTATCCCCACTTTGAGTTGGTGGTAGTAGACGATGGCTCGAACGACAATACTGCGGCGGTAGTCAACAGATATCCTGGGATTCGCTATTTCCGTCAGGAGAACCAAGGATTGGCTGCGGCGCGGAATGCGGGGCTTCGTCAAACTATGGGAGAATATTTAGTATTTCTCGACTCCGACGACCGCCTGTTGCCGAGTGCCTTGGAGGCTGGTTTGCGATGCTTCCGGGAAAACCCGGCGTGTGGTTTCGTTTACGGCCACTGCCAATTTATAGCGTTTGACGGTGCGTCCATGCGGGGATTGCCGCCGCCGGTTGTTAAGGTTGACTTTTACCTTGAGCTGTTGCGGAGTATGCCAATCCTTGCACCAGCTTCAGTAATGTACCGGCGCGAAGTTTTCGAAAGTGTCGGTGGCTTCAACGTCGCTCTTAGTCCGTCCGCTGATTATAAAATGTACTACGATATAGCGAGGCGGTTCCCGGTTTCTTGTCACGGAGAAAAGATCGTTGAGTATCGGAAGCACGGCACGAGTATGACTCGCGATTCTTTGCGAATGTTGCGTGCTAATTTGGCTGCGCTCCGTTTGCAGCGGCAGCACGTCAAAGCGGACCGATCTAAGAAGGAAGCGTACAAGGCCGGAATTAAATTTTGGAAGAAACAGTGTGGTCCTGGCGCGGTTCAGCAGATCAAGGCCCTAGCCGAAACTGGGCAATGGAAACGAGCGATCGCAGGATCCTGGACGCTGCTCCGCTTGTGCCCATCATATTTGTCGTTGCTGATGGGCGATAAGCCTTTGCCGCGAAAGATCCGAGACTGGATTGAACGCAATGTAGGCGAAACAGCTCCAAGCCGCTCGCGCGGTGATGTGTCTCAACAATTAGTCCAACAGATTCGCCAAGTCGTTCACACCCGCATACCATCTCATGCAAAAGTGATCGTAGTAGATAAGGGCGATGGTGGTGTTTTGGAGTTAGATGCGCGCGAACAATGGCATTTTCCCGAGCCGAAAGAAGGTTCGCCTGAAAAACTACTTGCAGCCGGTTCATCGAAAGGGTCCAAAGAGGCACCTTGGATGAATGTCGGGTCGGCTTACGACTTTCGCCTCTATGAAGGAAAGGGCCGGCGCAAGTTGTTAGGTGCCATTAAGGTCATGCGGACAGAAGGCGCGACGCTCTCAGCGGCTTTGGAGCCAGTGCCTGCGAGAAATACAACAGGAACCGGAACAATTCTTTGGAACAGTCGCAATGATTCAGAGTCGGAGATTTATGTCTCAATGAGCCCGAGATTTTCCGGATATTATCCGCTCGATAGCAATGAGGCGGTCGCTCGGCTCGAAGCACTCCGCGAAAAAGGAGCGGAATTCTTGCTACTCCCCTGCACCGCCTTTTGGTGGTTAGAGCATTATCCGGAATTTAAATTGCATTTGGAGGACCGATATCGTGTAATCGCAGACGCAAAGACGACCGACAATACCTGCATTATTTTCGACCTGCGCTGTGCAAGCCCCGCCAAACAGCGATCTGTTACTAGCGTTTAAAACCGTTCGTGGGGTCATCCCTTAGGCGATGTTTAAGTTCTTGTTCACACGGCGAGCGCGGGGCATTACCCCGATTTGATGAAGTTGTTATCATATAGTACAAAATCCAGCTTTTGGACAATGCTTAATGAGCTTCTGCGCAGGCTACTCTTTTGAAAAGCGCTAAAAAATTTCCAACGACTGTTCAGGATCGAGCTAAGCCTGGGGGAATGGCCAGGTCGTCCAAACGAAGAACGCCACCGCGTCGAAGCAGCGGATCCAAGCGCCCATTGATCAGTGTCGTAATTCCGACGTTTAACCGCGCTGCGATGCTGTCGGCAACCTTGGAGAGCTTCGCCGCCCAGAGCATCTCGAAATATCGGTACGAAGTGGTTGTAGTCGATGATGGGTCGAAAGATACCACAGCGGATGTGTGTCGCGACTTCGCGGCGCGGATTCAACTATCCCATCGCTATATCGATAACTCAGGTATATCGGCTGCGAAGAACACCGGGATCATGGCATCCCGCGGCAAGATTCTGCTCTTTTTCGATGATGACGATGTCGCCGATTTTCATTTACTCGAGGAACATATAAAGGCTCACGAGCGACATCCGCAAGAAAACGTGGCGGTACTCGGTTACACAACGTGGGCGCCGACGCTATCGATCACGCCTCTAATGCGCTACGTCACGGAAACCGGGCGTTTCCTTTTTGCCTACGGCGATCTGCGGGACGGGCAGATGCTCGATTTTACCTACTTCTGGGGAGGGCGATCTTCGTGTAAGCGATCGTTCCTTGCCAAACGCGGCATCTTTAATCGCAGGTTCCGCTTCGGTAGCGAGGATGTGGAACTGGCATACCGCCTTTCGAAATTCGGATTTCGCGTGGTGTTTCACCGTGCGGCAGTGAGCTATATGACAAGACCGCCGACCCTGGAGGAATTTTGTGACCGCTGCGAGCGACAAGGTGAGTCTCTCTTCTTGTTCAGCCGATTGCACGACGATCCGATCGTGCAGCAGTATTGTAAATTGGCTGATCCGTTTATCGACAACCGAGCTGTCGGCGTAGATGCGGAAGAAAAATGGCCGGATGTTGCGGCCTTGTTCCGGGAAAAAGTCGATCAGCTGGGCCGAGTTGAACGCTTGCTGGCGTGGGGATTTGAGCCCAAAGCGATTCCCGAAGCCGCAGGTTCCAAGCAGTTGGCACAGGCCGAGGCGTATCGGCTCCAGATGCACGAGCTTTTCGCGAAGTCGGCACAAGCCGAAGCTTATCGGCTCCAGATGCGGGATCTTTTCGCGAAGATTACTGAACTGGAAGCAAAGCTCTCCCAGCGGGAAGCAGCGTATCATGCGGAAATGGCTCAGCGGGAAGCAGTGTACCAGGCAGAGCTTGCGAGGCTCAATCAAGATATGGCCCAGCGAGAAGCAGTGTACCAGGCGGAACTTGCCAGGGTTAACAAAGATATGACCGAGCTTGCTAGGCTTAACGACGAATTTAAAAATCGTTTCGAGGATATGACTCACCTGCTTCACGACAAAAGTGTGAGTCTGGCTGAGCAGGAGCAGCGCGTTATTGAGCTAACGGACCGGTTGCGAAAACAGCTCTGGAGCACCAGAAAACTTTCTCGCTTACTGGATGACACAGAGAAAGCTGCTGCACGCCTGCGGTCCTCGCGGCGGTGGAAACTCGCGAATCCGATGACGGCGATCGAAGCCAAATTATTTTCGGGCAAAGGACCAATGGGTTATGGCCATCTTGAGAAGATCGTTGATGCCTATGCGCAATGGCGAGCTCTTCATCCCGAAATTGGGAAAATCAAAGAAGAAATCAGCGCGCTACAGACCGCAGCCATATCAAAATACGCAGGCGTCGATGCGGAAAAAAGCGCTCTGGTGTCTCAGATTGTTGGACCTCCCGTGCCGGTGCTGCCTGTTGAATCAATCTCCTTCCCCACTCACGAAGATGTTGCTGTGTCAATCATCGTACCGGTGTTTAACCAATTTCAATACACGCACGCTTGTCTTGCTTCACTACAAACCGTCGGAGATAAGGTCGCTTTCGAAGTGATTGTGGTTGACGACTGCTCCACGGATGAAACTACTGCGCTGGTACAACGGATGGAGGGCGTTATTTACCTGCGCAACGAGACGAACTCCGGCTTCATCGCTTCGTGTAATCGCGGTGCGAACAAGGCGCGCGGCAAATACCTCTTTTTTCTGAACAATGACACGCTTGTTAAGGAAGGTTGGCTAACTACATTGGTGGATACCTTCGCAGAGGAACCAGGAGCAGGCATCATCGGTTCGAAGCTTGTTTTCCCAGATGGTCGTTTGCAGGAAGCAGGCGGGATTATATGGCGAGATGCCTCGGGATGGAACTACGGCAAGTTCGATGATCCAAAAAAACCGGAGTACAATTATCTCCGGGAGGTCGATTACTGTTCGGCAGCGGCGCTCATGGTCCCAAGATCGCTTTTCCAGAAGATCGGGGGATTTGACGAAAGGTATGCGCCTGCTTATTACGAGGACACCGATCTGGCGTTTAAGGTTCGCTCGGCCGGCTACAGGGTGTTATACCAACCACTGAGTCAGATCATTCACTACGAAGGGGCAACCGGCGGAACCGATCTCTCAGCTGGCACGAAAAAGTATCAAGATATCAACCGCTCAACCTTCGCGGCAAGATGGGCCAGTGACCTGTTGACGAGACCAGTTACTGGGGACTTGGCATTCCTACGTCAACCTTCGCCGGGGCGAAAGAGCATTCTCGTAATCGACCATCATCTCCCAATGCCCGAACGCGATTCAGGATCGCTTCGGATGTTCCAAATTCTCAAGCTACTCCGCCAACTCGGTCATCGCGTTACTTTCATTCCCGATAATCTGGCCGACATTCCACCATATACTGGCCGACGTGGTAGTGCTTAGTCGATGTGACTTCGCTCGCAAACATCTCGCATATGTTCGTCTGTATGCCCCGCAGAGCCGCGTTATTTTTGACACGGTTGATCTGCATTTCCTCCGTGAGGACAGAGAAGCACGCCTAACCCGAGACCCCGAGGCGCGGCAGAAGGCGCAGGACAAGCAGCGCCTGGAGCATGAATTAATCGACGAAGCTGATGAAACATGGGTGGTAAGCAGTGTCGAACAGCAGTTGCTTCAACAAAAGCGGCCCGACAAGTCCATCCAAATCGTTTCAAACATTGTAGATATTCCAGGTTCAAACACGCCATTCGCTCTGCGTCGGGACTGGCTTTTTATAGGAGGCTTTCAGCACACTCCGAATATTGACGCTGTCACCTTTTTCTTGAATGAAATTTAGTGCGGCCCTTCTTCGAGAGCGCTAGGTTATCCGTGGCACCGTTGCGCTTTGGCGCGGGAGTGAAAGGGAAGATCAACCAGAGCATGGCTTTTGGCGTGCCGGTGGTCGCAACGTCCTTAGCCGTGGAGGGGATGGACCTCACAGACCATGAGGACGTTCTGGTCGCAGATCAGCCGGAGGATTTTGCGCGAGCTGTGATCGAGCTTTACGAATCGGAAGAGCTTTGGAGCCGTCTCTCGAGAAACAGCATTGCTAAGACTCGGGCGCTCTATTCAGTTGAAGCGGCTCGGGAACGGCTCAGCTTTTTATTGAGCGAAGAGCAAATCAACACTGCGCGAAAGGTGAGAATGCCAGCGTCTGAAGTGGAATTAACAAGCGACGCGTCGCCACCAAGTCCGTAGTAAACGTTTTCCAACAAAATGCCGTCTTCGATGAAACGAACAGAACGTCCCATCTTTATCGTAAGCTCAGGCCGCTCGGGCTCGACGATCCTCACATGGTGTCTTGGCCAGCACCCGAACATCATCCCCGAGGAAGAGTCAAATTGGTTGGGACCGTTTGCGATCGATGCAGCCGTCGCGTTTCATCGTGGGAGTGTGCGTGGTGAGCGGGGACAACTCAGTGCAAACTTTATTCAGCGCGAAGAATTGCTCTCAGGTTTGGGCCAAGCTATCAACGAGTTAATCGTTAGCCATCGAAGAAAATTCGAGGATACGAACCTCCGGAAACAAGCTGGATGGTATCCGCCGGCCTTCAAAGTCTCCCGCTCCCCGAACGAGCCCAAATCCCGCTGGGCGGATGGAACACCCGAATACTCTTTTTATATTTGCAGCCTGCGCAAACTTTTCCCTCAAGCTCTCTTCGTTCATCTGGTTCGAGATGTCACAGATGTGGTACGCTCATTACTAAATTTTTTTCCCGACGGTCGAACCCGGTTAGTCGCAAATGAGCAGACTGCCTATGAATATTGGCTGCGCAGAGCAACTCACTGCCTGGAGGCCGAACAAGCGTACGGTCCAGGAGTCGTTTATCGGCTGCGTTATTGCGATCTCGTGGAGCGATCCGAGTCCACGATGAGGTCACTGCTCGAGTTCCTGGAAGAGCCGTAC
>WNGM01004855.1_pt1 | contig 14474 bp, 10 predicted proteins | sample 5400571 | NCBI WGS metagenome assembly WNGM01 (sample SAMN13153378, study PRJNA577476) | soil metagenome | isolation source: 100 cm soil or saprolite under Garry oak tree replicate 2 | place: USA:California | collected 2016-06-15
GGCCGGTTGGTGGTATTCGCCTCCAGCAACTCCGCCGCCCTCGCCGGCGTGATCGTCTGCACCCTGCTACGCACGAATTACCCTCCCGGATCGGTGATCGGTCATCGGCTGCCCACACAGCCGACGACCATGATCGCACTCGCGCAGACTGCGACCATTTCCACAGTGACCGAAACCTCGACCACACGCATCGTCGGCTAGTTCCTGGCGACGGCGAAACCCGAGCGCAGCGTCGAACGGTTTCTCGCCTCGAAACCAGAAGTTGAGACTTCCAGCACGGAATTACTACGAGAATCGCCCTACCTGACTACTCACTGCGCTGACCCTGCCGATCGCGCAACGAGCCGCCGACATCGCTCATCGTCTTGCGGCGTGGCAGCGTCTTTCAGTGACCGCAGCGGCTCAGAATCCGGGGCGTGGCCGCGCTGACAGTCGAGGTCGTTCACGGTGCCTGGACGATGCTCACCGCGATCGGCGCCGTCACGGCATCCGTACTCGCACTCGGCATCGCACTGTGGAGCGAGCGCAATCGCCGACAAGACGCGCGAGCTGACCAGGACCGCTCTGCGCGGACCGTGCTTACCCTGTGCGGCCATGCCGCCCAATACGGCGGCATCGAGATCGTCAACGCCAGCGATCAGCCCATCCTCGACGTGCTACTGGTCAGCGGCGGGTGCGCTCCGTGGAGCTGGGTACCTGCAGACGGCTACGGCCACTCGCACTCAACGCTGCTCCGCGCCGGCGGCACCTGGAACGCCGGCGGGCACTGGTCGCAGTCGGCGGACCTACATGCCGAGTACGACCCGGACGGCAAAGCCCTACCTCCGCCGCACTACTTCACGCTGTCCCTCGTCGCCGTCATCGCGTGGACCGACTCACGCGGCACCCACTGGCGGCGACACGGCCGCGACGAACCGGTGAGAACGACGAGGCACAACGCCGCGCACTCGGGTATGCCTGTGAACCGAAGCCGGTTCGGCGGCTCTGCAGCTCTGGGTCATACTCGCGGCTAGGCGGCCACAGTGGACAGTGACTGAGGCTCCGCGAGACGGCGCGGGCTGGCATAGGCACGGCGGGCGCCGACACACGTCGGCCAAGTGCGATCCGCCAGGGCCCGCCCTGGCGGAATTACAGCAACCAGGCCGTCCTCACCTGTTGCTAGTAACTGCGCCGGGCAGGCCGCGCCCGGTGCGATGCCATGCTCGGCGGACGTTCGACTGTCCACAGTGGACGGACTGCTGTCAATGAATCTGTCATTGAACACCTGCACGCGGCAGGCAGGACGGAATACGTAGGCAGTCGTAGGGTCAGCATTGCCAGGGTTGACAGTGGAGCTGGGTCGGGTCAGCGCTCTCTTCATCAGCGGGTTCGGGGTTCGAGTCCCTGGCGGCGCACCACGCTCTAGCCAATGATCCTGTGCCTCCAGCGCCTTCAAGATCGCTACAGTTGATTATTACTCGGTACAGTTCATTGACACCGTTACATTCGCTGAACGCGTCATGCGCGTCTATCGGCGCCTGTGGTGGCATGCCAGAGGAACCTCCGACAAGACCTTCGCCGGGTCGACGGCATCCCGGTGTAAGGGGGCGCAGTGCCGACTGGACAGGGTCACCACGTGCGGCGTGGTTGCGCCGGCGACCGCGTGCGGTGCTTCGCGCATTCGAATCCTGATTGTCAGCCGCAGCTGGCCCTCGGCCAAACCAGCGTGCCGGCGTCGTGCTGCGTCGACTTCGCCGAGCGACGATCGGATCGACGACTCGAACTCCACCGCCGTCCAGCGCGACGCGCACGCGGAGTAACGGCCCACTGCCCCAAGCTGCCCCCATCCGGGGAGTCCGGTCAGGGTATTCGGTCGGCGCGCCTGCACAGCGGGTCAGATGCCCCGCTGTGTCGACGGGGGCTTCTTGAAAGGACGCCGACCCGGCACGTGGGCTGTAGTCTCGGCGACCTGGCGACGAACGGTCTCGCAATCTGCGGATAACGAGAAGCCCCACGCCTGGCGGCCGCCAGTCACAAAATGCCGCAGTCCGTGCCGAAGGGCGGCCGCGATGCTCGATTTCGCCTGCAAGACCGACGTGTTGATCGACGCCTCACCGCAAGTCGTGTTCGACATCATCAGCGATCCGTCACGACATGTTGAGCTGGCCGGAAGCGGTGAGCTCAACACGCTAGAGCAAGACCCGCCAGGTCAGATCTGGCCGGGCACCCGGCTACATGCCGAGGAAACGCTCATGCTCGCCGACGGCAGCAGTCTGGACGTGACCTCCGATTCCGTTGTGGTGAGCTGCCACCCGCCCACCACGCTCTCGTGGATTGTCAGCCCCGCCCTACCCGACCGGTTCCGCCGGGTGCAGTGGTGGTTCCATCTTGTCCCCGAGGGCAGCGCAACGAGGGTGACGCACGAGGTGGAACTCGACATCGGTGAGCTTCACGACCCGTTGCTGATCAGCCTGCGAGAGGACTTCGACAACGTGCGCGGCAGCGTGATCCGGGCCGGCATGGAAAAGACCCTGAAAAACCTCAAGCGAATGGCCGAAGCGGACAACTGAGACGCGCTGCGTGCGGGATGGCCGGAATCGCCTTGCGTGGCAGTCATTTCAGCTCGCCGGCGGGCACGACGGCGATGGCAAATGTCGCGCGCCTGCAGCTACGGTTCGGGCATGTCGCGGACGGCTCCCGAGGGCACGGTGACACTTCTGTTCACCGAGGTCGAGGAGTCCGCGCGGCTGTGGGAGGAAGCCCCGGCGGAGACCGCAGACGCGGTCCGTGCGCATGACGCCATCCTGCGCGACGCGATCGAGCGCCACGGCGGTTACGTTCTCGCCACCGGCGATGATGGCTTCCGGACCGCGTTCTCGACTGCCGCGAACGCCGCCGCGGCCGCGATCGACGCTCAGCGGCAGCTGACCCAGGACACTCGCATCACGTTTGCAGTCCGGATGGGGCTACACACCGGTGAGGTTGTCCACCGGGACCAGGACTACCTGGGCAGCGACGTGAACCGTGCGGCACGGCTGCTCGCGCTCGCGCATGGTGGTCAGATTCTCGTGTCGGAGACGACCGAGATCCTGCTCCGGAGGGCGGTCGCGCTGCGGCCTCTGGGAGAGCACCGGCTCCGGGGGCTGCGCGGACGGATGTCGGTGCACCAGATCGTCGCCGCGGGACTGCCAACGGAATTTCCGGTTCTGCGCAGCGTGGATTGCTACAACGGAAACCTGCCGCAGCAGCTCAGCTCCCTCATCGGACGCGAGGACCTGGTTCGCGAGGTGGCCGAACAGGTGCGGTCCACCCGCCTGGTCACGCTGAGCGGGGTGGCAGGCGTCGGCAAGACTCGCCTCGCTCTCGAAGTGGGCGCCGAGCTGTCGGGCGAGTTCCCCGAGGGCGCGTGGATGGTCGAGCTGTCCGGGGTCGGCGACGCGGCGTCGGTCCCGGCCGCGATCGCGACCGTGCTGGGCATCACCCCGCAGGGCGACACGCCGCTCATCGACGCAGTCTCCGAAGCGCTGGCCGGCAGGCGGCTGTTGCTGGTCTTCGACAACTGCGAGCACGTTCTCGCGGCGGTGGCGTCGGCAGTCGAGGCGATCCTCGCCCGCTCCGAGAGCGTCAGGCTGCTCGCCACGTCACGCGAGCGCCTCCGGGTGGACGGTGAGGCGACGCTGGCGGTGCAACCGCTGGCGCTGGACGGCGGGGTGACCTCTGACGCGGTCACCCTGTTCGTCGACCGGGCGCGAACCGTCCGACCGGGCTTTGGACTTGATGATCCGGGGACCGCCGCGGCGGTGATGAAGATCTGCGAGACCCTCGACGGGCTTCCGCTTGGGATCGAGCTGGCCGCGGCCCGGATGGCGGCGATGAGCGCAGTCGAGGTGCGTGACCGGCTCTCCGATCGATTCCGGCTGCTCAAGGTCTCGACCGCAGGACCGCTGCGCCAGCACACGCTGCGCCACGCGGTGGACTGGTCGTACACCTTGTTGAGCCTGGACGAGCAGCACCTGCTCCGCGCTGCCTCCGTGTTCGCCGGCGGCTTCGACCTCGCCGGCATCTGCGCCGTTGTCGGGGCTTCGGACGATGTCGAGGTCCTCGGACATCTCGACTCGCTGGTCCGCAAATCCCTGGTGGTCGCCGACCACGCGGCCCCGCGCACGCGGTACACGATGTACGAGACCATCCGCCAGTTCGCCGAGGACCGCCTTGCCGAGGCAGCCCGGCAGGACCAGGCACGCGACCGGCACGCGGCGCACTTCGCACGGACAGCTGCCGCCCGGTGGGAGCACTGGAACGGGCCCGGGTGGCGCGATGCCGTCGACTGGGTGGAGACGGAGTTGGACAACCTTCGCTCCGGATCCCGCTGGAGCGCCCACCAAGGCGATCTCGAGGTGGCGACGGACATCGCCGCCCATGCGGCGCTGATGGGCTTCTCGGTGCAGCTGTTCGAAACCATCGCCTGGGCCGAGGAGCTACTCGAGGCCGCGGCCGCAGCCGACGTCCGCCGACTCCCTCGCCTGTACACGGCAGCCGGCCTCGCCTGCTTCGCCGGTCGGGCGGAGGCGGCCCGCGCCAACGCACACCGGGCCACCGAGCTGGAAGCCGAACCCCGCTATGACGCATGCGAGCCCGGATACGCCACCTTCATCGAGGCCCTCGGACAGGTCTACTGCGGTGACCTCGACCGCTACGTGGAGCTGACCGGCGCTGTCGCGAACCGATACGGACGCGAGCGCGGCTACGGTCTGGCGGCCTACGTCGACGGCCTCCAGTCGGCCGGACGGGCAGACGAGGCGCTCGCACTGACCGAGGAATCGGTCGCCGCTGCGCGGGAACTCGGCAATCCGTACTGGATTTCCTACGCGCTCTGGATCGCCGGTCTGGCGCTGTCCAAGGCCGATGCCCGGCGTGCGCTCGCGGCCTGGGACGAGGGCATCGCCTTCGTGCGCGAGCATCGCGTCCACTTCTTCGACGGCTTCCTCGCCCGCGACGCAGCGCGCCTGCACACGTCCGACGGCGAGCCCGCGGCGGCGCTGGCACTGTTCGACGAGGCCATTGCCGGCTTCCACCGGGCGGGAAACGTCCCCCAGCTGATCATCACCCTGGCCAGCGTGCCCGCGTTGTTCGAACGGCTCGACCGCCTCGCTCCGGCGGCGACGCTGCTCGGCGCGATCAGCCGACAGCCGTCCAGCTTCCACCACGTCCCCGAGCTCAACGACGTCGGCGATCGGCTCGCCGTGAAGCTCGGCAAGAGCCGTCTGCGCGAATTGACCTCGGACGGGGCAGAACTCGACCTCAACGACGCCGCGCACTACGCCCGGCAGCAGATCGGCTCCGCTCGCCGCGATCCGATGCCAACAGCCCGCCGAGCCCATCCCGGCGGCCTGAGCCGGCGTGAGCTCGAGGTGCTGCGCCTGGTCGCCGACGGCCGAACCGCGACCGAGATCGCCACGCAACTGTTCATCTCATCAAGGACCGCCGAGCACCACATCCAGCACATCTACACCAAGATCGACGTCTCCAGTCGCGCCGCGGCGACCCGCTGGGCCATCGAGCATCAGGTAGTCGACGTCACCGCCAGGCGTTGACGTCCGGCGGCCCGGCCGAGACCCCCGCACCGCTGCCTCCGGCTAAATAGGTAGGTCTACCGATGCCGCTCACGCGGCAGGCTTCGAGTATTGCGCCACGTCAGTCGACACCGGCAGGCGAGGACGGGCGATCGCAAGGACGTCCACAGGCAAAGGAGAACCACGATGATTCTGGCAACGACGACCGTCGAGAACGTCGACCGATTCCTCGAGGTGTTCGGCACGAAGGGCGCCGACAAGCGCGCCCACCACGGCTGCAAGGGCTCGACGGTGTTCCGCGACCCCACCGAGCAGAACCGGGTCTGGGCGCTGTTCGACTGGGACGAGCAGGGCTGGGCGAACTTCGTCTCCGACCCCGAGGTTCCACCGATCCTGAGAGAGGCGGGCCACCTCGGCAAACCGCAGGCTGCGCACCTACTCGCCGGCTACCGCGCGTAGGAACGGATCAGAGTCATGACAACCGCGATCAACCGCCCCGCTCGGATCGGCGTCATCACCGATCAGAGCGGCGCCCTCTCGTTCATGGGGATCGCCAACGCGAACGTCGCCAAAATGGTCGTCCACGACATCAACGCGCGCGGCGGCCTGCTCGGTCGAACAATCTCGCTGTTCATCGAAGACAGCGCCACCGACGACGACACCGCGCGGATCGCCGCCGCGAGGCTCATCGAAGAGGCGCAGGTCGACGTCGTCATCGGCGGCATCTACAGCTCGACCCGGCAGGCGATCAAGGGCCCGGTGGTCGATCGGGCCGGCCGGCTCTACATCTACCCTGAGCAGTACGAGGGGCAAGAATGCAACCCACTGATCTTCTGCACCGGCCCGGTGCCCGCGCAACAGATCGATCCCTTCATTCCCTGGCTGATGCAGCAGACGGGAGCGCGAAAGTTCTACCTGCCGTCCGCCGACTACATCTGGCCGCACACGCTCAACAAGAAGGTCCGTGAGGTCGTCTCGGCCGGCGGCGGTGAGATCGTCGGCGAAGAGTACTTCCCGCTCGATCACACCGGCTACGACCGCGTCGTCGCCGACATCATGTCGACGGGCGCCGAGGTCGTGTTCAACACTATTGTCCCACCGGGGCTCACGCCCTTCCTCGAGCAGCTGCACAACGCCGGCTACATGGCCCGGGGCGGTCGCCTCGTCTGCACCTACTTCGACGAGAACTTCCTCAACCTCGCGCCAGCTGAGCACGTCGAGGGGTTGTACGGATGCCTGGACTATTACCGATCCGTTCAGGATCGGTTCAGCATCCAGCTGCTCAACCGATACGAGGCGCTCTACCCCGGCAGCGCGATGTTCACCGCCGGCAGCGCGTGCTCAGGAACGTATCGGGCGCTCAAGTTCTGGGAGGCCGCCGTCAACGAGGCGGGTTCGTTGAATCAGGACGACGTCATCGCGGCGCTCGACCACGCGGTGATTCCCGAAGGGCCAGGCGGTCCCGCGGCGATGGTCCCGGGTCAGCACCACGTCCGCATGAACATGTACATCGCGCAAGCCGAGGCTGGCCGGTTCAAGGTGGTCAAGAACCTCGGTCAGATTGATCCGAAGGAGTGCGAAGTCCCGCAGAGCTGATCCCCAAGCGCTCTGTTCGCGACCGGTGCCGACCGCGAGCTCACCCTCGATCCGGCGTCCCGTCCTGACGACGCCCCGAAAATGGCTTCGGCCGGCACCGCTCCGGGCTCCTGCCGACATCAGCTTCACGCCGGCTTCCCGCTCCCCGTAGGTACCGGCCAAACCTGGCCCAATCCGCTCGGATCTCCGATCCGCTCTCCAACTATCCACGTTGTGCTTGGCGGTGGTCCGACTGTCCACAGTGGACAGACGGCTGTCAATGAGTCTGTCATTGAACGCCTGCGCGCGGCAGCACACAGGCCAATGATTCTGGGCCCTCCGGTGCTCCGCCTCGATCGCTGAAGTTGATCAATGTGTCCAGTTCGCGCTCGACGCTGTTCTCGAGGACATCGAGCAGATGCCTGTTGCTCAGCGACGAGCTGACCATGTCGACCGGGGCAGCGGCCATCGCGACGCTCCGTTCCGGGTTCAGCTCGAACGCCTACTGCTCGCGAGACGGGCGCGTCACGGGAACGTCATCGCGGCGTCACCGAACAGGCGACCGTCGTGCCTTCGCCAGAGGCCTGGCGGACTAGGCCGCGAAGCGGGTGGCGCGGCGGACGAGTCGCAGTTCCTGCTGGATCGTGTCGGTCTGCGCTGCGGCCTCAGTTCGCCACCGCTCGACGCGAGCTGGTGACGGCTCGGCGTCGCCGGCATCGCCGCCGGGCGGCACCGCCGGAGCAAGCTCGGCGGCGAGCGTGCGCAGCCGATCCAGCGGGGCGGCCAGGCTCACAACCGTCGTCTGGTAGCCGCTGAGCCGAGACACGGCGTCCGTCATCGTGGTGGCGATGTCGCGCGCCGCCTGGCCGCCGAACCGCGTGTCAGGTCCTACCGCACGCAGTTGGGCGCGCAGCGACCCGACCTCGCGCATCGCCTCGTTGACCCAGCTCTGCGCGGTTCTGGTCGTCTCGAGGAAGGTGACGTAGCGCCCCAGATCCGGGCGCTGCAGGGCCTCAGCTTCCGGGGAGCGGAGGAATGACGACAGTTCGCGGGGCAGCACACCGATCTCGGGCCACAGATCCTCGAACGCGTGGTCGTCGCCGCTGACGAACCTGCCCAAGGCTGCACTGAAGATCTCCGGCTCGCCCACAACAACGCTGTCGTAGAGCACTTCCCAGTCGGTGCGGAAGTCCATCGTCTGCAGCGCGAGCAACGTGTCCGCGTCGAGGTCCATACGAATCATCCGGGATAGCGTGTAGGCGTTGATGAAGCGCTTGACTTCACGGGGGTTGAGCCGACCGTCTTGCGCGACGTAGCCGAGATAGCGCGAGACTCTTACGCGCAGGTCATCCTGCTGCTGCGGGCTGAGCTCGCCGTACTCGTAGAGCCAGTCGAGCAGCTCCTCGAGCTGGCCCGGCACCATCGCCGGCAGCGTGTAAGGCACTTGGAAGATCTTCTTGAGGTAGTCGCGCTCCAGTTGCGCCTCGCGCGAGCCGTCCGACGCGGCAGGTGACAGTGCGAACTTCGTGCGGACGGCGGATTCGACCACGTGCTCGTCCAAGCCGACCACGAAAACGAAGCCGGGCATGTCGAAGAACAGCTTCATGGATTCCAGGACGGTTAGCGCCTGCTGCGGCAGGCATCTGTCGAGGTCGTCGACCATCACGACGATGCGCTCAACGCCGGCGTCGTGGACGCCGGCGAACGCAGACGTCAACTCCTCGAACGCCCCGTAGTAGAGGGACTGCGGCGATGTCGCCGGGTCGGCGGCAGCGGCCGTCATCTCGTCGAGCGCCTTGCCCGGATCGACCGAGATCGACACCGCACCCGGGACGCCGATGTCCACCGACGTCGCGCGCACGAGGGCGCGGACCACTCGCCCAACGCGACGCGCGATGGCTCGTATCTTCTCGGCGTTCGCGCCGGCGCCGTGACGATTCGCCCATGCGGCCAGGCCGGCGCGGATCGTGTCCAGCAGCGGCACGATCAGGTGCGGCTCGCGCTCGTAGCGCCACGCGTTGAACTGGACGACGATGGTGCCGCGGCCTACGAGCAGGCGCTGGATCTCGTCCATCAGCGTGCTCTTTCCAGAGCCCCAGCCGCCGAAGACGCCAATGGCGAAGCGGGGCGGGCTGGTCTGCACAATGGTCGCGAGCGCGTGCGCGATCTGATCGAAGCGCAGGGTGGGGTTCTCCGCCGGCACATCGAGGACGATATGGCCGACGAACGGCTGGTTCGGAGCTGCCATGGCGACCTCTTCCTTGCCTTGGGCCGACGACCGCCCGTTCAGAATGGCGGTGTCGAGTCAGCGAGACAACCAGGCCGACCAGCTGCTCTGGCATCGCTGCCCACTCGCCCCTCGTACCGCAGGCCGCCCAAGCAATGATGGGAGCACGTACGCATCGTTCGTGCCGGGAGTACCGGTCGTAGAGCTCGAGGTCCGGGTTGGCTGCGGTGAGATCCAACGCCACGGATCGAACCCGACCCCCACCAAGCCATCGGCGACCGCACCCATGCGACGCCTACCGCGCCGGGTCGTAGACGCTCCTACAAAGACGGCATCGAACTGCCGATCGGCCGGCTACTCGTGGTCGACTGCGCTCCGCACCCGAACGAGGGTGACAAGGTGATGTTCATACTTGACGGCGGGCCCGGCGTTGCTGTCGGCGAAAGCCGCTGCTGCCGGGCGTCACCCCGTCGCTGTAAATCCGTAGCTGCCTGGGCCAGCGTCATAGACGGCGTACTGGGTGCCGTCGAATGTGTCGAGCCGGGAGAACGACGCTCCGCGCGGTGCCGTCACACGATGACCGAGCGTGGGAACCCAGATCTCCGCCGTCGTGTTCGCGGGACGGTGACGCTCATGGCCACTCCCCCGTGCGAGGTTCGCGCCCAGTTGACTGCCGCACGTCCGGCTGGCGTTTTGTAGGAACCCGCCGCGTGAGTCAAGTCGCCGACGATGGCCGGCCGGATCAGGAGCTGCCGGTATTCCCTCGATCCGGGGACCTGGTCGATTCCGACCACGTCGTGCACGAACCATGCCGCGACGTCGCCGAGGAACTGGTGGTCCTTCGAACCGCCTGATCCGGTGAGGCTCTCCCAGAGCGTGGTGGCACCTTCGTTCACGAGGGCGGCGTAGCTGGGCGCGGTCGGATTGGTGACCATCTGGTAGATCAGGTCGTCCTGGCCGGCGTCGCGCAACGTCCGGAACAGCGGGCCAAGGGCGACCGACCCGGTGCCGATGCGGTCGCCGAAGGCGTGGACAGCGGCTACGAGGCTGTTGACAACTGCCTGGCGGTAGTGGGCCGGGACCAGCCCCGCGTCGAGGGCCACCGCGTTCGATGCCTCGGTGTTGTTTGCGTACCAGGCGTTCCCGGAGCTGTCGGTCTGCAGGTACTTCGCGTTGTACTCCGTGGCGAGACTCGTCGCGAGTGCGAGCGACCTGCGACAAAGCACCGACGTGGTGACGGCCCTGTCCGGCGGGGTCTCACCCTCCGACTTCAAGAGCCCAGCCACCCGATACAAGCCGTCGATCCGGTGGTGGTGGCAGGCCCCACTGACGAACGACGAGGCATTGCGCGAGATGCAGTCGATCGCCGACGCGGGCTTTGGCGAGGTGGAGATCGCCTTCTCCTCAGGCGCTTGGGCCACCGATGACCAACGCACCATCCTGGGCAACGCGCTCGACAAGGCCACGACGCTCGGCATCAAGGTCTCGATGACGATGGGCCCTGCGTGGCCGATCAGGACTCCCAGCACCGGCGCAGGCTCGGGGTACGCGTCAGAGGAACTGCAGTACGGGCACGTGCATCTGACCTCCGGCCAGAATTTCTCGGGGCCGGTCCCGCCGCCGATCGACGCGGCGACGCGAACGCAGCCCACCACGCTCGTTGCCGTGACAGCCGGCCGCGTCGTGCAGGCCGGACCAGACGTGACAACACCCGGCACTCCGCCGACGTCGTCGACCGTCCTCGACCCCACATCATTGATCGACCTCACCAGCCAGGTCTCCAACGGTCAGATCAACTGGACGGCGCCCTCCCCCGGCGACTGGCGACTGTTTCGGTTCTGGTCCCGGGACAACACCGGCGAGTACACCAGTGAGTTCGACGCCGCCGCCGCGCAGAAGGCGACACAGGACCTCGACCAGATCCAAGTCGGTCCGGACAACCCAGCGAAGCTGCGCAAGTCCGGCCAGGATATCGTCGAAGACTCCCTCGAGCTCCATGCCACGACCATCTACTGGACCCCGAACATGGAGAAGGAGTTCAAGACCCGTCGCGGATACGACATGGCCAAGTACCTGCCTCTGATGTTCGTCCAAGGCGAGTCGGACTTCCCGGTCGCGCCCAAGCTGCCGGTACCCGACTTCTCGCTCTCCGACGGAAGCAACAGCAAGCTGCTGCACGACTACTACGAGACGCTGACAGACCTCTACGTCGACGACCACCTGCAGGTATTTCAGGACTGGGCCGAAAAGTACGGCATGCATTACAAGGCTCAGGCGTCCTACGGGCAGGATCTCGAGCCGATCCGCAGCTTCCGCTCGCTGCAGGAAATGGGTGCTCGGTCGGAGACGGAGTCCCTGGACGGCGGCGAGAACCTGCCGATCTCAACCGACGACCCGTCCTGGGCGAACTCGCTGCAGTTCCAGCAGACCATCGCCTCCGGCGTACACCAGGGCGGTGGGACGCTGCTGAGCGCCGAGCTCGGCGCGATCTTCAGGCCCGCGTACACCATGAACCTCAGCAACTACCAGGACCTGATGGCGAAGGAGTGGGCGGCCGGTGTCTCCCAGCCCTTCATCCATGGGTTCGCGCTGCAGGCCCCCAATGCGACCTGGCCGGGAACGACCCGGTTCGGTGAGACCGTCACGGAGAGCTGGAACGACACGAACTTCCCGCAGTGGACGAACTGGCCGTCGCTCACCAGCTACCTCGCTCGCGGAACCCGCGTGCTGGAGACGGGCACGGCTAAGGCCGATGTCGCCGTCTACAGCGGCTCGTTCCTGTCCGCTCGTGGCAACCAATCGCCGTTCGACGAGACGACCCTGCAGCAGTCGGGCTACTCGGTCGAGTACGTCGATCCGGTGGGCCTTGCTGAGCAGGGCAGCCCCCACGACGGTGAGCTGTTCCCCGGCACCAGCGGCTACCGGGCTCTGGTGATCGATCAGCGCGCGATCTCGCATCAGGCCGCGGCGACCATCCTGCAGGCGGCCAAGGCCGGCGTCCGGGTGGTGTTTGTCGGGACCCTGCCCGACCAGGACACGACCTTCGCGTCCGGTGCCAGCGGTGCCAGCGACGTCAAGAAGGACGTCGCCGAGACGCTGCGGCAGCACTCTGCCACGAAGGTCGCCGCTCAGAGTGATGTCGCTGCGGCCCTGGCCCAGCTCGGACTCGCGCCACGGGTGGCTTCGAACGGCACGCAGGTGCTCACCCAGTACCGGCAGGTCAACGGCGGTGCCTATGTCTACCTGTACAACCCGTCCGACAGCCCGGTGACCTTCAACCCGTCGCTCGACGTCGAGGGGGTTCCGTCGCAGATGGACCTTTGGGACGGCTCGATCACGCCGATCGCCCAGTACACGATCAGCAAGGATCACACCTCGATCCCGATGACGCTGCAGGGCAAGGAGACGCGGGTCATCCAGATAGACAAGAACGCGACTCCCGGAGTGCACGTCGTCGGTGACGCAGAGCCGGAGGGCGGCCAGCTGGTCGTGACGGACGGCGGTGTCCAGTTCCAGGCCACCCGGTCCGGCGCGCAGACCTTCAAGTTGTCCAACGGGCACACCGTCCACATCGAGGCAATGGTCGACAACGACAAGGACATTCCGCTGTCCGGTCAGCCGTCGAGCCGACCGTCGCTGATCGATCCGTGGAGCACGTGGTCGCTCACGGCGCAGACCGCGACGCCGGCGGGAAGCAAGACCGTGTCGGTACCAAGCGGCCTGGGCGACTCGCAGTTCCAGCAGTACAACCTGAAGGACTGGCGCGACATAACGTCGTTGCACGGAGAGTCCGGTGTAGGAACCTATACGGCGACTACGACGCTTCCCGCTGACTGGACGCCTGACGCTGCGCTCGGGATGTTGCTGAACCTAGGCACAGTCGACGGTACTGCGAGTATCACAGTCAACGGCACCCCAGTCGGGTCGCAGGTCATAGACGAGCATGACTGGGACATCGCCAACTTGCTCCACGCCGGGAAGAACACGGTGAGCGTCGAGGTGCGGACCACGCTGCGCAATGCGGTGTCGACGTACAACAAGAGGTCGACCGCGAGCCAGCCGTACGGTCTGCGCGGACCAGTGACGCTGCGACCGGTGGACACGGAACTCGTCTACAAGTCGGTCCACTAAGCAAGCGGTAGCGCGGGCTCGTGCACGCTGTCGGACCCGATGCAGTCGGCCGCGTGCACCAGCCGGAGAACTCCGGATGAAGCCTTTCAACTGGCGGTCGATCGAGGGAACGAGGCACAAGTGTCCACGAGCAGAAGGCAATTCCTGCAGGGTGCCGCCGGCACTGTCGCGCTGGGCGCGGCGGGGGCGGCGGCGTGTCGCGGGCACTGGGCACGAGCACGGATCTGTGACCTTCGCTCTGATGACTGCGCAATCGGGCGGGCTCGGCTCGTCACGTTTGAGTCAGGGTTTACGCAGCGCGGAGTGGGCGGGCTGCGTGGGTGACTCAGCGGTGGGTGATGGTGGACGGCGGCGCGCGCCGATCGCCGGGGCCAGCCGCCACAACGCCGCAGCGGCGAGTACGTGCCAGAGTGCGTGACCTTGGATGAGGCTGTCGGGCTGACACAGCGAGGTCCGGTCCGTGAGCGTGCCGATCACAGCGCCAACGGCCGCGGTCACCAGCGCCGCGATCGCGATCTTGCGCAACGCGGGACGCCGTCGAGTTCGCAGCAGGTTCAGCCCGATGGCGGCCGCCGCCATCACGGCCTGGACGAAGGTGGATGCCCTCGGTCCCGAGGCCACGACCGGAACCATCGCCACCGACGGGACGAGCCACCACCCATGCGACAGTTCGCGTCCGGTGAGGTCGGACACCGCTTCGGTTGCGACGAAAGCCAGGACGGCCGCCAGTGGGAGATCATGGGCGTAGGCCTGCCAAGGCGGGTGTGGCCCGTGCTGGATGAACGATCCCGCGCCGTTCCCCGCTACGAGCAGCGCAAAGACCGTCTGCCGATCGCGGACCGATGTGGCGCACCGAGCCACGCCGCGCGAGCGCGCGACGAGAATGCCCGCACCGGCCACCACGAACGCCACACTGGTAACCGCGCTGGCGGGCTGGCCGAGGAAGCCGACCCGGTACTGCTCGCAGACGGCCACCAACTCCATTCGTC
>WNGM01010582.1_pt1 | contig 14470 bp, 15 predicted proteins | sample 5400571 | NCBI WGS metagenome assembly WNGM01 (sample SAMN13153378, study PRJNA577476) | soil metagenome | isolation source: 100 cm soil or saprolite under Garry oak tree replicate 2 | place: USA:California | collected 2016-06-15
CAGATCTTCCCCGAACGTCCCCGGAATGTCGCGGTGGGTGCGGTCATAGTAGAGCTGGGCTCCGAGACTCGACGTTTCGGAGATCGTGTGCGACCACTTCGCCATGACGTTGCCGCCGCTGACCGCGATGTCGGCAGCTGTGGGCTGGCCGATGCGGCCATCGTACAGATCGCCTTGCAGGGTGGCGCGGTTCACGTTTGACGCGTCCCAATCCATGCGGAACCCGCCCTGCCAGAGGTGCCAGTCATCGAAGGCATCCCCGCCACCGGGCAAGGCCGTCGCATCGCGACCAAACCCCCTACCATAGATCCGAGCGCGAACCTTGGAGCCCAGCGCCCCTCCGTACCGCACGGTGCCGAAAGCGCGCTGTTTGGTGCCGCCGCCGCCCGACACGAGCAATCCCATCGTGTCTTTAGTGTCTTTCGTGATGACGTTGATCACGCCGTTCACCGCGTTGGCCCCCCACAGCGTGGCCCCGGGGCCGCTGATGACCTCGATCCGGTCGATGTCCGCGAGCGGCACCTCCTGCACATCCCAGAATACGCCGGAGAAGAGCGGTGTGTAAACCGTGCGTCCATCGATCAGCACGAGGAGCTTGTTGGCGGTGGTGCTAGTGAAGCCGCGCGCACTGATGGCCCATTGCCGGGAATCGACCTGCGCGACCTGCAGGTTGGTAGCGAGCCGCAGCGCCTCGGCGAGACTGGACGCGCCTGAGCGGCGAATCTCCTCCTGCGTGATCACTTGGATCGCGGAGGCAGTCTGGGACAGTCGTTCGGGACGCTTCGACACGGAGGTGACCTGCAGGTTCATGAGCTGTTCGATGCTGAGCTTCTTCAAGGCCTCGGCGGAGAGCGTGGAATCCGGTTGCTGAGCCGGCACCGGCCGCGCAACGCAGACCAGACCTATCATGAAGACCAGCGATGTCGCGGCCGCAACGGTCCTCATGTCAGCCATCGGTCGGCACCCCCGGTCTAGCGAGACTTGGACGAGTCGAGCACGTCGCGCACCTTTCGCGCGAGACTCTCGGGCGTAAATGGTTTTTGGAGATACGGCGTTCCCTCCTCGAGCACCCCGTGTCGGACGACCGAGTCGTCGGTGTAGCCTGATGCATACAGTACCTTCATGTCCGGTGGGCAAGGGCGAGTCGGTCCGCCAGTTGCCGCCCGCTCATCCCCGGCATGACCACGTCGGTCAGGAGCAGGTGAATCGGCCCGGAATGTCGCTGCGCCAGGTGGAGCGCGAGCTCGCCATCGGGCGCCTCGAGCACCGTGTACCCCTGGCGCTCGAGGACCTGCCTGGCGACCGCCCGGACGGCGGCGGAGTCTTCGGCGAGGAGCACGGTCTCCGTTCCGCGAGCCACGGGGCCCACCGCTGCGACGACTGCACTCTCCGCGGGCGCATCCACCCGCGGCAGGTAGATCTTGAAGGTCGTGCCGTGGCCGGGCTCGGAATACACCCAAATGAATCCGCCCGACTGCTGCACGATCCCATACACGGTCGCGAGGCCGAGCCCGGTCCCTTTGCCGGGCGCTTTGGTCGTGAAGAACGGCTCGAAGATCCGCGCCTTGGTCGCCTCGTCCATGCCGACGCCGGTGTCGGTCACCGCGAGCATCACGAACTGACGGACCGCCGCGGCACCCTTCCCCCGCGCGAAGGCCGGATCGTGCTCGACGTTGCCGGTCTCGATCGTGAGTTTGCCCCCGGTCGGCATCGCATCGCGCGCGTTCACCGCCAGATTCATGAGCACTTGCTCGAGCTGCCCGACGTCCGCCCGCACCGCGCCCAGATCGGGCCCCGGCGTCGTCGCCAGGTCCACGTCCTCGCCAAGGACCCGGCGGAGGATCTTCTGGAGACTCTCGACGACGGCGTTCAGGCTCACGACGCGCGGCTCGACCACCTGCTGCCGGCTGAAGGCGAGCAGCTGACGAGTCAGCGCCGCGGCACCATCGGCGGCCTTGCGGACCTGCTCGACATCGCTCCGCTTGGGATCGTCGGTCCCGAGGTCTTCCAGCAGCAGATCGCTGTAGCTCGTGATCACCGTGAGCAGATTGTTGAAGTCGTGCGCGATCCCGCCCGCCAGTCGCCCCACGGCCTCCATCTTCTGAGACTGCAGGAGCTGCTGCTGGAGCCGCCGCTGGTCGGTCACGTCGCGGACGAATGTTTCGTAATACTCCACGTGGCCCGTGCCGTTGCGCACCGCGCGCACGCTCAGCTGCACGGTCAGGAGATGCCCGTCTTTGCGCTTCCAGGTCGCTTCCACGTCGTCGTATTGGCGATCGGTGTAGGTATCCCGGTCGACGAGCCGTTGGCGCTCGGCGGGATCGGCGTACACATCCCGCGCCATGTCGAGCCGCAGGACCTCGGCGGCGGAGTCGTACCCGAGCATGCGGACCACTGCGGCATTCACCGACAGGACCTTGCCCTGTGGGGTCGAGCGGTAGATGCCGACGGGGGCGTGCTCGACCAGCGTCCCATAGCTGGCCTGCGATGCGCGCAGCGCCGCCCGGGCCTTCGCCTCGCGCAGCTCACGCTCGATCGCGGGCAGGAGGCGCTTCAGCTGCCCCTTCGCGAAGTAGTCGCTCGCGCCCGCCTTCATGGTCGCCACGGCCTGGTCTTCGCTGATCGTGCCCGATACACAAATGAAGGGAACGTCCAGATCTCGCTCCCGCAGGAGAGCCAGCGCCGCTGTGCTGCTGAACGCCGGCATGCTGTGATCGCCGACGACCAGATCCCAGCGCTCGCGCTCGAGGGCGGCCAGCATGGCCGGGGCGTTGTCGACCCGCTCGAACGTCGGCTCGTACCCCCCGCGCTTGAGCTCGCGCACGAGCAACAGCGCGTCCTCCTCGGAGTCTTCGACAAGCAGCACGCGGAGCGACAGGCTCACGGTCGTTGAGCCTTCAGAGGTTGCATCTTGTGTCTCATTCCCGAACAACTTGCCGTTCTCGTCGCGAGCCGTGAGTGAGCCATGTCACGCGCTCCGATTGCGGTTAATTGTCGATGGGAGAAAGCGTTGCGCGGACGCAACATACAGTGATCGCGTGAATGCGATAGGGTGTTTTTGCGGCACCGACGGGTGATTTCGCGACACGGGCCCGTCCCTTCATGACGGTGCACCCTCGCCCAACACTTCCCGGATCGCCGTGAGCAGCTCCCGCGGTTGGAACGGCTTGAGCAGCGTGCGCGACGCACCGAAGGCGGCCGCAGCCCGCAGCACCTCGATCTGTCCCGTCTTCCCCCCACCGGACACGGCGATAATCCTCGGTCGAGGAGTCTCGGCCTGGAGTGCCTTGATGACCTCCAGCCCGTCCCGCTCGGGCATGAAGATGTCCACCAGTACCACATCGGCCGCTTGCTCGCGCTGCAGCTGAAGGCCGGCGTTCCCGTCGCCGGCTTCGATCACCTCGTAGCCGGCCCCCTCGAGTACGACCCGGAGCGCGCCCCGAAGCAGCTCGTCATCATCCATCACGAGAATCCTTGCCACGTCGCCTCTACGAGGCTGGCGATGAATCCAGCACCTGCCGCACGCTTCGCCCCAGTGTCTCCGGAGTGAAAGGCTTCTGCAGGTACGCGATGCCGGACTCGAGGACGCCGCGCTGGACGATGGCATGGACCGCATAGCCCGACGCGTACAGCACCTTCATGTCGGGTCGCAGCTGCACCAGCTGCTCGGCCAGCTGCCGCCCGCTGAGCCCCGGCATCACGACGTCTGTCAGCAACAGGTGAATGGGACCGTGGTGCTTGGCCGCGAGCCGCAGCGCCGTGTCGCCGTTCGGCGCTTCCAGAACCGCGTATCCATAGCGCTCGAGCACCTGCCGGGCCACCATGCGCACCGAGGCCTCATCCTCGACCACCAAAACCGTTTCCCTGCCGCGGAGCGGCTCCACGGTCGACGCGGGGGCGGCGGCGGGCTCGGCGGGCTCTTCGACCCTTGGGAGATAAACTTTGAAGCTCGTCCCCTGCCCGGGCTCTGAATACACCCAGATGAACCCGCCCGACTGCTTCACGATTCCGTACACCGTGGCCAGGCCCAACCCGGTGCCCTTGCCCGGTTCCTTCGTCGTAAAGAACGGCTCGAAGATGCGGGCCCTGGTTTGCTCGTCCATTCCGATTCCGGTGTCGGAAAGCGCGAGCATGACGTAGCGGCCGGGCGGGGCGGGCGCATGGCCGCGCACGTAGGCCGCGTCCATGTCCACATTGGCCGCCTCGATGGTCAGCCGGCCCCCGTTTGGCATCGCATCACGGGCGTTGACCGCGAGGTTGATGATGATCTGCTCGATCTGGCCGGGATCGGCTTTGACCACGCCCAGATCGGGTGCAAGGAACGTGGTCAGCCGAACGTCTTCGCCGATCAGGCGCTTGAGCAGCTTCTCGGTGCCGGCAACGGTCGTCTTCAGGTCCAGGGCCTTGGGCTGGAGCACCTGCTGGCGGCTGAACGCCAGCAGCTGGCGCGTCAGGGCGGCGGCGCCTTCGGCCGCCTTGCGGATCTGCTCGATATCATCGCGCTTGGGATCATCCGAGCCGAGATCTTCGAGCAAGAGATCGCTGTAACTGGTGATGACGGTGAGGAGGTTGTTGAAATCGTGGGCGACCCCGCCGGCCAGTCGGCCGACCGCCTCCATCTTCTGCGCCTGGCGCAGCCGCTCCTCGGACTGCCGGAGCGCTTCCTCGGCACGCTTGCGCTCCATCCCGACCGCCAGGGCGCTCGCGACCGACACCAACGCCTTGGGCACGAACTCGGAGAGGGGGTGGCGGGCGAACATGGCCATGACGCCGAGGGCCCGGTCTTGCGCCACCAAGGGGTAGCCGGCGAACGCCACCATCCCCTCGCGTATTGCCCACTCCTGGTCGTGGACCAGCGGATCGCCAACGACCTGGTTGGTCAGGTGGGGACAGCGCTGCTGGGCGATCAAGCCGATCTTGTACTGTCCCAGGGGCACCCGGCCGTGTGGCCCGTCGACATGCGTGTACATCCCGGCGCTCGCCTGTAGCTCGAGCATGCTCGTGGCGTCGTCCAGGGTCCAGATACGGGCGAACGCTACGTCGAGGTGACGCACCAACGCCTCGACGCACAGCTGCAGTGTCTCGCGCAGGCCCGCGCCTCGTGTCAGCGCGATCCCGACGTCGGACGTCAACTCCGCCAGGCGGGCCCGCTCGAGCAGGGCCGTCTGCGCCCGGCGACGCTCGCGGCGCACCTCGCTGTCACGTAACTCTCGCTGGATGGCCGGGATCAGCCGCCTGAGATTCCCCTTGGTGAGGAAATCCTGCGCGCCCGCTTTCATCGCTTCGACCGCGACGTCCTCGCCGATCGTGCCCGAGACGAAGATGAAGGGCGTATCGAGATCGCGCGCCCGCAAGAGCGCGAGCGCCGCGGGCCCGCTGAACACCGGCATGCTGTAGTCGCCGATCACGAGATCCCACGCATGACGATCGAGCGCGGCCGTCATGGCAGCCGGGTTATCGACCCGCTCGTGGGTCGGCTCGTAGCCCGCGCGCTGAAGCTCCCGGAGCAGCAAGCGGACGTCGTCCTCGGAATCCTCCGCGATCAGTACCCGCAGCGGGACATGCATCTACGCTCCGTGGTGGCATGCACGTTTCGCTTAGACACATGCGACCCCGAGGCAACCGCCGTCCAATACTTCCTTGTTAGGGGAGATAGCGCTCCGAGCGATACCTCCCCGGTTGACACGGTGGTGCGAGGCCGGCAGGTTATATCAGACTATGCGTTCTTGAATGGGGAGGACGCGTGTCACGGACCAAGGCATTCGAGCCCGCAGAGGCTCTCGACCACGCGATGGAGCTGTTTTGGCGTCAGGGCTACACCGCGACGCCGCTCGACCAGCTGGTGCGCCATACCGGGGCCAGCCGCTACGGCCTGTACGCCACGTTCGGCGGCAAGCGGGACTTGTTCTTCGCGAGCCTGGAACGCTATTCGCAGGCCGTCATGGACCCCATGCTCCAGCCGCTCGAGGACGCGCGGGCCTCCACGGCCGAGATCCGGAGGTTCTTCGATCGCGTTCTCGACGTGATTCGCCGCGCCGGCGATGGCCGGGGGTGCTTCATCTGCAATACGGCGTTCGAGCGTGGTGCGCGCGACCCGATCGCCGCGGGTCGCGTGCGGCAACACTTCGATCGGGTGCGTCGGCTGCTGAACCGGGCGCTCAGGAACGCACGACGGGACGGAAGCGTGTCGCGTGACCTGGCCATGCCGGCCTGCGCAGACCACCTCCTGGGCACCGCGGCCGGGGCGTTTCTGCTGGCCCGCTCCGGGATGACGATCGGCTTCACCCGGCGGTTCGTCGAGACCGCCCTGCGGGGATTGACCTGAGTGGAATTACGGCACTTGAGATACTTCGTCGCGGTCGCCGAAGAAGGCAGCTTCCTCCGGGCGGCCAATCGTCTCCGGGTCGCGCAACCAGCGCTCTCGAAGCAGATCCGCGACCTCGAGCGGGAAGTCGGCGTCAAGCTGTTCGAGCGGCTGCCGCGTGGGGCCAGGATGACGCGGGCCGGCGAGCAATTTCTCATTAACGCACGCCATGCGTTGGAAAGCGCGGCGCGCGCCGTCGCCACGGCCCGGCAGACCGACTCCGCGACGGGGCTCAAGTTCGCGCATAGCGATCTGTACGTCTACACGCCCGCCTTGCTCAAGCTCCTGGCCGCGTTCCGGGCGGCGTGTCCGCAGACGCCGCTGCGCATCGTGCGCGTGGATGAGGTCGATCAGCACGCCGCCCTCCGCGAGCAGCGCATTGACGTGGCCGCGACGTTCGTCGGCACCTGGCCGGTGCCCGGGCTCGAGGCGGTTCGGCTCGTCGACTGCGCCGCCACCGGAGTCCTGCTTCCGGCGACCCATCCGCTCGCCGCCGAACCGCGGGTTCGCCTGCAAGACCTGTCCGACCTGACCTGGCTACATCCCTCACAGCACAGCCGACCCGAGCTGTATCGCGTCTTGCGCACGGCTCGTGTGGCGCAGTGCCCCTCCCTCGCCCTTGGTCGAGGCGCTGGTCGAAGTCGCTCGTCGCACCGTTGCGCCCGGGCCCCCCACGATCTAACCCCGCCGCTCGCGCGGGATCCGATCCTGGGCGAACATTACGCCCGTCATGCTCAACGTCGGCCTCGTCGGCTTCGGCTTCGCAGGCCAGACCTTTCACGCACCCGTCATTCGCGTGGTTCCAGGTCTCCGCCTCACGACCATCGTGCAGCGCCACGGCCCGCCCGATCCGCGCTATCCGGACGTGGAATTCGTGCGCAGCGTCGACGAGCTGCTCACCCGGGCGATCGACCTGGTCGTGATCGCGACACCCAACCGGTCGCATCATCCGATCGCCAAGCAATGCCTGCTGGCCGGACGCCATGTCGTCATCGATAAGCCGTTTACCATCACCGTTGCGGAAGCCGAAGAGCTCGTCCACCTGGGCGAGGCGAAGCGACGGATCCTGTCGGCGTACCAGAACCGTCGCTACGTGGGAGATTTCGTCACACTGCGACAACTGCTCTCGGAAGGTGTGCTCGGCCGGGTGGTGGTCTATGAATCCCATTTCGATCGCTTCCGTCGCGAGCTGCGGCCGGCCGCCTGGCGGGAACAACCACAGCCCGGCTCCGGCATCTGGTTCGATTTGGGCGCGCACCTGCTCGATCAGGCCTTGGTCCTGTTCGGCACTCCCGCCGCCATCTCGGCCGATATCCGGGTCGAGCGCGAGGGTGCCGCTACAGACGACGCGTTCGACGTCACGCTTCACTACCCGCGCATGCGGGCGCTGCTGCGAGCGTCCATGCTGGCGGCCTCGCCGGGGCCGACCTTCGCCGTGCACGGCACGCAGGGCTCGTTCATCAAGTACGGGCTCGATCCGCAGGAAGCGGCCCTGAAGTCCGGTCGCACGCCCGACGAGCCGAACTGGGATGCGGAGCCACCCGATCGGTACGGCACGCTGACCACGCCGGCGGGAATCCGAACGATTCCGACCATCCCCTCGAGCTTCACGCACTACTACGAGAATGTGCGCGACGCCATCCAGGGGACGGCGCCGCTGGCGGTCACGCCTGAACAGGTCCTCGACGTCATGCGCGGATTGGAACTGGCGCTCGCCGGGAGCCGGCAGCGCTGCGTCCTGCCGTGGCCCACGCCCGAAAGTCCTGGTACTGTTCGCGCATGAGAACCACCTGTGTCAGTCTCATCGCTGTTCTGGCGTGGGGCGAAATCGACACTGCGAGTACGGCGCAGTAGCTTCGCCGGATGGAGCTACGCGACAGGCTCACCGTCCGTCCGGACAAGCCGCTCACGCTCGCCGATTGGGACCCCGACGAAACGCTCGGGTTCGAGAAAGAGTCGGCGGTCGAGAAAACCGAGAAGGCCATCGCGCGCCTCGACGAGCTGCAGTTTTTGATGTACGCCGAGCACCGGCGCGCGTTGCTCGTGGTGCTTCAGGGGATGGACGGCGCGGGCAAAGACGGCACGATTCGCCACGTCATGCGCGGCCTCAACCCCCAGGGCTCTCGGGTCACGTCGTTCAAGGCGCCGTCCGCGGAGGAAGCGGACCACGACTTCCTGTGGCGGGTGCACCGCGCGGTGCCGCCGTTGGGGGACGTGGCCATCTTCAACCGGTCGCACTACGAGGACGTGCTGGCGGCGCGCGTGCGCAAGCTCGTGTCCAAGGACGTCTGGTCCCGCCGCTACGACCACATCAACGGGTTCGAGCGGCTTCTGACCAACAGTGGCGTCGTGGTCGTCAAGTTCTTCCTGCATATCAGCAAGGACGAGCAGCGGCGACGCTTCGAGGAGCGCCTGCGCGATCCCACGAAGCAGTGGAAGCTGTCGCCAGGCGACTTCGAGGACCGGAAGCACTGGGACGAGTACGTCACCGCGTACGAAGAGGCGCTCACGCGCTGCAGCACCCCCGACGCGCCCTGGTTCATTGTGCCGGCCGACAAGAAGTGGTTCCGCAACCTTGCCGTATCGCACATTCTGGTCGAGACGCTGGAGGCGCTCGACATGCGCTTCCCCCAGCCGTCGTTCGACGTGTCGCGGATCAAGCTGGCGTAGCGGTGGTCCGGCACTTGACGGTGACCCCGTCGTTGCTTATATAACCTATTAGTTATGCAATCAACCCATGGCCTCGATGCGACGTTCGCGGCACTCGCCGATCCGACGCGGCGCGCCATCCTCGCCCGGCTCGCGTCGGGGGAGGCGTCGGTGACGGAGCTGGCCCAGCCGTTCGCGATGAGCCAGCCCGCGATCTCCAAGCACCTCAAGGTGCTGGAGCGAGCCGGCCTGGTGTCCCACGGCCGCGACGCCCAGCGACGGCCCCGCCGGCTCGAGCCCAAGCCGCTCGGGGAAGCCACCGCGTGGCTGGAGCGCTACCGCCGTTTCTGGGAGCGCCGCTTCCAGCGCCTCGATGCCCTGCTGGATGAGCTCAAAACCCGAACAAAAAAGCCTGGAGATCGCCGATGAAAAGCGCCGGAACGTTGCAGCTCACCGCGCCCGGGGAGCGGGACATCGTGATGACGCGCGTGTTCGACGCGCCGCGCCAGCTGGTGTTCGACGCCCACACCCAGCCCGAACTGGCCAAGCGGTGGCTGCTGGGACCGCCCGGCTGGTCGCTGCCGGTGTGCGAGATCGACCTGCAGGTGGGCGGCAAGTACCGCTACGTGTGGCGGCACGATCGCAACGGGACCGAGATGGGGATGGGGGGCGTGTACCGGGAGATCAAGGCGCCCGAGCGAATCGTCAGCACCGAGAAGTTCGACGAGGCGTGGTACCCGGGCGAGGCCGTGGGTACGCTCGTCCTCGTCGAGCAGGGCGGAAGGACCACCCTCACCAATACCATGTGCTACGCGTCGCGCGCGGCGCGCGATGCGGTCCTCAAGTCCGGTATGGAGAGCGGCGTGAAGGCGAGCTACGACCGGCTGGCCGGGCTGCTGGCGTCGACGCCGGCCCGGGGGCGCGCATGAACGGCGCGAGTATGCCTCCGGTGCCGCGCCGCCGCTGGCGTAGCGTCGGTGCCGTCGTCGCGGGATTCGTTGCGATCGTCGCCCTGTCGCTTGGCACCGACCAGGTGCTGCATGTCCTCAAGGTTTACCCGCCCTGGGGTGAGCCGATGGCCGGCGCGCTGTTCGTGGTGGCCACGGCCTATCGCATCGTGTACAGCGTCCTGGGCGGCTACATCACGGCCCGGCTCGCCCCCCACGCCCCAGCGCGTCACGCCCTGATCCTCGGCCTCATCGGGCTCGTGCCGGGCATCGCCGGGGTGATCGCCAACATCGCCAAGCCCGAGCTCGGTCCGCTCTGGTACAGTGTCGCCGTCGCGGTCACCGGCCCGCCCTGTGCCTGGCTGGGCGGCGCCCTGTACCCGAGCAAGCAATCCTAAGGAGGGTCACATGCAGAAGATCATCCCGTTCTTGTGGTTCGACGGCAAGGCGGAAGAGGCGATGAATTTCTACGTTTCGATCTTCAAACATTCGAAGGTCGTGCGGGTCACCCGCTATGGCGACGCCGGGCCGGGACCGAAGGGGACGGTCATGTCCGCGACGTTCCAGCTCGAGGGACAGGACTTCTACGCCCTGAACGGCGGCCCGCAATTCAAATTCACGCCGGCCATATCGCTCTTCGTGAACTGCGAGACGCAGCAGGAAGTGGACGAGCTATGGGAGAAGCTGTCTGCCGGCGGCAGAAAAGACCAATGCGGCTGGCTCCAGGACAAGTACGGCCTGTCGTGGCAGATCGTCCCCACGACCTTGGGAAAGTTGCTGGGAGACAAAGATCCCGCGAAGGCAAACCGCGTCATGCAGGCGATGATGCAAATGAAAAAGATCGACATCAAGGGCTTGCAACAGGCGTATGACCGAGGCTAACGCCTCGCCGCGAATCCGCGGTACAGCAACAGGTCGTAGATGACCTTCAGCGTTCCGGCGATGAAGAAAGGCACGCTCATGAGGGAGGGGCGCGCATAGAGGAATCCCGCAAATACGGGAGCGAGAGCAGCGCCGAGCGTTCGTGCCACGCCCGTAATGCCGCCGGCCGCGGAGCGTTCTTCCGGCCCAACCACGGCCATGACGTATGACTGTCGGGTCGGCACGTCCATTTGACTGATACTGAAGCGCACCAGCAGCACCAGGATGGCGAGCGGAAGGTTCGGCATCAGCGGCACGAAGAACGACATCACGTGAGCGACCGATGCCGAAGGACCCTGCTCCAGGCACGATCACTTCGGCGGCAGGCGACAGGCCGACGAACAGCAACGCCAGCAGAACGCCCAGCACGGCGTAGAGCAGAACCACAACGCGGTAGCTCGCGACGGGCGCCATCGCCGTCTGCTGCAGCAGGTGCGACAACGTGCCTCCAGCGAGTGAGCCGGTAGCCGTCGCAATCGAGCCGGCCAGCGTGTACCATGCGAACACCGCCGTCCGGGTCCGATCGGGAACGACATGCGCCAGCGCGGCCTGCTCGATCGAAAGAAACGGCCCTACCTCGTTGCCGCTTGGGCTGATGACGCCGATCGTCCCGGCCGCGACCAGGAACACGAAGTTGCGGGTGGAGGCAAAGGCCAGGCCTGCGGCAGCCATGAGGAGGGCGCCGATGATCAGCATACGCCGCCGCCCGATCCGATCGGCTCGGGTTGTGAGGTAGAGGGAAACGACCGTATCCCCCACCAGCGTGAGGGTCAAGAGCAGGCCGGTTTGGGACGTACTCAACCCCAGGCTGGTCAGGTAGAACACCAGGACCACCGATAGCGCGCCGTAGGCGAACAGGCGGGTCGACCGCGTCAGAAAAAGCAGCCATCCATCGCGCGTCAGCACGCGCAGCAGCGAATCTGTTTGGATGCGCAGAGGATGAGCGTCAAGAAACCGGACTGAAGCAGGTGATCGGATTGTGTTTCGATGGTGACACTTGGCTCAGGGAGACTGGTCCTCTACCTCCATTGGCCGGACGGGGAGGCCGATTTCTCCCGCCCACCCGTCGGTCAGCTCGAACGTCTCGCCCATGTCGAACTGGAGCACCCGGAGCCGCCGCGCCAGATCCTTCAGGGCCCAAAGGACCGTGTGTTGCACCTCCCCCGAGGACCACTGTCCGAACTCGTTGTGACTCAGGTCCGCTTGCAGGGCTCGGGCAATGCGCGCGGTGAATTGGCCATGTGGCTCCTGGGACGTCGGCGCTGCCGACGGCTCGGTAGCTTGCCCCTCGCGTGGTCCCTTCTGGGGCCCTGCCCCGTCGCCCCAGAGCACCCACTCTAGCGTGGCGCCTACCAGGCCCCGCTCCCGCGCTCTGGCCACGATCAACCGCGCCACATCCGCCGGAAATTTCTTGCGCTGAGGCCACTTCTTGATGGCGGCTTCCGTCACCGGGGGACCGAGTTCGGCTGCGAACTGGCGGTAGGTCAAGGAGATGCCAGCCCAGGGGCTGAAGGCGTCCAAGAGGCGAGCCAATCGCTCCGAGATTGGGCCCTGTTTAGCTCCTTTTACGGACTTGACAGATGACAATTTGGTCCTAGTTTGGTGACGTAATGGGCGCCATATCAGCGTCGGTAGCGAGCCTCAATGAGGACAAGCTGTCACGCCTGCAGGCTGCCGTCAAGAGGCCCAAACAACCACGCGGGCGCGTCCATTAAAGGAGCGATGACAGGTGCTCGGACTAGGGATGATCATCGGAGTACGGAATGCCCCGCAGGTGACATGGGACCGATCAGCGACGTCTCAGGAGGACGACATGGTACGGAAGGTAGAGATGTTGGCAGCGAAAGCGGGTGCCGTCGAGGGTGAGGGTGCGCTCGAGCGTGAGGGCTTGAAGTTGGCGCAGGACATGCCTTTGAAGGAGCAGGTGATCTTCACCGGCTCCTCCGACTGGACCCCGGAACAGGCGGAGCACTACATCGATTGGCGGATCCAGTCCGTGGATTCGGAAATCGCCAGGCTGCGCACGCAGCTCGACGACCTGATCGCCTCCCGTAAGCGCTGGCTGGCCGTCACGGGCGGGCGTTCCAAGGTGTTCGGGATCGCCAACGGCAACGGGCACGGGGCCAGCGCTACCGCGTAGCGGGGTTCGGCACGTCATCGCGCCGTCTTTCACTGGGTGAGGTACCGCCCCGCAGCGGATTCCGTTGCGGGGCGGTGTCTTTAGGCCTGGCGCCGCTGGCGCGGGGTCCGCTGCGCCGGGATCGGGAGGGTGATCTCGAACGTAGTGCCGCGACCCACGGCGGAATCCACCCTGACCGCTCCGCTGAACATGTCTTGTGTGATCTGACGCACCACCGTCAGTCCGGTCCCCGAGCCCGAGCCGAACTCGCTGGTGGTGAAACCCGGCTCGAAGATCCGCTCGAGATGCTCCGCTGTGATTCCCACGCCTTGGTCCTTGACTGCCAGGCGGAGCGCCTCTCCCACCTGCACCAGGGTGACTACGACCGGTGAGTTCTGTGCCCGCGATGCCGCGACCGCGTTGCGGATGAGGTTCGTGAGCACCTGATACAGCGCGTTGGGATCACCCTGGAGAAAGACGCCGCTCGCTGAGACCTCGCCCTGGAGCGCTACGCTGCGCCTGCTGGCGAGCGGCCGTTCCAGGGCGACGCACGACCGGACCACCTGCGCGGCGTCGAACCGCTCCGAGCGGGCGAGCCCGCCCCGGGCGCGGTCCTGAATCGAGCGCAGGAACTGGATGGCCTGCTCCATACCTTCTCCCACGCCCGCGAGCTCCTGGAGCAGGTCCGCCCGGAAGCCGGGGGTGAGCGATTCCGTCGTGCGGATCAGGTCGAGGGAGAGATCCAGGCTCGCCAGGGCGGCGGTCAGTGGATTGGCGACCTCGTGGGCAATCACGCTGGGCTGCCGGGCCAATTCGGCCAGGGCGTCCGGCTCCGGCAAGCGGGGCCGGCTGACCACGGGTGGCTGTTCCACGAGACCGAGGCACAATCCCGCGAGCTCGAGGGTGACCCGCTCCCGGCTACGACGCTCCACGCCGTCGGGCGGCGGGGCAGCGGGCTGCTTCCGCACCGGGGCGACGCACCAGGGTCCGGCGTCGTCCAGCCGGCAGCCGACCCAGCGGCTGCCCTGGATGATCGGGGCGCCCCAGCGATGCAGTGTGCTGTCGAGGTCGAGCCGGGTGTCCCCGGATTGGGACGTCGGGGCGGTCGTCATGACCGGGATCACTTCGGCGCGCGCCGAGACCTCCCACAGGGTGACGACCCGTCCCTGGAGAGCTATGCTCGCCTCGCGCAACACTTCGCGACGGTGCTCTTGCATCCTTTATCAAGCTTGGGGAGGCGACTGGCCCGGTCCTAGGGCGTTTTTGCGGCACGGAGGGGTGCGAATGCGGCAGGGGGTGTCTGGCCGTCAGCCCTCTCCCTTGCGGCGCCGGTTGCCCTCCTTCTCGAGGTCCGCTCTGCGGCTGGCGACCATCACGCGATCGCGGCCCTCGCCCTTCGCCTGGTACATCGCCGCGTCGGCGCTCGCGATGAGCTCCTCCGGCGTGTCACCGTGCGTGGGATACTCGGCG
>WNGM01005475.1_pt1 | contig 14469 bp, 15 predicted proteins | sample 5400571 | NCBI WGS metagenome assembly WNGM01 (sample SAMN13153378, study PRJNA577476) | soil metagenome | isolation source: 100 cm soil or saprolite under Garry oak tree replicate 2 | place: USA:California | collected 2016-06-15
AGGCGTTGCACCAATTCCGTGGCGGCTGCCGCACGTGGAGCGAATGCTTGCTGGCCAACGCATCACGGAAACACTGGCGGCCAAGGCCGCCGAGGCCGCACTCGAAGGCGCCAAGCCGCTCGCCAGAAACGCCTACAAGGTGCCGCTAACCAGGGGTGTGATCCGCCGGACTTTGCTGGCGCTCGCTGCCCGCACTTGACGAGCACTGTTGACCTTCATGAATCGTCGCGATTTTCTGTTTTTCAGAATCAACAGCGATAACGGCGCGGCGGAGTTGTCTTGCGAGCAACTCTACATGAGGTGTCTCGATTCGCATCTCGATGGGACAACGGCACAGCTATTTGAGAACATCGAACAGACACTCGATGAAGCGAAAATCGTGCGTGTGACGGACACCGCGTGGCTGACTTGCGACGAGCTCAAACCGTTGCTGTCGCTCCTCGCCGCTTTCCGCTCGCGCGGCGGCCGCGTCGAATACCTGCGGCGGGAGTCCTAGGTTCCGTATCCGGCTATTCCCCTCCTCCGCGGCGCTGATGCGCAATTGTTCCGAGTCGTTTCAATGATGAACCAAAATGCTATCGTTACCACATGAGAGAGGCCGCTTTTCAGTGGATCGCGCAACACGGATACGCCGGAATCTTCTCATTGCTCGTCTTCGGAATCGTTGGTCTTCCGGTGCCGGATGAATGGCTTCTAACCTTTTCCGGATATTTGGTTTTCAAGCACACATTGCGTTTCGCGCCGACGTTCGTCGCTGCTTTCTTCGGTAGCGCCTGTGGCATCTCTTTTAGCTACATCCTGGGGCGGATCTTCGATACGTACGTCATTGTGAAGTATGGATCCATCGTTCACATCACGAGCGATAAGATGGCGCGTGTCCACGATTGGTTTGAGCGGCGTGGCCGATGGACTCTCCTGATCGGCTACTTTGTGCCCGGAGTACGTCATTTGACAGGATACGTGGCAGGAGCCTCCAAACTGGATCTGTCCAATTTCATGCTGTTCGCCTATACCGGCGCCTTCTGCTGGGCTGCGATCTTCATCTCGCTTGGTTACGTCCTCGGTGAGGAGTGGAATCGCGTGCTCAGCGAGGTACACGACACGAGAGTAATCGTGATCGGTGTGGCCATAGTCCTACTACTTGGATATTTGACCGTTGGATATTTGCGGCGAAAACGGCCGACGCACGCCTGATCCTAAGTCGTGTCCAAATTCCCCTCCTTGCAAAGGAGGGGTGGCCGCGCCATCAAAAAATGATGCCGAAGGCCACCATAGTTGGCGCGGACGGGGTGGTCAGTCCTCGAAACGTGTTTGGAATGCGGTTCGAGACGTCTCATCTGAAATGACCACCCCGTCTGCGCTTTTAAAGGTGGCTTCGCAGCATTTTCTGGATGGCGCCTTAGCCGAAACGTTGTCGCAAAGGCATTGCAATTGGATATTGAAAAATCCGCAGTGGAAGTTGAACATTCGAAATTGCAAAATTCAAATTGTAGGAAGCCGGCAGTAGAAGGGGGTACAGGAATGATCTCCACCGTTCGCTACACACTATTTTTCCTCTTGGCTGGAGTGGCGCTGGCGCAGACCGGCGGCTCGCGAATCACCGGCACAGTAACCGATGTTTCCGGGGCGTTAGTTCCGGGCGCCACGGTAACAGCCAGGAATGAGGCCACCGGCGTCGCCTATACTCAGACCACAACGGAGGCCGGGCTCTACGCATTTCCATCTGTCCCGGTGGGGACCTACACGGTAAGCGTGGCCTTGCAGGGGTTCAAAACTGCAAACAAGACCGGCAATATTTTGGAGGTCAACACCCCGCTGGTAATCAATGTGTCGCTGGAGGTTGGCGGGATCACAGAGACCGTTAGCGTTGCGGCGGAGACGGAAGCCTTGCAGACCACCAATGCGACGATTGGCAATGTGGTCGAACGCAGGGCCATCGTGGATCTTCCGCTCAATGGGCGCAACCCGCTGGCTTTAATTACGCTGGAGCCCGGAGTGGTCCAAAGGTCCGCAGGGGCCGCCGGCTCGGGCATCCACGTCAACGGGTCCCGCGACCGGGCGGTCAATGTAACCGTGGACGGGATTGAAGCCAACGAATCCTCGGTACCGAACCCGCTCTCGAACCTGTACCGGCTCAATCCGGACAACGTGCAGGAATATAAGGTCACCACCAACAACGCCACACCGGAGGAGGGCCGCAACAGTGGAGCTTCGGTGTCGGTGGCCACTCGCAGCGGAACCAATGATTTTCATGGCACGGCCTTCGAGTTTCTGCGAAATACTGCGCTCAACGCCAACGAGTTCTTCGCCAGCGCGCAGGGAACACCCAAACCCGAAATCAAGCTGCACCAGTTCGGCTTTGAGGCGGGCGGGCCCATCCGCAAGAACCGGACTTTCTTTTTCGGAAGCTGGCAGGGACAGAACACCAAATTCGCGCAACCCATCGATCAGACGTTCGGTATCCCGAGGCTCTACACGCCCTCGGCTCTTTCCGGCATCTTCCGTTATTTCGTGGCCGATCCCAGGAACCCCCTGGTGTTGAGCGGACAGACGATCACTCGAAACAGCCCGCTGCTGGTGGACTCCGCGACGGGAGCGTATCGTGCGGGCATACGGAATTGCACAAGCCCCACGGATCTCAACTGTGTCGCGTCCTTCAACATGTTTGCCAACGATCCGCAGCGGCGCGGGCCTGATCCCAAAATCGGCGCACTATTCAATACCTATCCGAAGCCGAATTCATACGCTACCGGCGACGGCCTGAACACCGCCGGTTATATTTGGAATCCTCCTACGCGCAATACGGGGCCCAATTACATGGGGCGCGTTGATCACACTTTCGATTTGCGAAATAACTTATTTGTGCGGTGGTTGCAAGCGGATCAGAACACGCTCGAGGGAGATCCGTTGAATGCGCGGCCCCAGGTCTTTCCCGGCTTTCCGCCACTGGGCGAGGTCTTTCGATCCACCAAGAACCTGGCGGCCACGTATCGCTGGGTGATTTCACCGCGCGTGGTCAATGAATTCACGGCCGGATTCGCGCGTTTTGTTTTCCTGTTCACACAAGGCGAAGCAAACCCGGCCTTTCCGGACGTCCCACTGGGAGCCAACGTCCGGCTGTATGAACATAACGACCAGCGCGGGCAGCCGGGTGGCGTGAATGTGACACCGTCGCTCTCGTTTATGTCCAACATTCGGACGCCCGTAGGGTTCAACACTCCGGTGGTGGGTGCCGGGAGTATCGACGCCACCGACAGCAATACTCTGAACGGCGCCATCAACGACATTCTTGGGATTCCGGCGCGCTTGTCCCAGGTGTTTCTGGGTGACCTTTCCGCCGACGCGTTTCTGCCGTTTCGTTCCGGCAAAAGCGTGACACTTTGGAATCAAGGCCACCGGTTGAAGCAATACAACTTCTATTTTCAGGACGAATGGAGAGTGCGGCGAAACGTGGCACTGAACTACGGCGTGCGCTGGGAAATCAATCTCGCTCCGTCGGAATCCCATGGCCGGGTCTACGTTCCGGATAAGCTCATTACAGGCACAGAAGGTCCCGTGACCTTCCGGAAGACCAAGCGTTGGTATGAGCGAAACAACGTGGCGGCACTTGCGCCGCGCTTCGGCATTACCTGGAGTCCCAACTCCAGGCTGGTGATTCGCTCCGGGTACGGAATCGCCTTTGACCCGATCTCCTCATTTCAAGTGACGGCGGTATCCGGTAAAGTGCCGGGGCTGACGTTTTCCTGTTCTTCCACGGTTGGCGGCGCCACGACTCCAGGCTGTATGACGGTGCCAGATATTCGGATCGGCGACGGCTTCCCGTTGGAATTACCGGCGCCGAGCACCAAGCCATCTTCGTTCCTGACACCGCCCGCACAGATTCTCACCAACGCTCCGAATCTGACGGTATTCGACCCGCAGCTCAAACTCCCGACGGTCCATCAGTGGAACCTGACAATAGAGCGTGAGCTGCCCTGGGGAATGGTGACGCAGGCAAGTTACATCGGCCGACGCGGCACGCGGCTATTGCGAGCCTACGATGTGAACCAGATTAACGCGGATCCGATCCTGCCTTCGTTCCTGCTCATGCAACAGAATATGCGCAACGGTTGCCGGCCGGATGGAACAGGCTGCGCAGCCGGTGTCGCGGTTCCCATCGTGACCTCTGGAATTGTTTCCAGCACGTTCGTCAATTCCACGACTACCCAAAGTGACCTCGCGCGAAACGCTGCCGGCAACTTCGCGGGCCGAGTCGAGCAGACTACGTTAGCCGCGAATCTCCGGCCCAACCAGCAGTTCGCAATCATCACCTACATCGATTCGGGGGGAGATTCTTACTACCACAGTGGCCAGGCCACGCTACGAAAGCGCTTCAGCGGCGGTCTGCTGGCCGGCGTCGCGTACACTTATGGAAAGTCCATTGACGATCAGTCCGTGGATCCCGTCGGATCAACTTCCGGTGGCGCGCTCAGCCCAACCAACTCCCGGACTCCCACCGATACGCGCGACTGGCGACAGGAGCGCGGGCGCTCCGATTTTGACCGCCGCCACGTATTCCTGGCCAGTTCGGAATCCATCCGGTCTTGAACCACATCCTCGGCGGCTGGAGCCTCAATGGAATTTACACCTTCATGTCGGGAGAACCGTTCAGCGTGCGCAGCGGTGTTCGAACCTCCAATTTTTCTCATGAATCGCGCGCGGATGTGGTTGGATCCAAACCCGAGGTTCGATTGCAGGAAGTCCCCGGAGTCATCGGTCCGGTCGTTTTCAGGGACGCCACCGGTTTCGCAATACCCGCGCCCGGAACCAACGGCGTCGGCCGCAATACCTTCGAAGCTCCGGGCTACTGGAACCTGGATGTGGGGATTGGGAAACGCTTCGATCTAACCGAACGGCTGAACCTGCAGCTCCGCGCCGAAATGTTCAACGCGCTGAACCATCCGAATTTTGACAATCCGCGGGACGCTTCGGCAGGTTCGCCCAGCATCCTGTCTACGGTCTTTGCCCAGACCTGTTGCCAGACCGTGGCCCCGCCAACAACACAGACAATCATCTCTACCGGAGAATCGGCGCGAGTGATCCAGTTCGCGCTGAAGATGCTGTGGTGAGTCATAGCCGAAACTAATTTTGCCGCGGATTGCGCGAATGACGCGAATGGGCGCTGCATTCGCGTTATTCGCGCAATTCGCGGCCTATCATTTCGCTATTTGATTCCAAGCATGGACGTGCCGGTGTAGAAGGCGCCCGCCACGGACGCCAGCATATAACTCGCCAGGGCTCCGCCAATCATCGCCTTGAGTCCAAGTCTGGCAATGTCGCCGCGCCGCGTCGGAGCAAGCGGTGCGATGCCGCCGATTTGAATCGCGATCGATGCAAAGTTCGAAAAACCGCTCAACGCATACGATACGATCACAATCGAGCGAGGATCCAGCGCCGGAACTTCTCCACGCCCGACGGCGGCCAGGTGGCCGGCGAGGTCGGAGTAGGCGACAAACTCGGTGAGGATCAGCTTCTCGCCTAGTAGCCGTCCGACAACCATGCAATCTTTGACAGGAGTACCCATCGCGAAAGCCACCGGCCAGTGAATCCAGCCGAGGATGCCCTGCAACGATAACTGCGTTTCTGGCGCCATTGGACCGAATAACAGGTAGGCTCCGTTGGCAACAATTCCAATGGCGACGATTGTGCCCCAGCCCTTTTTGCCATAAGCAGTCTTGTTGCCGGACTGCAAGAATAGTGGTAACCACACAGCGACTCCAATCAACCCGATCAAGCGCGCGAGATCGGGGCCGGTGGCAGCCCTTGCTGCCACGTAGAGCCCGCCGACAACCGGCAAAGCCCACCACATCACTGTGTCTTGCGGCGGTCCATACTTCTCGGCGGCGGCCAGACTCAGCAGCACGCCTGCGACGATGAGGTCGAACTGCGCCAGGCCGTTCACATTCCGGAAAAAGCTCCCAAGCCAACTCACTCCGAGGTTCGCCATCGCAATCAGCGCGATAAAGGTAATCAACATTGCCGTGACGTTGATCGTGAGTTGCCAGCCGACCGTGGAGCCGTTTGCCGCGGCGTCCAGAATATTTGCGTCTTCGATGGGAACGACCATCTTGATCTCGCCTCGTGTAAGCGGATCCCCACGCTCGGGCACCATGACCTTGGCCATGATGAACGCTGCAGGCGCGGACAGCACTGACGCCGATATCAAATGCGCCGCAATGTTCGGAAAGTACCCCACGAGCATCAGGATGTACGCGCCCAGAACACCGCCTGCCGTGTTCGCAAATCCACCGACCATAATGGCCATGAGTTCCGACCGCGTCATTTTTTCAATGAAAGGACGCACGACCAGGGGCGCCTCGGTCTGCCCAACGAAGATATTGGCGGAGTTGGATAGCGACTCCGCGCCAGACACCCGCATCGTGTGCGCCATGATCCTCGCAAAGAGTAAGACGATCTTCTGCATAATGCCCAGGTAGTAAAGAACCGAAAGCAGCGCGCTGAAGAAGATGATCGTCGTGAGCACCTGAAACGCCAGGAAGACTCCCGGGACTGCTCCGGTGCGCACTGCCGCCTGGATCATCGGATCGCGCGACTCCGCGCCAAGCCGAGTGAGGTATTCCTTCAGCGACATGGGAGAATCACCCATGTCCGAAGATCCAACTGCACCGAATACAAATGAAGCGCCCTGCTTGGCGAAGAACAGCAGAGCATTGAAGACGTCGTTGAGCTTAAGGAAGAATCGAGTGCCCGGTTCCCACCACAGCACGAGAAATGCAAAGATGAATTGAAGAAGGATGCCCCAAATCACGACCCGCCATGGAAAATTCCTGCGATCCTCCGATATGATCCAAGCCACAACGACAAAAATGCCGATTCCGAACGCCGAGATCAAATTCTGCATGATGGACTTCCTCTAAGTTGAAACCGGAAGTGAATCACGGTACGCGGGGTTTTGGAAAGAGGTTACTTGAACATCTTCGGCGGGTCGCCCGAGCATTTCGGGCGGATATCGCCAGATCTGCTCCGGAATGTCGCAGGTCAAGTTCTGCTTGATCGCGACACGCGATCCGGAAAGAATGTTGGCCATGGTACCCCAAAAATGGATGGCGGTGTTCCTTTTGACCACTCTGCTTGGCGCTGCAGCGTTCGGAAGCGTTTATGGACAGCGATTCAATCGAGGCTTCGGTTACGAAAACAACGAGCCGCCAGATACGGAGTTCATCTTTGCGCGCTGGCAATATGGGAGAGGCATTAATGGCGGCTGGTGGCACGACTATCCCGATGCCGAAGAACACATCAATCAGATCATGAAAGAGGCCACCGGCATTAATGTCGACCGGCTGTCATACCGCATCGTGCCCATGAGCAGCAAGGACGTTTTCAAGTATCCCTTCGGCTACATCTCCGAGCCCGGCATGATGTGGCTCACTGATCTAGAAGTGAAAAACTTCCGCGAATTTGTCGATCGCGGCGGTTTCGTGATGATTGATGATTTTGACGGTCCACGCCAGTTTCAGGTGATGCAGCAGAACATCCAGCGCGTTTTTCCCGACCGCGAAATGTTTAGGCTGGACGACAGCCACGCAATCCTGAACACATATTACAAGATCGACAGTCTCTACGTGGAGTCGCCCTACAATGTTGGTGCTGACGCGGTCTTCTATGGAATCAACAACGAGAAGGGCCATCTCGCCGTCATCATCTGCTTCAACAACGACATTGGCGATTTCTGGGAATGGATCGACCAACCGCTTTACGCTGTGAAACCATCCGCGGAAGGTTTGAAGCTCGGCATCAATTTCATTCTGTACGCCATGACGCACTAGGCAATTTCGGGACGGAGGAATAATTCGGCGAGCGCGCAGAGGAGATCCCAGCCTCAGTAGCCTGCTGGTCGAACTTGGCGCCAACCAACTTTTGCATCGTCCCGCGTAGAGTCGGGCTAATGTCACCCTCCGGTACGCCGGAGATCTCGAAGCTATCGACAATGCCCTGAGGATTGATTGAGGCCACAGGCTCCTGGCCCGCTGCCAGAAGAGCCGAGAACGGCAGTAAAAGAAGGAGCAGCGTGAGGTGTCTCATGGCCGTCACGATATGCAAGTATTGAGCCTTTGTCCAAGTTGCTGATGCGGCGAAGCACGCGCAAGGCCACCTGTGACGCCGTTTCACAGGTGTGCCGAGTATCTCGCTCGCGTAGAACCCAATCTTCTGATTGCCACCGGGGGCAACTCGCGTCAGAATGTGTCCTGCCGGATAGGGAGGTCTCCAACAAATGCCACTCGTTCGCCGTCGCTTTACGCTTACTGTCATCCTGGCCAGCTTTGTCTTCCTTGGGACGCTGGGAGTTACAACATGGCCGCTGGTCGCAGCCGAAGAGCTCCCCAAGCAGCTCAGCGATGAAGCATTCTGGCACTTGGTGACGGACTTTTCCGAACCCGGAGGGTTTTTCCGATCAGACAATTTTGTCTCGAATGAAGCGACGTTTCAGTGGGTCATTCCGGACCTGAAGAACAATTCGAGATCAGGCGGAGTATATCTTGGCGTCGGGCCGGACCAGAATTTCACCTACATCGTGGCGACGCAACCAAAGATGGCATTCATCTTCGACATCCGGCGTCAGAACATGGTCCAACACCTCATGTACAAAGCCCTCATCGAACTCTCAGCCGATCGCGCTGAGTTTCTTTCGAGGCTGTTTTCCAGAAAGCGGCCGGAAGGGATCGGGCCCGATTCGAGCTCGGAGGAGCTGTTCAGAGCATTTGACGAGATTGTGCCGGAACGCGAGCTTTTCTATGAAAACCTTGAAGCCATCAAGAGCCAGTTAGGGGAACATCATGGGTTCAAGCTCACCGCGGAAGATCAAGCAAGCATGGAATATGTGTTTCGCGCATTCTACAGCGGCGGTCCTGACCTGACCTATAACGGCCCGGGAAACGGCAACAACTTTGGCGGGCGGGGGCGAATGCCGTCGTATGCGGAGCTAATGACGCAAAACGATGGCCACGATCTGAACCGCAGCTATATGAGTACGGAAGAAAACTTCCGGATCCTGCAGGATCTGGAGAACAAGAACCTCCTGATTCCCCTTGTGGGCGATTTCGCCGGGCCCAAAGCGATACGCGCGGTCGCAGAATATTTGAGGGAGCACGATGCGTCGGTGACGGCGTTTTACACTTCCAACGTTGAACAGTATTTGTTCCAACAGAATGATGACTGGAGCAAGTTCTATACAAACGTCGGGACGCTGCCTGTGGATTCCACCGGTCTGTTCATTCGTTCCGTCTTTAATGGAATGGCTGTCCAGTATCAAGGATTCGGCCTGCGATCGGCATCCGTCCTCTGCTCGATTCCCGATCTGCTCAAGGCCTTCGAGGCCGGTCAAATCCGGAACGGCCCGGCCGGCTATTACGACGTCATCCAAATGTCGATCCAGACGCCAAAGTAAACATCCCACATTCCTTCCGGAATCGAAACTGGGCATAATCAAATAGTGAATGGTCAAACTCGATCTCAGATCCACCCCGGTATGAGAGTGCGAATTGTGGAGAAGCCGAATCAGCGCACGGGAAAACTGACCGAAGGGATCGTTCGAAAAATCCTTACCAACTCGCCGCACCATCCACACGGCGTCAAAGTCATGCTTGAAAACGGTGTCGTTGGACGGGTCAAGGAAATCGTTTCCGAGACGTGAGAAAATAAAGGGAAAATTCTCGAGGACCGCGGCATGAGTCTTCATCGCAGTCTCTCTCTGTTTGTGACCGCACTCGCCATCTTTGCTCTGGGTGCAGCGGTTTCTCTAGTGGTGCTTACCACATATTTGCACCGCGTGACGGTGGATCTGGAAGCCGGTTTGCATAGTGTCCGTCTCGCGGAGGAAATGCAAATCGATCTCCTTACATATGTTCGTACGCCAGATCCAGCAATCAGAACAAGCATTGAGCGCGATCTTCGTCAGAAGCTATCTCAGGCCCGGCAGTACGTCAGTGCACCGGAAGAAGATTCGGCGCTGACCCAGGCGGCGCAGTTCATCGAGGCCTATTTTTCCGGCACGCGTGAGGTTCCGGCGGTGGAAGGCAACACTGTCCTGAAAGGCGCGTCCTCTGCACTCAACCGATTCGTGGATGTAAATGTTGAACAGGCGGAGACGTCCTTGCGTGACTCGGAGCGATGGGATGACCTCGGAGACAGGATCGAGTTGGATTAGGGTTGTCGGTTGCCCAGCGTATTGTTCAGGCGCATGGCGGACGCATCCAGGCAGATAGCGAGGTCGGAAAAGGAACGATATTCTTCGTGCATCTTCCAGTCTCTCCGAATTTGACTGATCAGGCGCTCTGGCACTCCCAGTTGGCTTAAGAACCCAACATGTCGGGGCAAAGTGGCGTCAGTCCTGCGTTTTCTCGGAGGTAATGTCTTTGGCCGGCAACGCGCACCTTGCAAATCCACGCCAATTGCAGTGGCCCACTAGTCAAATTTTCTGGCAAGGAATTTTTATTGTTTCAGCGAAAATTTTGGCGAAAAAATGTTCCAAATCACTATTGACTCGAATATGTAGTTCTGTCACAGTACGCCTCGGTCGTTGTGATTCATGTAACTTTGAACATCGGCAGAAGATGACGGATGGGGTTAATAGCTTTGTTCGTCGAAGTAGGAAGCCGGAGCTGGCTGGAGGAAACCAATCGCCGGTCAGCGCTCTTGAGAGAAAAACTCAAGGGCTGGTCGCTCCTTCTGGCTGCTGCCTCGGATTGGGCATCGATTCGAGGTTTTCCGAAAGGGTCGGGTCAAAGAAGCAGAGCTGCAGCGACCATTACTATTTTGGGGACTCTCCAGCAAGACGCTCCAACGCCTCACCCGTCAAACGAAACACTGTCCAATCGCTCATGGCCACTGCGCCCAAATTTCGGTAGAACCCGATAGCCGATTCATTCCAATCCAGAACTGACCATTCGAACCTGCCGCATTTTCGTTCGCGCGCCAGCCTCGCTAAATAGATCAGCATGGCGCGGCCGAATCCTTTACCCCGCATCTCAGGAATGACGAAGAGATCCTCCAGGTAAAGGCCAGACCTGCCGAGGAACGTCGAGAAGTTCTGGAAAAAAACGGCAAAGGCCACAGGCTCGTCCTTGTGATAGCCGAGCACGACTTCGGCGATGGGCCGCTTCCCAAAGAGACTCTCGCGTAGTAGCTGCTCCGTTACAACAGCCTCGGATGTGAGCCGCTCATATTCGGCGAGCTGGCAAATGAACTTGACGATGAGGGGGACGTCCTCTTCCCTCGCTTTCACTATTCGAAAGTCAGACATAAACGATACGATTGCTATTCCACCGTCACGCGAGAACGTTCCTTTGTCGTGGCCGTCTGTTTCGACTCATAGACCGGGTAGCACCAGCTGCGGTACTTTGCGACACGCCCGCGAACGACGTCAAAAAAGATGGCCCGAAGACGCGCGGTGACGGCCCCCAGTTGACCTGTCCCGATAGGACGATAATCGACGCGCGTGATCGCGCTGATCTGCGCGCCGGTCCCACAGAAGAACGCTTCGTCGGCCAGATACAGCTCGGTACGATCGATCTGTCGTTCCTGAACTTCCGTCTTCAGCTCGTCGCGAAGCAATTGCATAACGGTTCGCCGCGTGATCCCTTCAAGAACATTGTCGGTAATCGGCGGCGTGGCAAACACGCCGTTGCGCATCAGAAAGAAATTCGCGGCGGACCCTTCTGAAATATGCCCATCGGCATTAAGAACAATTGCCTCATCGAAGCCTGCTCGCTGCGCATCCGTCTTCACGAACGCTGAATTCACATACGCACCTGCAATCTTTCCGCGTGCCGGAATCGAGTTGTCGTCGACCCGGCGCCACGAGGATACGGTGACGTGCATGCCCTCTTCGTTCTTATTGTAGTTACCAAACGGAATAACAACGATGGAGACCTCCGGGTGCAAATCGTGAAGGCGGACTCCTATGATCTCGTCCGCATCAAAGGCCAGAGGACGGATGTACAGGTCTTCTTTGTGCCCTTCAGCCCGAATGAGGTCAATAAGTCCCTTTAGCAGTTCTTCGCCCGACGACGGCAGATCCATGCACATGAGCTTTGTGGACTGCAGGAAACGGCGGAAATGATCGCTCGGTCTGAAAACGAATAGCTGCTTCTCGTCAGCGTTCCAATAGGCTCGAAGACCGCCGAATACCGCGGTTCCGTAGTTTAAGGCGTGCGTGAGAACGCCGAATTTCACGTCGGAATAAGGAACGACGCGGCCTCTGAAGAACACATAATTTGGCATTGACACGGAGTTCACCTCGATTTGAAAGTCAAGCTCAGTCTATCACAGTGACAGGCTCCACACTGGACCCGGACTCGATCTGGAAGGCCAGAACGCTGACCAACCCTACAGACATGGCGGCAAAATAGAAAGGCATACCGTGGCTGATGCGCTGGAACAACGTGGTTGAAATCATGGGCGCTACGACCCTGGAGATTCCCGCAAACGTCTGCGCAATCCCCATCGTCGTTCCCAACTCGAACTTCGACGATGCGCGGGACATAAGGGCAGTCGTGGCCGGGAACACAAGCGCAGCGCCAATCGGTACCAGAGGTACGATGACCGCTAGCGACCAGAGGTTCGGCGCTAGTGGATACGCAGCGAGGCCGACGATGAGGCTTACCGAGCCCGCCCGGATCGACCACGTCTCTCCGATCCGATCGACGATAGGACCGATCAGGGCCGAGCGCATGAGGACCGAGGAGATTCCAACGTACAGGAAAACGTAGCCAATCGTCTTTTCCGTGATACCAAATTCCGCGTTAAGGTACAGTGCCAGTACGGATGACAAAGCCGAAAAGGCGAGCATCCCGACCGCATAGATCAGAGTCAGCCGTTGGACGGCGCCCGTTGGATTTCTAAGCACGAGCCACACGCCGTGCCACACTGGTTTCCGCGCCGGCGCTTGCGTATGCGGCTGGCTCGATTCCGGCAGCCACTTCCAAGCGGAAACCGCGTTGGTCAGGCAAAGCAGAGACGCGAGAACACCCGGCCCTTCCTGCCCCCAGTAAGTGGCAAAGGATCCGATCACCGGACCGAGCATGGTGCCTACGTTCGTCCCTGCAGAAAGCCATCCGAGCGATCGTGCTCGATCTTCCGGCGGCACCGTGTCGCCGATGTACGCCTGAAGCACTCCGGTCGTCCCGCCGCCAAGACCCTGCACGATTCGGCACAGGAACAGCAACCAAACTGAATTCGCGAAGCCGAAAACCGCGAACGCGGCCGCTGACGCACTGAGCCCCACCAGAAGTGCAGGGCGGCGTCCATAGCGATCGGAAACCCGCCCCCACAGAGGCGCCGAAACCAACTGAGCTACAAAAAAAGATGAAATGATCATTCCAATCACCGCAAAGGAAGCGTGGAGCTTGAGTGCGTAAAAAGGAATGAGCGGAAACACCATCGCTCCACCGATCATGTCCACCGTCGCTACGGCGATGAGAATCAGCAGGCGGCGGAAGGCAGAGTTAGGTTTCGAGTTATTGCCGGTCATGTACGAAGCAAATTATACTCGATGACCACGATGTCACTGGACTCTACAAAGATCAGCAAGGCTGTCCGGCATATCCGCAATGCGGATCCAGTCATGCGGGAACTTATCCGAAAGGCAGGACCTTTTCGGATGAAGCTTCATCGAGATCGTTTCCAGGCGCTTGTCTATTCGATTCTCGCTCAGCAGATCTCGGGCAAGGCGGCCAACGCCATTCGCACGCGGCTCGTAAATCACATTAATCCGGAAAAGATCTCGCCCGAAACTCTGGCTCGCCTAAGCCGCGAGGAACTGCGCAGTGTTGGAGTGTCTCCCCAGAAATCAATTTACCTGCTCGATCTGGCGGAGCGCGTGACCATCGGCAATCTTCGGCTTGATCGGCTCGGAAGGATGTCTGACGACGACGTGATCAATGCACTGGTTCAAGTCAAAGGAATTGGCGTCTGGACCGCCCAGATGTTTCTAATCTTCTCCCTTGGCCGGCTTGACGTTTTTCCTCACGAGGACCTCGGAGTCCGCATGGCGATCCGGAATCTCTACGGCTTGGATGACCTGCCCAGCCGAGAAGTCAGCCATCAGATCGCAACGCCCTGGCGTCCGTATGCTAGCGTCGCAACCTGGTACTGTTGGCGGAGTCTGGATTTATAAACACCAAAGATTTGGCGACAGTCACTCATTTCTAAAGTACAAGGAATGAGTGACTGTCCCCAAATCTCACACCTTTTCCTATCCGAATGCGAAAAACGTGCGGTCATGCGCGCCATGAATGAGTGGGAACGTCTAACTCAGGACACTAGATCTCCACGGGGCTTGCGAGTGTGAAAAGCAAGCGAGTCTCGGGACCATAGTTGATCTGCTTACCTCTGGTCGCAAGAACCGTGCCGGTGCCTGCGCCTCCTCCAACGGCCGCGCCAATAGCAGCGCCTTTTCCACCGCCGGCGATA
>WNGM01002768.1_pt1 | contig 14466 bp, 11 predicted proteins | sample 5400571 | NCBI WGS metagenome assembly WNGM01 (sample SAMN13153378, study PRJNA577476) | soil metagenome | isolation source: 100 cm soil or saprolite under Garry oak tree replicate 2 | place: USA:California | collected 2016-06-15
CCGCCTCTCAGCTTGCTCTTCTTTTTCTCTCCACGCTCTTCTCTGCCTGACACCTTTTTCGCTTTGACGCTTGAGAGAGATTCCTTCATTCCTACTATTGCTTGCTTGCTTTGTTTTATCTCGTTGCGCAACTCGTGGGCGTTATGATGTCTTGGGAAGAAATGCTGTCTTTGGGACGCCAGAAGAGATTCAGAAAAAGCAAGCATATTTGCGTTCGTGGGGATACGGAAGCGAGGAAGAGCGTGAAGCGGAAGTCCTTCCATTGCAAGCAAACCACCCAGGGTTGCTCACAGGAGGTCACATCGATGGAACGGCACGGTTTTTGGATACAGCCCAACAACGCACCGACGGTTTGCTGTTCTTGGTGGAGCCACTCTTTGCCGCAGCGACCTTCGGGTTGGCAAGCTTAGATTTCTTTACCACCACGGGCGCAAGAATGACAGAATTACTTCAGTTGAGCCTGAGTCCAGACTGTCTCTACACGATGGAGATTGGTGGAGCACAGCGTCTTCTCGTCAGGTTAGTCCCCAAGGGGACGGATAAACCTGCAGAGTACATGGTGGGGAGTGAAACGAGAAGGAACCTGGAGCGCGTGGGCTTCATGCTCAAGGAACAGTATGAAGCGTTGGGAAGCCAGACGCTCCCGCACGTGCCCTTCAACCCAGCCACTCACCGGGAGCATGATTTTCCTGATCCCCGGCCCTACCTCTTCCAGTACCAGGGGCAGCATTTATCACACAAGGCCATCACCGCCTGCATGAGATTTCTCTGTCATGGGATGGTCTTTACCAGTCCCGATGGTAAAACTATCGTTCTCAAAGCCCATCTGTTACGTCATGTCTTCGCGACTCACCTCCATCAGGTTGAGCAGGTCCCGCTTGATATCGTCGCAAAGATCTTGCACCAGAAAGATGTGCGCGTAACGGGCTACTACGCAGCTCCGCAGTGGCAACAAGTGGTGGCAACAACGGATCATCTCCTTGACACCTTTGCTACTCATCTCGGCAATATCGAGGATGCCTTTGTGCGAGCACCAGCAGAATTACAGCGACAGTGGGAAGAAGCCAAACAGACTGTTGGGTCGCTGGCTCGTGTGATCGGCGGTGAATGCTGCTGCCATGCCATGTGTCCCATCGCGTTTGCTTGTACGGGCTGTGCTTACAAGATCCCCGACCCCGCTCGGCGAGAGGAGATTGTGCAGCAACGACAATGGGCGTTCATTCGCTACGAACAAGTGAAGCGCCAGGGTTTAGGGCCAGAAACGGTAAAAATGCAGGCTCTCATCCAGCGTTGTGACACCGAGCTGGATGAGATGGATCTCATGGAGGAATATCACAAAGATGAAGCGTACATCCCCGAACTCACTATCAAACGACAAGATGAGCGGATCGAAGCAACCCCATCCGTGGCTCCTGAAACACTACGAGGAGAAACGTCAGCGGACAGTTTCTCTTGTCAAAGCTGCCGTAGATCGACTGCTCACCGAAAAGCAAAAGGTGACCATTGAAGCGATCTGTCGCACAAGTGTTGAACTGGACTCGGAGGGCCGTGGGGTCAAAAAGTCAGCGATCATGGAGAATCCGGATGCCCATGCATATTATCGTGAGCACAGTGACTCGTACCGAGCAGCGCAAGCACGCAAACAGCAGATGATACGTAAAGGTAAATCTACTCCTCGGCCAGCACAGCCGCTGCGCATTGATCCAAAGCGCGACAGGGAACGAGTACGTTCTCGTTACTTGCAAATGACAAAAGCGGATCTCGTAGAGCGCCTGCTCAGCGTCGAGCAAGCGTACGCAGACGTACACCAACAACTTGTCCAACTCCAATTTCAACTCATTGAACTGGAGGAAAAAGAGCAGCGACAAGCGCTCCGTCAATCTAAACGGAAAGGAGGAACAACGCAGAACAATGATCGAGCAGAGGAACCATGATACCAGCGTGGGAGAACGAACGAGCGGTCTGGTGGTGATTGCACGCAGTGCCAGCGGGGAAATTGTGACCCGCATCACTTCACGCCACGATCTTGTGGGAGCAATCCAGACAGCACGCAGCGTTCTCAAGCTCAAGGCTCAAGCAATCTGTACCGAGGTACATGTTGATGAAGGCCCGGCTTCGGACTACCATCAGTCTCCACTAGCCATGATCAAGAGAGATGATCTGCTAGCCACACAAACGCAGGCTTCGTAGACGACAAAAGTACTCGCCATCTTCCTCTTCCATGATAGCTGTGGTATGATGGACGAAGATCAGTCTACAGCAGAGTGTGCTGTATCATGAAACCTCTGTACAACTGCCTCTAGTACTTCATCTCTGACATGACCTAAAACATCTGCTCGTCGATACCCTGGGTCTGATCCTCCACGTGCTGGTGCATGAGGCCAGTATCCAGGATCACGAGGGCGGAAAACCCCTCTTGAAGCCCCTCAAAGGCTGCTTTCCTCGGCTCAAGCTGATCTGGGTAGACAGCGCGTACAAGAAAGGTGGCTTCATCGAGTGGGTCAAAGAGACGTTCGGGTGGGAGGTGGAAGTGGTAGAACATCCCTGGAGTGGCCAGCGCGGCGTTTGGGCACCAAAGGACGCGGTCATCGATTGGGAGCAGATCCGCCCCCGTGGTTTCCACGTCCTCAAGTGGCGATGGATTGTCGAGAGAACGTTTGCCTGGCTCTCCACCTGGCGCAGACTTGCCAAGGACTATGAAGTGCTTCCCAGCAGTGAGGAAGCCTGGATCTACCTTGCCATGATCCGGCTCATGGTCAGGCGTTTGGCACAAAATAGCTTCTGAAGCCTTTTCACACAGCCTCTGAGATGAAGCTTGCGAGAGGAGGTGCGAGGATGGCCGGCCGCGTGGGACAACACCTGGGCAACTATCGTCTGCTGCGCCTGCTGGGACAGGGCGGTTTTGCCGACGTCTACCTGGGAGAGCACCTGCACCTCAACACGCAGGCGGCCATCAAAGTGCTGCATACCCACTTGACGAGCCACGACATCGAGCCATTGCGCACGGAGGCGCGCACGATTGCTCGTCTCGTGCATCCCCATATTGTGCGCATCCTCGATTTTGACGTGGAGGAGGACCTGCCCTTTCTTGTCATGGACTATGCCCCCAACGGTACGTTACGAAAGGTGCATCCAACAGGCACTCCTCTGCCGCTAGCGAGCATCATTTCCTACGTTCACGAGGTCGCCGCAGCCTTGCAGTATGCCCATGGGCAAGGCGTGATTCATCGCGACATCAAGCCGGAGAACCTCTTGCTGGCGGGCAACCACGAGGTCTTACTGAGTGATTTCGGCCTGGCTATCATCGCCCAGAGTGCGCGCTCCCAGCAGATCCAGGAGACAGCCGGGACCATCGCCTATATGGCACCTGAACAGCTCCAGGGACATCCCAGCTCGGCCAGCGATCAATATGCCCTGGGCGTCATGGTCTATGAATGGCTGAGCGGTGCTCAACCTTTTCATGGGTCATTTGTGGAGATCGCCAGTCAGCACCTGTCTGCTTCCCCACCATCCCTGCGTACACAGGTCCCAAGGCTCCCACCCGCTATAGAGGACGTAGTGATGAAGGCCCTGGCCAAAGACCCACAGCACCGCTTTGCCAGTATACAGGCCTTTGCCATGGCACTGGAAGAAGCCTGGAGGGCAGACGCGCCGGGACAAACTCACCTGGTATTTTCCTCACCAGGTCCGGCCGCAGCCGGGTACAGAACATCCTCCATAGTTGACCTACCTGTCCAGCCTACCCCGCTCATTGGACGCGAGCAGGAGGTAATGACCGTTCAGCAGCTCCTATGCCGGGAGGATGTGCGCCTGCTCACGTTGACAGGCCCGGGGGGCGTGGGCAAAACCCGCCTGGGTGTGCGAGTGGCAGCGGAGCTGCCTGGCCGCTTCACCGACGGAGTGTTTTTTGTTGCCCTGGCTCCCCTCAGCGATCCGGCGCTGGTCATACCCACCATCGCCCAGACGCTTGGGCTCAGGGGGGCTGTCGATAGACCAGCGCTGGAGCATCTGACAACCTACCTGCAAAACAAACACCTGCTGCTGTTGTTGGACAACTTTGAACAAGTGGTGAGCGCTGCTCCCCAGGTGGCTGACCTGCTGACCGCCTGCCCTCAGCTCAAGCTGCTCGTGACAAGTCGGGAGATCCTACACGTGCGAACCGAGCACGAGTTCGCTGTGCCCCCGCTGGCCCTGCCCGCTCCCCTCCACTCTAGTGGCTTGCCGGATCTCGCGATGCTCTCGCAGTCTGCGGCAGTGGCGCTCTTCATCCAGCGAACCCAGGCGGTCAAGCCCGATTTCCAGATGACAGCGACGGAACGGGACAGATCCTGGATGAGATGGCCTCACTCATCGACAAGAGCCTCTTGCAGCAGATCGAGCAGGAGGGAGATGAGCCGCGCCTGGTGATGCTAGAAACGATCCGCGAGTACGCTTTGGAATGCCTGACCACGAGTGGCGAAATGCAGGCTGCCAGGCACGCTCATGCTGCTTACTATCTGGCGCTGGCAGAGAAAGCGGAGCCGGCCCTCTTCGGTGCACAGCAGGCGATGTGGTTGGAGCGATTGGAGCAGGAGCATGACAACCTGCGAGCTGCACTGGCATGGTTGCTGGAGCAAGCGGAGGCCATGGAAGATGGTCAGTTCGCGAGGGATGCAAGGGAGATGGCTTTGCGCCTGGGTGCGGCGGCCCGCCGGTTCTGGATGATCCATGGCCACTATAGTGAAGGGCGGACCTTCCTGGAGCGGGCACTGGCTGTAGGGGCCGCGCATCCGGGGGATGGGAGAGCGTCCCTTGCTGGTACCCGGGCCATGGCATCTGTACGAGCCAAGGCATTGAATGCTGTCGCACAATTGGCTCTTAACCAGAGCGACCATGATCAGGCAGAGACGTTCGCTGAGGAGAGCCTGGCTCTGTCCCGAGAACAGGGAGATAGCGCAAGCACCGCACTCTCCCTCTACCTGCTAGGGCAAGTCGCCTGGTTGAGGGGCAACTTTACTGCGGCAGGCTCGCTGCTCAAAGAAGCCCTGGCGCTCTTCAGGATTGTGGGCGACAAGGATAGGGTTGCCTACTCACTCTACAACCTGGCGGAGCTAGCCGGCATTCAAGGAGCATATGACCGGGCGCCAGCTCTGTTTGAGGAGAGCCTGGCGCTCTTCAAAGAACAGGGAAACAAGCGGGGCATAGCTCTCTCGCTTCTCCAATTGTCAGACGCGCTCTTTAATCTTCAGGGTGATCAGACGAAGATTCGCTCACTGCTTGAGGAAGGTCTCCCGCTCTTCAAGGAAGTAGGCGATAAGGATGGTATTGCTTCTTGCTTCTTCTTCTCAGGAAGGCTCGCCCTCAGCCATGGCGACGTCTTCACGGCGCGTTCGCAGCTCGAAAAGAGCTTGACGCTTTACAGGGAAATGGGGGATCGCCACCGCATAGCCCAGTCGCTCTGTGCCTTAGCGAAGGTAGCGGCTATCCAGGGCGATCACACCACGGCACGTGCCCTTTATGAGGAGAGCCTGGCGATTGCCAGGGTAGGCCACAAGCTGAACATCGCCTCTGGTTTGGAAGGATTGGCCAGCATGGTGGCGCTGCAGGGCGGACCAACCTGGGCAGCACGACTCTGGGGTGCAGCTGACGCACTGCGTGATGCCATGGGAGCGCCCATGGCGACTGTCGAGCGCCCTGCTTATGAGCAGGCGATGGCTGCTGCCCGCCTCAAGCTTGGAGAGAAGGTCTTTGCTGCCGCCTGGGCCGAGGGACGAAACATGTCGCCGGAGCAAGCCCTCTCCGCACAAAGACCATCACCGGATCTTCCGTCAACGTCACCTGCAACCTATCCTGGCGGACTAACAGCTCGTGAGGTTGAGGTGCTGCGACTGCTAGCAAGGGGACTGTCCGATAAGCAGATCGCTCAACAGCTCGTTATCAGCCGCCGCACGGTGAACGCCCACCTGACCTCCATCTATGGCAAGTTACAACTCTCATCCCGCAGCGCAGCAACTCGCTACGCGTTTGAGCATCACCTGATGTAAGTTAATCTACCTGTACTCCCTACATGACCTCATCAAATGTCACCCTGGTCATCCAGGGCCGCTCAATTAGTGCTTCTCCAGGTAGTGGATCGCGGCCACCAGTTGTGCATCACCACTGCTAAGAATTTGTTGCTCACTCATATTGCTTGAATTCTCATCAGTTGGCGTGAGAGGGCTGACATTTGAGTTTAATTTCACCTGGATATTAGGAGAAATGCCAAGATCGCGAATAAAGTGGCCGTCAGGAGTCAGCCATTCGTGTGTCCCAAGCAAGACCGCAGAGCCGTCGGAAAGAGAAAATTCCTCGAGCACCGTGCCCGTGCCAAATGTCTTCTCGCCGATAATAATTGCACGGTGGTTATCTTGCAACGCTCCAGAAACAATTTCCGCCGCGCTGGCCGTATCACCATTCACCAGCACAACCATTGTATCGGTTGTATCGACCGTATCGCCGGTAACAGCGTAAGGTGTTCGATGTCCTGTGCTATCCTGCTCTAACAATACGTTGCCACTTTTCAAAAACTCGCTGGCAGTGTCTACGGCTTCACTCAAGTAGCCCCCCGGATTTTCACGCAGATCAAGAATAATCCTGGTGGCACCCAGTTTCTTTGCTTGATTGATTGCATTTTTAAGCTGGTTGGCAACTCCTGAGGAAAATTGGGCCATTTGAATATCTGCTATATGATCCTGTGCAATATAGTGCATGAGAACGCTAGGCACATTAATCTCAGCTCGTACAACCTTAATGGTCAGTGTTTGCTGAGTTGAAGGGCGTTGTACTGTAACGGAAACGCTCGTGCCAGCTTTTCCTTGAATCAGTGCGCTCACGCCTGCTCTATCTTTACCAGCAGTGCTCACACCATTGACGGCAACAATGATATCTCCGTGCTTAAAGCCAGCTTTCTCGGCGGGTGAGTTAGGGATAGGAGCTGTAATAATGATCTGTTTCGTTTTTTGATCCTGGTGAATGTATATACCAATACCGGTAAATGTGCCACTTAACTGTTGATTCTCGGTTTGCACGTCCTGTGGAGTTAAAAAGCGCGTATGTCCTTTATCATGGAGCACATCCAGCATTGCCTGGATCGCCTTATAAGACATTTCCTTGTAGTTTACTGCTTTGCGATCAACATAGTGTTGGTCTACGATTGTCCACGCCTGTTGGATAAGATTAGAATATGACTGTGATTGGTTGCTAAGGTTGAAGGAGTTGGAGTATGCCTGGTTGGCAAGCCATCCACCCACAAAGGCAATCAAGAGCAGTGCAACCAGTAACACAGATCGCCCAAATCCGCGCAAGCGACGCCGTCCAGGATCAGGAAAGGATTGAGGTGGGTAGGGGCCCATTCTCTGTCGAGTGACCATACCATTGTCTGGCATTTGATATGGCGGCAATGAACCAACTTCGCTATAAGCAGGTGGCTGTGAAGATACTTCATTACTCTCATTTTGAACTGGTTGTTGTTCATACCAACGCGGGTCGTCGTAACTGCTCATTGGGCCTCCCACAGGTTACCTTTATCTAAAATGGCATTTCTCTTTTGTTTTACAATACTTTGGTTGAATAAATGTATCGTAGTAGCCGAAACATGAAAAAGTCAACAGATCATTTTCTAAGTAAAAAGGGATGTAGTCTTGGAAAACTACATCCCACAGAGCTTCTCAAAGATACTTAACAGATAACTGAACACGCATGTACTGGATTTGTTAACTGAGAAAAGGCTAGCTGTTCTTCGACGTTGGCGTACCTGGTACATCATTACTTTCTGGGGTAGGTGGAGGCATAGCCGCGCTGGCTGTTTCTTCCGGTGCTGAAGGTGCGTGATGCTTACCTGTAGGAGGAGCCTGCTTTTTCGGCGGTTCCCAACCAGGGGCGCGGGAGACGATCATCGACATCATTCGCCCTTCCATCGAAGGAGTACGTTCAATGATCGCTGAACCTTTCAACACTTCTGCAATCTCGTCCAGCAACTTACGCCCAATATCTGGATGGCGCATCTCCGCTCCACGGAACTGGACACTGACCCTCACTCTATCACCTTCAGCCAGGAACTGTTGAATCTTGCGTGTCTTCACGTCTATATCATGCTCGTCTGTGCGCGGACGCATACGAATCTCTTTGAGCGTAATGGTTTTCTGATTCTTACGCGCCTCGTTTTCTTTCTTTGCCTGCTCGTACTTGTACTTGCCGTAGTCCATCAGTTTGCAGACTGGCGGCACAGCGTTGGGTGATATCTCAACAAGATCAAGATTTCGATCACGAGCAATATCAAGTGCACGCATGGGGGGCATCACTCCGATCATCTCCCCGTTCTCATCAATTAAGCGCACCTCACGTGCTCGAATGCGCTCGTTAACCCTGGTCTCACGTGTACGGTCATTCCCCCGAAAATCTCTGTTAATAGGCCGAACCTCCTTCTTTTTGCTTGAATCGAACTAGTTATTAGGAATACAAACTATTAAACCACATAAAGTGTAGCACACCAATTCACCCAAGTCAATAATTTTTTGGGAGGAGGACTACTGTGATGTCAGGCATTGTTATGCTGTCTGTTGCGCTAACAACATTTTGGTAAGTTTGCCGACAACATCATAGCGCCCATAGGATGGCATGAGATAGACTCCCTGAACCATACTGCGGGCTGCGCTGAGCAATTCTTGTGCCAGCTTCAAACCCTCTTCATGTCCACGCTCCCCGGCTGCACGCATACGGGCCCGCACCTCCTCAGGAATGGTAATGCCTGGCACTTCGTTATGCAAAAATTCGGCATGGCGCGAACTATGCAGCGGGATACATCCCAGAATGAGGGGGATCGAGGGCTTGCCGACTCGCTCTAAGAAGCGAAGCAAGGGAGCCAGCTCATAAATCGGCTGGGTCATAATAAAATGCGCTCCCGCCTCAAGCTTGCGCCGGAATTTCTCAATTTCTTGCGTGGTCTCCTCCTCGGTCATGTTCAGATTGAGAGCTGCGCCAATATGGAAGCAAGACTGCGCACCAATGGACGAACCAGCCGCATCATGTCCCTCGTTCATCCCCCGCAGCACCTGGATCAAACCGATCGAGTCGACATCCCAAACGCCAGTCGTGTTGGGGTAATCTCCCAGGCGCAGCGGATCGCCTGTGAGCGCCAAGATATTGCGACTACCCAGGGCGTGCGCTCCTAAGAGTTCGGACTGCAGCGCCATGAGATTGCGGTCACGAGTGGTAAAGTGAATAATCGTTTCCAGACCCAGGTGATCCTGGATCAAGCGAGCCATGGCGATACAGCCCATACGTACACGAGCCATAGGGCTATCGGCAATATTGATACAGTTCACTCCGGCCTGCTGCAGCAAGGCCGCCCCCTCCAGAATCTTGGTCGGGTTCAAGCCCTTGGGTGGATCAAGCTCAACGCTGACCACGAATTCCCCTGATGCGAGCTTTTCCTGAAGTCGTGTGGGCGTGCCTTGCCGGGGCAAAATGACCTCTTCTTCAATCAGGCCCGCGATGGTCGTCGGGCCATCGCTCGTTGCAGTGACCTTCTCCTCTGTCTCTTTGACCATAGCGGTCGAAAACTGAGTAGAGATGCCGTAATACTCATCGAGGGCTTTGCGCATCGCCGCAATATGACGGGGAGTTGTGCCGCAGCAGCCACCGATCAGGTGAACACCAGCCTGGGCAAAACGCAGCGCATAATCTGCAAAGTAATCAGGGGTCGCCATATAGAAAAAACGGTTGCCGATACGCGTGGGAAGGCCTGCATTGGGTTGTGCTGAAAACAGAGCGGGTGTAGCTTGCAGATCGTCGCCCAGCTGTTTGACCGCAGAAATCATTTCTTGCATCACATCGAGTGTCGCCGCCGGTCCTACACTGCAGTTGGTCCCCATCACATTGACACCGAGATCGTTGAGTACTGCTGCGACTCTGGCTGCTGATTGTCCAGAAAGGGTATGTCCATCTTCATAGAAGCTCATCTGAGCAATAATCGGCACTCCACCTGCCTCTTGCGCAGCCAGCACCGCTTGCCGCAGTTCTGCAAGGCTGGAAAAGGTTTCCAGGATCAGCAGGTCTGCTCCCCCCTCCAGCAATGCCTCAATTTGTTCACGGAAAATGCCGCGAAGTTCGCTCAAACGCTGCTCGTTTGGCGCTTGCAGGGGTTGGCCGCTTGGGCCGACGGCACCCGCGACAAAAACGGGTTGGCCTGAAATCTCGCGTGCCTCCCGCGCCAGGCGCACCGCTCGAGAATTGATCTCACGGACACGGTCACCCAACTGGTAGCCATCGAGTTTCACGCGGTTGGCCCCAAAGGTATTCGTTTCAATGATTTGTGCACCGGCACTGATGTACTCCCGGTGAATGCTTTGAATGAGTTCTGGCTGCGTGATATTAAGCTCATCAAAACATTGTTCATAGGTGACCCCGCGTGCGTATAAAAGGGTACCCATAGCGCCATCGCACAATAACGGGCGTTGTTGCAGTTGTTCAAGCAATATGTGCTCCATGAAAAATACGTCTCCCACCTGGTGCTATTCTTTGTAGCTATTCTTTGCATCCTATTGTACACTTTTTAAGTGGTGGTGAAAAGGCAGATATGGTCTAAAGTTACTTTTCTCTGCTATACTTATTTACACTGATGCATTCCACAAGGAAGCAAAGGAAGGATATTTCTGGACTTTGCTTTTGATTCAGATGCTCAGATATACAAAAGGCGTGGCGCTGCTTCCTCGTCGCACATGAAGGCAGGGGTTCCAGCATAGTCGTTTTTGATGGGAAGTGTCGCAAGTATGCAACAACCTCTAATCGTAGCGATCTGTGGTGATAGTGGTTCAGGGAAGACTACCCTGACGGCTGGTATGGTGCAGGTTTTCGGGCAGGAACGTGTTACACATATCTGTCTCGATGATTACCATATCCTTGATCGAGTCACGCGCATGCGTACTGGTATCACTGCTCTATGTCCAGAGGCCAATGACTTTGCATTGATGACCGAGCACCTGCGCCGGCTTTCTCAAGGAGAGGCTATAGTTAAGCCTGTTTACGACCACAGGACGGGGACTTTTGCGAGCCCTGTGGAGGTGCTTCCATCCGACATTATTATCGTACACGGTTTGCATCCTCTGTATACTGAAGAACTACGCAATCTTGCGCATGTGGGTATCTACCTCGACCCTGAAACCGCGCTTCTGCAGCAATGGAAAATTATGCGTGATAGCACCTCGCGCGGCTATACGGTTGAGCAAGTGCGCCAACAGATGGCCATTCGCCGGCGTGATAGACGCCTGTACATTCAGCCCCAGAAGCAATTCGCTGACATTATCATACGTTTCTTGCGAGGCAGTTTATATTACCGCACAAACGATTTAGCGCACCTGGATGTCCGTTTGATGGAAGCGAAACATGCCCCCAAAGTTGATCTAAGTGATGTGCTGGAGATTTCACAAAATGGGCACAAGCCAGCCTTAAGGCTGATTGAAATGCAATATGCCAAAAAAATGCGCGATGTGTTAGAGATTGATGGAGATATCACTCACCAAAAAGCTTGTGAACTCGAAGATTGTATCTGGGCCCACATGGAAAATGCCAGCCATCTCCGCCCAGATCGTTTAAGTCTCCTGGGCCGCTTCTACGTGGGCAACATGTTACGCCAGAGCGACCCCCTCGCCCTCACCCAACTCATAATCCTCTATCACGTGGTGAGTAAGATGCAAGAAATGACTTCAAGAGTTAGAACAACGTAAACAGAATATAAGAATTTTGTTAGAAAGCTTGATAGTATATCCATCAAAGTTGATCCTCTCGACTACTTGCCCTTATTCTGCTACAATGCCACAAAGAAACTAGACACTTACCAGGGAGGAAGTCTGTTGTGACGGTGAAACAACAACCAACACAGGAAGAAATAGAATACGTTTTGACACGAGGCGTTGTACAGGTCGAAAAAGAAGTCGACCTACGTCGTATGTTTCTAGAGGGAAACAAAGGAGAGCCGCTGCGCGTAAAGCTCGGCGTAGACCCAAGCCACTATGACCTGACTATTGGGCATGCAGTTGTCCTCCGCAAATTGCGCCAATTTCAACGCCTGGGCCATAAAGCCGTTGTAGTCATCGGCGATTGGACAGCGCGTCTGGGTGATCCCAGCGGACGAGAAGAGGCTCGCAAACCACTGACTGCCGAGCAGGTCAAAGCCAACGCCGAGACCTATCTTGACCAGTTTTTCAGAATCGTTGACCCTGACCTGACCGAAGTACGCTGGCAAAGCGAATGGTTTGACACCTTTAACTTGAGTGATGCCATCAAATTGCTGAGCCATAAAACTGTGGCCCAGATGTTGGAGCGAGATGATTTCTCCAAGCGCTATAAGAGCGGTATCGAAATCTCCCTCTCAGAGTTCATGTACCCACTCTTGCAAGGATATGATTCGGTGATGCTGCGTTCTGATGTCGAAATTGGCGGCACTGACCAGACCTTCAACCTGCTGGTCGGGCGAGAGCTTCAGCCTGCTTTTGGACAGCCTCCGCAGCAAATCTTGACGGTACAGTTGATTGTGGGTCTTGATGGCTTTAAAAAGATGGGGAAATCCCTGAGCAACTATATTGCAATGACGGCACCCGCGCATGATATGTTTGGTAAGCTCATGTCACTACCCGATCATGCGATGAGAAGCTATTTTGAGACATTGACCGACGTGCCGCAGGCAGAACTGGACGAATTTGAGCGTAAGATGGCTGAAGGATCATTGAATCCGAGGGATGTCAAGCTGCGTATGGCGCGTGAGATCGTCAGTGAGTTTCATAATCCCGCCGCAGCCCAGGAAGCAGAAGAGGCCTTCATACGCCAGTTCTCCGAGCGCAAACTGCCGGCAGATATACCTGACTATCACCTCAGTGAGCCCGTGAATATTCTCACGCTCCTGGTTGATGCCAGGCTGGTAGCCAGTAAGAGCGAGGCACGTCGCCTCGTACAGCAGGGTGGCGTCACGTTTTTCCCCGAAGGTGAAGCTGGCGAAGCAGAGCGTATCACCGACGTGAATTTTACCGTACCTGTCATTGACGGCGCCATTCTCAAAGTGGGTAAATTGCACTACATCAGGATCAAGAGTTAGTAACCCTTCAGGACTTCTCGTCGCCTGTGGCGACTCGCCCATTCATTTGCAAGTTGCGGGCTTTGCAGCCTGCGGCTGCAAAGCCCGCAACTTGCAAAAGCCCTTGCGAACTGCCGTAGGCAGTGAGGAGCCAAGAAGAGAGACGACCTGAAGAGTTATCTCGTTTTTAGGAGGAGTTACACATGCCACAAGCAACGATTGGCGTGATCGGTGGGAGCGGCCTCTATAGTATGGAAGGTATGACCGATGTGGAGGAGGTGGCGGTAAAAACGCCATTTGGCGACCCTAGCGACGTCATTACTATTGGCAAGGTAGAAGGTGTGCCTATGGCCTTTCTGCCACGCCATGGGCGTGGACACCGCATTTCACCTAGTGAGATTCCCGTACGCGCCAATATCTGGGCTCTCAAAAGCCTTGGAGTCGAATGGGTTATCTCCGTCAGCGCCGTTGGAAGCCTGCGCGAACATATCGCTCCCCGGGACCTGGTCATTCCCAATCAGCTCTTCGATCGCACCAGAAGCCGTGTCAATACCTTCTATGAGGGTGGCATCGTTGTACACTGCACCTTCGCCGAGCCCTTCTGTTCTACTCTCAGCACTCTCTTGCTCGCAGCGGCCCGCGAACTAGGCGACGTAAAAGTGCACGAGGGCGGTACATATGTCTGCATGGAGGGTCCATTGTTCTCTACCAGGGCCGAATCAAATGTCTATCGCAGCTGGGGCATGGATATCATCGGTATGACTGCTTTGCCAGAAGCCAAGCTGGCACGCGAAGCCGAAATATGCTATGCCGTGATTGCCTGCGCCACCGATTACGACTGCTGGCATGAGTCCGAAGAATCGGTTACTGTCGAAATGGTGATAGGCAACCTCAGCGCCAATGTTGCTAACGCACAGCGCATCTTACGCAGCGTAGCTCAGAAAATTCCCGCCGACCGTAATGCCAATACCTGTGACTGTCCTCACGCGCGCATCTTACGCAGCGTAGCTCAGAAAATTCCCGCCGACCGTAATGCCAATACCTGTGACTGTCCTCACGCTCTGGCAACCGCCATTCTGACAGATCGCAGCAGGATTCCAGCCGAGGCTAAAGAGAAATATAGTCTGCTAGTAGGCAAATATCTTTCTTGACAAATCTCCTCTGTTGGAGTAAAATGAAGATGGTCCATTCGGGATAGCTGATTATATCCACTAGATCGACCCGTTTTTAGGGTAATGATAAGAGGAGAGACTCGAATGGAACAGGCCGGTTTTCTTCCGGTCCTGTCGCTTGGCGTAATCGGGTCCTGCGCGGCAGACGTCTATGAACCCCGCTAGGTCCGTGAGGAAGCAACGGTAAGTGGACCTCTCTGGGTGCCGTAG
>WNGM01002887.1_pt1 | contig 14465 bp, 13 predicted proteins | sample 5400571 | NCBI WGS metagenome assembly WNGM01 (sample SAMN13153378, study PRJNA577476) | soil metagenome | isolation source: 100 cm soil or saprolite under Garry oak tree replicate 2 | place: USA:California | collected 2016-06-15
CAACAGCTTCACCGCCATGTCACGCCTCTGTCGGAGGTGCAACAGCACCTCTTAGCACTCTTGGACTTGTCGCCAAAGCTGTATGACCAGCTCTGTGCTGATTTTTCAAAACCAACCTGGAAATGACCGAACCATGAGCACTTAATAAGAGTAATAAACATTAACGTAACTGTCAATTGAAGGGTATCACCGAGATGTCTCCTTACACGTATTCTTAGAAGATAGGTCTTCCTGTACCATAAAAAGACGCAGAAACAAGTAGACAATGTTTTTAGGGAGGTTTATGTCACAAAAAGGGTGATTATTGTTACAAGGGTTTTTTACTCAATCTTTCCGCGAGCAGAGGAGGAAACCAATGTCTCTAAACTCATCTCACAATTAACGTCTCATCCACAGAGGTTATACCGCGATTTGAGACGCCGGTAGGGTAGTGACGTGGTGCCCCAGGTTCTTGAAGTAGCTGGCGACTTTTGCTAAGGTTTGCTGCTGTTTAGGCAAGGTTGGGGAGCAGATCAACACACTGCCGGTCGGAAGCTTATTAGCAATTGATGTATATTTCTGCTTATGTATTAGCAGAGAGGCCGGTACCAGTGCTATATTATCCAACCGTGCGTGTCTAACGGCTTTAGGCGGTCTCATCAGTCGGTATGGTAATAGGCGTTTCATAAACTTGTTTTTTCCATCAGTTGGAGTCCGTCGGTTGTTAACAGGTGGACATAGATAAACGAGTGACAGCTAAATTTCTTGGTGATACCGGCCAGGTCGCGGTACTTCTCGACAATATTCATCACACCTCGTACTGATATGCCGGTACCCTGATAATTTATGAAAAGGTGCTGATCCAGACTTTGTTGCCGATCTGTGAGATATGCTCTGATCGCCTTGGTTGCTTTCTTCTCTAAATAGACTGTCCGTTGTTTCTTGCCCTTGCCATTAATCAGCATGGTTTGTCCATCGAGGTCGATATCTGTCAGCATAAGCTTCGTCAACTCCTCGACCCGGATACCAGTCTGCAAGAACACTTGTAAAATTGCATAATCCCGGCTATGACCTGCTGCGGCGTTCAGAAGCCGCATATATTCTTCTACGCGCAAGAACACGCGCTGCTTTCGTTCCTTTTTTGGCCGGACAATCTTTTCAGCAGGGGAGGAAGAGAGTAGCTTCTCAACCTCAACCAAATATTTCAAGTACTCGCGGATCGCCGCCAGTTTGCGTACCCTGGTCACGCCGGATCGTCCTAACCCTGAGAGATGTGAAAGAAAATCGTTAATGTGGGTTGCGGTGATCTTTCGCGGATGGTCAACATCGGTGAAGGCATTCTCTTGCAGATAGCTGAAGAATTGGGACAGATCAGTCCGGTAGGCAATAGTGGTATGCTCGCTGACGTTTCGACCCACCAGGTAGGTGAGGTAGCGGGTAAGTGATTGATCTAATTCAGTGTGTGTGTCCATAGTTATGCTCCTGTCAGTTGAGCAATGCTTCTCAGACGTTGCCAACTGTTTCGGGCTTATGTCTTGTTGTGATCTGATTATGCCGAAACGTCGTTTGTTGTGCAAACCCGGAGATATGAAAAATCTGGTTCATATAATCGGTGAAACCAGTCGTTATATTGAACCAATTTTGACAGGTGGCGAGCGGGGCTGTCAAGGGGGAGGTGCATATAATGGATCATTATAGGAAGTCAGGCACAAAAAATTTGACAAGCAGTTTGCTGAGTGTCAAGAACAAACATCCCAAAAACCATATATAGTTTCTGTTATAGTCTCGAACTATATATCCTTCCCTTGCCACCGGCCAGGAACGCGAGAAGAAAAAAGAGATTTTCTGCTCCTTTAGGAGCAGTTTGCAAGTGACTCGTGAGCGCCACGAGGTCAGCCACCCGCTACGCTAAAATATGAGCCTCCCTACTCATATTTTGCGGCTGACCTCGTGGCGCTATGTGATTTTTCAGTCTGCATTTGTTTTTCCATTCCTACTGATCTTTGCCTTGGGTCGGAAACCTCAACCGCGCCACTCGTCACTTGCAAAAAATAGGGATGCATCCGTTCCGACGAATGCCATTTATATGCTGACGCCGAGAAATGTTCCAGCTATGGTACTGGTGCCAAAACCTTCGGCAGTGCCTTCTGGCCTTTTCATTGTGGCCATTCAAAATTTGCTATGCGTCAAGGCAACCTTTTAAGAAGGGAGACTTCTTAAAAGGCAACCTCTGCGGAGTTTGACCTTGACGCGCAAATTCTTGAAGGCAGAAAATAGATGCCAGAAGGCACCGAGCCGACTGGCAGAAAGGAGGCGATGAAATCGTGACAAAAGAACTGATAATAGAAGCTTCGATCACACTGCTCTTGCGAGAGCAGGATTTGAAGCTGTTGATACGGGCAATGCGGAGTTACACACCCACCAATGAGGAAGAAGCGCACAATCGCGACTATCTCTTGGATGTGCTAGAAACCATAGATATATCTGATTAGCTCTTCTGAGTTTCTCTGCTTCCTGGTGAGTCTCACCCACTCACCAGCAGCAGGGGAGCTACCCCTGAGATTGGAGGTGATAATGATGGGACAATACTTTCGTGCGGTCAACGTGAGTAAGAAAGAATACGTTGACCCCTGGGATATTGGCGGCCTTGCCAAACTGTGGGAATGGTGTGCCGGTAAAATATCCGGTATCTTTCCTTACTTGTTTCGCAAAAGTAACGAACATGGAGGAGGAGATATCGACAATCCCGATCCAGAATTCGCTGGCCGTTGGGCTGGCGATCAGGTCTACCTCGTCGGAGACTACGACGAGAGTGATCTATTTCAAAAGGCTGAGGAGGAGTTTACAAACATCTCTCAACCTTTAACCAAAGAGTACAATGACTTCATCGAAGAGAAGTCGTTGCAACTCGGAAAAAAAGGTAGTTGATCTACCGACATCTCGCAAGTTACCGCTTGCGGGATGGAGTAGGGAAGCTACAAAACCTATGCTAGAATAGCAACCGACCACTTATTTGTCAATTGACATCTGGGGACGACCCTATGACGCGCTCGCAAGCAGCAAGCTGACCGCTCGCGCTTATATCACCAGCAACGCTTGCGGCGTAGTATCAAACGGCGCGTACCAGATCGGGGAGAGAAACACATCTGAGGGAGTCAATGCGCCAGGCGGAACCGATGCAAAGAGAAACAAGCCAGCTTCATCTATGCCATTTGTTACGTGTTGGGACGGATGATACACCGGACTACTGACTAACTGTTCTTCACACCAGGCTTTCATCTGCATTGCCCGTTTCTCACCGGTTGGCGTCACAAAGGCGATCACCACACTGGTTGTCTGAAACTGCTGTTCATACAGACCGGAGTTGATAAAGCTCACATAAGAGCAGATTTTTTTCTGAAAACGGGGCTTCTGGTGCGTGTCCATATCCATTTCCAAGAGGATACAAGCTTGTTGGGTCTGGTTAGCAGCATTGATACGAAAATCCAAAAAGCCATCCGGCGTAAAGCGTACCTCTTCACGAACACGCTGTGATTGTGTGTCACGGTACAGCATCACGCGGTAGGTTTCACTTCGCAGCATCCATTCATGCCGAGCTTCAGCAAGGTGAACAGCCGGTTCGTGTTTTTCCAAATGACGGCCAGCAATCAGCACTTCATTGAGTGCTAAATCATGGGGAACATCCAGGGGAGAGCGTTTGTAATTGTCTGAGGGACGATAATACATGTGTGCGTCAATGCCACACTGAACACTCAGATACTTAATGCCTTTGGATGCCAGCAGATACACAAAGGGAAGGGAACCATGCGGTTCGTAGCGGGGCTGATAGAAACGGTCTACATACTTGTGCTCGTATAAGACCTTCAGCTTTTCTTGCATCTTGGCAAGCCCGTTGATACTTCTGTCTCTGTGGCGCAAAAGCTGTTCAGCAGTGATGAAGTGATGAAACCAGACGGCTTTGAGAATGTCTTCATCAACCAGAGTAAGGGTATAGGGCTTGTTGTGTGGTTGTCTTTTCGGTTTTGTCAGTGTTGGGCTTTGCACCGGAGCACCTTTTCAATCTACCGATCAGGAGCTAGAGGGTACGAATACGAAGTGACGCAAAGAAAATAGGCAGTACAAAACGAATATCTGTTCTAATCCAATGGTAGCATGAAACCAGACAAAGGGCAAGGCATGTCAGAATAAAGTCAAGCAGGGAGCAGGAGAGTATACATCCTCTTACTTCTGTTTCTCTCCAGGATATCCGTTAGTTAAATTTCCTAGTATGGTTTGATGTATTTTTAAGCTGCATCCACAGTACCAACAAAAGTTGGTACGACCCTTCGCAAGTGAGACGGTTTCTGTATAACATACCGGACAGAATATATACCGCTCTTCGAGAAGTGCTGTTCCTTCTTTGATTGTAATCTGCTTATTGGCTCGGTCATAGTTGATCGTAAACCGATCAAAGAAACCTGTTTGTCCTAAAAGTCCACCATTAGACATAAAAAAATTCGGAGAAAAGTACACACTTGTTTCATAAGCGCGACTTCCTATCAGAAGATCAACCACTGCTTTATAGCCAATGGAAGTCACATTTGGAATGACACCGCCAAAGGAAATGGTTGGGGCATTTGTCAGATCAATTTCAAGTACATAGGCAATTGAGGCGGGAAAAAAATTAAATGATGCACCGCCATCAACCAATCCTGAACAATGTACCATTGAGTATCCTTTTTCTCCTTTTCGGCGCAGCGAAACTGGAATGAGTGGTTCATTGGTATAGGTGAGATGGAGTTCAACAAGATAGCCACAGTAGTAACAAAAAAACGTCCCAGGGTAAAGCGTCTCCTGACAGTTAGGACATGAGCTTGGATTGGAGAGTACAGGTAATAGCTGTGATCGGAAATGGTGCATTCCGAGCGGTGTTTGGTCTCTTTTGCAAACCTTGGTTTCTCTCGCTGAACGATGCACATAGTAACCGGCGCATGTTGGACAAATGGCAATTCCTCGAAAAGATGCTAAGGACTGTACAGTTGATGGTAGCGCAGTTAATTGCCCGCATCCATTTTCGCAATATGTATAATCATCAGGATTAAGAAGATCGCAGACAGAACAAACTTTACATCCCAAGGTAGGTTGCTGCATCTGACTGCCCCCTTTTTTCTCATATTATACTTTATGGAAGTCCTGTAAAATGCCGAAGCCAACCAGGTTCGCGCTTCGTGGAGCATATCAGGATAAAGTCAAGCAGGGGAGGGCGAAGTATCCTATTATGCGCCGACAATTGCTATATGAGTATTGAAGGAGAATATAAACCACAAGAATTTTTAGCACCGCCTGATGATCGAACAGGCCAGGGAGATGCAGGAGCACCCTTAAGTGAAGAGCAACCAGAACCACCAGAGATACACTACGAAGGGACACCGACCGTAACGGTTCGGTTGGTCAATGGAGTACAACAAGATGTACCCCATTTATATGTTGACAGCAGGGGCGGACAAACCCGTTGGTGGGTTGAACGAGAGTCAATTGAGAATTGGCAGGAGCGAATACGGGCAGCAAAAGAAAGTGGAGATGAGCGGTATAAGGATATATCGCCTGATCGCATTCCCTCAAGTGTCGTACATAACTATCCAACCATTCCCCAAAGTATATTAACAAACCATCCAGAGTATACGAATAGAGAATGGGTGACGCTTTCTTACTCACTTACTCCTAACCAAGACGGTGAGATAGATGAACATACTTTTTTGAATACACCGGCATCCTCGGAAGAAGAGCCCATCAGTTTTACAACGAGCGTCAAGGTTGGTACGTGGAGAGAAATTCCACAAGAAACAGTGCCAACAGATCAAGCAGAGCCAAATTTACAAGCGTAAAATCTCTACCTCTCTTAAGAAATCTTATATCTTCGTTCCACACTGGTTACAAAACTTTGAGCCAGGTGCATTAGACGCTCCGCAGTTTGAACAATGCTTTTGTAACGGCACTTGCCGAGCGTGACGGGGAGGTTGTTGTGGCGGTATTTGTGGTTGTGCCGGAGCAGAACCACCGCTATAGCTTGTTTGCCGTTTGGTAATCTCTGCTTCTATATCTTTTTTTGAACGGCAGTACAATTTTTGCCTATTCCTTGCTTGTATCCCTTGAATACGTTGTTGTAGTTGTTGAGCCCCTAAGTAACCAGTTGGTTTGATAGTCTCGATAGTGTATTCATTCGGAGTAGGAAGTTCTTTTCCACAGCCAGTACAGTGTTTAGTACCTGGATTATTCAGCAATTTGCAACTCAGGCATATCTTACCAGGATTTTGTGGGAACGTTTCATCCAACCTGACCCGTGCAGTAAAGTTTGGTAATCCTGATAGCTGATTTGCAATATCATTTTTCACATCCTGATAGGGTCGCTGAGGATGCATGATAGTTTTTCGCGGATGCGTGATAGTTTGTGGCGGATGCGTATGGTAGTTGATTTGTTTGCGCCTGCGTGGTTGCTCTAACCCGCTTGGTGCTTTAATCTGTCCCCATGGTGTTGCAAGGATGAGCATCACTTGTTTGAGTTCTGATAAAAAATTCAGGAAGATTGTTTTTTGCTCTTGTAACTCAGCTTCAACAGCACGGTCTAAATCAGCAGGATTGTAAAAATTCGGGTAGAACTTTTCTGATACTTGCCGCCAATCCATCTCTATCGGTATCGTTCTTCTTAACCTTATCCATTTCTCAATGTCTTTTTCAATGTCTATGGAATACCATGTTTGCGTAGGATGTTGCCGTTGCCAGGCGGCTTTCGTCAATGCTATATTCTCTTGCTCTGTTCGGTTAGATAGACGGGGCATGTGATCTCGGTCAGTCTCAAAAAGACTGGCGCCATAAAGTTGCATAATACTACTTAACTCCCGCGACAGCATGATAAGCTTAGTTTCTCGAATTTCGGTTCTTGCTATTTGGTCAAGATAATTCAACCACTGTTGCCAAAGTAGAGAGCCTGGTTGTTCAGTCCATAATGCGCTCACGCCCTGTAAGACAGCATTATAATACCAGGGTGTGTGATAACCCATATGGGGAGTGATACACTCAAGAAGAAGCGGGTAGAGCGCTTTAGTAAGTGGGTAGAGCATTTTGTCAAATGGCAATACCCACGGTTCTTCAAGTACTTTCAATAAGTACACCAGCGTTTCAATAGGTAACTGAGTATCAAGACGCTGGTGTACCATCGCCTCATACAAAAGCTTATTGAGTTGATAGAAATGAGTATCAATCTGGCTATTTTTATTTTGACGATCTGTATTTAACTTTCTGAGTGTTATTGCAAACTGGTTAACCACTTCATGTGAATGACCTTTACCGGAAAGTAACCACCCGACAATATCAGTCACAGGCGTTTCTATTGGCTCAGTGCCGTCGATCACTTCCTCTTCTACGCGTTCATACCACTCTGGTTTCAGCACTTCTACCCACTCTTTTTCGATCTCTTCTTCCCACGCGGCTTGTGGTGTTATATCAAATTCACCAGCTACCTCATCAGCATCTTGACCAGTTATGGTAAAAATAATCTTTTGTTTCGTACCGAGTGTTCTATCTCGCAACTTGCTTGCTACGTGGCTGGTTCTTGCGTCTAATTGGCCTCTGTTTTGATGTGCCATTGCTAACCCTATTTGCTGTTTCCGTGCCTGTTCGATAAGGGTCACAAAGTCCTCAGTAGCATAGAGAGGAAATTCATCCGCGTAAATATTGAAGAGATTTTTCTTTGTTCGGGAAGGAGCGGCATTTAAGAACAGAGCAATAATCAAAGCTCCAATAAGTTTTGTCACAGAGGGTAAGCGTAAGCTGTCCAGTTTCACCAGTAAAATTTTTCCGTCATCCATCACGTGACGAAAATCAACACTTGTCTTACTTTGCCCGACAATGTTCACGGTTAAAGCTTGTAGAAAATGCCGGACTCTTCTTTCAAGCGAGATACTTTCCGAGATTTGTTCTTTAGGAGGCATTTGGTCATAGTAATCATGCCAAAAACTAAGCACGCTTGAGTCAGAAACATTTTGTAACAGTCTCTCGCGACATGTCCTATTTTTCAAGAGAAGTGTAACATCTGCCATTGTGTAGCCAGGGTTCGCAATGAGGACATTCGTGCAGTTTCGGAGGTAATCTAGTATTTGAGGAGTGGTTGGGGTTACTTCTACGAGCATTTCAAACACATGCATCACTTGGTCAACAACTTCTTGCACAGCAAGGGGATTGGCAGGGTCAGAGCAGGTGAACAGATTAAGCCCAAAGGGATATTGGTAATCTCGAATATCAAACAATATCACGTCTTGTTCACGGTTTGCAGGAAGACGGGAGATCACATTGTCAATTAACTCACCGTGCGGGTCAATCACGCAAAAACCTGTCCCTTGCTTACCATCCTCAATACAGAGGTTTTCAATCAATCCTGATTTACCCGCTCCTTGAAGTCCCAGGATATAGACACCTTTTGTCCGTGATGCTTTCGGAAGATAGACGAACTGATTTGTGTCTGTATCTGTTCCAAGTTTGGAGAAGGTCACGTAGCACCGCCTGTATTGCTTAGAGAGAACAAACACTGAGAAAAATTGTACTCAGATTGCCTGTAGTATACCATCACGCCGTGTTTTTCGTCACATATTGAACAAAATTTCTCCCCAACCATTGACAAGCATAAAACTATAGGGTATGTAATAAGCGTGATGAGCAATCGTCACAGAGGGGAGGTGAGGAGGTATGGCTAAAAAACCACAGGATATCCTTTGGGAACAGTGTGCTGCGTGTTACGACTGGTTTCCCTACGATGAAATGTATTATTTCATCACGGATTGTCAATGGGTGTGCGCGAGATGTACACCTATGTGGAACAACTGGTAGTTAATCTACCAACCAGGCAGTATATTATCATATTGCCTGGGAGTAGGTCAACAAGTACGTTTGGGACAAGGAGCAGGTGTATGAAAGTCGTTGCTTTCGGAACTATTCTATCTCTCACGATGAATACTCCACCTTAAACGCTTTCGAACATGAGCCTGTTTTTCCATCAGTCTCTCTCGTATCCTACCGCGTCAATCCTCACACAACCTCTCAACCGTAGTTTTATCTTATGCTTTCACCTAAGCATAAGATAAACTACAAAGTTATTTGAAACTCACCAGGTAAGCGTGCCTGGTGAGTTTTCTTTGTCTAAGGGTAAGGTGAAAATAAGCGGAGCAGCAAAATATCCATACTGCTTTTGGCGAGGCATGATTTAATCCTTTTCATCCTTATCGGTTCTGCGTTTTTCCAGGAACTTATCGTAGTCTTCTCGTTTAATGCGGTAGTCTCGCCCCATACGATATGCGATGAGCTGCTTATTCCTAATATAATTTCGGATTGTATCCTCTGTCAAACCGAGTTCTTTCGCAATATCTTCAACGGATAACCACTGAGTACTCATCGGTCTATCCCTACGCTTTCACCGATTTTTTGGCAATTATAACCCGACTCGCAAACATACGTCAAATAACCTTGACAGATAGGAATAAACCAATGTATCTTAACAGTATTAGCCTCGTATTCATGCAGTTACTATCAGAAGGGAGGGAATACATATAAAACAAACTGACCTAAGTGCGTTACCACTCAGGCCAGCATTTTTTTGGAACCACCGTGTAGAGGTGTCCACTTGTAATTACGCATGTGGAACCTCTTAGTGTCAAGGAGAGACACATGCAACACTACGGCGACAACTTTGTACCAGTTGTCCCAGATGCGCAACCACTGCATACACCGGAACACCCGTTTTGTGGCGACCCCACCTGTCCCTGCTACGAAGACCCGCAGAACATCGCGGATATTTCTCAAGCGATCAAGGACGGTCTGATTACCTCTGACGATGCCACCCATATCATCAAGGGGAAGACCGTATGAGAGAACAGCGAGGAATTAACGCAAACACCTTTAAACGGCGTGCGAGTTTGCCACCGGAGGAACGCACTGCTTCCTATCATCACGCAGGAACGCGAAGCGGCATGCATCCGGAAGACTATCCCTACATCACCACGAACAGCAACCGTTATCACGCGCCCGCCACAGCAACATACTTTGAGATCGACGAGGACGGCGAGGAGGTCTACACCAGACCGCAAACGCGCACCAGCACCAGGCGCTATGATCTTGCGCCATACACCAAGAGCGAACGCCGGACAGAGGAACTCCAACGCCCAGGAAAACACCCGCTGTTCTACATCGGTATTTGTCTGGTGATACTGGTTGTCTTCCTCACTGCGTACACGCTCATCCCGCCAGCACTTCAGAAATGGCACGATGATAGCACTTACGGATATCCGCGCACATTCCAAACCGACGCTAATGTGGGACACGGAGGAACAGAGCATTTTCTTGCGCTGAACAACCACGGCACCATTGAAGTTGTTGAAATCCCAACCGACCCAAGTAAAACAAACCAGCCCCGCTTGTATATCATCGTCCGACTCACCAACCAGGGAGCAGACCTTGTTACTGCTACGCTGTCCTTTCCTGATATCAACGGCGATGGCAAACCGGATATCCAAGTCACCGTAGTAGACGGGTCAAACCCTTCGGTATGGATATTGTTCAACAACGGAACCACCTTTGTTCCCAAGTTATAGCCAGTTCCAGAGGAGCGGTAGCAATACCGCTTCTCACGAGTCAGAAGGAGAGCCAGGGATGCACAAAGCAGCACTTGAGGAAGAAGCATTGACGGACACGACTAACGAGCCACAACCGGAGACACCGCCAATAACGCAGCCGGAAGCACCGGAGCCGGAAACAACCGCATTAGTGCCAACAGAACCGGATGTCATCGAGGGAGAGGTTATTGAAATAGACCCACCGGAGTCTACCGAAGATCATACACCGCCAAAGCAAAAACCCTACTGGTTACTTATTGTATTCACCATCGCTTGCTGCCTCATATATTTTTCTGCATCGTTTCTTGTGCCACTGTTTACCCCACCGGCAACCGTCACCATTATTCCGGTTGAACGAACCATCACCCATCGTGCTGTGATACAGGTACCAGGCAGAGCGTTACTCCCACTGACACTGATGCAAAGTACCAACGCACCGGCCACAGGAAACCGGCACCAGGACGCGACCAGAGCGACCGGCACGATCACCTTGTATAACGGCCTGCTCTCACGTCAAACCATCGTCGCCGGAACCGTATTAACAGGAAATGACGGCGTACAGATTATCACCGACCAGGCCGCAACTATTCCGGCTGGAAACCCACCGATCTATGGACAAATCACCGTGTCAGCACATGCGGTTCTTGCAGGTTCGAGAGGGAATATACCCTCATTTGACATTAACACCGCTTGCTGTGCAACGTCAGTTGTTGCAAAAAACACACAGCCATTTACCGGAGGAGCCAGCGCGAGAGATTTTCTTGTTGTCACCAGAACTGACATCAACACTGTGGTAACATCGCTACTCGTCACACTGAGCCAGAGCGAAGACGCCGCGCTGCAAGTACAACTTCACGAAGGCGAAGCACTCATCACCCCGAATTGTACTCCTCGTGTTTCCAGTAACCACAAACCAGGAGACGAGGCGAAACAAGTCTCTGTCACTGTTTCTGTGATCTGCTCCGGTATCGCGTATGCTACTCACACACTCCACCAAAATGCAACGCAGTTGTTCACATCGGATGCAACCAGAAAGCTCGGAGCATACTACACGCTGTTAGGCGATATCCAAATCACCATCATCCATGCAATCGGCACAAATACCCGCCAGGGACAAACACAGATGCTTGTGCAGGTAACAGGAACCTTGGTTTACCAGATCACCCCAGCCATACAGCAGCATCTCATCAAACTCATTGCAGGCAAGCCACAACAGCAGGCGCTCGCAGCGCTTCTGACATTCCCCGGAATACAAGGAGCACACATCAGTGTGAAAGGAGGGAACCGGACGCTTCCACAATACCCAGGAAACATCACCATTGTCGTTGTCTATCGAAGTGCGTAATTCGGAGTGCGTTTTTGGAGAAATCCGCCACGGAAACACTAGCAAAAATGGTTCAGTTTCGGGTATACTTTGAGGTAACAACCAAAAATGAAAGCGGGCGATATTGGTGCTTCCAACACACAATATCACCCTCCCGTCTGTCAAGAGTTAGCTTGCAGTCGATTAGCCATATTATACCACAATATAGGCTCAATTTGACCCTCCTGTCTAACTCACGACAAATTAAGGAAAGTGAGTTAGCACTTTGTCTTCTACCTCAGATGTACCCCAACCGTATAGCGTGCTGTCTGAAACCAGCACCGACACCCCACCTAGTGTTCTGAATACCAACGACCCTTTATCCCCACAGGATAAAAATGAATTGTACGCAGTGTTGCAAGCTATCGCGAGAGAGCTACGGAGGATTAAGCGTGAGCACAACCAGAAGCATTAAGCGCAAGGATACAAACGCCGCAAGTGGCATACCGCTTGGTCTCTTTGCGTATCCAAAAGAAAAAGACGGATTAATCTACGTTCGCCAGTCAAGCCTGACACAACAGCAGAACAATATTCACAGTTTCGAGATGCAAACAGAAAAGTTTCTTGAGTATTTCAGAAACATGGGCTTCACCGGACATATTGAAATCATCGCTGATGATGAGGCGATGAGCGGCACCCTCGACATCCATAAGCGGCCAGGCATGTCCCGCACAGTCAAACTAATTGAGGAGGAAGGAGGAAAGCGTATCGGGTGGATAGGTGCAGTGCATGTCAACCGCTTGACCCGCGATCCGTGGCTATTAACCCCCGCACATCTGATGAAGTTATGCTTTGAACATGATGTGTGGATTATCACCTTACGCATGCCCTTTAACTTTAAGGATGAGTATTGCCAGCAGGCATTTATGCTTGAGGCGCAAGAGTCAGCAAGACATCTGAAGTGGATGAAACTCATATTAGGCGGAGGAAAAAGCACAGCAAGCGATAAAGGCTACTATGATGGCCGTCCCGTCCCTTGGGGATACATCGTAAACCGGACAGACCCAAAGCACAAACGGTATATCATCTATCATCCCCACGCTGAGATTGTCAATTGGCTCTTTAAGCGGTTTTTTGACCTTGACGGAAACCTGCCTGCTCTCTGTCGCGAAATTGAAAGACTGCCCTACCTGTTCCCGCCATTTGAGCCAGGAATAGATACCAGAGGAGCACGCCGCCCAAAAAGGCGAAGAAGAGAACGACGAGAGTTCTCTGAAGGGTATACGCCAAGCGTGGATGGATTGATAGGGATTTTAACAAACCCTGTCTATATCGGCTGGTGGATACCGCTTGAAGGCGGTCTTGTTGAACACAACCACGAACCGATTGTTGACGAATGGTTATTCACCTACGCACACACACGACTCAGCGCATACGATTTAAACGGACAAAGGCAGAAACCCCTGCACACTGTCCGAAACGGGCAGTCTCAAGCCATGCTGAAAAAAGTTGTGTTTGCTCCAAACGGGTACCGCATGTATGCCTCCTGCGAAGGAAGAAACGACAGCGACATGTACCGCTACACAGAATATACAAAAGTTGCAAAAGCGAGTAGCTTTGCCTTACCGGTAAAGATTATAGACAGAGCGTTTCGTGAGAAATTCTTTGAACACTTACGAGCGTGGAAAGGATACGACGATTGGGAAGAACAACAAGAGCAGCTAGAGAAGAGCATCGAACAAAGAAAACAAACTATTCGTAACCTGATTGCACAAGCGCAAAGTCAATGGCAAGAAAGCATGTCTACCCTCAAGAACCCACGCATACCAAAAACAGAGCAGATGCAAATTGATCTTGCCAAAACATGTGCAGGACTTGAGGGAAAAATAGCTGATTTGGAAAAAGACCTCAATCAGCCAGCAAGCGAGGAGGAAGAAGATCAGAGAATACAATACCGTATCTATACGCTTCTTCCTGACCTTCTTGATTATTGGGATAGTATTCCATTTACCGAGCGGCTGCGTTTCATTGGTTCCCTGGTACGCCGTGCAGTGTTACGCCGCCCTCCCCCTGGTTGGGCAGTGGTAGAACTGGAATGGAAGCGTAGTGATTGGGACGATGATATAGCACATATTAGAATAGACTCAAATGCCGGATTGTGGACTGAGGAAGAAAAGGCGACCTTGCAAACGCTCTATGCAACTGTCACAGCAAAGGAGTTAGTACAGGCGTTACCGAATAGAACCTGGCAAGGTATCAAACAAATGGCGTCGCTTTTACATTTGCATAGAAAGAAAGGAGACGAACAGAAGAGCGCAGGATACCAAAACTTCTGGAATGTCTGTTACCGCGACGGGTTGTATGCAGAGAAACACGGATTAGTCTTACACGACAGAAATCCGCAGTGGTGCAGGCTACTCCAGCACGGCCTGAGAGGCGCGCGTAGCCATCGGCCATGAAGCCTGCCCCCTGCTCATGACGAGCAAGGATATGACGCAGGCCTGTTTCACCGCGCATGGCGTCGTAGAGGGATAGCGTGTGTACGC
>WNGM01004639.1_pt1 | contig 14464 bp, 8 predicted proteins | sample 5400571 | NCBI WGS metagenome assembly WNGM01 (sample SAMN13153378, study PRJNA577476) | soil metagenome | isolation source: 100 cm soil or saprolite under Garry oak tree replicate 2 | place: USA:California | collected 2016-06-15
CGAAGCGCCGCCGGAACTTTTTCCGCCGGTGCTCCCGCAACTTCCGGAATACGGCGAAGAACCGCTTCCGCGCTCGCTTGAACTTCCGCGCAAAGGCGTGCGCGAAGTCGTGCCGCGCCGCACAAAATTGGGATACGGGACCTATCCGCAATCCGAACAAGGCGAAGGTTTGCTGCCGGCCTCTCGACCGGAGCCGAACCGCTGGTTCATCGGGTTCGGGCGCTGGAAACGTTACGCCGATCCATCAACCGAGACGCCTTATCAATCCCAATTGCAACTCTGGCATCCGTACCTGCCAAGCGAACTCAAAGGCGACGCGCCGATCTACGGTCAGGATATTTTCCTCAACATCACTGCGGAAGACTTCTTTCAATTTGAAGCTCGCAAGCTGCCAACGCCCAGCGGCGTCAGCGCGGAGCGCCCGAACAGTTCGGAATTTTTCGGACTTGGCGACCAACTCTTTTACGCGAACGATTTCTCCATCGGCCTCGATCTTTTCAAAGGCGAGACTGCCTTCAGGCCGGTCGATTGGGCGCTGCGCGTGCTTGGCGTTTACAATCACAACTACATCGACGTGGAGGAACGCAATGTGGTGAATCCGAATCCCCAACTGGGCACCACGCGGGAAAAAGAATTCTTCGCGCTGCAGGAGGCCTTCGGCGAGATCCACCTGCGCGATTTATCGTACAATTACGATTTCATTTCGTTGCGCGCCGGCATCCAGCCCTTCGTGAGCGATTTCCGCGGCTTCATTTTCAATGACACGAATCTAGGCGTGCGCGTTTTCGGCAATTACGACAACAACCGCTGGCAATACAACATCGCCGGATTCGACATGCTGGAGAAGGACACCTATTCCGATCTCAACGAGTTCAGCCGGCGTGCGCAGCAGATTTATACCGCCAACGTTTTCCGGCAGGATTTAATTTGGAAGGGCTACACGGGCGAACTGACGTTTCTGGCTGATTTCGATAACAACAGCCGACACTACGACAAGAACGGTTTCATCACGCGACCAGCGCCGATCGGCACCGTAGCCGATCATTACCTCCAAGCTTACTACCTCGGCTGGACGGGCGACGGACACATCGGCTGGCTCAACATCGACCACGCCTTTTATCAAGTCCTCGGCGAGGACGGCCTGAACGGCATCGCCGGCCGGCGCGTCGACATCAACGCGCAAATGGCCGCGCTCGAATTGTCAGTCGACAAGGATTGGATGCGCCACAAGTTGTCGATCTTCTATGCGAGCGGCGACAGCGATCCGGCCGATTCGCACGCGACCGGGTTCGACACCGTCTTCGACCGGCCGTTTTTTATCGGCGGCCCATTTAGTTTTTTCTCGCACCAAGGGTTCAATCTGGCCGGCACGGCGGTTAATTTTAAACAGCGAGATAGTTTGGTAATTGATTTCCGGACGAGCAAATCGGAAGGCCAGGCGAACTTCGTCAATCCGGGCGCGCTCATCTTCGGTTACGGATTCGACGCTGATGTTTTGCCGAAACTCAAAACGTTCATCAACGTGAACTACATTCGCACCGTCACGACCGAAACGACTGAGCTGGTGCTGTTCACCAACAAGGCCAGCAATGATTTCGCGCTCGATTGCAGCGCGGGATTCGAATGGCGGCCATTACTGACGGACAACGTCATTCTCACCGCCGGCGCCGGATTTCTCGTTCCCCGCTGGGGTTACAAAGACATTTACCGCGCCAACACCGCGCCCGTTTTCGGTTTCCCCGGTCCCCCACCCGGCCATGTCGATCCGTTTCTCTACAGCGCGATCGTGACGCTGACGCTCACTTATTAATGCAACGCCTGCTCTTCCTTTTTATCTTAGTCTTCCTCTCCTGCGACGTAATCGCCCAGGATTCTTCCGGCTACGGCCCGGCCACTTCGATTCCGATTACAAGATCGACAATCGCGCGCACACCATTGCCGCCGCGAAATTGGATCGATCAGACGCAAGCGGATGCGGACAGAAAGAGTGTGGGTTGTTTGCAATGCCATCAAGGCGTCGAACCGATGCACAAGGCCGAACAAAATGTCGTGCTCGGCTGCACCGATTGCCACGGCGGAAATCCGACGCGCGGCCTGACGAAAGAGCGGGCGCATATTTTGCCGACGAACAACGAATTTTGGAAAACCTCCGCCAAACCCCCCAATTCAAACGCCTGGCTCAATCACGAGTCGCCCGAGTTCATCCGCTTTCTGAATCCCGGCGATCTGCGCGTGGCGCAGCAATCGTGCGGTCTGTGTCACAGGGAGATCATCCGCAATGTCGATCACAGCATGATGAATCACGGCGCTATGCTGTGGGGCGCTGCTCTATATAATAATGGCGCTTATCCGGAGAAGAATTATCGCTTCGGTCAGGCTTACGGCGCGGACGGCGCGCCGCTGAAACTGATCAACTACACACCAGTCACACCCGAAGACACAGAGGTTCACGGCATCCTGCCGTTCATCGAACCATTGCCGCGTTGTAATCTCAGTAATCCCGGCAATATTCTGCGTATTTTCGAAAAAGGGGGGCGCAAACAGCTTTCGTTAGGCCTGCCGACAAGCGAAGAGCCAAATGGCAAACCAGACCGCCGCTTATCCGAGCGCGGCCTCGGGACACTCAATCGCACCGATCCCGTTTTTCTCGGTTTGCAAAAAACGCGATTGCACGATCCGCTTCTCGGATTTTTCGGATCGAACGATCATCCCGGCGATTATCGATCGAGCGGTTGCTCGGCGTGTCACGTTGTGTACGCCAATGATCGTTCGCCGACAAATTCAGGCTGGTGGAGCAAATTCGGTCATCAGGGCTTGAGTTTCACTGCCGACGAATCGATTCCAAAAACCGAGCGCGGCCATCCGGTCATGCACCAGTTCACGCGGTCGATTCCGTCGAGCCAGTGCATGAACTGCCACATGCATCAGGGAAATCTCTTCGTGAACCCGTATCTCGGTTACACCTGGTGGGACCAGGAAACGGACGGCGAGTTGATGTATCCGAAGGAACAGCACAATCCGACGGATACTGAGCTCGTCAGATCGACAATGGAAAATCCCGAGGCCGCCGCTGCGCGCGGACTTTGGGGCGACAAAGCTTTTCTCGACCAAGTCGCGGAACTGAATCCGCAGCTTAAGCACACCCAGTTCGCCGATTATCACGGACACGGCTGGGTCTTCCGCGCGATTTTCAAACACGATCGGAAGGGCAACCTGCTCGATCTCGACGACAACAAGATCGACAATGACGATTCGAAGAAGTTCACGAAGGCCGTGCATTTAAAAGATGTGCATCTCGCGCACGGCATGCAGTGCGGCGATTGCCATTTCGACGTCGATGTTCATGGCAACGGCATGCTTTATGGCGAACCGCGCAACGCGACCGCGATCACCTGCATCGATTGCCACGGCACGATCAATCAGCGGCCGACTTTGATCACCAGCGGCAACGCTGGACAAATTGATCTGGCCAATACCAGCAACACACCTTTCGGTCCACGCTTCGTTTGGGAAGGGAGCAAACTTTTCCAGCAATCAAGCATGTCGCCCGATATGCGCTGGGAAATTCCGCAAACGATCGACACGATCGATCCGCTTTCTCCGCACTACAATCCGAAGTCCGCTTACGCAAAGACTCTTCGGCGCGACGGAAAAACCTGGGGCGGCATCGTTCCGACTACTGCGAAGGCTCCTGAAAATAAGCCGGATTACAGCAAGGAGCGGCGCGTGACGCTCGCGCACGATAACAGCGCGATGGATTGCCAGATTTGTCATACATCGTGGGCGACGAGCTGTTTCGGCTGTCATTTGCCGATGAAAGCGAACCAGCGCGTACCGCAAAATAAATTCGAAGGCGTCACCGACCGAAATTTCACAACCTACAATCCACAGGTCGTACGCGACGACGTCTTCATGCTCGGCATCGACGGCACCGTAAAGAAAAACCGGATGGCGGTGATACGCTCGTCGAGCGCGGTCGTGGTCAGCTCTCAAAATCAAAACCGAGAATGGGTTTATTCGCAGCAACAGACCTTTTCAGCCGAAGGTTACAGCGGCCAGGCATTCAACCCGCATTTCCCGCACACGACGTCGAGCGTGGGCACGACCAAGAATTGCACCGACTGCCACTTGTCAGCGAGCAACGACAACAACGCGTGGATGACACAGTTGTTGGGATTCGGCACCGGCACGGTAAATTTCTTCGGCCGCTACGCTTACATCGGCGAAGGCCGCGAAGGATTGCACGCCGTGGTTTGGACTGAGCCGGATGAGCCGCAAGCCGTGATCGGTAGTCATCTCCATTCCATCGCTTACCCAGCCAACTACAAAAAGCATCTCGACGGCGGCTCGTTGCTGACCGAAGGCTACGAACACAGCGGCCACCACATTCAAGACATCGTCCTGCGCGGCGAATATCTTTACACCGCCAACGGCCCTGGCGGCTTTGAAGTTTTCGATGTCGCCAACATCGACCAAAAGGGATTTTCGGAACGAATCGTCAGCTCACCCGTCTCGCCGCTTGGACAACGCACGCGGATCCACACCAGCTACGCAACCAGCCTTGCGCTGCCAAGCACGCTCGCGCTGGATCCCGCGCGCCAGCACCTGCCGGAAAACGAAGAGCAGCCGATCGATCTCTTCTACGCCTTTGTCTACATCTCCGACCGTGAAGAAGGACTCGTCATTAGCAACGTGGCAACGCTGGTCGATGGAAATCCGGATAATAATTTTCTCAAAGAAAGCGAGACGGTTCGTTTCAACCCGAACGGAGCGCTCACCGGCGCGACATTCGTCGCCGCGGCTGGGCATCGGCTTTACCTGACGACGCCGCGCGGACTTTACGTTATCGATGTTAGCGATCCGACACACCCGCGCATCGCCGGCGAATTAACGAACAGTTTTCTGAAAAATCCGCGTTGCGTCGCCATCCAGTTCCGTTACGGATTCATTACTGACGATGAGGGCTTGAAGATTGTCGATCTTACCGAGCCGACGCGGCCGATTCCAATTCCACGCGGGACCATCAGACTCAACCACGCTGAACGCTTATATGTCGCGCGGACTTACGCTTACATCGCAAACGGGCCGGAAGGACTCGCGCTTGTCGATATTGAAAATCCGGAGCGACCGCACCTCGCTCAAATGTTCAACGCCGGCGGCGCGTTGAATGACACGCGCGCGGTGCAGATCGGCAGTGTGAGCGCATCACAGTTTGCGCTCGTGGCCGATGGGCGGAATGGATTGCGCGTCGTGCAATTAATTTCACCGGACACGGTCGCTGGCGCGCAGGGATTCAGTCCGCGGCCGAATCCGAAGTTAATCGCAACTTATCCGACGAAAGGCGAAACGATTTGTGTTTCACGCGGGCTCGAACGCGATCGCGTGGTCGATGAGACCGGTGGGCAAACGGTCGTCTTCGGCCGTCGCGGATCGCGCCCATTTCATCTCGACGAAATGGAACGCTTCTATCGAAGATCGACATTCGCCGAAGGCAAGGATTTCGAGCGACGCAAAGGAGAACTTTATCGCGTTGAAGACGTCACCCTTTCGGGTGGCGTCCTGACGACCAAGGGCGGCGAAGTTTTGTCGCCCCTGGCGATGCCAACGCCGTCGCCCCAGCCCATGATGTTGCCGGTGGAGCCGGAAGTGGAACCGAGCCCGATCCCGACTCCGACGCCAAAGCGATAAGGTGGATCGAGCAGTCACTTGCTCGATGTTAATTTTAGGCGGCTTCGCCGCCAGTTTTTAGCTCGCGCGACCCCGCGCGCGATCCACCTCCACAAAAGAAATTGCCGCGCACCAATGAAGTTAGTAAAAGTGCGATATGGCCGACAAAAACAGCAAACAACCTTTGAATGTTCCCGGTGCCTGGTACGTCGACACGACCTGCACGATGTGTCGCACTTGTCTCGAAGAAGCTCCGAACCTTTTGAAAACGAACGACGACGAGACGGCCGTCTATTTTGCCAAGCAGCCGGAAGGCGACGCTGAAACGGCGGCCGCCCAGCGCTCGATGGAAGTTTGTCCGACCCTCGCGATCGGCAACGACGGCTAGCGAAGGTCGATATCGATTTCGTTATGGCGGGACCTTACACACGCGCGAACCCTTTTCCGGCGAAGGTCGTAACCAATCGTAGTTTGTGCGGGGGAGGTTCGGAAAAAGACACGCGCCATTTCGAGCTCGATCTCAAAGGTTGGGGATTGAATTACGACGTCGGCGACTCAATGACGGTTTGGCCGACGAATGATCCGGCGCTGGTGGATGAGATCATCAACAAGATCGGCGCCAAAGGCGATGAGACAGTTAAAGGACCGAATGGCGAAAAGCCTTTGCGCGAGGTGCTCTTTCGGGATTGCCGAATTACCCAAACGACGCCGAAATTTTTGAAGGCGATCGCCGAGCGCGCGGTCAACGGCGCGCCGTTATTGACCGAGCTCTTGAAACCGGAACGCAAACAAGATCTCGACACTTATCTTTGGGGAATGGAAGTCGTGGATTTTTTGATCGAACACCCATCGATCAAATGGACGCCGCAGCAACTGGTGGACACCCTCGCGAAATTGTTGCCGCGGATGTATTCCATTTCGTCGAGTCTGAAAGCGCACCCCGATCAGGTGCATTTCACCATCGACGTGGTGCATTACGAAAGCCGCGGCCGGAAGCGCAAAGGCGTTTGTTCTACCTTCCTGGCCGAACGCGCCGAGAAAACTCCGGTCCCGGTTTTTCCAAATGCATCGAAATTTCGATTACCGGAAGACGGTAACACGCCGGTCATCATGGTCGGACCAGGCACTGGCATCGCGCCGTTTCGCGCATTTTTACAGGAGCGCAAAGCGACTGGTGCAAAAGGAAAAAACTGGCTGTTCTTCGGATCGCAACATCAGCACTGCAATTATTTTTACCGCGAGGAGCTCGACAACTATCAGCGAGAAAAATTTCTTACCCGCTGCGACTGCGCCTGGTCGCGTGACTCGGCCGAGAAATCCTACGTCCAACACAAAATGCTCAATGGCGCAGACGAGATTTGGAAATGGATGGAAGCCGAAGGCGCGCATTTTTTTGTCTGCGGCGACGCCCGCCGAATGGCCAAGGACGTCGACGCAGCGCTGCGTAAAATCATTCAGGACAAAGGCGGTAAAACCGAAGAGCAGACGAACGAATACGTCGAAAAACTCAAAGCAGATAAACGTTACAAGCGCGACGTCTATTAGGAAAGTGACGAATGACGAAACAACGATAAACTCGTTGCCTTAGTATTTTCGCCATTCTATTTATCCCGACTTCCTTCGTCATTAGTCATTTGTCATTGCCTCATTCACATGTCCGAAATTGTCGCACCCGCAAAGACAGCTCCCCCGGCCGGGCCTTGGACGCGTCAAAATCCATTTCCTGGAAAGCTTGTCGTCAATCGCCGCTTGAGCAGCGATGACTCAGAAAAGGACACACGCCATTTCGAGATCGATCTCACCGGCTGGGGGTTAAATTTCGAGCCGGGCGATTCGGTCGCGGTTTATCCGACCAACGATCCGAACTTGGTGAATGAAATCCTTCGTGCGCTCGGGGCGAAAGGTGACGAACCAGTGCCGGCGGCGAAAACAATGAAGCCGTTTCGCGAAGCGTTGCTGCGCGATTATTCCATCACCCAGCCGACGCCGAAGTTTCTGAAAGCGATTGCCCAACGCGCGTCCGCCGCGCCGATGCTGAAGGAATTGCTGCACCCGGATCGCAAACACGATCTCGAAAATTACCTTTGGGGTGCAGAAGTGATCGATTTCTTGCTCGAGCATCCCTCCGTAAAATTCACCCCGGAGGAATTCGTCGGTCTGCTCACCAAATTGCAGCCTCGCCTTTATTCGGTCGCATCGAGCCTGCGCGTTTTTCCGAATCAAGTGCACCTGATTGTCGATGTTGTGCAGTATGAGAGTCGCGGCCGTGTCCGGAAAGGTGTCGCGTCGACATTTTTAGCCGAGCGCGCGGACAAAGTTCCGGTGCCAGTTTATCCAAGCTCGGCAAAACATTTTCACATGCCGGAAGACCAGAGCCTACCGCTGATCATGATTGGACCCGGTACCGGGATCGCGCCGTTCCGCGCGTTTTTGCAGGAGCGACAAGCAACCGGCGCAAAAGGAAAAAATTGGCTCTTCTTTGGAGCGCAACGCGAGAAGTGCAATTATGCCTACAGCGAAGATTGGGAACGTTTCACCCGCGACGGCCTTTTGACGCGACTCGATTGCGCCTGGTCGCGCGATCAAGCGCATAAAATTTACGTCCAGCACAAGATGCTCGAAAACGCCGCCGAAATCTGGAAATGGATCAACGGCGAAGGCGCCCAGTTTTTTGTTTGCGGCGACGCGCGACGCATGGCGAAAGATGTCGATGCTGCGCTGCGCAAGATCATCCAGGAACAAGGCGGCAAGTCGGTGGACGAAGCGAACGCCTACGTCGAGAAGCTTAAGAACGACAAGCGCTACAAGCGCGACGTGTATTGAGAATGCCGAATTTCGAATGACGAATGACGAAAGGCACGCGAAGGGCGCGGGCTGTGTTTCGTGTTTCGTCATTGATTCGTCATTCGGCATTTGTCATTCGTCATTACATGAAGCTTTTGGCCTGCGGTGTGTTCCTGCTCGTCGCGGGACTAGCCAACGCTGGTCTCGAGAAATATTCTTCTCTCGTCGTTGCCGACAAGGATTCTGGCGAACGCGCGCCATCAAACGCGGTCCGTGTGACGTATCTTGGCGTTAACGGCTTTCAGTTTGAAACCAGCGGGCACGTTTTGCTGGTCGATCCCTATTTCACGCGGGTCGGACTTTCTTCGGCAGCATTGAATCAACCGATTCAATCGGATGCCAATCGAGTCGGCGAAGGTTTGAGACATGTTCGCCCTCGTGCAGACGCGCTCCTCGTCACGCACGCGCATTTTGATCATCTGCTTGACGCTCCCGAAATCATGCGGCGCACGTATGCTCGACTCGTCGCCGGACCAACCGAGATTCGACTGGTTGAGTCGTTCGGAATTTCGCCTAACAAATGTCAGATCGTCAAACAAGGGAGCGCACGCAAAATCGGGCCGTGGACCGTTCGTGCTTTTGCGGCGCAACACGACCGGCTTTTCCGAAAGGTTCCGTTCGATCGATGTCCACCAGCGCCACGCGAGGGCGAGAAACCGCCGGTCAAAGCGTCGGATTGGTGTGTGGGTGAGCCGCTTGCGTTTGTGATCGAAGCGGCCGGAAAGCGAATTTATATCGATTCTGGCGGCGTTCCCGGTGTGCCGCCGGACCGGCGGATAAAGGACGTCGATCTTGCGATCCTTGGAGTCGCGCTCCCGGACAGCCGGGAGCGATTCGGAGAAGCCGTCCGACAATTACGGCCCCGTTACATATTGCCAAGTCATCAGGACGACATGTTCGGGCCCGTAGATCACGGATTCGTTTTTGGGAAAATGACAGATTTTCCGGCGTTGCTGAGCCAATCCAGAAATTTGCCCGGGCGTTTGATTCTTCTCGATTACTTTCGGCCATGGACGTTACGTTGAAGCGACATCCACTGCTGGTCACGGCGTTGGCGCCGCTCGTCCCGCACCTGCTCGGGAGCGCTTTCAACATTTGGTACAACATGACGGTGATCGATCCGCTGCTGATCGCGGCGGGTTTGAAGGAGCGCTTCATCGCGACCGTCATCGTTTGGAACGTGTGCGCCTATCCTGCGGGGGTTGCGGTTTGGCTGTGGCTCATTCTTTCGTTGCGTCCGGCATATCAACGGCTGCGCCGCGGCGAGAATGTTCCCGCCGACGAGCTTGATCGCGTTCGGCGGCGGCTTGTTCACTTGCCGTGGTACGGTGCGGCGATTTCCGGTTTGGCATGGTTGCAGGGAGCGATCGTCTTTTTGGTTTCATTGGCGCTGACTGGCCGGCCGATGAGCGCACAATTGTTTTGGCACCTGCCAATTTCATTTTGCGTCTCCGGATTCATCGCAACGACACAGGGTTTCTTTCTGATCGAGCTGGCGAGTCATTGGGGATTGTTTCCTCTCTTTTTTCAGGACGCACGGCCTGATCGCTTGAAAGGAATACGGCCGATCTCGCTGCGGATGCGGGGATTCATGTGGGCGATTTCGGCCAGCATTTGTCCGATCGGATCGCTGCTGCTGTTGCTTTTTGCGCCACCTTCGCCCGGAACCAATCCGCAATTATTCGGCGTCTTTGTCGGTGTGATCGGCGCAGCGTTCGCATTGTTTTCCGCGCTCTTGATTGGCCGTTCGGTTGCAGAACCGGTCGATGAATTGCGCGAGGCAGCCCAAGCGGTGACGCAGGGCCGGCTCGACGTGCAGGTGCCGTTGCGACGGGCCGACGAATTCGGCGCGCTGATCGGTGAGTTCAACCTGATGGTGACGGGATTGCGCGAAAAAGAACAACTGCGACAAACGTTCGGCGCGCACGTTGGACGGAAGGCAGCCGAGGAAATATTGACGCGCGATCCGGGACTCGGCGGAACGGAACAGGAAATCACGGTGATGTTTGTCGATATTCGCTCCTTTACGGCGCGTTCCGCGCATTTGTCGCCGACGCAAGCCGTCGGCTTATTGAATGAATTCCTGCGCGCGATGGTGGAAGCAGTGGAAGGCGAGCATGGCGGAATGATCAACAAATTCCTGGGTGATGGCTTCATGGCGCTTTTCGGAATTGGCAGCGACAGTCGCGATCACGCGGATAAAGCGTTTGCGGCAGCATGCTCAATTCAGCGCACGATGGAGCGGTTGAATGCGGAGCGCGCCGCGCGCGGCGAGGATTCAATTCAGATCGGCATCGGCATCAATACCGGGCCCGCCATCGTAAACGTGGCATCGCGCATCGAGGCGCTGAACAAGACGCTCAGCACATCGTTGCTTCTGAGCAAAGACACTCGCGACGCGTTGCAACGAGCGGCCAATTTGCGCGAATTGCCACCACAGCCGGTAAAGGGAGTCGACGGACCAGTTCAGGTCTTTACGCTCGCGTCTTGAACACGCGCGCCGCGGCAAGCAATCCCAACAACCAAATGGCGGCGGAGAAGATCGACAATATGCCGCCGAAAATCAGCCACCGCGGGCGATAAACGAGCATTAGCTTTCCGTGCGCCCCCGCCGGCACTTCGATAATTGGAAACAAGGTGCGGTAAGAATCAACGCGCAGTTTCTGATTCCCCAGGCGCGCTTCGTAACCACGGAAATAGGGCCGCGAAAAAGTCAGAAGCGCAGGCGCGCTGCCGCTCGGAACATCGACCTCCGCCGTCACGTAATTTCGCGAATCATCGATCTCAGAAACTGTCGTCGCGGCAAATTGCTCGCTCGGTTTGGAATCGATCGATGTAACCGAACGAACGCGCGCTAAGGGCGGTCCGATTCGATGATAAACGCCGCCCTCCCCGGTTGAAGCAACGAACTCCCAATCCGGACCCAGCGCCGGATCGATTCCAGAATCCGATGCAACAACGAGTCCATCGACACCGAGCTGCGCCAGTAATCCAGTCGAATTCGATTGCGCCCAGACGAGATATTCGGCTTCGTGGGGATTGATCTCGCCGTGAATGCGGAAATCGAATTCACGCGCGACGCCCGCGGGAAGAATTGGACTGTAACCATTGAGGAAGTGAAGGCCAGCCCACATTGATGTGCTGCCCGGCCTAACGAGTTGCCCAACGGTCGCGGATTTTTTATCGATCCGATAATTTGATTCGGCCTCTGGATAGACACTGAGATACAAGCGCTGCCGATCGAGCGGCGCCGGATCAAGCAATTGCTGGCCGAAATTGTATTTCGGCACGCCGCAATTCGGAGGAATACAAAAATAAGTGGCGAGCAGGACAGCAAACGTGACCGCTGGCGGCGCCCAAGCGCGTAGTCTCATACGCGGCAAAAACAATTCGCAAAACGCCCAAATGACAGCGATCTGAAAGTAGACCCAGGTGACCGCTGGTCCGTAGTTACCTGCGATGCCGAAGATCGGCATCGGAACGGTGACAAGGATCAGCACCAGGACGGACGCAGAGCCTGTTGGTGATCTCGGACGCAGTTGCAGCACTTCCGCAGCGCAAAGTGCGAGGACGAGATGGAAGAGCGGCAGCCATCGAAAGCTCCATCGAAAAACGCCCGCGGTCGGAATCATTGCGAGCAAGAGCACGACCAAAAGCAGGACGAGATCCCATTTCATTCGCCGGATCAGCATGCGCGGTCGCCAGATGAATCCTGCGATCAGCGCAGCCGGCGCGACTAGTCCACACGCGAGCTCGGTCGCAGTGTGCGGAAGATAGCGAGTCGAAAAGTCGGCCCAGGTCACCGACCAGCACGGAAGAATGAGTCCCGGCAAAGCGCGCCACGGAACAATCCATTGCCAATGCGCGGAACTCGTCTGCAGTTCGCGCGCGGAGCCGTGAGCGTAGTCTAAAATCACCAGCCAGGCTGGCGCCGATAACCCGAACCCGAGCGCCGCGCCACCGAGCATCGGCAAGATCGCCAATGTGGGAGAGACCTTAGTGTCCCGAGTCCGAGCCAGACTGGCGGAGTCGCGGCGCTGAGGCCCCTCCCACATTGTTTTAATCGCCATCCACGCGATCAAGAGCACGAGCATAAGGACCGTGTAAGGGAAACCCCCTGTGACAACTAAATAGACAAACGGCGCCGGCCAGAGAAATCGCCAGCGGCTTCCTTGTCGATCAAGTGCGCGCTCCAGACCCCACCACGCCCAGGGCAACCATGCGAATGCGCCGAGCGCGCCGAACCAGTCGCTCGCGCCCCAGCAAATCATCCAGCCGTTCAACGCCGCGATGAGCGCGACGAAGATCGACAATGAAAAAGAAAATCTGCGATCTCGCGCGAGCAAGAAAGCGCCGCCGGCGAGAACGCAAAGATGCGTGATGGAAAGCGCGGCCGCTTGCTCTGAAAACGTGAGCGGAAACTTCCAAATCAGAACGACCGCCGCGTTTATGAAAACTGAAAATGTTCCGTATTGGAATTCGCCGGCCAGATTACTACAGACCCAGGAGTACGGGCTGAGCAGCGGCAGATGACCTTCATTCCAACTGCGTGCGATGTCCGCAAACACTGGTAAGATCGACAATTCATAATCGTCGTTCCAAAAAACCAGCGGATCGTGCCAAAGCAAGATGAGGCAGAATCCGACGACGACCAGTCCGGCGGTGGTTGCGCCGAAGAGATTTTTTCTCAAAGGACGACCGGGTTTCCTTCGGTCATGACGAGAACCTTGTCCTCGATGCCGTGGACGCGGGCGGACTCGCGCAAACGCTCGAGCGGTTCTTCGAGCGGCTCATAACCAAGACGGAAGCTGCCGTAATGCATCGGCACGAGCGTTTTAGCTTTGAGTTCGTTGAACGCGCGCACCGCTTCTTCCGGGTTCATGTGTACTTCGCGCGCGAGAGGCGGATCGTAAGCGCCGATCGGCAAAAGCGCGATTTCAATGTTGTGACGCTCGCCGATTTCTTTGAATCCCTCGAAATATGCACTGTCGCCGCAGTGAAAAACGGAGCGCCCATTCGCGCCGATGACAAAGCCGCCGAAGCCGCGATGAGTATCGGCGAGAAAGCGCGCGCCCCAATGATGCGCGGGCGTGAGCGAGACCCTGAGCGGACCGAGCTCGATCGTCTGCCATTCATCGAGTTCGTGCACGATATTGAAACCGAGCCGGTGCACCAAACGCCCGACCCCGACCGGAACGACAATCGGTTGATCGGCCGCGACTTTGCGCAATGTTCGGCGATCGAGATGATCGAAATGCGCGTGTGTCACGAGCACGAAATCGATCGACGGCAGGTGATGAATATGAAAGCCCGGTTCTTTGATTCGCTTGATCACGCTGAGCCACATCGACCAGATCGGATCGATTAAAACGTTGGCGTCGTGCGTTTGAACTAAAAACGAAGCATGCCCGATCCAGGTGATGCAAATCTGGCCAGGCTGCACTTTCGGAAACAATGGGCGCGCTGGCGCGCCGGAGCGTTTCGTGAACAGCGTCGGAATCCAAACACTGGTGATGAAATTTCGCTTAGTCCAATCGCTGCCCGGCCGCAGTTTGACCCGGGTCGATTTTTTTGCGCCGGCGTCCGGCGCTTGACGAACTATCTTTCGCTTTCTCGAAAACGGATTCGGCACAGTCCAAGAACGATATAAGCGTGGCGAACTGAATCAAACAGACACCTTGCTGTGAGTTAGCAGCCGAAATCGCAACTTCCAATACGCCGTTGGCAGCGGCGGCGGGAGGCAAACAAAGATTCCGTAACGCCGCTGCGGATTAGAACGTGGATCACGCTCGGCATCCAAATTTTGAAAGTGCCGAAACAGCGGGTCGTCGCCAAAGAATGCGGCTGGCCAGTTGCGTTCGACAAATTTTCGCTGCGGAAAATTTGGCAGGAAATCGTGGACGAAAGCGGCGCATGGTCTCTCCGTGCGCATCAAATCGAGTGCGAGCTTGAG
>WNGM01003417.1_pt1 | contig 14449 bp, 17 predicted proteins | sample 5400571 | NCBI WGS metagenome assembly WNGM01 (sample SAMN13153378, study PRJNA577476) | soil metagenome | isolation source: 100 cm soil or saprolite under Garry oak tree replicate 2 | place: USA:California | collected 2016-06-15
AGCACCATTGGTCTGAGCGGCCTCATCTTGACGAGAGCACTGTCGCCCACTTTGAGGAATGAGGGTTTCTCCTCAACTACTTGACCGGTTCGCGGGTCCAATTTGCGTATCAGCTCCTCGAAGGTTACACCAACCGTAGCGGTGTGAGCGTGCAGTACCGGAGTGTATCCGGCAGCGATAGCGGTTGGATGGTAAATGATGATAATTTGGCCGACGAATGCCTTTGCGACCGTTGGTGGGTTGTCCGTGTGACCCATGACCTCGCCTCTCCCTATCTCATTCTTGGCTACCCCGCGGATGTTGAACCCAATGTTGTCTCCCGGTTCCGCTTTGGTCATTCTAACGTGGTGTGTCTCGATCGTCTTGCATTCTCCGACCTTCCCGGAAGGCATGAAGATCACCTTGTCTCCGTCCTTCAACACTCCCGTCTCGACGCGTCCTACCGGGACGGTCCCAACTCCGGTTATCGTGTAAACGTCCTGGATGGGAACTCTCAGTGGCTTGTCGAGAGGTTTGGGTGGTGGAATAATAGCATCGAGCGAATCCAATATGCTAGGACCCTTGTACCAGGGAGTATTGGCACTCTTCTTTGCAAGGTTATCTCCCAGCCATCCGCTGGTAGGAACGAAATTAATCTTGGAAATATCATACCCGACCGTCTTCAGCAGTCCTTCCAGCTCCTTCCTGGCTTCCTTGTAACGCTCTTCAGTGTACTTGACTGTCTGATCATCCATCTTGTTGATGGCTACAACCAGTTGTTTGACGCCGAGGGTCCTTGCGAGGTAAGCGTGTTCACGCGCCTGTCCTCCAGGTCCAATGGCTACTTCGAACTCTCCCTTCTTTGCAGAAATTACGAGAATTGCAACATCCGCTTGGCTGGCGCCTGTGATCATGTTCTTGATGAAGTCGCGGTGTCCTGGTGCGTCGATTATGGTGTAGAAGTTGTGAGGGGTCTCGAATTTCTGGAATGAGAGGTCGATGGTCACTCCTCTCTCCCGTTCCTCTTTGATAGTGTCTAGGACCCAGGCGAACTTGAATGTGTCGCCCGCGCCAGTCTTCTCTGATTCTTTCGCGTAATTATCAATCGTTTTTTGATCAATGTATCCAGCATCGAAGAGCAAGTGGCCTGTCAACGTGCTCTTGCCATGGTCTACGTGACCCATCACGATCAAGTTGAGATGGGGCTTTGCGGACATTGTCTAGTTCATTCTCTCCTTACGTGAAACAGAGAGAAGAAACTCCGGGGTCTTTATAAAAAGCCTTGTCCATCTGCAAGAACGCCGACAACTTTTCGTTGAAACATTTTTCGGTTGTGAGTGAAGAAAGGTCTAAATGGAGATTTTCTCGATGGCGTCTCCGAATTAGAAGGCTCGTTTGTTGCTGGAGACTACATCAAAGCACGACGCCGCGCCAGTTAGCATGGGGATGCAGAAGACTCAGTACGACATGGCTCTGGAACAATTCCAGAAAGCTGCTGACATAATGAAACTGGACCCAAACGTCCAGGAGATTCTGCGAAAGCCCAGACGAATTCTTAGCATCAACTTTCCAGTCAAGATGGATGATGGCCGAATTCTCCTCTACCAAGGCTTCAGGAGCCAGCACAACAATGCTCTTGGACCCTACAAGGGAGGAATAAGATTCCATCCTAACGTTACGATAGACGAAGTAAAAGCGCTCTCGATGTGGATGACTTGGAAGTGCGCAGTCGCGGGTATCCCATTCGGCGGAGCCAAAGGAGGAGTGACAGTCAATCCCAAGCAACTCTCTCACTCGGAACTAGAGAGACTGTCAAGATCATTCTTTTCCTTGATCAGCGAGATAGTTGGTCCCTTCAGAGACATTCCCGCACCTGACGTTTACACAGACTCTCAGACTATGGCATGGTTCATGGATGAGTACAGCAAGAATGAACGAAACAATCCCTTCGCTGTCGGCCACTGGCCGTGGTGTGTCGATCAACGTCGAGGAAGCAGCTCGGCACCTCAAGATGGACCTGAAAAAGGCGACGTGTGCAGTACAAGGCTTTGGCAACGTTGGATCTTTTGCTCATATGTTCCTTGAAGAAGCAGGGGTGAAAGTCGTCGCGGTCTCCGATTCCAAGGGCGGAGCCTACAAGAAGAACGGAATCTGGTTCAACGAAGTCTCAGCTTACAAGAAGAAAACCGGCAACATCGTCAACATGCCGGAGAGTGAACCCATTACTAACGAGGAACTGTTGGAGCTTGACGTCGACATCCTCGTGCCGGCTGCTCTCGAAGATGTTATCACCGAAAAGAACGCTTCGAAAATAAAGGCGAAGCTGGTGGCCGAGGGCGCCAATGGTCCGACTACGCCCGAGGCTGATGAGATTCTGTTCAAGAGAAATGTGACGTTGATTCCTGATATACTCGCGAATTCCGGAGGCGTCAGCACAAGTTATCTCGAGTGGGTCCAGAATCTCCAGCACCTCTATTGGAGCGCCGAGGAAGTTGACCAGAGATTGAAGTCTATAATGAAGAAGGCCTTCGCTGAGGTCTACAAGACAAGCCAAGAGAACAATGTCGACATGCGGACCGGGGCCTACATCTACGCTATTGGCAAGGTAACCGCCGCGATGAAGATACGCGGATGGGTCTAGAAACCATCTAGAGGGGCTACTCTACTAGAGCAGAGATTCTCTGCTCGTCGCGGGCCTCTTCGGCCATGACATCCATGGCCATTCTGTAGGTTATCAGATCGCTGTCTCTCGTCTTCAGAGCCAACTTCTGGAAAAAGTCAATAGAAGCCCTCTCAAGCTTTAGACTATCCTTGATTAGAGCCTTCAAATCGTTCCCTCTCCTAGGAGGCTCATAGTACGGAAGAAAGCTTCTCTTCTCCCACTCTGCCGGCCTTGCAAGGGGCACACCTCCCAGCTGAATTATTCTCCCCATGAGGGTCGATGCATGAGCCCACTCTTCTTTGGCGATCTCCTGGAAGATTGACGAGAGATGGGCGGAGTTGATACCGTTGGCGATTTTGCTTAGGTAAAGGTACCGGAAGGCGGCCAGGGTTTCCCCCGCCAGGGCCTGGTTTAGGTCTTCCAGTAAGGTGGACTCTTTCTTGACGGACATATGTCGATATCGGCATACGCCTCGCCAGTTTATTTAGGCTTATTCTGAAACAATGTAATTGTGGAAACCACAAATCCCTCCGACGAGCGGCGACTGAATCCGACAAGCCCCGCATCCTCGGCTCGACTAGCTCCGTTCCTGACGCTGATCAGAATTCCCAATTGCCTCATGATTGGGTTGGCAGTTCTAGTCGCGGAGACAATAGGCCTTGGTACCCTGCCTAATCCGACACAGGCCGTCTTTGGCTTTCTCACAGCATTCTTGCTTCTAGCTGGGACGATGGTGTTTAACGACATTCAGGATGTGCAAGTGGACAGAGTCAACAGCCCTGACCGGCCTATCCCTTCAGGTAAGGTGACTATCCGACAGGCCTACGGATTGTCGATCATTTTCTCTGCCCTCGCGCTGATATCCTCATTTGTGCTGGGTATCTTCACCTTTCTGACGGCGCTGATTGCCTTAGCTCTGATGGCTTACTACAACACGCGTGGAAAAAGGACTGGTCTGTTGGGAAATGTCGTCGTAAGTTTCAACGTCGCTTTACCCTTCTTCTTCGGGGGCTTAGCAGTCAACAGCTTGCGCCCATTGCTCTTCATCTTCTTTCTCCTCGCCTTCTTGGCCAACACGGCTCGCGAGGTCGCGAAAGGGATTGCAGATGTTGCAGGTGATAGTTCCAAGGGAATCATGACGATCGCGGTTACGCAAGGACCGAAGCGCGCGGCGGAACTTGCAACTGCATTCTTCGGCGTAGCCGTTCTCTTGAGCTTCCTAGTTCCTATTTTCGACCAGAAAGTCTCAGTGCTCTACTATCCTATAGTCGTCGTTGCGGATCTAGGTTTCTTGTACTCATCCTACCGGCTGAACCGTGACCCGACAGCCACAACCGTTCGAAAGGTGAAAACTCAGGTCTTAGTTTGGATGCTTCTTGGCCTGGTGGGGTTCTTTGTGGGGGGCATCCCTGCTCTTTGAGGACACCAGCTCTGTAAGGAGCTCTTTGGCTCGGTCCAATCTTACTTTCTTCTCGTTCACCATTGCCGCCGCAACGGTGTCGATCATGTCTCCTTCAGCTCCAGCCATAGCGGCGATGTTTCTTGCATGGAGGGACATGTGACCTCTCTGGATTCCTTCTGCGGCTAAAGCCCTGAGTGCCGCCAGGTTTTGCGCTAGGCCGACCGCTGCCATAACTTCCCCCAGTTCCTTTGCAGTCTTGACTCGTAGAATCTTTAGGCTGATCCTTGCTGCTGGATGTACGGAGGTTATTCCTCCTACTATCCCAACTGCGGCTGGTATCTCTATGGATCCTTCAAGGTCACCATTCTCGTCCTTATTCCAATGTGTCAGAGGCGAATAGTGCCCTGTCCTGGCCGCGTAAGCATGTGCGCCCGCCTCTATAGCGCGGGTATCGTTTCCTGTTGCGAGGCAGACCGCTGTGATCCCGTTCATCACTCCCTTGTTGTGAGTGGCACACCTGTACGGATCCGCCGCCGCAAAGGCATATGCCTGAACGATTCCATCCACAACTTCCTCGCCGCCTAGATCATCTTTCGAGAAGTGCGCTGTGGCTCTCGCGATTCGCCTATCTGCTAGATTGGATATGATTCTAAGATTTGCACTTCCTCCAGATAGCTTCTCCAAGATGGGAGCTACTGCTTCCGCCATGGTGTTTACCACGTTAGCTCCCATAGCATCTCGACAATCTACGAGTAGCTCGGCAATCACCATTGTGCCAGCCAGGCTAGGCAGAATTCTAACACGCAAATCCTTCGCGCCCCCGCCTTTAGAGACAAGTGTCGGGTCCTGCTGGTTCGCCTTGCTCAGGATCTCCTGCTTGGAGGAGAGAATTGCCTTCTCCGCGTCTCTTGGTGAAGGGCATTTGACCAGTTGCACTTGTCCGATCATGATCGGCTCGGTGCTGCTGGTCTTGAACCCGCCCTTTGCCCTTGCCATCTTGGCGGCGTGACTGGCTGCCGCAACCACTGAAGCTTCCTCGATCGCCATTGGTACGAGGTAGTCCTTGTCGTTGATGAGGAAGTTCACGGCGATTCCTAGTGGTAAGGGTAGAACTCCCACGACGTTTTCGATCATTCGCTGCGCGGATGGGACCGGCAGGGCCCCAGTTTTGAGTATGTGTACTTCTTCATCGGAGAGTCCGGAGAACTCTTGAACGATGAGCAGTCTGTCTTCGAGCGACAGTTTGTAAAACGAACCAATGTTCGAGCTTCTAGCCAAACTCTTCACTTCCAATCTATCTTTCTCCCAGAATCAAACTTAGGATTAACGCTGAAGATGCCCTAGTCTATAGCTTGATCCCGTTTCGCCGGACCAGGCCATCGAAGGCTGGCTTCAACCAAGGGGTGTAATGTTCAGGATTCTCGCTGAGATCGTGTTTGAGTTCTGCTGGAGTGACCCATTTCCAATCGTCAATTTCTCGAGGATTCGGCTTTGGAACGCCGTTGTATTCCCCGAGGAAGACGTGATCGAACTCGTGTTCTGTTAGTCCGCTCTTTGGATCGTCCGCTTTGTACACGAAGCTGAAAACCTCCTTCAGCTTGATATCGAATCCGAACTCTTGTTTCAGTTTTCTATGGGCAGCTTTCTCCAGATCTTCGCCTTTCCTGGGGTGGCTGCAACATCCATTGCTCCAAAGGTTCTGAAAATGGTGTTTTGCATTTGACCTCAGCTGAAGAAGCATCTGGTTCTTGGAATTGTAAATGAAAATGGAAAATGCTCGGTGCAGTTTTCCACCATCGGAATGAGCCTTCATCTTCTCCTCGTAACCAATCGGATGATCCTTCTCGTCTACGAGGACAACGATCTCTGACATGTTTCAACCAATTTTTCTGAGACCATAAACCTTTCTTCACTATCGAGGATTAATGATCGGTCTTCTTGTTTGCTCTTGAGAGAGATAGTTGCGTCCACTAGTATCTTCCATCCCCTTGTAAGCCAGGGCGCAGCCGTTTCAGATGCAGCTATTACGTTAACATCGTGTCTTGCGTGGAATGATGCTTCAGACGGTTCCGCTTGGTCAATCTAATAGGGTCATCACTCTTACCTGAGAGTTCTGCTACGATCTCGTTCTCGGGTGGGACATGGTACGTGAAGTTTCCAAGATACGTGAGCGCTGTGAGACTCCCGTTTCTTCTTTGAGTTCACGTCTTGTTGCCTGTTCGTAGGATTCTCCGAACGTAACATGAAAAGAGCTGGAAGAGTCCCAGCAGTCCGGGAAAGTCGCCTTGATAGGACTACGACGTTGAAGAAGTGTTTTGCCATCCGAGCGGATCAAGAATATCATTCCAGACCGATGAAGAATTTCGTCTAGATGAGCCTTTGACCTTTCTATCGATCCGAGAACAGAATCGTCCTCTGTCCCACGATAGAGTAATTCCAAGGTCTTTCCAAAACGCTCTACGACTTGGGCATCTATTAGCTTACCGTGAGATTGAGTTCTCGATCTTCTATTGCAGCCTTCTGACAATCTAGGCCTAGGCTGGCCGTGATTCTACACCACCAGTGTCCATCGAAATCTTGTACGGCGTCCCGCCCTCTCTTCTAAGAACGCGAGCGATCCTATCTCGGACACCCCTGCTCGGGCTAAGTACAATCACGCAGCCCCCTCCCCCGGCCCCGGTTAGCTTTGCTCCCAACGCGCCCGCTCGTCTTGCTACCTCGACGAGGTGGTCGAGTTTGGGATGTGAGACCCCAATTTTTCGCAGAAGTTCATGATTCTGATTCATGAGTGTCCCCAGATCCTCGTCGTCGCCTTCTCTCAAGGACCTGGCAACTCCACTGGAAATCTCTCGAACCTTTGCGAGATAATTCTGAAAATCTTTCTTCTCCTTTTTGGACTTCTGAACAACCCCTCCGACGAGTGTTCTGGTCATATGGTGAATACCAGTGTCACAAACGAGGAGGACGGGGTCCTTCTTCAGTCTAACAGTCTTCACATTTGAGGGCCGGCTAAATTGTATCATGCCTCCATAGATGCAGGCGGCTTGGTCGACCCCGGAAGGTTTTCCATGGAGGAAGTTCTCCGGGACAAATCCGAGCTGGAAGATCTTCCTTTTGCTCATTTCGATTCCATTAGACCTGGCGACAGCCGAAATGATTGCTACGGTTGTGGATGCTGACGAGCCCAGGCCTGCGGCGACGGGAATCTCACACTCAACATCTACTTGAAGCGCGTGATCAATGCTCCCAGTCTGTTTCAGTGTCGCTTCGGCGGCCATTTGAAGCGGGAGTAGGAGTTCTCCGGGATCAGGGGGGTTTCCTGATTTCCCAGCCAGAAATCGAAGTGGAATGTCCGCCGTAACGCTTAGGCCGGATCCGTTCTTCGGTATCACGTGGACCTGAGAGTATAGGTTGATGGCCATAGCCACGGCGGGTGCGCCTAGGACTACGAAGTGTTCTCCGGATAGGATTATCTTTCCGGGGGCTCGCGCAATGGTCGGCGATGGCTCGCTGGTCGGGTGCGAGGACTCTTCACTTCTCGAATGAAGCTGCGGCATAGCCTACGACTGCGCTCTTGTCTCCAGTGACGTCTCCACTAGTTTGGTAGGAAAGTAGATTTCCACTTTTGGCTCCTCGGAGCTTTGCTCCGTGAATCATTGCTGTAACCGGACCATATCCGCAGGCCGAGACGGAGTGCTCTTCGATTATTTCCTGGAATTTTTTCTCGTCCATTTGTAGCGCTGCCCTAATTGCCTGTTTATCCTTGGATAGTGCCTCTTCTTGCGGCTCGTAGTGTGTCCAGTCGGAAGAAGCTAGTACAACTGCTCGATGTTTCTCCGCCGCTTTTGCTATCGCCTCGCCGACTTCGATGCTTGTCTGTAGATCTTGAAGCATCATACAGATGGGGACGAATTTGAATCGTCTCGGATAGATGAATTGTAAGAATGGCAGCTGGACTTCGATGGAGTGCTCGTTTCTATGAGCCTCGTCTTCGACATCCACGAGATCGGAGTTATCAACAATTTCTTGGGCGAGACCCGTGTCAATAGGCACGTCCCCTAGAGGAGTGCTCCAGTCGCCCTCAGTCATTGTCGAGACTCCGCTTCCAAGCCCCGTGTGGTTGGGTCCGACGACGACTATGGTTTCCAAGATTCCTGCTGACGCGAGGTTGTAGTAGCTGTGGGCAGCAACGGGTCCAGAGTACTTGTAGCCCGCATGGGGAACTATTAACCCGAGAAGGTTCTGGTTTCGAGTTCCAGGAATCGTAGGTATGGCTCTTGGTCCTAATGGATGGAGGAAGGACTGTTCTATCTGGGTTCTTAGGGCGCCTTCAGTGTCTGGGTAGAATGTGCCTGCTTGGGCTGGGAGGCGCTTCTTCACGCCTCGCCACCTGAAGCTCGTCCGAGGGGCATGGCGGCGAGCTTCGTCTCGAAATCGTCTATCGTCAACGGGATCGTTCCATCCTTCGGGATCTCTCCTCTCTCTCGGAGGACCTGTCGTGCGAGCAGCCAGTAGACTACTGCCAAGGCTCTTCGTCCTTTGTTGTTTACTGGAATTACCAGGTCAACCCCCGAGAATACGTTGTCTGTGTCACAGAGTGCGATGACTGGAATGCCGACGGCTGTTGCTTCTTTGATTGCTTGCCAGTCTGCCCTAGGGTCCGTTACCAGTACGACTTGTGGTTCAGCATGTTTTGGCTGTAGGGGGTTGGATATGAGGCCGGGCATGAATCTGCCCACTATTGGCATGGCCTTCGTGAGCTCTGCAAATCTGTCTATCGGAGTCTTGCCATAGAGCCTCGATGACACGGCCAATACTCGGCCCGGTTCGAATCGCGCCATGAACTTGGCGGCTATTCGGATTTTTTCGTTCGTCTCTCCGATGTTTAGGATGAAGAGCCCGTCGGGTCTGACTCGAAAAATGTACTTCTCCATGTCCACTGTCTTGATCCGGGTCCCAATGTGGAGACCCGCGGCCAAGAGCTCTTCTAGCGAGAGTAGAAGGTTCTCCGCTCGGGGGATTGCTTCTCTATCCTCAAACTCTTGGCTCTCCATGCGACCAAGACCCTAAGCGAGTTCAGCCCGTCTCTTTGCAGTCACTTGCGGATATTTCAGAAACTCGTCGATTAACTCGACATGCGTTATGAGCATCCGTCTACAGCAATATCGCCTGATTCCTAGTTCGTCGAGGACCTTCTGAGGCTTGTCTCCTGCTCTTACGCGCTGGTTGAAGGTTTCCCACTTATCGGCGATCTGTTTCCCACAAGTGAAGCATCTTACTGGAATTATCATAATGCAACCATCACCTGTACGACTTTTGTTTTCTTCGCCGGGCGCTTGGTCCGCCGAACTTCTTCGGTTCGGTGACTCTCTGGTCTCCAGCTATCATGACTCTATCGTAGGCGAGGAAGGTCTTTCTCAACTCACTACCCTTCGTCCAGCCTGCCAAGGCCCGAGCGATTGCTATTCGTGCAGCTTCTGCCTGAGCCATCACTCCGCCACCCTCAATACTGACTCTGATGTCGACGCTTTTCGACCTGTCCCCAGCGATCAGCAATGGCTCCTCGATCTTCATTCTGGCAACTTCTGGATACATGTGATCGAGCGATTGATCATTGATGTAGACCCGTCCCTTCCCAGGTCTCATAACCGCTCTCGCAATGGCAGTTTTTCTCTTGCCTGTTTCGAGTGAGAGTTTCTTCTTCTCGCTCACTGTGGGAAGCCTCCGATCTCTCCGGATAGTTGGGCGATAGTGATGTAGGGAACTCTGAGTCTTGAAGCGTCAGCGTCAGCGACTCTGGTCGCTGGACGATCCAGATATTCGCTAGGGGTTCCGATGTAGACTTTGACTCTATGGAAAGCGTCTTTGCCTCCGGTTTTTTTCCAAGGTAGCATTCCTCTTATGACTCTTCGGACGTAACCGTCGGGCTTGCGTGGATGGGTTGGGCTCTTCTCCAGGTTTCCGAGCGTTCGAGTCTTTAGTTTCAGCTTGGCTCTAGCGACAACTCGCTCTTTGGTTCCGGAAATCACTGCACGCTCAGCGTTGATAACCACCATGCTCTTTCCGTCGAGGGCTCTCTTGGCCACGTAACTAGCCATTCTTCCCAGAATGAGATTGGAAGCGTCAACAATCTCTTCGGGCTGGGCGACCGCTATTGTCTTCTTCATTTTTCAGAAATTCCTCCAAGTCCTTCCTCGAACCCCAAGGTTTTCGCGCTGATGAGCCGAGCGGCGTCTAGGACCAACTTCTCGGGCGGTAGGGTTCCGGTTGATTCGACGAGAAAATTGAAGGTCTTCGCTTTCGGGTCGTAGCTGTAAGTGCATGCCGATGCTGGTTGCCACTTTGCATGGTCTCTTCCTCTTCCAAGCCGTGCGTATGCTTCAAGCTTGATTCTCTGGCCTTGGGCAAGCTTGACGATCGGGACCTTGTCGGAGACCGGTTTCACTTCAGGGTTCTCTGGTTTCAGATTAGAGGTGTAGACGACCTCAACAGGGTCGGAGGCCTCAACCTCTAGGGAGAGGGACGCTCTGCATTTTTCGCAACCGAGTTCGCTCTTGCAGGTGCATTCCTCGGGAAGATTGTAGCTCTGGTCAGTTGTGATCGGGATGAGTCCGAGTCGGTGGGCTAGAATCTCATCATACATGACTGAACTGTTCTCAAGAATCATGACGTCCTCGATCGCCATCACCGGGACCTCGGCGAGGATTATGCGTCGAAGCGCGTTAGCGAATGCTGGCGAAACGTCAGACAGGACAAAACGGATAGTCTCCTGTTCCTTGGTGAGGAGTTTTATGTCCATCTAGTTATCATGCTTCCAACGCGAAGTGTCCAGCGGACCCGCTGGACTTTATTTAAAGCTAACGAGTTTCAAGAGGATTTTGAACGCAATTCTCCCATTTCCTATCATTATCGCAGGACTCTGAGCTCTTGCGGTTTCCGTTGAACAGATTGACTATGCAACGCCCGTGATGATTCCAAAATAGATGCTTACAAGCCCGACGACTATGGCGATGGGTGGGAACGCAAGGATCGATCCTATAGTCTCAAGAATGTCCTCCACAAATCTTAGTAGAGTGTAGAGGATCAGAGTGATGATGAGGAAGATTATTCCTAGTTCAAGATTGTTTAGGAGCCCCGGAAAAACGACCCTGAGATAGGCCGCAACGAGAATTCCGACGCCGAGGGAGATCAATGATGCCCAGCGTAGGTTCTTCAGGGGTCGGGAGATCAGCACTATTCCGAGGACTGCCATCACGGGGAGATAGTACTTTAGGTATGGATAGTTCGAGTTCGCGTTCGGCTCCAATCCTATTCCGAATATGTTAGACAGAAATTTCAGACCGAGGGCCAGGTCGATGGCGACGATGATTATAGCTATGCCCACAAAGAAGCCGATTATCGACAGCAAACGCGCCAGATCGTTCGAGGCACGTTTGAAGAGCGGCGCGGTTGCGCATACACCTCCCACGATGAGGAGGATTGCTGTCGAGACGACCATCGGTATCGAGTCTGTTACAAAGGTTGAGGTTTAAGCGGGTTGCGTCTGTTTCTCGACGGGCTCTGCGGGCGCTTCCTCTTCTTCGACTTCAGGCATTATGAGGGGTTGTTCAGCCATTACTTCTTCCTTAACTTCAGGTGGGACTTCTGGAAGAACTGGAGCAGTGGGCGCGGCTACTTCCTCTATGATTCTGGAAACTCTCTTGCCCGTGGGAGCTGCTCTGGCTGGATGTTGAGCATTGCTCAATGGACTGCGCGCGTGGAAGGCTATTCTGGACTCTTGTTCTCGCTGAACAACGTAGCTTGGCACCGACACCACATCTCCAGCAACGCTGATGTGGCCATGAGTGACGAACTGGCGTGCCTGGTGAATGGACTTTGCGAGACCCGTTCGATGTACTATTGTTTGTAGTCGGCGTTCCATCAGATCTTTGACGTTCAGGTCCAGAATATTGTCTACGGTTGCTGATTCTGGCAGGATTCCGAGTCTCGCGAGTCTTTTTAGGTACTGGCTTTCAAGCGGACCGCGTTCCTCTTCCTCCGTCCCGAGTAGTGTTCTCGCGATTCCTCTGATTTGTGAGAGCTCGGTCTCGTGGCCACGTAGTTCTCTCTTGTTCCGTAAACCGTAATCGCCGACTAGGTGGAGTTCCTCTTCGAGCTGGTCTTTTCGCCATGGGTGGCGAGGGGTCTGGTATGCTTTTCTAGGCTTTCGTGGATCTCCCATAGCACTACCCTAGTCTACTTCTTCTCCTCTTCCTTCTCCTTCTTCCCTGCCGCTCTCGCTGCTTCCATCAGAACCTTCTTTTTCACACCGACCGCTTTGCCTGACCTGCCTGTTGTCCTTGTTCTCTGGCCCCGGACCTTTAGGCCCAAGGAGTGTCGGACTCCTTTCCAGCTCTGGATATCCTTCATAAGGTCAATGTCAGATTTGATCTTGAGAGCCAAATCAGCCCCAACAAGATGCATATCGCGGCCGGTTTCGATATCCTTTCGTCTATTGACCATTCTAGGCGGTATGCCGTGTTTCAGAGGGTCCTTGATGACGTCCTCTACCCTTGATAATTCGCCGTCTGAAAGGGCTCCCATTCGAGCTTCTGGGTTGATCTTTGCTGCTTTGACCACTGCAAAAGCTAAGTTGGGTCCTACACCTCGTATCTTGCCGAGACCGTAAGCTACCTTCTTGGTACCGTCTATATCGGTTCCCATGAAGCGGAGTATCAGCCTGAACTCTCGGGACATAATTTCACTGTGCGACTAGCAATCGGCCCTCCCCTCGCGTAATTTAACGTTTCCACTTTGTGGACCCCTCTTCACCGACTGGTTGTCCTCAACCCACACCTAGGGCTGAGACCCTGAGTCGATGAGTCATCCCAATCGTCCGTAGTTGTTTCAAGGTCGAAAAAGGTAAACAGCGCTCAGAAGTTGAAGCAGTTCCACGAGTTCAGAGTCCAAGAATCGTCGGCGCGATCGACAACTCGCACATCAAATTGTCTTGGTTAAGGCCAAATTTGTTGTACATGAGACGGCCGAGGAACTCGACAGTCAACTTTGCTACAACTATGTGTGTTTGTCTCATTCTGATGTCATTGCACATTTCCTTGTCGGGTTCTGGTGTTGTCTGCGGAATTTTTATCTACGATTTATTGCTCGCAAGCAACCGGATGATCTTTTTTTCGGTGAAAAAGTTCGTGGAGAGAAAATTTTCTCCGTTGACTGAAAAAAAATTCTCGCGGAAAAATTACTATCGCGATCGATCTGCGCGCAAACAATTCTTAAATACGCGTCGAGCATTGATTGTTATCATCCGGAAAACTCGGACTAGAAAATCTTCCAGAAATGTTTGGACCACACCTTACGCTTGATTTGTCGGAGTGTGACCGTCGAAAGCTCTCCGACCTCTCTCACATCTACGATCTCCTGGACGAGCTTCCCGACGTCATCGGGATGCACAAGATCACCCCGCCCTACACTTTCATCTATCGGCCCGGCGACAATCCTTCTGAATGGGGAGTCAGCGGATTCGTCATAATCGCTGAGAGCCACATCAGCATTCACACCTTCCCGGACAGAAACTCAGCCTTCGTCGACATCTTCAGCTGCAAACAATTCGACATTCACAAGGCCGTCGACTATATCGTGGCCAAACTGGACGCTCACAGGGCAGACAAGAAACTCTCCGGACGCGGAAAGGAGTATCCAAGACAGGTGGAAGCAGCTCGGGAGATTGTAGTACGGTCCCGCCCGAGCTTGAAGCGGTAGGCTCAGCTCGGAACATTCTCTCTAGATCTTATTTTTCTTTTTTCCACTAACTATTTTTTTCTGCTATCTTTTTCTCGACCCCCCCGGGGGTATCTGAAAACAAAAAAACTCCTTCACACTTTACAGGTTAGAACCGGTATGGTGCGGGAGGTGAGATGCAAACTCACGGTTCAATACTACCGATTGGTTTCGTTTGTGAGCGGGATTGGGGTTTCATTGGGGCGCGAGGATCGTTCGATTAGTTTCACCTTATTTTCAGTCTTGAGCTAGGTGAATGTGTTTGAAGGATTCGAAGTAAGCTCGATGCCGTTCGGAGTGGTTTGATTGGCATCCGGGGTAACTCAAATCTGGCGCGGTTTTACCTTTTTCTACTGAAAATGGTCGAGTCCTCTTATTTCTTAACTGCTCGTTTTCCACAATATCTTTGCGCAGAACTCATCATGACGTCAAGGCAGGGATTCTGAAGTCCTGTTCCTTTGGCAGTGTTTCTGTCAGCCAACTGTTGGCGTCGCAGAACCTTTCCTATAAGATCCTGAAGCCGATACTCGATCATCTTGTGTCAGCAAAACTAGTTGAGTTCGAGATCGATGGAAGGAGGAAGCTTGTGCGAACGACTGATCTAGGCTTGACTGCCTTCCGAGCCTACAAAA
>WNGM01002616.1_pt1 | contig 14446 bp, 17 predicted proteins | sample 5400571 | NCBI WGS metagenome assembly WNGM01 (sample SAMN13153378, study PRJNA577476) | soil metagenome | isolation source: 100 cm soil or saprolite under Garry oak tree replicate 2 | place: USA:California | collected 2016-06-15
AGTGCGAGCTTTCTGAATCGGTCGAGCCGGGTGGAAGAGGTAGACTTTCCCTGGCATGTTCAACAGTTGTCTAGAACAAGTGTATCCTTGTTCCAGCCCTGTGTCGAGAGGGCTTGTTCTTAGTTTCCTGTATAAGGAAAAGGAGGAGAGTAGCTCTTACAACTGCCCTTCCTCCTGTCTTGACAAATGGGTCCACCTTACTATGTCAAGTACCCGAATCACTACACACTAAAATAAAGGTAAATAAGGGAGAGTCTGTAAGTGGTTTGTCTCAGCAAACCGATTGGGAGAGAGATAGCCGAGACTCTCATGAGGCCGCTCTCGATTGTAAAAGTTGACCCAAGCTTCGGCGGCACGCAGAAATTCCCCAAGTGTCTGATAGGGCCGCCGCTCAGCTACAGCCAGCTTGAAGATGCCGACAAAACGTTCCGCATAGCCATTGTCCGTTGGGGTGCCAGCCCGACTCATGGAGAGCTGAAAGCCTGGCTCTAAGAGAGCCATGCGTGTCAGCTCCGCCCCATATTGACTTCCCTGATCCGAGTGCCAGATCATGCCAGGGACCCAGAAGTGAAGCATCTTCACAGTGGCAACCACCAGCTCTGCCTTCATGCGATAATCAAAGGCGAGTGCCAGAATCTGGCGGGTGCGCTTCCACAAGGCAAAACATCCTCGCACTTTCGAACCATCGGCCAACGAGATCTCAAAGATATCGGAGAAGACCACTTCTAAGGTCGCATCCTCATTCATCTCGCGCAGCAAATTCGCTGCAATCTGTGCTGCTTTCCCCGGATAGACGTACCGTTTCTTTTTGCGCCGGGCACCCAGGCCATATTTGCTCATGACCCGCTTCATGCGATTTTTCCCCATGTGCAGCAGCGCGGCGAGTTTGCGCTGTCCCATGGTGTCATCCTGCTCATGCTGTGCTTCGATCGCCACAGCGACAGCCTGATCTTTCTTGGCTTGCTTGTGTGGCAGGTAAAAGCTCGAACGCGCAAAGCTCAGAGCACGAGCCACCTGGCTTTTGCTGGAGGGGCCATTGGGTGCTGTCAATGGGGTCGCCAATTCTACCTTCTCAGCAGCGCTTAGCGATCCAATAGCCCCTGCACTTTTTTTAGAATGTCATTTTGCACGGTCAGGTCTCCAATGATCCGCTTCAGATCGTCTGGGGATTCACCAGGTGGATAGCCCTGAGCCTGCGCTTTGGCTTTCGGATTGCGTTTGTCGCCAAAGAGCAACGGCATGTTCTGGTTGAATTCCTGTCGCCATCGGTGGATCATCGAATTAGTGACGCCCTATTTCTGGCGCACCGCTTCAATGGTGGTATCACGTTGTAGGCTCTCGAGCACCACTTTCGCTTTGACTTCTGCTGTATACTGCTGCCGCTTTTTCGCTACCATCTCTGTTCGGTACCTTTCTGGGGAGAGATTTCTCCCTTAAGCATTTGTCCATTATATCAGGTACCGGACAGAAACTTCGTGATTGGTGGATAAATATGGAGCATGGAAGTCGAAAAGGGCCAACACCTAGCGCGTATATATACCCTATTGATAAAATGAGAATGCTGGTGGAAAGATATGAACCTAGTTTAAGGGAGGATATCGAACAAGTTGCTGGGATAATTCAAATTCTTAGAGGCAATCGTGATCCAGAAGACTGGATACCACTTGAAGCCTATTACAGCCAATGTATTGAAGAGATTGATTTTTCAAAAACTAGAACAAATTTAGCAACCAAATTCAAAGAAATAGACCAAAGATATTATCAGAAAAGGAATAGGAAGACATTTTTCACCGCAAAAAAATTATTAGTCGTTCCAGTAACCAAAAAAGGGGAAAGGTAGATCAAGTTTCTTAATCAGCTATAGCCACGTAAATGGGAGTGCCTAATACACAATATGCCTGTGGAGAAATAATCCCATACTCTGTTTTAACAGAGGCATTGAGAGGGCCTTGTAGATGAGTCTTACCTAATAACTCAACCCTCTGTTCCGGCCCCTTCATAAAATTTCTCATCCTTGCTATAGCTGCAAGATAATGATCTGGAGAAGTTAGTGATAAACCTCTCTGTTCTAATGATTCAGAGATATCAATATATCCCCAAATATTAGATAAAATAGTGCCAACTTCGGAAGAAGGAAAACCGACAGGAGGTACCCCGGCATTTGCTCCAATTACATGTTTTAATGACCCACCTATTCCAACCAATGTCCGTCTAGTAATACCTGTAAAGTATACTGAATGATCAGCTATTGATCCCCAGCTCATGAGTAAAATACCTTTAAAATAAGTGCTCGGAGCATCGATACTCCCCACGTCAAGATGTTTCTCAATGTACTCAGAGACTATCTGAACCTTTGCATAGCGTGTCTCCTCAGACTGATTGCTTTTCGCTCCGATATTCACTTCTGCACCATGAAGTTTTAGATCGATACTGAGGGAAGAGGCTATTCTCTTGAGAATTGGCTTGGGAATCTGCGGATAGAGCATATCTACTTTAGTATCGGAGATATAGACGTAGTATTTCATTCCCTATTCCTTTTTCAGATCTCGTCATTCATCGCCAAAGTAATCCAAGTCTACCTTTTTCACAATATACCTCGACTCTTCGGTAACACCAACATCATAATCGATCATTAACTGAGCAAGCTGTTCTCCGTCAATTAAGATGATTTTCAAGTTCTCAGTGCCACTCGCAAAGCTTCTTGCTTGTTGCGAGAACGTTGAGGTGGTAATGAATACTCCTTTACGCGCTTTCTTCCCTATCAATGCACCTGCAAACCCTTGGACTATCGGACCGCCAACCGTTCCTTCCCATCGCTTTGCCTGAAGGTAAATGGCATCAAGGCCAAGCTTATCTTCTTTAATAATGCCATCAATTCCACCATCCCCAACCTGACCAATGGCTTGACCAGCATCTTTCCGAGAGCCGCCATAGCCCATTGCCACAAGCAAATCTACAACCAAACTTTCAAAGAACTTTGGGGTGTTATTTTTAATTCGTTCAAGTAGTTCCTGAGCGAGCGTTTGTCTCAGGTTCTGATAGCTTATCTCCAAGATTTCTTGTGGTGTTTGGCTGGTTTTTTCGACCATATCTTGTGATGCAGAGGTAATCCCGTTCGTTTTACCCTCTTTAACATTGGTAGCTGTATGAAATGCTAAAAATTCGGGGAACTGGTTCAAATATTTGATATTGATAGAAGGAGGGTTCTCCTTCAGCGCCTTGATGCCCCGCTCAGTGATGCGAAATCTCGATCTTCCTGTGCTTGATAAAAGAAGAGCTTTTTGCAGATATGTCTTCGTCCAATTGACTCGATTGTCAAATTTTCGCTGTTTCCCACTCGGGAGCATTTCATCTCTATCATTTTCATTGAGGCCAAATTGTTGCGCTAATATTTCGGTGACTTCAGATGTAGGGTGTTCATTCCCGTCACCTGTAATTTTCAACAAAGGGAGCATGAGACTCTGGAAATCTGGAACGGGCATATCTGACCTCCGCTACGTAGTACTTTCTCAGCAGTATATCATTACCAGGCAATACCCGAGAAAACGGTACTTCGTGGCTATTTGGGGTTAGAGGGTAGGATAAGATTTAGCCTTAAATCGTGGCTCTAGCGGCCTTCTGTGGCCTCACAGCCTTATTTGTAGCCTTATCTTGGATAAAAGAATTGCAGGTTGTCCTATTCTGAGATTGATAATTCAGGTTTTTCTCTGTCCTCGACAGCCACTTCGATAGCTCTTCTGGCCTTATGCCTGTTAAGTATCCGTTCTTGGACCTCTGGATCAGCAAGCATTTCATGAAACTTCACAAAAGCCATATCAATCCATTGCCCATAACCTCGGTAGCGTGTGGAAAGCAATGGGACGGTCAACCATATCGCACCCATGATCTTCAGTTCCAGAAGAAATTCCTCTGGTAAAGACTTTCCTTCTTCTTTTGGTCTTCGTTCTTCAATCACCCTGAGTACATTACAGAAGGATAAATAATCCTTTCTGGCTTGCTGCCATTGTTCGGACGTTGCGGTTCGGATTGCCTCAAGCAAGTGTGGAAGGGCGAGAATATCTCGAAGGATTACAGCAACGTCTTCGGCTGGGATAAAAAAATCATCATCCTGTGTGTCGTCTGCTGAAGCATTTTGCGATGCGCTTGTATCAAAAGGAAACGAATGGAGATCTTTAGTATCCAATGCCTCGTCAGGAACGACCAATGCACTCAGCACTGATTCGGTAAACAACTCCATCTGTGCCATGCTAAAATTTTGTTTCGTCTCCATTTTCTTTCGTTGATCGGCCAATCCCGGTGTATACCTCATTTTCCGCATCCACTTCACTACAACCTCGCTCACTTTATCAAGAATGTCATCAGGGTCAGTATTCCCTTGGGTTAGATGCTGAAGATACATCTCAACGGCGTCTATATAGAGGCTACGCAGAGGATCAAGCGGAATATCATACCCTTGTAACCAAAGAATCAGTGTAAGCGTTACACGATCACCATCACAATAGTCCCACCAGTCATAGACATCGACAATCTGGTTCAGATCCGTTTCATCCCAGACGTATAATGGCTTATTTGTTCCTTGTTGTGTCTTGCGTCTGAGGGGAGGAAGAAAGCCTTTATTCCTCAATACGGCCATCTGCCGCAAGTTCCATTGTTCGCGGTTTGAATCTTCCAATGCCTCAAGAATTTCTTTTTGAGTAAATTCCATTATCCTTCTCCTGCTTCTTTTGTCTGCGGTCAAAGTGTCGGTCAATCAAAGTAATAATGCTTAAGCATACGCCGGGTATAGAGAGCAAAATGGATACCACAGGCAGAATGAAATCTGGCCACATGGTTGATACACTCCTTTTCTGACTAGTAACAGCATATACGGAAGAGAAACGGTGTCTGAATTTCTCTTGGCTATAAGTGTAGCAAAGTCGTCTAAAAAAGGTACCCCCTCCCGGAATGTAAGCTGTAAACAACGATAAAGCAATTCCAAACGCCCTGATACTTCATCTAATCTCTGTTTTGGTTACTCCTGTTCTGCTTCGTTTAATTATATTAAGAGCAAAATTTGCAGGAAGGAGATACATAAAGATGCCATATCGTTATGAGTCAGATGATCCTCAAGAAATCAACCTTAAGTTATCCATTCAAATTTCCTATCCGAGGATTCCCCTACAACATAATGATGAGTATTTTTGGGAGAAAAAAGAAGAAGCATCCATAATTATCAATGCCTTAAAGGAACTTGAGATCACAGATTATAAACTTCGGTATTGCGTAGTAATAGATGGAGAATTTGGCGAATATACCTATAGAAGAGACCGTCATGCAAGGTTTAATCTTGTGCCGGGTCCTCCGCAATGGAATGAGATCGGACAGTTCATTGCGCAAATCACTGCCGAGATTTCAAAAAGCCTTCCAGAGATGGATGCTCTTGTCGATATCATTACTCGTGTAGTTAAAGCCGTTTTCACGCTATTGCATAGGGAAAAAAAGAGGCAAGAGGGTATAGGACTTCCATCTGTGACCATTGGCTTCGATGGGCATTTTGTAAAAGTCGAAGGTCCTGACCAGGAGAAAAATGTTGAATCTGTTAAGAGATTAGTTGAGGATCTTTTCAAAGAGCGACTGGGTACATCAACGAATCAGAAAACGAAAATTAGTGGCAAGCTTGCCGGTTCTTCTCACTATCGACGGAGAAGGAAGAGTAATGGAGGGAAGAAATAGCGTTGTTGCTTAACATTAAAAGGAAACAAGCGCTGCTATTGGGTACACTCTCCATGCTGATTGTCTATTAGAGGATTCGAGGTTCCCCTTCCCATTGTACAGGTATGCACTCGCGCGTCTGAGTCAACAGGTCAATGCCGCTTGGCCGCCTGGTTCGTGCGCCAGGAGGACGAAAGCCGCTGTGGAGAGGAACCGAGTCTGTTGGTGGCGTAGCCCAATAAGCGACATGTCCATAGGGAACTTAGAGGTAAAGATGTATCTCCAGGTCTCAAGATACGGGGGCTTAGCTTTCCCTCTCAGGCTCTCTCTTTTTTGCTAAATGCAGACGCTCACTGCCACTTCAAACAGCCAGGCTCTTCACCTGGCGTATCATGGCGATGCGCTGCTCAGCCAGGACACTCGCAGCACGGTACGTGGCAATGTTCTGCTCTTTGGAGATGGCAATCACATTTGCCATCGTCTTGTAAATGTGGGAAACCTTCTCCATGGCACGTTGACGATTGAAGCCGCCGGGGTTCAGGCTATCCACCCCGCTGATGACTCCGCCCGCGCTGACAATATAATCTGGAGCATACAAGATAGCGCGCTGGGCGAGCAGGTCGCCGTGCCGTTCCTCGGCCAGTTGATTATTGGCCGAACCACACACTATCTGACAGCGCAACTCTGGGATAGTCTGGTCATTGAGGACAGCGCCCATGGCACAAGGGCTGTAGACATCGACCTCGAGACGGTGGATCTCTTCAGGCTCTACGACATTCACCGCATAGTGTGCCGCCAGCACGCTTGTTTTCTCCTGGTCAATGTCGGCAATCGTGACGGTCGCCCCCGTCTCCACCAGGTATCTCACCAACTCTTTGCCCACGGCGCCGGCACCCTGCACGGCGACGGTGCGCCCTTGCGGCAGAGGACTTCCATAGACCTCTCTGAGACAGGCTCGAATACCTTGAAAGACGCCAAAGGCCGTGGCAGGCGCACTATCTCCTGGCCCTCCCATTGCTTCGGGTATGGTCACCACGTAGGGTGATTCCATGCGCATCACCTCCATATCCTCTACCGTCGTGCCGACATCCACACCCGTGAGATAAAGGCCACCGAGACGGTTGATGAAGCGGCCAAGCGCTCGCAGCACCCCCTCGGTTTTATCCTTCCTGGGATCGCCGATCACCACGCACTTCCCTCCTCCATAAGGAAGCTCGGCGGCCGCATTTTTGTAGGTCATGCCACGAGCCAGCCGCACTGCATCCCTGAGTGCATCCGCCTCTGTTTCATAAGGCCACATACGCATGCCACCCGCCGCGGGTCCAAGAGTCGTATCGTGAATAACAATGATTGCTTTGAGTCCGAGAGCTTTTTCCTGGCAGAAAAAGATGTTCTCGTAATCATATGTTTCCATGAGGTCGAAAATAAAGTTGTCCATTGTCCTATTCTCCTTGAGACAGTGTCAAAGTATTTCTTCATTATGTCACTTCGGTCAGTTATGTCACTAACACGAAAAACCTACCTATGAGAAGCACCCCTGCTGGAAGTGGCAAAGGGTGAGTGGATTTTGTGTTGCCTGCTATGCTAGTGATAGAGGCAAGCGATCGCATGAGTTGACATATCGAAAGGTAATGTGGACTCAGGATCTGTCAACGGACCCGTTGCTTTCGTTGATAACTGTGCTTGCTCTCAGTATTAACATAAACCGAAAGGAAAATATTAATGTCGCTAGAAGAGAACAGAACTCTCGTCCGTCGTTTGTATGAAGCAGGGAACAAGAAGAAGCTGGCTATTTTCGATGAACTTATTGCTCCCACATGCGTGGCTTCTTTGGCCGGGATTGCCGAGCCGCAGCATGGTCCGCAGGCTCTCAAACAGACTGCACAACTGTACAATACCGCTTTTCCCGATCTCCAGGTCACGGTTGATGACATGACTTGTGAGGGAGACAAGGTGGTGGTTCGCTGGACTGCCCAGGGAACGCACAAAGGTGAGTTGATGAGCCTGGCTCCTACAGGCAAACAGCTGAAGGCTACAGGAATAGACATCTTCCGTATTACCAATGGCAAGATCGTGGCGATCTGGGGCCAGTTCGACGTTCTGAGTATCCTGAAACAACTTGACGTTCTTCCTACTTCAATGGTGCGGTAAGAAGAGCCTGAAGCAAGTCTCTTGCTCTAACGAGAGGTGCCCATCTTTCAGAAAGATGGGCACCTCTTTTACTGCTTACTTAATCATTGAGCAAAAGAGTGAGCGCAGGCGTTGGTATCTCGTGAGTGTCCGAGATGCTGATCACAGCCGTGCCCACTGCAAAGAACTCGATGACGTGAGAGCCCCAGCCATGGCTCCTTTCGGAAATTTGCGTACCAACCACCCCCTGCGCCCCCAGGCTGATGGCCTCGGCCTGCATGCGCTCCATGGCCAGTTCACGGGCATCGTAGAGGGCCTGGGTGTAGTTGGTCATCTCCACGTTCTGGCCGACTTGTTTGAACCACTGCCCCATCCCCTGGTGGGCAACGTGGTAGACACAATTGCCCATTACCATGCCCACGGGCCGGTAACCGGCGCGCAGTAAGGTCCAGAAATCCTGGCCGGAGAGGTCCGAAGTGAACGGTAGACCGCGCACATTGCGATAGGACTGGCCGCCGCGTGAACGAATAGCTGTGCCGATGGCGACAAACTCGGCCAGTGCCTCGCCCCATTCGTGCCGGGTGACCTCCAGGCGTACGCCGACGATACCGTCAGCGCCGAGCGCGTTGGCCTCCTCTTCCATACGGGTCATCGCCAGTTCGCGTGCATGATACATGGCCTGGGTCAGAACATTCATCTCCTGGTTCTGATTCCAGTTGGCCCTCTGGTAGCCAATGTGATAGATTGAGCTGCCCACCACCAGGCCAACCGGGTCGAAACCTGCCTCGCGCACCAGCAAAAATTCGTTGACGCTGAGATCACTGGTAAAGAGTGAATGGTGCTTCGCATCGCCTCGCATGATACTGAGGCGTTCGCGTGCATGAGTTGGTAAATCACTGCCCTGTGGTGCTTGTGGGGGTATTTGGCTGGACATGAATGAGTCCTCCTTTTCTGCGGTGTTGCAGGCAACCACGAAGGTTGCCCCTACATTTCTTATTCTCGTATGGTCAGCTCTCGTGTTTCACCTCGCTGGCCTGGACGCAGGTCGGTAAAACTGAGCGTTAATTGTGGTTTGGGAATGACATGATCCTGTTTCTGGGCTCTGATTGCGGTCCCAATAACAGAGAAATGCACGAACAAATCAAGGTAGTAGCGCGTAGGATTGTCCGTTTCGTATTCCTGTACGTTTCGTTCGTAATCGATATGCATACCGACCACGCCAAGAGCATTGAGGTTACGCGCCATGTTAACTAAGCGGTACATACCTAGATCGCGAGCAGTATAGAGCGCCTGCGTGAATGGAACAATCTCCTGGTTATAGCTGCCACTGCCAAACCAACCTCGCAGCTGCTGTGTCATGTTACTTCCCAAAGAGACATAGTACGAACTGTAGCCGGTCATCACCCCCGCGGGGTAATAGCCTGCCTGGAGGAGCGTCCAGAATTCCTGGCCGGAGAGGTCGCTCAGAAAGGGACGTTGTGGAAGCGGCGTGTTGGGCAAGCGGATGGCCGTGCCGATAGCTGTATATTCCAGCAAGTTTTGTCCCCACTCGTAGCTACGCCTGGTTAAGCGCACACCGATGACCCCGTGAGCCTTCAATAACGCTGCCTCTTGCTCTAACCTGCCCAGGGCAAGCTGTGCAGCGTGCTGGTGCGCGTTAGAAACATTTGTTAACTCAGCTTCGACGGTATTCCATGTATAGTTGCGGGTATATTGCCACCCGACGTGGTAGATCGAGCTGCCCATAACCTGGCTCAGCGCGATGTAGCCCTGCTTGCGTGCCAGCAAGAACTCGTTGGTGCTCAGGTCGCTGCTAAAGAGCGGATGGCCTGCCGCGGTCTCTTCGCTCAAGCGTCGCTGGGCCTGGATCGGCAGCCCGCCAGCTTCTATTGAACGGCGGCTATTCTCCGCTTCTTGCAGGGCCTGGATTTTTTGTTGTTCATCCTCCTGCGAAGAGCGTTTCCAGAAAGGCATGATCGTCTCCTTATGTAAACCACCTCATACTCAGCTATTAAAGTAAAAAGCGTTCAAGGGCTGAGCGAGCCTGGGCGCTGCTTGCAGCTACCTCGGCCAGGGCTCCGGCAAGTTCTTCAATCCATTGGTCCAGCGGTACCTGGTCAGTTTTGAGCACAATACCGCGCACCACTTTAGCTCGCTGCGTCATAATTGGCCCTTGTCGCTCTCTACTGACGCGGTATTGATAATCACCCAATGTCACCACAATCTCCCTCACCGGGTGCTCACGCGAGAAAATGCTGCTTTGACGTGTTACGATAGTGTGGTTAGGGAGTGAGCCCTCCAATTTGACAGCCAGAGCCTCCAGGAAGGCCTTGAGATCGGTAGTATCGGCCCGTAATGACGCGGCCAACATTTCCATTTGCAGTGGCTCACCCAGTTCATCATGCATCCTTCGATCCTTCCTTAGAATAACCAAATTGACTTCTCCACAATCTCTGCGTTTATGATATCATAACAATGAACGCAATGATAACACCATATTCAAAAATGAAACATGAAACAGTTCGCTTTTGTTAACCTTGATTAGGAGGAAGACCCATGGGCTTTTTTTCTCGACTTGCAACCTTCTTTCGTATCCGTGCCAATGCAGCACTGGACAAGGCCGAAGATCCCGGCCAGGTTATGGATTACTCGTATGGTAAGCAACTCGAACAACTGCAAAATCTGAAACGCTCTATCGCCGACGTAGTGACCAATGAGAAGCGTTTGGAGATGCAGCAGTCACAGATCCAGCAGCAGTCTGATAAACTCGGCCAACAGGCCATGCAGGCCTTGCAGGCCAATCGAGAGGACCTGGCTCGCATGGCCCTGCAAAGAAAAGAGACTCTGTTGATCCAGCTTAACAGCTTCGAACAGCAGATTGCCCAACTGCGCGCCCAAGAAGAGAGGCTGATTACGATGCAGCGTACCATCTCCGCTCGTGTCGAGACCTTCCGCACGCAAAAAGAGATGGTCAAGGCCCAGTATGGTGCGGCACAGGCCCAGGTGAAGATCAATGAAGCGGTGACAGGCATCTCGCAAGAAATGTCAGAAATGAATCTTGCCATGCAGCGTGCGCAGGATAAAGTACTCTCGATGCAAGCACGCGCCAATGCTATGGATACCCTCATCGAAGAAGGCACGCTCGGCGACCAGGGCTTATTGGGTCCAGGTTCTAATGATCCGCTTGATCACGAGTTGCGACAGATTTCCGCTCAACAGAATGTGGAGTCCCAGTTGCAGGCCATGAAACAGCAAATGCAGCTTGAGGGCCCCAATGCCCAACAACGGCAACTCGAAGGACCATCCTCCTAGTTCTCTGTCCATTACGAATTGATGAGTAAAATGTAGTGGCACCCCTTGTGGGTGCCAGGCCCCACCACAACATTCAAAATGGACTGACCACTAACTCCAGATCTTACGAATTTCATAGCCATCAAGCCCTCTTAGTAAGGCAATTCGTAGAAAATGAGCCCTTCCTTGCACGGAATGCTTTTCTTTGCTATACTTTGTATAGGAGCATAGCACACGTTTCCTTTTACCCCGCTCTAGTAGCCACTTCATAAGGGTGAAGATACTATTACAGGCGAGGAATAGTATCGCCCGAACAAATCAAAACTACCACGCACTCTCGCAAGATGTCTACTTTTTGTTGCATAAACACAATTTGCCTTAGAATTATTAGCTATTCGGAAAAGCGCGTGGCATAGCTGTAAATACAATCACCGGTTTGTAAGCCTATTGCCAACTTCTAGATCCTCTTGTATACTAGGCCATATGCACTCACTATTTCAGTGAGATTACTCGTGCACAATGAGTTCTAGGCGAGAAAGCAGAGGCGTGTTCTTATCAAGGGTGCTCTAGAGTACCAGGGACAAGCAGGAGGAGCACACCTCAAGAGGAGTATGTTTTTATGGCATCTGACTCTACAGGCAAGCAGGGGCATTATTTCATCGATGCCGAAAATGCGGCAGAAATGGCCCGTCTGACTAGACAGGACCGTTTTCTTACGGAAGCTATGGATGGGCTGTTCTCCGAACGATCTGATATCGCCAGCATGCACTCGATCCTTGATCTTGGGTGTGGTCCTGGTCAATGGGTCTTAGATGTTGCTTTTACGTATCCAAAAATCAAGGTGACCGGCATCGATATCAGTGAGTTGATGGTGAATTATGCCCAGGCGCGTGCCCATTCACAGGGATTAGACAATGCCTCTTTCAAAGTGATGGATCTCACTGGGCCCCTTGACTTTGCTGACGCTTCCTTTGATCTGGTCAATGGACGGTTGATTGCTTTTCTCACTCCACAACAATGGGCAAGCCTCCTTGGGGAATGCATGAGGGTCGTGCGACCAGGAGGGGTAATTCGTTTGACGGAAAACGATGTAATCACGACCAACCTCGCCACGGATCAAATGTTTAACCTGTTCTACCTGGCCCTCACGAGAGCACAACAGAGTTTTTCTCCAACCGGGCGTGTGCTGGGCATTACCTCCAGATTGAACTATGTACTACAGAAGGCAGGGTGTACCAATATCCAACACAAAGCGCATGTGCTCGACTTCTCAGCAGGAACACCAGGCCATGCAACCTTCTGTCAGATCACCTCTATATTTTTTACCTTGATGCAACCGTTTCTCATCAACACGGGAGTCGCCACGCAGGAGGAATTCGAACGCCTTCATAACCAGATGGAAATAGAGATGAATTCGGAGAACTTCTGTGCTGTGATGTTCCTTCTCACAGCGTGGGGCGAGAAGCCACAAGCGGACTGAACCACAAGGCAGTCAGAGATGGTATAGGAGTTTTCTTGGATACAGGAAAACTCCACACAGGGAGTCTATCTCGAAAGAAGCGAAAAGCACAGAAGAGCCATACATAGACTCCCTCCTATTCCCCCAAATATGCAACATTTGTTACAAAGCTCAGCGTACTTTACCTTCATTTTGCAAGAGAACCGGGCAAGGTCACTCAACGCGCTTTTTCCGAAAATCCCTTCTTCGTGAAGAAAAAATAATCTTCATAAGCCTGTCGTTTTTACCATAACTCACCCAAGCGACAAAGTTATGGTAAAAACAACGCAACTCTAAAGAAACAATCTACTCATCCCAATAGCCACGACCAAGACCTTGATTCACCCCTGAGTCTTTAGCACGAAGGGGTGAAAACTGCTCATGCGTCCTCTGAAGCTGTTCAACTGTCAAAGATGCATAGTGGTTCGTCATCTTCAACGTTCTATGCCCCATCTGACGCTGCACATCCAAAGGACTTCTCCCCATAGCCAGTTGAGTTGTCGCCATATAACGACGGCAGTTATGCGAAGAAACCCGCTTCCCATCAATACCCGTCCTCTTCTGTAGCCGCTGAAAAAGATGTTGGACAGCATGTATTGTAACAGGCTCTCCCGTTCTCGAAAGAAAAACCGCATCATCTTTACGTGCTACAGACCTCTCGCTTATCTCAGCAAGACGCTTTCTATGCTTTGTAAGGTACTCATGAAGAAACCTGAAAGCGTCACGAGACACAGGTACTTGCTGCCATTTATTCCCCTTTCGATGCACCACAAGCAAGCGTAAATCTTTATCGACATCACAGAGCCGCAGACCAACTAACTCACTAAGACGTATACCAGCATCAATCAAAATGGCAAGCATCGCCCTATTCCTTGCCGTCAACGCTTTACGAACAGAAGGCGCACAGCCTTTACAATCGTCACAGGCATCAAAAAGCTTTTGTACCTCTTCTGCTGTGAAGGTCGGTATAAACTTCTCCTCGGTTCGAGGCAGCTTGAAACGACTTGTAACCGACTCACTAATAATCCCCTCTTGCTCCAACCAGTGGCAAAACGCGAGGATGCTCACACCCCACAAATGAACAGTGCTGTCCCCGTACAGCTTCCCGCGCTTGTTCGGCGTCTTCTGTAGGTAACTCATCCAGCCCCGCAAATGCATCACATCCAGACCATTAGTGTCAGTAATACCGTGTTCCGACGCCAACCACTCGACGAAAGGCCCAACGTAGCGATGATAGTTCCTCAGAGTGTACCTGCTCTGATTATCTATCTCATGATACTCTATAAAGTCCTTCAAAGCCTTAGTAAGTAACATAAGCCCACCTCTCTTTCCCCTAATGACTTGCCATAGAAAGCCAAACCAGACCTCCATGCTACCTCTTCACCAACTTCAAGACATCAGGTATTCTTTCGATACGCGACCACACCTTGATGCCAGGCGTGCCATGCTTGTAGACCAGCACCTCACGCCTCTCTTGCTCATCCATACGCCCCTCCTTTACTCGTCTCGCACCCCAAAACGGACGCGCTTGCGCTGCACCTCTGCGGCAAAATCCCGCTCAATGCGCTGCAAGTACTCCGGTCCGGCTTGTGCCACCCAATGCAACACCAGCGACAGGTCAACCATCTCATCACCATATTCCTTGCCCAGGTACACCGCGAGCGACGAGGCATAGCCCACAATCGCCTCTAACATGCGATCGACGTTATGATCGCGGTGACGTTTCCGTACGATCTTCCCAAACTGGGCCGGACACTCCCCAGGAGCGGCAAACGCTGCCTGCACGACCTTCCAGGCGGGATGAGTCGGCCACCGTGTGCGCTTCTTGTCCTGGCC
>WNGM01010940.1_pt1 | contig 14446 bp, 12 predicted proteins | sample 5400571 | NCBI WGS metagenome assembly WNGM01 (sample SAMN13153378, study PRJNA577476) | soil metagenome | isolation source: 100 cm soil or saprolite under Garry oak tree replicate 2 | place: USA:California | collected 2016-06-15
CCAGCGCCTCCCGCACGCCCTTCTCGACCGGGGCGATGTATTCCTTGGGAATCGACCCACCCACGATCTTGTTCTCGAAGACGATGCCCTCACCGGGCTCGGCGGGCTCGACCTCGAGCTCCACGTCGCCGTACTGGCCGCGGCCGCCGGTCTGGCGCACGAACTTGCCCTGGGCCTCGGCCCGGCGGCGAATGGTCTCACGGTAGGCGACCTGCGGCTTGCCGACGTTGGCCTCCACACGGAACTCGCGAAGGAGGCGGTCCACGATGATCTCGAGATGCAGCTCACCCATGCCGTGGATGAGCGTCTGGGACGTCTCCTGCTCGGTCGTGACCCGGAACGTCGGGTCCTCGAGGGCCAGCCGCGACAGCGAGATCCCGAGCTTCTCCTCGTCGGCCTTCGTCTTCGGCTCGATGGCCACCGCGATGACGGGATCGGGAAAGCTCATCGACTCCAGCACGATGGGCTGGTCGGGGTCGCACAGCGTGTCGCCGGTCGTGGTCGCTTTGAGACCGATGACGGCGGCGATGTCACCGGCGGCCACGCCGTCGATCTCCTCGCGCTTGTTGGCGTGCATCCGGAGCAGACGGCCGACCCGCTCCTTCTTGTCCTTGGTCGAGTTGTAAACCGCGGAGCCGGACGGCAGCTGTCCCGAGTAGACGCGCAGGAACACGAGCTGGCCGACGTGCTGATCGTTCATGATCTTGAAGGCGAGCGCCGCAAACGGCTCGTTGTCGGCGGCCTTGCGCACCTCGGTCTCGCGCGTCTCCGGGTTGATGCCCTGCATGGCCGGAATCTCGAGCGGTGAGGGCAGGAAGTCGATGACGGCATCGAGCAGCGCCTGCACGCCCTTGTTCTTGAAGGAGGCGCCGCACAGGACCGGGAAGAGCGTCATGGCGATCGTGCCCTTGCGCACGGCCTTCTTCAGCTCGTCGGCGGTGATCGCCTCGCCGTGCACGTACTTCTCCATCAGATGCTCGTCGACCTCGGCCAGCCCTTCGATCATCTTCTCCCGGTACTCTTTCACCTGATCGCGCAGATCGGCCGGAATCGCGACCTGCTTGTACTCCTTGCCGAGTGTCTCGTCGTTCTCGTCCCAGACCAGCGCCTTCTCGTTGATGAGGTCGATCAGCCCGATGTACTCGTCCTCGCGCCCGATCGGGATCTGCACCGGGACCGGATGAGCACCCAGCCGTTGGCGCAGCATGTCCAGGCAGCGGTAGTAGTCCGCGCCGATGCGATCCATCTTGTTCACGTACACGATGCGGGGCACCCGGTACTTGTCGGCCTGGCGCCACACGGTCTCGGTCTGCGGCTCCACGCCGGAGACGGCGTCGAGAATGGCGACCGCCCCATCGAGCACGCGGAGCGAGCGTTCGACCTCGACCGTGAAGTCCACGTGGCCGGGCGTATCGATGATGTTGACCCGGCAGTCGCGCCAGAAGCACGTGGTGGCGGCCGAGGTGATGGTGATACCACGCTCCTGCTCCTGCACCATCCAGTCCATGGTGGCGGTGCCCTCATGGACCTCGCCGATCTTGTACGACCGCCCCGTGTAATAGAGGATGCGCTCGGTGGTGGTCGTCTTGCCGGCATCGATGTGCGCCATGATGCCGATGTTGCGCGTTTTTTCTAATGAAAACTGCCGCTGCACTATGTCGCCCCTTTTTGTTCGGCTACACATGCGAAGAGGGGGGTCAGCACGTGGCCCCCCTCTTCGTCGTTCCCCCGTTTACCAGCGGTAATGAGCGAAGGCCTTGTTGGCCTCCGCCATCTTGTGGGTGTCCTCTCGCTTCTTCACGGCGGAGCCGCGATTGTTGGCCGCGTCCAGCAGCTCGGCCGCCAGCTTGTCCGACATGCTCCGCTCGGGCCGACGGCGCGCGGCGACGATCATCCAGCGCATGGCCAGGGACGTCCGCCGCTCCGGCCGCACCTCCACCGGCACCTGATAGGTGGAGCCGCCCACGCGGCGCGACTTCACCTCGACGGCCGGCTTCACGTTGTCGATGGCCGTCTTGAACATCTTGATGCCTTCCTGCTTGGACCGGTCCTCGACGGCCGCGATGGCGTCGTACATGATGCGCTCGGCCGTCGACTTCTTGCCCCGCAGCATCATGATGTTGATGAACTTCGTCACCAGCCGGCTCCCGAACTTCGGATCCGGAAGCACTTCCCGCTTGGCCGCCCCGGCGCGCCGCATGGCCTACGCGGCTCCCTTGGGCGCCTTGGCGCCGTACTTCGACCGGCTCTGCTTGCGGCCGGCCACGCCGGCCGTATCCAGCGTGCCGCGAATGATGTGGTAGCGGATACCGGGAAGGTCCTTCACACGGCCACCCCGGATCATCACGATCGAGTGCTCCTGGAGATTGTGGCCGACCCCCGGGATGTACGACGTCACTTCCAGGCCGTTGGTGAGCCGCACGCGGGCCACCTTGCGCAAGGCCGAGTTCGGCTTCTTCGGTGTGGTCGTGTACACGCGAATGCACACGCCCCGCTTCTGAGGACACGCCTGCATCGCCGGCGTCTTCGACTTCTTCCGCACCGCTTCGCGGCCGTAGCGCACGAGTTGATTAATGGTCGGCATGGCTCTCCTGACGCCAAACCTTCCGGGTCCGGCGACAAAACTCTAACTTTATATCTGAAACACCCCGCGGTGTCAAAGTTTTAGGCCTCACCAGCGCTCATCCGGCTGCGGCCACCGAGCCATCCGATTCCTCGGTACCGTCGCTCGGCGGCGGCTCGAGTGTGAGGACCTGGTCGAGCGGCTTCACCGCCTCGCCGCCCGGCGTGAGCACCTCCACCCGCGTGTAGTTGTTGAGTCCGGTGCCGGCCGGGATGAGCCGGCCCACGATGACGTTCTCCTTCAGACCGCGCAGATCGTCGGTCTTTCCGGAGATCGCGGCCTCCGTCAACACGCGCGTGGTCTCCTGGAACGACGCCGCCGAGATGAAGCTGTCGGTCGACAGCGACGCCTTGGTGATGCCGAGCAGCACGGGCTTGGCCGTGGCCGGCCGCTTGCCCTGGCCGATCACTCGCTCGTTCTCCTCCTGGAAGACGAACTTGTCCACCAGCTCACCCACCACGAACTCGGTGTCGCCGACCTCCTCGATCCGGACGCGACGGAGCATCTGGCGAACGATGATCTCGATGTGCTTGTCGTTGATCGTCACGCCCTGCAGCCGATAGACCTCCTGGACCTCGTTCACGAGGTACTTCTGGAGCTCGCGATCACCGAGGACGGCCAGGTAGTCGTGCGGATTCGGCGAGCCGTCCATGAGCGGCTCACCGGCCTTCACGCGGTCGCCCTCGTGAACGCTGATGTGCTTGCCGCGCGGGATCAGGTACTCCTTGGTTTCCCCGTTGTCGGCGCGGATGACGATCTTGCGCATGCCCTTGACGAACCCGCCCATCTCGACGCGGCCATCGATCTCGGTGATGACCGCCTGCTCCTTCGGCTTGCGCGCCTCGAACAGCTCGGCCACGCGCGGCAGACCGCCGGTGATGTCCTTGGTCTTGGTCGTCTCCCGCGGGATCTTCGCGATGATGTCGGCCGCGAAGATCTCCGCTCCATCGGGAACGGTGAGATTGGAGCCCACCGGCAACGGATAGCGATGCCGTTCACCCGTCTCCGTGCCCGCCTGGCCGCGGATGATCACGCCGGGCTGGAGCCGCCCGTCCGGATCTTCGATGACGACCTTGCGAGCCAGACCGGTGACCTCGTCGAACTCCTCGCGCACGGTCACGTTCTCAACGATGTCCTGGTATTCGACCCGTCCGGTGAACTCGGTGAGGATCGGGTTGGTGAACGGGTCCCACTCGACGAGCACCGTGCGCGGCTTGACCTTCTGGTCCAGCTTGACCTTGATCTTGGCGCCGTACACGACGGGGTAGCGCTCGCGCTCCCGCCCGCGCTCGTCCACGACGCCGATCTCGCCGTTACGGTTGGTGGCCACCAGGTCCCCGTCGCGGTTCTGCACCGTGCGCAGGTTGTGGTAGCGGACGGTGCCCGCGCCCTTCGCCTCGTGCTTGGAGGCCTCGACGACGCGGCTGGCCGTTCCACCGATGTGGAACGTCCGCATCGTGAGCTGGGTCCCCGGCTCGCCGATGGACTGAGCGGCGATGATGCCGACCGCCTCGCCCAGCTCGGCCAGGCGGCCCGAGCCGAGGTTGCGGCCGTAACACATCACGCACACGCCGCGCTTCGTCTCGCAGATGAGCGTGGACCGGATGCGGACGCGCTCGATACCGGCGTCCTCGATCTTCTGGGCCAGCTCCTCGGCGATCTCGACGTTGACCTGCGCGATGATCTCGTTCGACAGCGGATCGCGGATGTCCTCGGCGGCCACGCGGCCGACGATGCGATCGCGCAGCGACTGGATGATGTCACCGCCTTCGACGAGCGGCGTGGCTTCGATGTACTTCACGGTGCCGCAGTCGTACTCGCTGACGATCACGTCCTGGGACACGTCGACCAGACGCCGGGTCAGGTAGCCGGAGTCGGCCGTCTTCAGTGCCGTGTCGGCCAGGCCCTTGCGCGCGCCGTGAGTCGAGGTGAAGTACTCCAGCACCGTGAGGCCTTCGCGGAAGTTCGACGTGATGGGCGTTTCGATGATCTCGCCCGAGGGCTTGGCCATGAGGCCTCGCATGCCGGCCAGCTGGCGGATCTGCTGGCGCGAGCCGCGGGCGCCCGAGTCGGCCATCATGTAGATGGGGTTGAACTCACCGCCTTGCTCACCGGACTCGAGCTCGCGGAACATCTCCTCGGAGATGAGCTCGGTGGTGTGGGCCCAGATGTCGACGACCTTGTTGTAGCGCTCACCGTTGGTGATGACGCCGTCCTGGTACTGCTGCTCGACCTCGTTGACCTGGCGCCGGGCTTCGGTGATGTGGCGCTCCTTCGACGACGGGATGTGCATGTCGTCGATCCCGATGGAGAGCCCGGAGAGCGTCGCATAGCGGAAGCCGAGGTCCTTGAGCTCGTCGAGGAAGTGGACGGTCTGCTCGTTTCCCAGGGTGTTGTAACAGCGGCCGACGAGCGCGCTGACCTCCTTCTTCTTCAGCTCACGGTTCTCGAAGCGCAGCGCCTCGGGCACGATCTCGTTGAAGAGCGTGCGGCCGACCGTGGTCTCGATGACGTCGCCCCGCCAGCGCAGGCGGATGCGGGCCTGAAGATCGACGTCCTCGTTGTCGTAGGCGATCCGGACTTCCTCGGGATCGGCGAACAGCCGCCCCTCGCCCCGGATCGGGTGCTCCGGCGTGGAGAGGCGCTCCTTGGTCAGGTAGTAGATGCCGAGGACCATGTCCTGGGTGGGCACCGCGATCGGGGCGCCGTTGGAGGGCGACAGGATGTTGTTGGCCGACAGCATCAGCACCTGGGCCTCGAGCTGCGCCTCCATGGACAGCGGGATGTGGACTGCCATCTGATCGCCGTCGAAGTCGGCGTTGAACGCGGTGCAGACCAGCGGATGAATTTCGATCGCTTTTCCTTCGACGAGAATCGGCTCGAAGGCTTGGATGCCCAGTCGGTGGAGCGTCGGGGCCCGGTTCAGCAGCACCGGGTGCTCCTTGATGACGTCGTCGAGAATGTCCCACACCTCAGGCCGCTCCTTCTCGACGTACTTCTTGGCGGCCTTGATGGACGACGCGATGCCGCGCTCCTCGAGCTTGCGGAGGATGAACGGCTTGAACAGCTCGAGCGCCATCTTCTTCGGGAGCCCGCACTGGTAGAGCTTGAGATAGGGGCCGACCACGATGACCGAGCGCCCGGAGTAGTCGACGCGCTTGCCGAGCAGGTTCTGGCGGAAGCGGCCCTGCTTGCCCTTCAGCGTGTCGGACAGCGACTTCAGGGGGCGGTTGTTGGGTCCGGTGATGATGCGGCCACGCCGGCCGTTGTCGAAGAGCGCGTCCACCGCCTCCTGGGCGCAGCTCGGGCGGGATCACCGGCACGACCTCGAGGATCATCCAGTCCGGCTGGTTCCCGGACTTCAGGAAGGCCTCGATGACTTTCAGGCGCTTGACGATCTTCTTGCGCTTCTGCACCGACGTCTCGCCCAGCATCTGAGCGCGCAGGTCGCGGGCCAGCGCGTCGAGGTCGAGGTCGCGCAGCAGCTCGCGGATGGCCTCGGCGCCCATGCCCACCTTGAGGCTGTCGGGGCCGTGCTCGTCCATCGTCTTGCGCGCCTTGTCCACCGAGACGAGATCCTTCTTCTTGATGGCCGGGATCTTCGACTCGAGAGCCACGTACTCCTCGAAGTAGAGGATCTTCTCCAGCTCGCGCAGTGACATGTCGAGGAGCTGCCCGATGCGCGAGGGCAGGCCCTTGAAGAACCACACGTGGCTGACCGGCGAGGCCAGCTCGATGTGGCCCATGCGCTCGCGGCGCACGCGGGCGCGCGTGACCTCGACGCCGCACTTGTCGCAGACGACGCCGGCGAACTTCATGCGCTTGTACTTGCCGCAGGCGCACTCGTAGTCCTTGGTCGGGCCGAAGATGCGCGCGCAGAACAGGCCGTCGCGCTCCGGCTTGAAGGTCCGGTAGTTGATGGTCTCCGGCTTCTTCACCTCGCCGTGCGACCAGTCGCGGATCTTCTGGGGCGCGGCCAGCTTGATGCGAATCGCGTCAAACGTGATGGGCTTCGCATGCCGATCGAGGATGCCCCACAGGTCCTTGGTGGGCTTCTCCTCTCTGATCAGGCTGCCGAAAGGCCGATCCGTCAGCATTCAGTCTTCTCCTTTGTCGAGGGGGCTCAGGACGCCTTCTTCCCGTCCTTGGTCACCAGTTCGACGTCGAGGGCTAGGCTCTGGAGCTCCTTCACCAGCACGTTGAACGACTCCGGTGTGCCGGGCTCGAGGAAGTTCTCGCCTTTGACGATCGCCTCGTAGATGCGGTTACGCCCCTCCACATCGTCGGACTTCACGGTCAGCATCTCCTGGAGCGTGTGCGCGGCCCCGTAGGCCTCCAGCGCCCACACTTCCATTTCGCCGAACCGCTGCCCGCCGAACTGCGCCTTGCCGCCCAGCGGCTGCTGGGTGACCAGCGAGTACGGCCCGATCGAGCGGGCGTGCATCTTGTCGTCGACCAGATGGGCCAGCTTCATGATGTAGATCTGGCCGACCGTCACCTCCTGGTGGAACCTCTTGCCGGTTCGTCCGTCGTGAAGCACGGTCTTGCCCGACTGCGGCAGCTTGGCCTCCCTCAGGTGCTCCTTGATCTCCTCCTCGGTCGCCCCATCGAACACGGGGCTGGCGACCCACAGACCGAGCGCGCGGGCCGCCCAGCCGAGGTGGGTTTCCAGGATCTGTCCCACGTTCATCCGGGACGGCACGCCGAGCGGGTTCAGCACGATCTCGACGGGCGTGCCGTCGGGCAGGTACGGCATGTCCTCCTCGGGCATGATCTTGGACACCACGCCCTTGTTGCCGTGGCGGCCGGCCATCTTGTCGCCGACCGACAGCTTGCGCTTCACCGCGACGTAGACCTTGACCATCTTGATCACGCCGGGCGGCAGGTCGTCGCCGCGGCGCAGACGGCCGATGCGGTCTTCCAGCATCGAGTCGTAGATGGCGATCTGCTCTTCGGCCAGCTCCTCGATGCGGCGGATCATCTGGGCCAGGCCCTCGTCCTCCTTCACCTTGATCTTCTTCAGCTCGTTCCAGGAGAAGTTGTCGAGGTCGGGCCGCTCGACGCGGTCACCCTTCTTGGTCACACGCCGGACCTTGTTGGTCGGATCGAACAGATCGGCCACCGAGGTCTTGCTCACGAGGAGGTTCTTCAGCTTCTGGTCGCGCTCCATCTCGACCATGGCGATCTCGTCCTGGTAATCCTTCTCCAGGCGCGCGATCTCCTCTTCCTCGATCGACTTGGCGAAGATCGCGCGGAGCAGTTTCTCCTCGGGCGTGAGCTGCGTCTCGCCCTTCGGCGTGATCTTGCCGACCAGGATATCGCCGGCCTTGACCTTGGCCCCGATGCGCACGATGCCCGAATCGTCCAGGTCCTTGAGGGCCTCTTCGGAGACGTTCGGGATGTCGCGCGTGATCTCTTCCTTGCCCAGCTTCGTGTCGCGGGCCTGGATCTCGAATTCCTCGATGTGGATCGAGGTGAAGCGGTCGTCCTTCACGAGCCGCTCGGAGACCAGGATCGCGTCCTCGAAGTTGTAGCCGCCCCACGGCATGAAGGCGACGAGAACATTCCGGCCGAGCGCCAGCTCGCCCTGGTCGGTGCCCGGCCCGTCGGCCACGACGTCGCCCTGGGACACCCGCTGGCCCTTCCGCACGACCGGCTTCTGGTTGATGCACGTGTTCTGATTCGACCGCCGGTACTTGGTCAGGTTGTAGATGTCGAGCGGCAGGTCCTGAACGGGATCCGCCTTCTTCGAGCGGCTCTCGGCCCGGACCACGATGCGATCGGCCGACACGTACTCGACCACGCCGGGGCGCTTGGCCACGATGACGGCGCCGGAGTCGCGCGCCACCACGTGCTCCATGCCGGTGCCGACCAGCGGCGCCTCCGGCTGCAGCAGCGGGACCGCCTGCCGCTGCATGTTGGAGCCCATGAGGGCACGGTTGGCGTCGTCGTTCTCGAGGAACGGGATGAGCGAGGCCGCCACCGACACGAGCTGCTTGGGTGACACGTCCATGTAATGCAGCTCTTCCGGGGCCACCATCCGGAACTCACCGCCCTTGCGCGCCGACACCCGCTCCTGTACGAACTTGCCGGTGCGGTCGATCTCGGCGTTGGCCTGGGCGATGACGAACTTCTCCTCCTTCAACGCGGTCAGGAACTCGATCTCGTCGGTGACGCGGCCCTCGGTCACCCGCCGGTACGGCGTCTCGATGAAGCCGAACTCGTTGGTGCGGGCGTACGTCGAGAGCGACGAGATGAGGCCGATGTTCGGGCCTTCCGGCGTCTCGATCGGGCAGATGCGGCCGTAGTGGGTCGGGTGCACGTCGCGCACTTCGAACCCGGCGCGCTCGCGGGACAAGCCGCGCGGTCCCAACGCCGACAGCCGGCGCTTGTGGGTCAGCTCGGCCAGCGGATTGGTCTGGTCCATGAACTGCGACAGCTGGGACGAGCCGAAGAACTCCTTCACGACGGCCGACACCGGCTTGGCGTTGATCAGGTCGTGGGGCATGAGGGCGGCGATGTCGGAGATCGACATACGCTCCTTCACGGCCCGCTCCATGCGGGTGAGGCCGACGCGGAACTGGTTCTCCAGCAGCTCACCGACCGAGCGCACGCGCCGGTTGCCGAGGTGGTCGATGTCGTCGGTCGGCTTGCTGCCGAGCTTGACGGCTAGCAGGTGCCGAATGACGGACACCACGTCCTCGCTCCGCAACGTCTTGGCGTTGGCGGATGCGCTGATGCCCAGCTTCTCGTTGACCATGAATCGCCCGACGCGGGCCAGGTCGTAGCGACGCGCGTCCATGAACATGCCGCGAAAGAGCGCGCGCGCGGAATCGATGGTCGGTGGATCGCCCGGCCGCAGCCGGCGGTAGATCTCGACCAGCGCCTCGTCGGGATTCTTGAAGTGGTCCTTGGCCAGGGTCTCGTAGATCGAGCTGTCGACCTTGCCGGGGCTGATCACCAGCAGCTTGAACGGCGCCACCCGCCGGCTCATCACCGACGAGAGCACGGTCGAGGTGACCTCGGCGTTCGCCTCGAGGACGACCTCGCCGCTCTCGGTGTCGACGATGCGGGACGCGGTGTGGCGGCCGACCAACGCCTCGGCGCGGACGGCGATCTTCTCGACGCCGGCCTCGAGCAGCTTCTCGACGAGCTTGGTGTTCAGGACCTTGCCGGCCGCGACCAGCGGCTCGCGGTGCCGCGGCGGCTTGACGTCCTCGGCCACCTTCGCGCCGACATGGGCCTCGGGGTTGAACTTCACCCAGGCGTTGCCCTCCTCGAACGACAGCACCTCTTCCGTCTCGTAGAAGTGGCTGAGGATCTCCTCGTCGGAGAGGATGTGGTTCTTCTCGAGGAACCAGAACGCGCGGAGGAACGCGGTGGCCAGCATCTTCCGGCGCCGATCCACGCGCACGTGGAGCACGTCGTTGGCGTCGAAGTCGAACTCGACCCACGAGCCCCGGTAGGGGATGACGCGGGCCGAGAAGAGCGACTTGCCGGAGGCCAGGGTCTTGCCCTTGTCGTCGTCGAAGAAGACGCCGGCCGAGCGCTGGAGCTGACTCACCACCACGCGCTCGGTGCCGTTGATGATGAACGTGCCCTTGTCGGTCATGAGCGGCAGCTCGCCCAGGTAGACTTCCTGGCCCCGCTGCTCACGAATCGTCTTCGTCTTGGCTTCCTTGTCGTGATCGAAGACGACGAGACGGAGGGTGACCTTGAGCGGAATGGCGAACGTCATGCCGCGATCGTGACACTCCTCCACCGTGTACTTCGGATCGCCGAAGTGATAGGAGTCGAACTCCAGCAGGGCGTTGTCGTTGTAGTCGGCGATCGGAAACACGGACTTGAAGACGGCCTGCAGGCCGATGTCCTCACGCCGCTCGACCTCGATGTCCTTCTGGAGGAACGTCTGGTACGACCGCTTCTGCACCTCGATAAGGTTCGGGATCTCCACGATCGACGGGATCTTGCCGAAGTCCTTGCGGCTGCGGCGCCCGCACTGAATGGTCCCTGCCATGGCTTCTCCTGAGGATTAAGGGTTTCGCCCCGATCACATCGCCGCCCCGGAATCGGCGTCTACTTGACCTGGACGGTCGCGCCCTGCTCCTCGAGCTTCTTCTTCATTTCTTCGGCCTCGGCCTTGGCGATCTTCTCCTTCACCGCCTTGGGCGCACCGTCGACCAGGTCCTTGGCCTCCTTGAGGCCGAGACCGGTCAACTCGCGCACCACCTTGATGACCTGGATCTTCTTGTCGCCGGCCGCCATCAGAACCACGTCGAAGTCGGTCTTCTCCTCGACGGCCGCGGCTCCGCCGCCGCCACCCCCCGCGCCCGGCATGGCCGCAACGGCCACGGGCGCTGCCGCCGACACGCCCCACTTCTCCTGGAGCAGCTTCGAGAGCTTCGCGGCGTCGAGCAGCGAGAGCTTGTCGAGTTGTTCGGCGATTTCTTCGATCGTGGCCATGGCCTCTCCTTTGTAATGGGTGCGGGCACCCGGGCTGTCGCTTCTGTTCAACTGAGGGGGGCAACGCCCCCCTCGTTCTCCCCCGGCGCGCCCCGCCGCGATATTCCCTTACCGCTTCATCGACCGCGTCGCGCGCCGCGCGACCACGGCCCCATCACTCCGCTATGCGTGTCCGTTCGAGTCGGCGGCCGCTTCGGCGGCGGCCTGGGCCCCGCGCTGCTGCAGGACGTAGGCGATCTCGCGTTGCGGGGCCGCGAGCAAGCCGACGAGCTGGGCCAGCGGTCCCTGGAGCGCGGCGAGCAGCTGGCTGCGCAGCGCGTCTCGCGAGGGTAGATCGGCCAGCGCCTTCAGTCCGGCCGGTTCCAGGACCTGACCATCGGCGTAGCCCGCCTTGATCGTGAGCGCCTGATTCGCTTTCGTGAACGCCTGGAGCGCTTTGGCCACGGCCACCGGGTCACTGTTCGAGACGATCATCCCGGTCGGGCCGTTGAGGTGACGGGCCAGCGCGCTCAGATCCGTCGCGTCGACGGCGATCTTGGCCAGCCGGTTCTTCACGACCTTGTAGTGCGCGGACACGGCCCGCAGTTGCTTGCGCAGATCGGACAGCTGCCGCACGGTCAGGCCCCGGTACTCGGTGAGCACGACCGTCTTCACGCCGTCCAGGCGCTGCTTGAGCTCGTCGACCGCCTTGACCTTGGCTTCCGTGGGCACGCTCAGGCTCCTTGCTTCTTGAACAGGTTGGCCGTCCGCACGGGATCGATCTTGATGCCGGGGCTCATCGTGCTGGACAGCGTGAGCGTCCGGAGATACGTGCCCTTGGCCGCCGCGGGCTTGGCGCGAACGATCGCCTCGATCACGGCCAGCGCGTTGGCGACGATGTTCTCGGGGCTGAACGAACGCTTACCGACCGGCACGTGGACGTTACCCGCCTTGTCGACGCGGAACTCGACCTTCCCCGCCTTGGCTTCGCGCACCGCCCGTCCCACGTCGAAGGTGACCGTGCCGAGCTTGGGGTTCGGCATGAGGCCGCGTGGACCCAGTACCTTGCCGAGGCGTCCGACCTGACCCATGAGGTCCGGCGTGGCGATCGCCGTGTCGAACTCCATGAAGCCGCCCTGGACCTTCTCGACGAGATCCTCGGCGCCGATCACATCCGCCCCCGCCTCGCGCGCCTCCCGCTCCTTCTCGCCTTTGGCGAAGACGGCAACCCGGACGGACTTGCCGATGCCGTGAGGCAGGACGACGGCGCCGCGCACCATCTGATCGGCGTGCTTGGGATCGACGCCGAGCCGGAGCGACAGATCGACGGACTCGTCGAACTTCGCGCCCGGCATCGCCTTCAGCGCGCCGACCGCCTCCTCCACCGTGTGTTCACGCTCCGGCTCGATTTTGGCCGTCGCCGTCGCGTACCGCTTGCCACCCTTCTTCGTGAGAACCGTCGCCATGGCTTGCGCTCCTGATCGTTAGACGACGTCGATGCCCATGCTGCGGGCGGTGCCTTCGACGATCCGCATCGCGGCGTCGATGTTCTCGGTGTTGAGGTCCACCAGCTTCGTCTGCGCGATCTCCCGGACCTGCTGGCGGCTCACCTTACCGATCTTGTCCTTGTGAGGAACCGCCGACGCTTTGGCGATCCCGGCCGCCCGCTTGAGGAGGACCGCGGCCGGCGGCGTCTTCACCACGAACGTGAACGACCGATCCTGATAGATGGTCACCACGACCGGAAGGATCAGACCTTCCTGCCCCTGGGTCTGGGCATTGAACCCCTTGCAGAACTCCATGATGTTCACGCCGTGCTGTCCGAGCGCCGGGCCGACCGGCGGCGAGGGATTCCCCTTCCCCGCCGGGATCTGCAACTTGACGACGGCCTGGACCTTTTTCACAGTCGTTCCACCTGGTAGTACTCGAGCTCGACCGGCGTGGGACGTCCGAAGACAGGTACCACCACCTTCATACGGCCCCGCTCCGGGTTGATGTCCTCGACGGTCCCCTGGAAGTTCACGAACGGTCCGTCGATGACCCGCACCTTGTCGCCACGCTGGAACACCGACTTCGGCTTGGGCTTCTCCGCGCCGGCTTCCATCTGACGCAGGATCTCGTCGACCTGATCCTGACTGAGCGCCACCGGCCGCGTGCCCGAGCCGACGAAGCCGGTCACCTTGGGCGTCGCGCGCACGAGCTGCCAGGTCTCGTCGCTCAGCTCCATTTCGACGAGCACGTAGCCGGGGAAGAACTTCTGCTCGGTCTCCCGCTTCTGCTTGTTGCGCACCTCGACCACTTTCTCGGTCGGGACCAGGACGCGCGAGACCTTCTCGCCCATCCCGAAGATCTTGGCGCGCGACTGGATGGCCTCGGCCACCTTGTTCTCGAAGCCCGAGTAGGTGTGCACGACGAACCACTGCTTGATCGTCGTGGCCGTACCCTCTGCGCTCATCTCAGGATCCTTTCCACGATTCTCGCCAGCCCGATGTCGACGGCGCCGAGGAAGAATGCGAGGACCACCGTCACCACGATCACGACCGTCGTCGAGTGCACGAGCTCCTGCCGGCTGGGCCAGGTCACCTTCCGGAATTCGACGAGGACTTCGCGGATGAATTCTCGTGCTCGCGTCAGGAAGCCCATGTCACTGCCCTCGGTGCAATATATGGTGGCAGGGGTGGAGGGATTCGAACCCCCATCCCCCGGATTTGGAGTCCGGTGCTCTAGCCGTTAGAGCTACACCCCTCCGTGCGGCGGCGACTACTTCGTCTCCTTGTGCGGCGTGTGTTTGCGGCACCACCGGCAATACTTCTTCAACTCCATGCGGTCGGGATGCGTCCGCTTGTTCTTGGTCGTCGAGTAGTTCCGACGCTGACACGTGGTGCATGCGAGCGAGATGATGTCGCGCATGGCCGTCCACTACTCCGTGATCTCGGTGACGACGCCGGCGCCCACCGTGCGGCCCCCTTCGCGGATCGCGAACCGCAGCTCCTTCTCCATCGCGATCGGCTGGATCAGCTCGATCGCCAGCGTCACGTTGTCCCCCGGCATCACCATCTCCACCCCCGCCGGCAACGTGCACACCCCCGTCACGTCCGTCGTCCGAAAGTAGAACTGCGGCCGGTACCCGTTGAAGTAGGGCGTGTGCCGCCCCCCCTCTTCCTTCGTCAGCACATAGATCTCGGCCTTGAACTTCTTGTGCGGCTTGATCGACGCCGGCTTGGCCAGCACCTGCCCCCGCTCCACGTCGTCCTTGTCCACCCCCCGCAACAGCGCCCCGATATTATCCCCCGCCTGCCCTTCGTCCAGCAGCTTCCGGAACATCTCCACGCCCGTCACCACGCTCTTGCGCGTGGCGTGGATCCCCACGATCTCCACTTC
>WNGM01003564.1_pt1 | contig 14439 bp, 10 predicted proteins | sample 5400571 | NCBI WGS metagenome assembly WNGM01 (sample SAMN13153378, study PRJNA577476) | soil metagenome | isolation source: 100 cm soil or saprolite under Garry oak tree replicate 2 | place: USA:California | collected 2016-06-15
GATCTGTTCAATGATCAGGTCGGAAAGATCGGGAAGTATCGTCATAGGCTCATATTGGCTCAAGAAACTGTTTCACTGGAAATTCTGTTCGGTCCTTTATTCTACCACATTGCCATCATCGAGGCTGCGGAAGAGCCATATGTTGGCAAGACGCTTCTTGGCAAGAGTGGCAGACGAAACACGAATGATTCTCATCTTCGACGCTCGAACGTATGAGACAATACAGGAGTGGTTAGGATGTGATCGCTCTTCTCAGGCTAACTGAGCTGATGAGAGGTCCCCTTTCTCCACTCAAATCCCCTCTGTGAAGCAATTCATGTCGTTTCACTTCTGAAGTATATCGCGCCCAAAAGTGGGGGAGTTCCAGGATATGATTCAAATCTCACATATACGTAGAAACACGTTGAAAACCAACACCTTGCGTTTCCCCCTTCGGCATCACACAACTAATGGCTTAACCATTATTTTCCCTCTGCAAGCCGCTTTAATCACAGGTAGCACAGCTTTATGTGGTAAAATATAACAGCTATATACTTTGTACAACTACCGCATATAACAGTTCTGTTATACGTAAAGTAAAAGTGAGCATGACACATGGCAAAACGACGTGGACACGGCGAAGGCTCTGTCTACCAGCGCAAAGATGGCAGATGGGTAGGCAGTATTAGCCTCGAGGGACGCAAACGCAAATACATCTACCGTGACACCAAGAAGGAAGTCCTGGAGGAACTCAGAACGGCACTACATCAGCAGCAGCAGGGAGCACTGGTGACAGGACCACAGCAAAAAGTCGAGCAGTTCCTCACTCACTGGCTCGAGAACATCCAAAAGCCGACCATACGGCCACGTTCGTATATCTACTACCGCGACCTCCTGCACAAGCATATTCTCCCAGCGATTGGACATCTCCAGTTGCGCAGGCTCTCACCAGAGCACATAGAGGCTCTATATGCACAAAAGCTCGCGGAAGGTCTTTCAGCAAGCACGGTGCACAGTATGCATACAGTCCTGCATAAAGCGCTTGGCACAGCAGTGCGACGCCATCTCCTCATGCGGAACGTCTGCAACGAAGTTTCACTGCCACGCAAGACACGCTATGAGATCCACCCGTTCAACCCTGAACAGGCCCAGCAGTTCTTAGCAGCCGTGGCGGATCACCGCCTGAAGGCACTCTATATCCTCGCACTGGCCACCGGAATGCGGCTCGGGGAGCTCCTCGGCCTCAAATGGCAAGACATTAACCTGGCCGAGAGCACCTTACAGGTACGCCGCACACTCTCCTATGTGAACAAGATCGGATACCGGGAAAACGAACCGAAGACGCAGAAAAGCAGGAGACTCATCCTTCTCCCTCACTTTGTCGCAGAGGAACTCAAAGCACATCGCGCCCGCCAAACGGCGGAAAGACTCAAGCTGGGAGCGTTATGGGAAAATAAGGACCTGGTCTTCTGCGACCCCACAGGGGGCTACCTGAACCCAACGAGCAGCGTTCAAAAGAACTTTCATGCCGCTCTCAAGAAAGCAGGGCTGCCGAACATCCGGTTTCACGACCTGCGGCACAGTGCCGCAACGCTGCTCCTGGGCATGGGAGTGCATCCCAAGATCGTGCAAGAAATCCTCGGACACAGCAACATCGGCATGACCATGAACACGTACAGCCATGTCCTGCCGACCATGCAAAAAGAAGCCATGGAGAAGGTCAATACCTTCCTGCAAGGACAGCAATAAACTTTTGCTGTCACATTTGCTGTCAAAACCAAATTAAGGCTTAAGAAAAATTAATGAATTGGCTTATGGAGACATTTGAACAAGAAAGAAGAACAGGAAGACGAGCCATGTTGAAATTTGATCGCCAGGGGCTGCTTCCAGTCGCAATCCAGGAGGATGCTACCGGAGAAGTGCTGATGGTAGCTTTTATGAATCAGGAGGCGCTACGTTTAACTCGCGAAACGGGCTACACCCACTTTTTTAGCCGCTCACGAAATACTGTCTGGCGTAAGGGTGAACAATCGGGCAATGTGCAGGAGGTGCGCGACATATTCGTGAATTGTGAAGAGAACAGCCTGTTGATAAAGGTGGTGCAGCACGGCAAAGCCGCGTGCCATATGGGCTATCATAGCTGTTATTATCGTCGTTTACAGCCAGATGATACCTATGAGACCGTGGCAGAACGCCTTTTCGATCCCGAACCTGTCTATGGCTCTGCTCAAGAGAAATTCCCTGTTGTTGATAATGCCTTTCCTATAGCCATAGGATATACCCATACAGAAGAGCAGCAAAAGTTAGAAACCGAGATGCGCCTGTTGTACGGGGTATATCTCTATTTGCGTGACAATGACATGAGTGAGGAATCCAATACATCGCGCCTATTGCAAGAGCGGAGTCATGGTTACCTGGTGGCACGATTGGCGGATGAATTGCAGGAACTCTTCGGAGTGCAGAGCGGCGAGCATGTCCATGCCGGGAGAGAGGATGATACAATCCTGGAGGCTAGCCAGGTTGGTTACTGGCTCATGCTGCTGGCTGCGACCATTAATTTGCGCTACGACGATTTTCTGCCCCATGCCTCGATCTTGAGCGGGTACTACGAACAGTACACCGAAGGGAAGGCGATAGAACAACAGCAGGATTGTTTGAGCCTGCTCTCAGTCAATGAGCCCAGGACCATTATCCAGGGACTACATCCTGGTTTTGCCCTGATCGGCTGGGCCTGCGCCGCGGCGCATGTGAGCCCCCTGGCCCCGGCCGAGTTTGATCTGGAACAGATGCGCCGCAAGGGGTTGGTTAAGTAAAACCAGTTACCAGGGCCAACAGATATGAGTAGTTTAGAAAGAAACGAGAAAGAAAGAAGTACATGACAGCTAATTCTCTTCTCCAAAAACTCCAAGTGAAAGGTGATCAGCGAGCCGTGATCATCAATCCTCCGCCGGGTTATCTTGACGAACTTGGCCCTTTGCCAGAAGGCGTGGAGCTTTCCCAGCAAGCTGAGGGAAGTTTCGACTTTGTACAGGTGTTTGCCAGGGATATGGGCGAGTTACAGCGTTTCCTGCCGACAGCTCTTCAAGCCGTCAAACATGATGCTTTACTCTGGATTGCCTATCCAAAGGGTGGAGCGAAGGCCGGAACCGATTTGAACCGTGATATTCTCTGGAATGCTGTTGCACAGCATCACTTCAGCGGTGTCACCCTCATTTCGCTCAACGAGGTATGGTCTGCAATGCGCTTCAGGCCATCCGAGAAAGTTGGGCAATGATTCCAATATAGTTTGGGATATCTTTTCCCTGTTCATGCGCGTACAACACGGCACTTCTCATTTCCCTTGCACCTAAATGTCCCACTTCTTCTTTAATCATCATTGGTGTTCTCCTGCCCATGTATTTTACTTGCCTCGTTACATGTATGTTGGCTACCAGCATATATCAAGCATTATACCAGCAACACCAGAAGAAGGAACCCTTTGAATTGCTTGTCTGTTAAAGAGTAAGGAGGTATACTGCAACTTATCAAGCTCCCGGCAACACACATTACTAGTGGCTAAGCCCTTTCGCATCTAGAATATCAGGAGGCAATTAGAAATGACCTATCACAGTGAAGTAGTGGGAAGTCTGCTCAGGCCAGCTTACCTGGCAGATGCGCGGAAGCAGTTCGAAGCAGGTCAGCGCAGCGCGGCAGACTTCAAGGCTGTAGAGGACCGGGCAGTGAACGAAGCAATCGCTTTGCAGGAAACGGCCGGCATTGACGTTATTACCGATGGAGAAATGCGGCGCTACGCCTTCTACGGGCACCTCGTCGACGCGCTGGAAGGCTTCGATAAGTATGGGGGTTGGGCGATTCCCTTTAGAGATGAGACAGGAGAGGAACTGGTCCTCAAGCGCCCTGTAGTGGTGGAGCGGCTCAAGTGGCGCCGGAGTATGTGCTCGGAGGAGTGGGTCTACTTGCGCTCCCGTAAAGCGCGTGCCGGAAAAGTGACGATGATTAGCGCCCAACAGGCAGCTGCCTACTACGACCCGGAGAAGTCGAAAGCAGCTTACCCGACCCGCGATGCCTATCTTGCCGATATCGTGGATCTCTCGCGCCGCGAAGTGGACGAACTGATTCGCCTGGGTTGTACCTACATCCAGATCGATGCTCCCCAATACGCCGCTCTTCTTGATCCCGAGATGAGAGAGGGATATCGCAAGCGCGGCAGCGACCCCGACAAGTTGATCGATCTCAGCATTGAAATGGACAAGGCCATCATCAGGGACCACCCGGGAATTACCTTTGGCATGCATATCTGCCGCGGGAACAACCAGAGCAAATTCTATGCCAGCGGTGACTATGAGCCCATTTCCCGCATATTTACCCAGACCCTCTTCCAGCGCTTCCTTCTCGAATATGACGATTCACGCTCGGGAGGATTTGAGCCGCTGCGGCATGTGCCTGAGGATCGCTTTGTGGTCCTCGGCCTCGTCACGACCAAGAAGCCGCGGCTGGAAACTGCCGACGAACTGCGACGACGCATCGAGGAAGCCTCTCGTTATATTCCATTAGAGCGCCTCGCCCTCAGCCCGCAGTGTGGCTTCGCTTCCACCATGGAGGGGAACCGTATCTCACCTGAAGACCAGCGCCGCAAGCTGGAGCTTGTGGCAAGCGTAGCCCGGGAGGTCTGGGGTTCTTAATCGTGTCAAAGTCCTGATGAACTGGTTGTAGAGGCCTGGATACTTGTCCCCCAATAGGCGTCAAGTGAGGCTACCTAACAGTGTCACCTTGAGCGAAGCGAAGGGTCTGGTTCCATGGGCAGCGAGATCCTGAGCGCAGCGAAGGATGACAATGTGGGCCTTCCTGAATGAAGCGAGGGATGTGGTTCCATGGGCAGCGAGATCCTTCGCTGCGCTCAGGGTGACAATGTGGGCCTTCCTGAGTGCTATGGGCAACCCAGGCTCATGGGCGACTTCACTTGATGCCTATTGGGCCTGGATACCTGTCACCCAGACAGGATGCTACATTTTCCCTAGCACCACTTCGACGGTGTAGCCTTCTAGCTTCTTGAGTGAAGTTGGCGAAACGGTTTCGCGATAGGCCTCGCTGAAGGATGGCTTGTCGTTCTGGTCGATAGAGATGAGCAGGTTGTCGGCAAGGGTCTCCGCCTGGATAACCTCTGCATACCGCAGGAGGATTTCGGCTAGCTCTGCATCCGTGTAGAGTGCCAGGCCGATGTGATCCTCGATATTGAAGCCTGCCCTTTTACGCATGTCCTGCACGTAGTGGGTGAGGTCGCGTACCAGGCCTTCTTCGCGCAGTTGAGGCGTGATCGTTGTTTCAAGGGCAACGATATAGCCTCGCTCCTCGGCGGTGACAAAGCCAGGGCGCGCAGTAGCAACCACCTCAACTTCATCCGAGGTAAGCTCGACCTGCTGGCCATCAAGGGTGAAGTACAGAATGCCGGTCTCGTTGAGTAGCCTGGCCGCCTCTTGAGCGCCATGAGGATCCAACGCCTTGAATTTGGTAAGGATTTTCTGGACCAGGCGGCCGTATTTAGGTCCAAGTACCTTCACCTGGGGCTTCAAGGTATAGGTAAGCATGTCGCTGTCACTGCTGATCAGTTCCAGGCGTTTGATATTCAGCTCTTCAAGCACTTGCTCGCTGAGACGATGCAGGGCTTCTTCCTCGGCCAGGCTGGGCACGCGCACGTACAGGGCGTTCAGCGGTTGGCGCACTTTGATCTGCGCTTTCTCACGGGCAGAGCGACCAAGGCCAACGATACGCATGACGAGATGTGTATCGCTGGTCAACTGCTCATCGATGAGCTCCTCGTTCACCTGGGGCCAGTCACAGAGATGAACGCTCAGCGCTGCCTGTTCATTAACGCTGCGAACGAGGTTCTGGTAGAGTTCTTCCGCTATGAATGGCAAGAAGGGAGAGAGCAAGGTGATCAGTGTTGTCAGGCACTCGTAGAGCGTGAGGTATGCTGCCAGCTTATCATTGTCAAGCTCAGGCTTCCAGATGCGTTCGCGACTGCGCCGTAGGTACCAGTTGGATAGATTCTCCAGGAACTCCTGCACGGCTGCTGCTGGTTTCACGCTATCGTAATGCTCTAACCCATTGGTGACCTCGCGAATTGTCAGTTGTAATTCTGAGAGAATCCAGCGGTCTAGTTCGCTACGCTGTGCCACCGGTAACTGGTGCTTGGTTGGGTCGAACCGGTCGATATTGGCGTAGGTGACAAAGAACCAGTAGACGTTCCAGATCTTATCCAGTGTCCTGCGCACCAGCATCCACTTCTCGCTCAGTCGCACCGGGAGTCCCGTCTGGACCGATTTTTCCACATCCTCTTCCGAGGGGATACGTGGGAAGTTCAGGTTCTGCTCGGGGATGTGGTTGGCGTAGAGCCAGCGCATCGTATCAGCGCCGATTCGTTCTGCAGCGTCATCGAAGACGACGAGATTTCCCTTGGATTTGTGCATGGGCGTACCGTCTTCACCCATGAGCAAGGCATAGCCAAAGAGCGTTTTGAACGGGCGAGTATTCTCTAACACGGTGCTCATGACCAGCAGCGAATAGAACCAGTTTTTGAACTGACCTGGAAACGATTCGGTTACAAAGTCAGCCGGGAACCACTGTTGCCAGTAAGGGTGGTCCGTAAGGTAATGCAGGGTCGAATAGGCGACGATGCCTGCATCGAGCCAGGGATTGCCTACGTCTTTGATGCGTGAGACCTCAGCTCCACAGTTTTTACACTGAATTTTGACCGCGTCAACCCACGGGCGGTGCGGCGAATGGCCCTCGAACTCTTGCCAGCCAGCCACGGCCCGCTCTTTTAGCTCTTGTTCACTGCCGATGATCTCGAAAGTACCACATCGAGGGCAGTCATAGATGGGCAAAGCCAGCCCCCAATAGCGTTTCTTGGAGATCATCCAGTCGTCCATATTGCGCAGCCAGTCCAGCTCGCGATCCAGTCCAAAGGCGGGAATCCAGGTGATCTGGTGAACAATGTCCATGATCTCATAGCGTAACTGTTCCATGGAGATGAACCACTCATCCACCAGGCGGAAGATCAGCTCGGTCTTACAGCGCCAGCAGGTCGGATAGCGATGCTTGTAGTTTTGTGGGCGATAGAGCAAGCCTTTTTGGACAAGGTTTTCCGCTATTTGCTGTCCCGCATCCGCCGCACTCTGGCCGGTCAGCCAGTCAAAGCCATCTACATAGATACCGAACTCGTCCACCGGTGCGACGACGGCCAGGTTAAATCCTTTCGCAAGGCCAAAGTCTTCGCGACCGCAGCCAGGGGCGATGTGGACGATGCCGGTACCCTCAGTTGCGCTGACCTCTTTCCAGGGTATGACGGTGTGTACTACATCTTGCTCAGCGGGGAGCTCGTCAAATGGACCGCGATAGCTCCAGCCGACCATATCGCTGCCCTTGAGCGTCTCGACAACATGGTAGTCACCCTTGTCTCGCCCCTTGAGGGCCTTCAGCACGGGCAGCAGTTCTTCGGCCAGGTAATAGTACTCGCCGTCCTGCTCGACTTTGGCGTAGGGCAGGTCAGGATGCACGGCTGCCGCAACGTTGGCTGCCAGCGTCCAGGGCGTAGTTGTCCATACCAGGAGGTATTCACCAGGGCGGCCTACCAGCGGCAGGCGTACATAGAGACTAAGGTGAGTGGTCTCTTTGTAACCCTCTGATTCTATCTCCATGTTGGAGATACCAGTGGCGCAGCGCGGACACCAGGGCATGACGTCGCGACCCTTATAGATCAGTCCCTTCTCGGAACACTTTTTCAGGAAAAACCAGATGGTATAGTTATTCTCATCTGAAAGCGTGTAGTAATCGTGTCCCCAGTCCATCCAGTAGCCCAGGCGAATTGATTGCTCGATCTGGCGTTTGGCAAAGGTGAAGACACGCTCTTTACAACGCTGCACAAATTCGGCGATACCATAGGCCTCGATTTCACGTTTGTTCTTGAGACCCAGTTCTTTCTCAACCTCGACCTCGACCCACAGGCCCTGGCAGTCAAAGCCGTTCTGATAACGCTGCTTGTAGCCTTGCATGGTCTTAAAGCGCTGGTACAGGTCCTTGTACATGCGGCCCCAGGCATGATGAACTCCCATGGGGTTGTTCGCCGTGATGGGACCATCCAGGAAAGAGTATTGTTTGTCGCTATGCTCATTGCGGCGCAGGTACATCTGTAGCGTGCCTTGCTCGTTCCACCACTTCTGGATGGCATGCTCTAGCGCGGGATAATCAACACGATCAGCTGCTATAACTGGTCGGAATACACTAGATCTTACTGACACATCTACCTCCTCGGTTTAATCCGTTAACATGATCTCCAGGCGTTTATTGATTTTGCCTTTATTTTCCGTTTTAGTAATTTTAATGCCGCCTACTTCTTTCGTGTGGTTGACGTGTGTCCCACCATCGGCTTGCAGATCAAGCCCTACGATTTCTACAATGCGCACTTCCTCGATCAGTGGTGGGAGCAGATTAATTTTGGTGCGTACCAGGTCGGGTATGGCGAATGCCTTCTCGCGGGGCAGTGTGTATACTTTGATCGGGTAGTCTGCTTCCACTGCCTCATTAATTTTGTCTTCGATATAGGCAATGCGCTCTTTGTTCAAGTTCTCCATAGCAAAGTCCATCCGGGCCCTGTCAGGATACATCTGGCCGCCGGTAACCTGAACAGCAAACTCTCTCCAGATGGTGCCACAGAGGATATGCAGCGCGGTATGGGTACGCATCATCCTGTAGCGAAAGTCCCAATCAATTGTCCCGACAACTTCCGTGCCTACAAATGGCGGCGTGCAGCTGAGCGTATGCCAGACAACGTCGTCGCGCTTGTTCATGGCGATAACGCTGGCCTCGATTTGATCTTGATAGTTATACCAGGAGACAGTTCCGTGATCTGCCATCTGGCCACCACCACCGGGGTAAAATACGGTAGCGTCAAGTGCTACTTCATCGCCTTCGACGGCGACAACTCTGGCGGTGCATTCATAGGTAAAGCTATTTTCGTGATAGAGCAATTTTGTCTTCATTGTTAACGCTGCTCCTGTCAATCTATTTCTCTGACATACACCCATAACTTGCCTCCTTCGGAGGCAGACAAAAAAGAAAGAGTCGGGGGATCCCCCGAACCCCCGGCAAGGGGACTGCGTCCCCCTGCTGATTCAATAAAAAAATCCCCTCGTCCATCGATTGTAGATAGGGACGAGAGGGCCTCCCGCGGTACCACCCTGATTAGCCACACTGACAAAAAAGATGAATGGCTCACTTGGTTGTGCCGCAACTCCAGGCATTCTGGAATTGCAATCCTTTATGATAACGGGAAGGTACCGGCCAGGTCTACTTCTTTGTTCGGCTGGCGGCTCGGGAATGATTTTCGGTGTACGTTCTTGATCCGGTTTCAGCAATTCCTGGACTCTCTGTAACAAGAAGACGCCGCCTACTCGTTCCTTCATGGCCTATACTTTGGATACTGTTTCTTTCCTGAGATAGTCTCTTTCTTCGCTCGATGCTTACCCAAGAACAATCTGGCAATGAATATGTGAAATATAGCCAAGTTATAATACCATAAAAAGTGGTAAAATACAATAGTGCTTTCGCCAGGCCACTAATTAATAATAAGGAATTATAAATGCGCGATCTTGAAACATTTTATGGACCAAATGCGGGCTATGTCCAGGAACTTTATGAACGATATCTGCAAAATCCGGCAAGCGTCGACCCTCAAACACGTGCCGTTTTCGATTCATGGTCACAAGACCATGAAGCACCACCGGTGGAAGAGACAGGGAGAACAGATGGCCATGTACCTTTTCAGGTCTCTGATGTTGTTGCAGCTTCGGCTCTTACGCATGCTATTCGAGAGCGGGGACACCTTGGCGCACGCCTTGACCCATTGGGCACAGAACCTTTAGGTGATCCGGCGCTTTTGCCTGAGACCCATGGCATTACAAATGAGGACCTGGCGCTTCTTCCTCCCACCATCGTGGGTGGGCATGCCGCTGAAGGCGCACATGACGCCCTCGAGGCTATTGATAATTTACGTGCCATGTACTCAGGCACTATAAGCTATGAATTTGACCAGGTGAAGAGTCCGGTTGAGCGGTACTGGCTGCGCGATGCTGTGGGCTTGCATTTGTATCAAAAACCACAGAGCCCGGCAGCGGCCCGCAAGCTTCTCCAACGACTGACGCAGGTCGAGGTGTTCGAACGCTACCTACACCAGGCGTTTCCTGGCCAGAAACGCTTCTCCCTGGAAGGTACAGATGGACTGGTGCCCATGCTCGATGAGCTTATTGAAGGTGCCATCGAATCTGAAACCCGTGAATTAATCATTGGTATGGCCCACCGGGGACGCCTCAATGTCCTGGCTCATGTCCTTGGTAAGCCGTATAAGGATATCCTCTCGGAATTTAGCCATTCCAGGCACGAGGAGGGGGTTCCGCTGACGGATACCTTTGGTTTTGGTTGGACGGGTGACGTCAAGTATCACCTGGGATTTGAGCACATTTTAGGAGAAGATGCTTCAGCTGGCCTGAAGGTGATACTGGCACCCAATCCAAGCCACCTGGAGTTCGTCAACCCTGTTATTGAGGGTATGGCGCGAGCTTCGCAGGAGATGAGAAAGGTTCCCGGAGAACCTATGCTGGACGTGGATGTTGCCTTACCCGTTCTAATTCATGGGGATGCAGCTTTTCCAGGTGAAGGAGTTGTTGCCGAAACCTTGAACCTCTGGCGCCTCCCTGGTTACTGGGTTGGTGGTACTATCCACATCATTATCAACAATCAGCTTGGCTTTACCACTGGACCTGAAGAGGCTCGCTCTACGCATTTTGCAAGTGACCTGGCCAAGGGTTTTGGGATTCCCATCATCCATGTGAACGCTGATGATCCCGATGCATGCCTGATAGCCATACGCCTGACATATGCCTTCCGCGATCAATTCCATAAGGATATCCTGATCGACCTGGTGGGCTACCGCCGTTGGGGCCACAATGAAGGTGACGAACCTGCCTTCACTCAACCGCACATGTATGAAACCATTCGCTCACATCCAACGGTGCGAGAATTATATGCACGCCGTCTTGAAGAGGCAGGCATTATCACACAAGAGGAAGCCGATAAGATGGCGAAGGATGCCTTTGCAGAACTTGAGGAGGCCAGGCGTGAAGCCGATAGCGGTTTACACCTGGCAGATGATGAGTCGAATGGTTACGAGGGGAATGGGGAGCAAGGGGAGCAAGAGAGACCGCCCGCCGTTTCTGCTGACCAATTGGCCAGATTTAACACTGAACTGCTGACCTGGCCTGAAGGCTTTACCCCTAATGCAAAACTGGCCCGCTTGCTGAAGCGCCGTGCGACAACGCTTGGCCCAGAGGGCGGTATCGACTGGGGACAGGCAGAGGAGCTCGCTTTTGCCTCTATCCTTGTAGATGGGACGCCGATTCGCCTGACGGGACAGGATGTCGAACGTGGGACCTTTAGCCATCGCCACGCGGTGTTGCATGACCAGCACGATGAAATTTACATTCCGCTGCAACACCTTTCAGATGCCCATGCTTCATTTTCGATATACAACAGTCCCCTCAGCGAAGCTGCTGCGCTTGGTTTTGAGTATGGCTATAGCGTTCATGCACCGGATTCGCTGGTATTGTGGGAAGCCCAGTTTGGCGACTTTGCCAATGCCGCCCAGGTCATTATTGACCAGTTCATTGCCTCTGCTCGCGCAAAGTGGAAACAGAAATCGGCTCTGGTGCTCTTGCTGCCGCATGGTTACGAGGGACAGGGGCCGGAACATTCAAGCGCGCGCCTTGAACGCTACCTGCAACTCTCTGCACAGATAAACTGGCGCGTAACAAATTGCTCTACCGCTGCGCAGTACTTCCATTTATTACGGCAGCAGGCCTTTTACCTGAGCCGCGATCCCCGTCCCCTGATCGTTATGTCGCCGAAGAGCTTGCTGCGTCATCCCCTCGCAGCTGCCAGGCTGGCGGAATTGGCAGAGGGTACGTTTCAGCCTGTCATTGATGATCAGATGGCACTTACTCATGCTGGCGATATCAGGCGATTGGTCCTCTGTACGGGGAAAGTAGCTATAGAACTCCTTGCACATGAGAAACGTGCGCAGGCCGAGGACCTGGCCATCGTGCGAGTAGAAATGCTCTATCCTTTTCCTGCCAATGAATTGAAAAAGATCCTGGCTAACTACCCGCATATACATGAGATCAGCTGGGTACAGGAAGAGCCAGGTAACATGGGAGCCTGGAATTACCTCTCCCCCAAACTCTCTGCACTGGTAGGTTCAAAAATGAAAGTGAATGTGATTGCCCGTCCAGACCGCGCAAGCCCTGCTTCAGGCTTCATAGATTTGTTTATGGCGGAGCAGGAGCATATCCTGGAAGAGGCTCTGGGGACATCAATAAAAGAACATGGAGGCAAGCATCAAACACGAAGGTGATAATGTGAGCCAGGGGGATGCCCTTGTGGAACTTGAGACCGATAAGGTAAACGTGGAAGTAACCGCAGAGCAAAATGGCGTCTTGCAAAAAATTATCAAGCAAGAAGGTGACACGGTTGCGGTTGACGAAGTACTGGGTGTTATCGAAGAAGGCGCTGCGGCAGGGAATGGACAAAAAACTTCTGCGGAGCGACAACAGCCTCCTGTGCAGGCAGCAAGTAAGGACGAGCCTTCCACCGGCCAGCAATCTCCACTGCCATTAACTGGCGAGCCGCGAAGAGCGCCGGCGGGCCAGCGACCTCCGGTACAGGAAGCAAGTGATGGACAACGACCTCCATCTCCACTGGCGCGCCGTATTGCCGCCGAGAAGAGCGTTGATCTTTCCCAGGTTCAGGGAACGAGTCCTCATGGGCGCATCACCAGAGATGACGTGATACGCTATTTAGAGGAGAAAACACAGCAGCAGGTTGCGCCTACTCCAGATACCGCCGAGCAGGCAACGGCTTCACCAGTTCAGGCACCAGCAGCTGCTCAAGTCCCTCCGCAGGTTCAACCACTCCCACACGGTCGTGAGGAGCGTGTCCGCCTCTCGCGGCGCCGGCAAACCATTGCTCAGCGTTTAGTCGAGGCCCAGCACAACGCTGCTATGCTCACGACGTTCAATGAGATTGATATGAGCGCTGTTATGGAGGTGCGCAGCCGGCGTAAAGAGTCATTTAAGAAACGGTACAATGTTTCTCTTGGCTTCATGTCGTTTTTTACCAAAGCGGTTGTGGGTGCGCTCAAAGCTTTCCCGCGCCTGAATGCAGAGATTCAGGGCAATGAGATGGTGCTGAAGTACTACTATGATATTGGTATTGCTGTCGGGGCTGAGGAGGGCCTGGTCGTACCAGTCCTGCGCGACGCTGACCGCAAGAGTTTTGCGGAGATTGAACGCGAGATTGCTGAACTGTCGAAGAAGGCCAGGGAGAATAAGCTGGGGCTCAGTGAGCTACAGGGTGGCACTTTTACAATTACCAATGGCGGTGTATTTGGCTCGCTGCTTTCCACTCCCATTTTGAATGCGCCGCAGGTGGGCATCCTGGGCATGCATAAGATCGAACAGCGACCTATTGCCGTCAATGGTCAGGTAGTCATTCGACCAATGATGTACGTTGCCCTCTCGTATGATCACCGCATTGTCGATGGTCGGGAGGCCGTACAGTTTCTTGTGAGGGTCAAGGAACTGGTAGAGGATCCAGAAACGCTTCTATTGGAAGGATAACGAGACCTCAACCTCTCGACAGAGACGATTTATACCTGTATAATCTAGGTGATTACATCAAATGGCAGGAACAAAGGGAGAGTCGCCTTACTATGCAACCTTCGGAAAATCTATACCCTCGTCAAGCGGGGAGCAACGACGATTTGAATACCCTGGTCGGTGGATCGTTGGGTCAGTTTCGCATCGTCGAGCGTATTGGTGTTGGCGGCATGGCAACCGTCTTCAAGGCCTATCAACCCAACCTTGATCGCTATGTCGCTATTAAGGTGTTGCCTGCCTATCATGCGCGCGATCCCGTGTTCGTGAAGCGTTTTGTTCAGGAGGCCCGAGCGGTTGCCAAGCTGGTTCATCCCAATATCCTGCAGATCCATGACTTTGGCGAGCAAGATAATATTACATATATCGTGATGGAATACGTCGATGGCGGCACGCTCAAGGATCGCTTGAACTTGAAGCGGGCCTTACCTGTTCCGGAGGCGGTGGACTTTATGATTCAAGCTGCCGAAGGTTTGAATTGTGCTCACAGTCATGGCATTGTGCACCGTGATGTGAAGCCTGCCAATATGTTACTGCGCAAAGATGGCTACCTGTTGCTCTCCGACTTTGGGATTGCCAAAATTCTTGAGGGAACAACCAATCTCACTCGTGTGGGGACAGGGATAGGTACGCCACAGTATATGTCGCCTGAACAAGGGACGGGGCAAGCTGTCGACCGTCGCAGCGATATCTACTC
>WNGM01002786.1_pt1 | contig 14431 bp, 16 predicted proteins | sample 5400571 | NCBI WGS metagenome assembly WNGM01 (sample SAMN13153378, study PRJNA577476) | soil metagenome | isolation source: 100 cm soil or saprolite under Garry oak tree replicate 2 | place: USA:California | collected 2016-06-15
AGGCGCCTGGGATATACACGATTCGCCGCGCAAGGCGGCGATTGGGGTGCGCAAATCACGGATGTGATGGGTGCAGAGGCACCTCCGGAGTTGCTCGGCATTCACTCCAACATGCCCGGCACGGTCCCACCTGACGTTTTGAAGGCGCTCGCGTCCGGCGGCCCGGCGCCGTCTGGTCTGTCAGCCGACGAGAGCCGCGCGTGGGAGCAGCTGCGCTTCCTCTACACCAAGGGCATCGGCTACGCCACCGAGATGGGGCTGCGCCCCCAGACCTTGTACGGGCTCGCCGATTCGCCCGTCGCCCTCGCCGCCTGGATGCTCGACCACGACGCACGCAGCTACGAGGACATCGCACGGGCCTTCGAAGGCAACCCCGTAGGCAACCTCACACGAGACGAGGTCCTCGACAACATCACGCTCACCTGGGTGACGAACACAGGGGTTTCCTCGGGTCGTCTCTACTGGGAGAACAAGCTCGGCTTCTTCGACGTCAAGGGCGTCTCGGTTCCTCTTCGACGTCAAGGGCGTCTCGGTTCCGGCTGCCGTGAGCGTCTTCCCTCGAGAGCTCTATCAGGCGCCGCGGAGTTGGACCGAGCAGGCCTACCCCAACCTCATCTACTTCAACGAAGTCGGCAAGGGCAACCACTTCGCGGCCTGGCAGGAGCCGAACCTCTTCACGACGGAGGTGGGAGCCGCATTCCGGTCACTGCGTTGATCGGCGCCCCCACCAACAACGGAGGTCGTCATGAGTAGCACCGTCGAGACCGCCAGCGACATCCGTCCATTCCACGTCGACATTCCGGATGAGGCTTTGGAGGACCTTCGTCGACGCATCGCGGCCACGAACTGGCCCGAGAAAGAGACCGTCGCGGATCAATCCCAAGGCGTGCCGCTCGCCATGATCCAGAAGCTCGCGCGCTATTGGATGACGGACTACGACTGGCGCACGTGCGAGGCGAACCTGAACGCCCTACCGCACTTCATCACCGAGATCGACGGGCTGGACATTCACTTCATTCACGTTCGTTCGCAGCATGAAGACGCGTTGCCGCTCATCGTCAATCACGGATGGCCGGGCTCGATCATCGAGCAGCTGAAGATCATCGATCGACTGACCGATCCCACGGCGCACGGCGCGAGCGCAGCGGACGCGTTCCATGTGGTGACTCCGTCGATGCCGGGCTACGGGTTCTCGGGGAAGCCGACGAGCACCGGTTGGGGCCCCGAGCGCATCGGTCAAGCCTGGGCAGAACTGATGAAGCGCCTCGGCTACAGCCGCTACGTCGCCCAAGGCGGCGACTGGGGTGCGTTCGTCGTCGAACCAGATGGGCTTGCAGGCACCTGCGGGATTGCTCGGCATCCACACCAACATGCCTGCCACCGTTCCAGCTGACGTCGACAAGGCTCGCCAGGCCGGCGACCCGCCGCCATCCGGTCTCTCAGCTGAGGAACGACGCGCCTATGAGCAGCTGGTGAGAACGTTCAAGCAAGTCGACTATGCCAGGTTAATGGGGTCGCGCCCGCAAACCTTGTACGGCATCGCGGATTCACCCGTCGGCCTGGCCGCCTGGCTTCTCGACCACAACGATGCTGACGGCCAGCCGGCCGCGGCAGTCGCCTCTGCTCTGGACCGGACCACGAGCGCCACGGGCGAACTGACGCGTGACGAGATCCTCGACAACATCACGCTCTACTGGCTGACGAACACGGGGGTCTCTGCGTCTCGCCTCTATTGGGAATACAAGGGTGGCTTCTTCAACGCGAAGGGCGTCTCCATCCCCGTTGCCGCGACCGTCTTTCCCGGCGAGCAGTATCAAACGCCGCGCAGCTGGGCGGAGCAGGCCTACCCCAACCTCATTTACTTCAACGAAGTCGACAGGGGCGGCCACTTCGCCGCCTGGGAGCAGCCGCAGCTCTTCGCCGAGGAGATCCGCGCAGCGTTCCGCTCACTGCGTTAGCAAGGAGGTCGTCATGAGCACCACCGTCGAGATTCGCCCCTTCCACGTCGACGTGCCGCAGGAGGAGCTGGACGACCTTCGCCGACGGATCGGGGCGACGCGCTTCGCCGACGAGGAGACGGTCAGAGATCAATCGCAGGGCGTGCAGTCGGCGACGATTCGGGAACTCGCGCGCTACTGGGCGACAGAGTACGACTGGCGCACGTGCGAGGCGAGGCTGAATGCCCTACCGCAATTCGTGACCGAGATCGATGGGCTGAACATCCATTTCATCCACGTTCGGTCGAAGCACGACGACGCGTTGCCGCTGATCGTCACGCACGGCTGGCCCGGCTCGGTCATCGAGCAGCTGAAGATCATCGAGCCGCTTACCGACCCGACCGCGCACGGCGGCGACGCCGCGGACGCGTTCCATCTCGTTATCCCGTCGATGCCCGGCTACGGGTTTTCGGGCAAGCCGCAGAACACCGGCTGGAACACCGACGGCATCGCGCGCGCGTGGGACACCGTGGGACACGTTGATGAAGCGCCTGGGCTACACGCAGTACGTGTCGCAGGGCGGCGACTGGGGCGCGAGGGTCTCGGAGGCACTGGCGCACCTGGCGCCTGAGGGGCTGCTGGGCGTCCACATGAACCTGCTCCTGAGCATCCCGCCGGAAATCGGGCGGGCGCTCGCCTTGGGCGAGCCGGCCCCCGCCGAGCTCTCCGAGCAGGAGAAGGCGGCCTACGAGCAAGAGCAAGCCTTCTTCACCATGGGTCGCGGCTACTTCATCGAGCAGGCGACGCGCCCGCAGACGATCGGTCACAGCCTGGCCGATTCCCCCGTCGGCCTGGCTGCCTGGATGACCGATCACGACGCGCGCAATCACGAGCTGATCGCGAGCGTCTTCGCAGGTCGCCCCGCGGGCCTCACACGAGACGACATCCTCGACAACATCACCCTCTACTGGCTCACCGACACCGGGCCTCCGCCGCACGGCTGTACTGGGAGAACGCGCGCATCGTCTACAAGGGGGAGGTCTCCCTTCCCGCGGCCTTTACAGTCTTCCCGGACGAGATCTTCCGTGCGCCCCGGAGCTGGGTCGAGAGAACGTTCACGAACGGCTCTTCGCTAGTTGGTGTGGGTGGGTGAGAAGTCAAGTCGGCCGGCGATCAGGTAGATCATCGCGATCAGGTTGCGCTTGTCGCGGTACCCGCGGGCGCGGCGCTTGGCCGCCTGGACCAGCGAGTTGATCCCTTCCAGGACGCCGTTGTTGATCCTGGTCCAGTGCCAGCGCAGCACCCCCTCCCAGCGCTCGCCGATCAGGTGGGCGAAGTCGATGATCGGGTCCAGGCGGGAGCGGATCGCGCCCTGGTACCAGTCCTCCAGATAGTCCTCGGCCAGCTCGCGGGGCTGGTCGAAGAACGCGTCGAACCCAAGCCGCCACCGGTACGCCCGTGCGGTGCCAAGCCCCACCGACGCCGGGGTGAGCCCCTGAAGCGTCGCCGCCTGCTTGACGGTCAGGTGCTCGGGCCGCTTCAACCAGACGTAGCGGGTGCCCTTGAGCTCCGGGTGGGTCTTGGCCTCGGCGCGGCGGACCTCGTCGACCGCCTTGGTGGCATGGCTGACCAGGTGGTAACGGTCGTAGGTCAGGTAGGCCCCTGGCAGGCTGGCGCGCACGCCCCGCTCGAAGGCGGGGCTCATGTCCGCCGACACGTCCCGGACCCCTGCCGGGTCGCCACCGTGGGCAGCCAGATCGGCGGCGAACCGCGCCACGGTCGAATGGTCACGGCCCTCGGTCGCGAAGATCACCCGGGGCTTGGGCGCGTCCAGGTCCACGAACAAGCTCACGTAATCCTGCCCGCGCTTGGCGGAGGTCTCGTCCACGCCGACCCTGCTGACCTTGGCCAGGTCCAGCGTGGCCCTGGCCTGCTCGACGTGGTGGTGCAGCAGCCGCCACAGCCGGGTGTCGTGCTCGCCGACCAGGTCGGCCACGGCCTTGACCGGCATCTGGGCCAGCAGCGCCACAAGCAGCGCCTCAAACAGCAGCGTGAAGCCGCTGCCGGGCCGCGCCCACGGCACCCTCACCTGCCGGGTGCCGTGGGTGGGGCAGGTCACCCGTGGGACGCGGGCGTGCAGGTAGGCCTGGTGCTGGAAGCAGGTCCAGGTGCCGCCAGGTCTTGGGCTCGGTGTCATGGACCGGGCAGGCGCGCTGGTCATCCTCTGGGCAAGGGAAGCGGGCGCCCTTGGGGAAATCGAGGTACAGGTCCAGCCGGCGGGCCGTGGCGTCGAACTCGGTCCGGGTCACCTGCCAGGGCTTCGCAAGGCCAAGAGCAGCCTGGAACAGGTCGTCGATCTCCGCCATCAACGGTCCTCCAGCATCGGAATCGGGAGTTGGAGGACGGACCCTACCGCCTACCGACGGAGACTGTACCCACAGGATTCAGCGAGGAGCCTCACGAACCTCATCTACTTCAACGAGGTCGACAGAGGCGGGCATTTCGCGGCGTGGGAGGAGCCGGAGCTCTTCTCCACCGAGCTCCGAGCGGCGTTCCGACCGCTCCGGGAGGGGGAGCGACGAACTGACGAGCGCCGCAACTAGGGAAACGGCCAAGCCCCAGACCAAGCGCGTCGTTCGGCCGGCTCAACCAGATCGATGCCGGCCTGCTGAACGTCGGCTACGCCGAAGCAGGCCCTGCCGACGGCCCCGCCGTGATTCTCCTGCACGGCTGGCCCTACGACATCCACAGCTACGTCGATGTTGCGCCGTTGCTGGCAGCCGCGGGCTACCAAGTGATCATCCCCTACCTGCGCGGTTACGGTGACCGGACCCCGGTTGTTGGTCCACTCGTTTATGAGAGTGCGGGGTGGTTGGCGGTCCAGGCCTTGGCGTAGTCGGTCGGGGTCAGGTAGCCCAAGGCACTGTGGGGCCGGACGGTGTTGTACTCGATCCGCCAGTCCTGGACCAGCACCTGGGCCTCGAGCAGGGTATTGAAGGCCTCGACGGCCAGTATGGCGTGATCGAAAATCGCCTTGCTGACTTTGCTGCTCGAACAGCCATACCGCATGTTCGAAATACGTAAGGGCACGATCCAGCCTATCATCATTCAATCCGACGTACGCCTGAACTTGCTGCACCTCGTCGCGCAGCTCATCGAGATTGTAAGTACGAAGACCCAATACCTGCATCGTCTCTGTACGAATCGGATACCTATTTCCAGTCTCGTCCTCCATAAGCACGCCTTGATACATCAGTGGTACGCTGAACTTCAGAGCGATCTGCTGTAGGAATCTGTCGATCGACGTGATCAGCTTGGCTCTTGCCTCATCAGCATTATCCGCCTCGACCATACGGGAAGCGTAGTTGTCTGTGATGCGGCCCTTTACTTCCCCAGCCGCCCGGAGGGCGGCTTGAACTCTAGTGGAGAAAGTTGTCACAGACTGTCGCCACGATCTGGCGGCGTGATGCTAGCGCTCTTGGAATCGCCGGCCGCCTACTACTCCAACCGGAGATCGTGACCTTCCGCGGGAAAGCCGCTCGCTCGCGATGTAATCCCGATCCACCAAGGCTCCCACAGGTGCGCGGTACGCTCTCGGCATGGATCTTCCGCCTGCCTACCAGTTCCGAGCGCCCACCCCGGACGACCTGGATGCCGTGGCCGAGGTCCTCGTCGGCGACGACCTCCACGACGGGCGGGAGAGCGTCCTATACGCGGACTTCCTGCGAGACGACTGGAGCCGGGTGGGCTTCGATCTCGCCACCGACGCCTGGGTGGTGATCCGCCGTGGGGACGCGATCGTGGGATACGGGCAGGCCATGCGCGAGGAACCGACCGTCGTGGAGTCCTGGGGGGTCGTGCACCCCGGGCACCGGGGTCGGGGCGTCGGCTCGTGGCTGTTGGACCGGATCCAGCAGCGGGCGTCCGAGTTGCCGGCGGGGCTTCCGTCTGCTCGGTTCCGGCACGCGATCAACGCCGGCGACCGTGCCGCGGCGGCGCTGCTGCAAGCCAGAGGCCTGCACCCGGTCCGTCACGTCTGGCACATGCAGATCGATCTGGTCGCAGGGTTCCAGCCGGACCTCGATGAGGCGTTCGCCGACCGCTGGGGTCACCATCCGGAGCCGTTGGACCGGTGGGTCGAGCAGCAGACGGGGAGCCCGAGCTACGATCCGACGCTCTGGCTGCTGGCCACGCGGGGAGGGGAGCCGGTGGGCGCCCTCACCGGCACCGTCTCGGAGGACCACGGCTGGGTGGACCAGCTCGGCGTCCTGGCGCCCGCCCGGGGGCGAGGGATCGGGGCGGCCCTCCTGCGTCGCTCGTTCGCCATGTTCGCGGGTCGCGGGCTGCGGCGGGCGTTGCTGAGCGTCGATGCCGAGAATCCGACCGGGGCGACGAGGCTCTACGAACGTGTGGGGATGCGCGTCGTGAACCGGTGGGACTGGTGGGAGCGCTCGTCGGGCGGCCCGCCGTAGCTCCTAAGTCGCATCTCAGTCAGACGCTTCCGTCGGTTCCGGGACGATCGAACCGTGGGACGGAGCCGGCTCGAGCTTGATCTTTTGCGTTTTGCGCCGCTGGAAGGCGATCGCGGCCGTCAGCGCGCCCAGGGCTGCGACGACGAAGATCACCCAGAACGCGGCGTGGAACGCGTTCGCCGCCGCCAGTCCGCGGGCCGCTGGGTCGGCAGCACCGGCGATCTCGCCGGCCCGCGAGACGAGGACCGTCGACACGGCAGCCACGCCGACGGCGCCGCCGATCTCGCGCATGGTTTCGACGAGCCCGGACGCCAGACCAGTCATCGAGTGCGTGACACCGGACAGCGCGCCGATCTGTGCGGACGGAGCGCTCAGTCCCCCGGCCACGCCGGCCAGGAGCAGCGCCGGCAGCAGGTCGGTTGCGAAGTCCCCTCCGGCCGGAACCCGCGTCAGCAACAGCGCGGAGATCGCGAGGAGCGAGAGGCCCGCGACGAGCAGGCGCCGCACGCCCACCACCGCAACGAGCTTAGCTCCCGTGATCGCAGCCGCCATGAACGACGTCACCGATGTGGCCAGCCACGCGACGCCCGTCCGCGTCGGCGAATAACCGAGAACCTGTTGCATCAGCAGCGAACCGAGGAAGATGAAGGAGAAGACCGCTCCGAACGTGAAGAACGCCGAGAGGTTCGCCGCCACCAGCGTGCGGTTGCGCACCGACGAGCCGGGCACCAGCGGTGACCGGGACCGCGCTTCGATCCGCACGAAAGCGGACAGCATCACCACGGACGCGGCGAACAGTCCCAGCGTCGACCCGGAACCCCAGCCGAAGTCGGCGCCGCGGTTGAGCGCGTAGACGAGGAGGAGCAGGCCTCCGGTCACGGTGACCGCGCCGGCGACGTCGAAGCGTTCGCTCCCGCGGCGGTCGCGAGCGTCGACGGCCAGGAAGATCGCCGCCATCGCGATGAGAAGGACGCCGACCGGAACGTTGATGAAGAAGACCCAGCGCCAGCCTGGGCCGTCGGTGAGCAGACCACTGGCGATCACCCCGACCGACGCCGAAATCCCGGCGACGGCGCCGTAGATCCCGAGCGCGCGATTGTGCTCGGCGCCTTCCGCGAAAGTCACGGCGAGGATCGAGAGGGCGGCCGGTGGGAGCAGCGCCGCCCCGAAGCCCTGCAGGGCCCGGGTGCCGATCAGGAGCCCGGCGGATCCCGCCACGCCCGCGAGCAGTGAGGCGGACGAGAACAGTGTCAGTCCCGTCGGTAGCATGCGGCGCCTGCCCAAGAGGTCGGCCATCCGGCCGCCGAGCAGCAGGAATCCGCCGAGCATGAGGCCGTACGCGATGACGATCCATTGCAAGGTGCTCTGCTCGATGCCGAGATCCTGCTGGATCGAGGGCAGGGCGACATTCACGATCGCAATATCGAGCACGACCATGAACTACGCCGCGCACGACAGGGCGAGGACGATTCCTTTGCTGGTGTGTGCCTTGGTTGCCACGCTGGACTCCTTTGCGATCTCGATGGGTGCGCGTTACACCTCCAACTCCCTGATGGGCCGTACCTCGATGGTTCCGGTCCGCGCGCCGGGTATCTGAGAAGCGACTTCGATCGCTCGTCGAGGTCCTTGCAGTCGATCAGGCAGTAGCCGCCGATCTGCTCCTTGGTCTCCGCAAACGGGCCGTCAGAGATCAGGACCTTGCCGTCGCGAACCAGAACTGCTGCGTCTGCGTTCTTCATTTCATTATCCTCAGAGAAATTCGGGCCAAGGCCGCTAGTCGTCCAGGCTCCCCATGCTCAAGTTGACGACCGTTCCAGTCATCCCGCTTGCCTGATCGGAAGCCATGAAGACCGCCACGTTAGCCATCTCCGCGAGCGTCGAAAGCCGTCGCGTGTGGGTCCTGCTTGCGCTTAACTCGTAGAACTGTTCCCAGGTCATTCCCGATGCCTTGGCGTAAAGCTCGAAGCTTTCCTTGATCCTGCCTGTCTCCGGGATGCCCTGTGGTCGCAGACCGACCACGCGAATGCCCTGAGGTGCGAGCTCGGCGGATAGCTCTCGAGTGAGTGCCTCCACGGCGGCATTCGCCGGACCGCCGCCTCCCACCAATGGGATGCCCGTCCGCGAGATGATCGCGGTGACGGTCATGATCACCCCCGATCGGTTCGCGACCATCCGCCGGGCGGCCAGGCGTGCGGTCAGAAAGTACGACCTCGTGTAGGTCGCGATCGGCAGGGAGAACTGCTCGACATCCAGCTCGACCAGGGGCACACGAATCTTCGGATTCGGGATGCCGATCGCGTTGAACGAGATATCGACGCGGCCCGCCTTGTCGGTCACGGACCGTAGATGCTTGTCCACGGCCTGCTCGTCGAGCGCGTCGACCTCCGCCACCTCGGCGGATCCGCCGGCGGAAACGACTTCCTTGGCGACAGCTTCGACGGGTGCCAGGTGGCGCCCGGTGAGAAAAAGCTTGGCCCCCTCAGGCGCAAAGGCGCGTGCGACAGCGCTGCCGATGGCGCCTCCGGCTCCGTAGATCACCGCAACCTTGTCCTTCAGCATCATCTCTGGTTCCTTTCTGTGCCCGGGTGGTCACACCCCCACCTCATGAGTTACTAAAGGGTACGGAAGTAGCTGGATATTCGAACCGTCCCTGACCTGCGCGAACGCCCTCCGGCGAGTCCAGCATCCAGCTTTCTCCTCGGTAAGACCGACGGCTGAAACTCATCTGCGCGTGGCTGCCTTTTTCGCCATCCGTCGACGTCCGGATCGTCCGAGCCGTCGATGATGCAGACACCGCGACGTCGGGAAAGTGGGCGCCCACCAACCGCCCAGTTCGCAGCGCGGCCGGTGTCAATACGGAGATGGACGAGGAGAGCCAGAGACGTGACGCTAGGGTGGAGAGATGACAACCGACCTGATCGGCAGGGCGCGGGCCGGGGACGGCGAGGCGTTCCGAGCGCTGACCGAGCCGTACCGCCGAGAGCTACAGGTGCACTGCTACCGGATGCTCGGATCCTTCCAGGACGCCGAGGACGCCCTCCAGGACACGCTGCTGGCCGCCTGGCAAGGCCTCGGAGGGTTCGAGGGGCGCGCCTCGATCCGCACCTGGCTCTACCGGATCGCCACCAACCGCTGCCTCAACGCGCTTCGCTCGGCCAGCCGACGCCCCGCCAAGGAGTGGGACATGCCCGAGGTTGAACCGCCCGAGCCGACCCGGCTCGGCGAACTCGTATGGCTCGAGCCATATCCCGACGCCCTCCTCGAGGGGGCGATCGACGTGCCGCTCGGCCCGGAGGCCCGCTACGAACAGACCGAAGCCATCTCCCTGGCCTTCGTCACCGCCCTTCAGGTCCTGCCGCCTCGCCAGCTCGCCGTGCTCATCCTGCGCGACGTCCTCGGATTCCACGCCAACGAGGTGGCCGACATGCTCGACTCGACCGTCGAATCGGTCAACAGCGCCCTCAAACGGGCCCGCGCCAGCCTGCAGCGCCGCCTGCCGCCGACCGACGAGCGCGAACCGGCTCCCGCCCCCGACTCAACCTCCGAGCAGGCGCTCGTGGCAGACTTCGTCCGCGCCTACGAGTCCGGCGATCTCGACGCGCTGGTCGCCCTGCTCACCGACGATATCCACGTCTCCATGCCACCGATTCCCCTCGAATACCAGGGCCGCGACGTCGTGGCCCGCCTCTTCGCCAGCATCTTCCGCTCGGGCAGGAGGGTTGACCTCGTCCTGACGCGAGCCAATGGTCAGCCGGCGTTCGGGGCCTACCTTCGCGCCTCCACCGGCATCCGCCATGGAACCGGCCTCTTCGTCCTCACCCTCACCGGCGACCGGATCTGCGCCTTCACCCGCTTCGACAACAGCGTGCTCCCATGGTTCGGGCTGCCGCGATCGCTTCCTAGCCGATAGGCAGCTTCCGAGTGCGCTCTGCATCGCCGATGTGAACGCGGCAAACGACAGAGACCGGATGTCCTAATACTCCAACCGAGGATCGTGACCTTGCCGGTCAGGGCGGCACTGAGCCGGCCAACGGACGAGGGCGGCCACCGTTGATGATCCGGTGGTATGTGGACAACCGGAGATCAGACGGTGGCCGCGGGCCACAGCGTAGAGGTAGAGCCTGCCCGTTTGCAGGCGGGCCTGGAGGAGCTGCTGGGCCGGGTCGCGGGCCGGGTCGGGCGGGTGGAGCCACGCTGGCGGGCTCGGGCGTTCGTGCTGGGGCTGCTGGCCGACCTGCCACGCAAGAACTGCTGGACGTTCGCTGAGCACGCTGGGCACGCCAGCCCCGATGGGATGCAGCACCTGCTGGGCCGGGCGGTGTGGGACGAAGACGGCGTCCGTGACGATATCCGCGACTACCTGGTCGAGCACCTGGGTGACCCGCAGGCGGTGCTGGTGGTGGACGAGACCGGGGACCTGAAGAAGGGCACCTAATGGCGAATTCGGCATTAGGTGCCTTATGACGAGCGCGCGGTTATGCCGAGGTTCGCCCTGTGAGCCCTTGTGACTGTTGATGCCTGGCTCTGGCTGAGCGGCATTGTCCACGGTTGTGCGTCGTGGTCGGCGGTTTCTCGTGTCTGGTCGGTGAGTCCATCGACAGACAGGAGACGATCATGGACTCTCGTGGTGTCGCGCGACGCCGTGGACGGATCATCGTGGGCGGGTCGCTTGCGCCGTTCGCTGACGGGTTGCGTCGCGAGCTCGCCGGTCAGGGGTACGCCCTGGACACGATCGTTGATCACGTGCACCTGCTGGCGGATCTGAGCGGCTGGCTGTCCGGCCAGGGCTTGACCGCGGCTGAGCTGACGACCGGGGTGGCGGAGGAGTTCTTGCGGGCGCGTCGCGCGGCTGGCCGCCGGGTCGGGGTGACCGACCGGGCGCTCGCGCCGATTCTGGGGTATCTGCGCGGCTTGCGGGTTGCCCCACCGCACGCCGTGGTGGCGGCGACTGCGCCGCAGGAGGTGCTGCTGGTCGAGTACCGCCGCTATCTGGAGGGTGAACGCGGGCTGGCCGCGGGGACGGTCACGCACTACCTACGGTGCGCGCGGGTGTTCCTGGCGTGGCTGCCAGGCTCGCTGGCGCAGTCGCTGCCGGCGCTGTCGGCCGGGCAGGTCATCGACTACGTGCTGGGGTGGACCGCGAGCAGGCGGGCAAGGCGGTGGACACCGTGAACCTGCCCGCGCTGCGTTCGCTGCTGCGCTACCTGCGCAGGGCAGGGCATGTTCCCCAGTTGCTGGCGGGATCGGTCCCGGCCGGGCGCGGCCGCGCTCGGAACGTCCACGTTCCGAGCGCGGCCTCCCGTGATGGTGTGCGGGCGGTGCTGGCCGGTTGTGACCTGGGCAGCGCGGCGGGCCGCCGCGACTACGCGGTCTTGCTGACGATGGCGCGGCTGGCCGTGCGCGGCGGAGAAGTCGGCCGGCTGCAGCTGGCCGACGTGAACTGGCGGGCCGCCGAGCTGACCATCCGTGGCAAGGGTGGGCGGGTCGATGTCCTGCCGCTGCCCGCCGATGTGGGTGAGGCGATGGCCGACTACCTGCTGCACGCCCGGCCTGCCACCGCGTCGCGGAACCTGTTCGTCACCCTGAAGGCTCCGTTCACCGGCCTAGCCACCTCGTCGGTCACTGGGGTGGTGGCTCGCGCGTGCGCCCGCGTCGGCGTGCCGCGGTTCGGGCCGCACGGGATGCGTCACGCGGCGGCCTGTGACCTTCTCGCGGCCGGCGCGTCGATGGAGGAGATCGGCCAGTTGCTGCGCCACGCCCAGCAACGCACCACCGCTGTCTACGCCCGGCTGGATCAGGCCAGGCTGGCCGAACTGGCCATGCCCTGCCCGCAGGGAGCCCCCCGATGAGCGTGCGGACCCGCGTCGAGGAGTACCTGGCGATGCGCCGGTCCCTGGGCTACAAACTGCGCGGCGAGGGTCGGATGCTGCTGGAGTTCGCCGACCGGCTCGACAGCTGCGGCCAGAGCACCGTGACGGTCACGGCTGCCTTGGCGTGGGCGACCGAGCCGAGGCACGCGGCGGCGAATCATTGGCACCGGCGGCTGAGCGTGGTGCGCTGCTTCGCCCGCCACCTCAGCGCGTTCGACCCGACCTGTGAGACCCCCCGACCGACCTGCTCGTCGCCCGTTCGCACCGGCCGACCCCGTATCACTACTCAACCGCCGAAATCGCGGCGCTCGTGCACGCGGCCGGCACGATCGCGGCGCCCCTGCCGGCGGCCACCACCCAGGCACTGATCAGCTTGATCGCGGCCAGCGGACTGCGCCTGGGCGAGGCGCTCGCCCTCAACCGCGGGGATGTCGACCTGCACGATGCCGTGCTGAGGGTGACCGGCAAGAATGACCAGACCCGCCTGGTGCCGTTGCACGCCACGACCGCGGCGATGCTCGCCGGCTACGCCACACGACGCGACCAGCTCTGCCCCGCCGCGGTCTCGCCCAGCTTCTTCGTCACCACCACCGGCCATCGGGTGCAGCAACGAGGCGTGCAACAGACCTTCGCCAAGCTGCTGGTCCTGGCCGGCATCGACACACCGTCCGGGCGGCGCCGGCCCAGGATCCACGACCTGCGCCACACGTTCGCGGTCAACATCCTGATCGGCTGGTATCGGGCCGGCGTCGACGTGCAGGCACGCCTGCCGGTGCTCTCGGCATTCCTCGGGCACGCCAGTCCGGAAGCGACGTACTGGTATTTGCAGGCCACACCGGAGTTGCTCGCGCTGGCCGCCAAACGGCTGGACAACCCGCACCACGGGGGTCGGGGGTCTGCGTCATGACGGCGCTCGCGCCCCTGCTGCAGGCGTTCTTCACCGACCGGCTGATGACCCAGTACGGCGCCAGCCCGCACACCATCGCCTCCTACCGCGACACCTTCAGACTGCTGCTCAGCCACGTGCACCAGCAGACCGGCAAGCTGCCCGCCCAACTGGACCTGACCGACCTGGACGCCACCACGATCGGCGGCTTCCTGCAGCACCTGGAGACGATCCGCGGCAACAGCGCCGCCACCCGCAACACCCGCCTGGCGGCGATCCACTCACTGTTCCGCTACGCCAGCCTGCGCGCACCCGAACACGCGAACCTGATCAGCCGGGTCCTGGCCATCCAGACCAAACGCACCGCCACGACGATCGTGAACTTCCTCAACCGCGTCGAACTCGACGCGCTGCTGGCCGCCCTCGACCAGTCCACCTGGCACGGCCGCCGCGACCACACCCTGCTCGTGGTCGCGGCGCAGACCGGGTTGCGCATCTCCGAACTGACCGGGCTCGCCGTCCACGACCTGCACCTGGGCACCGGCGCGCACGTGTATTGCCGCGGCAAAGGCCGCAAAGATCGCTGCACTCCGCTCACAGCCCACACCGTGGAGATCCTCACCGGCTGGCTCGCCGGACGCCACGCGGCCGGGACCGAGCCGTTGTTCTGCACCCGGCGTGGAGCCTCGCTGTCCCACGACGCCGTCGCACACATGATCACCAAACACGCCGCGGCAGCAGCGCGCACCTGCGTCTCCCTGCAGGCCAAGAACGTGACGCCGCACACCTTGCGGCACACCGCGGCGATGAATCTGCTCCACGCCGGCGTCGACATCACTGTCATCGCCCTGTGGCTCGGCCACGAAAGCCCGACCACCACCCGCATCTACCTACACGCCGACATGGCCCTCAAGGAACAAGCGATCGCCCGAACCGCCCCACCCGATACCAAAGCTGCGCGCTACCAGGCCTCCGACAACCTGCTCGCCTTCCTCGACCAACTCTGACCGTCACGCCACACCGCGCGTTATGCCGCACCCAAACCAGCGGATACCCGCCGCACGAAGCAGTGCCGCTGCGAGGGGCGGCATAACCGCGCACTCGTCATAAGGCACCTAATGGCGAATTCGGCATTAGGTGCCCTTCTTGAGGTCGCCGGTCTCGTCCACCACCAGCACCGCCTCTTGGTCGCCCAAGTGCTCGACCACGTAGTCGCGGATGTCGTCGCGGACCGCGTCCTGGTCCCACACCGCCCGGCCCAGCAGG
>WNGM01005818.1_pt1 | contig 14428 bp, 11 predicted proteins | sample 5400571 | NCBI WGS metagenome assembly WNGM01 (sample SAMN13153378, study PRJNA577476) | soil metagenome | isolation source: 100 cm soil or saprolite under Garry oak tree replicate 2 | place: USA:California | collected 2016-06-15
CCCACTGTTTGAATCGGGTTTTGACAGCGTACATGCGCTCGTCGGCCCGTTGCATTGCTTGTTCAATGGTCTTGCCATCAGCGGGAATATTCGCTAACCCACAGCTCACACCGAACAGCAGCTTCTTATAAGGTTCGTGGGCGGGATCCCAAATGATCATCTTGCGGAAGTTTCGAATCTGCATGCGAAGAGTTCGCGTGTCGGCCATGCTGACGACGAGAAACTCATCACCGCCCAGCCGGCAGAGCAACCGGGCATGATCGAAGGCCGCTCGAAGGTGTGCGCCGATGCGCGCCAGCGTGGCATCACCGGCCTGGTGTCCGAAATTGTCGTTGACGCCTTTGAAACCATTAACGTCAATTAGCACGATCGAGCAATGCTGGCCCGCCAGTGATTTAGAAATCCTTTCAAAAGCGTGCCGGTTGGCGAGCCCCGTGAGCTGATCGACGGTGGCCTGCCGCTTGGCGGCTTCAAGCGCGATGGCATTGTTCAATGTGCCTGAAATTTTCTCGGCTATCACTGTCAGCAGACGTGTTTCGTCTTCCGTCAGGGGTTCGTCGGGACGGTACACGGAAATCGTTGCGACCACGGAGCCGCTGAATATCACCGGTATCCCCTCATCGTGCTCGCCGACGTGAACTGCAGCCTTGCAACCCGGGAAGGAACTCTTCAGAAGTGTGCCCACGCCGGCAATAATCTCTTTGACGTCGGTTACCCCTGCAATGGAATCGGCCAAAGATTCCAGGATCTTGATCTCCGATGTTGCACGCTGGATATGTGTGTATGCTCTCGTAGTTGCCGGATTCCAACTGACTACGTCTCGATGAATCGACTCCCACACGCTTACGATATCGGGATCGAAGAGCGTCCCAGCACCGTGCTTCAGAATCTCAATTGCCCGGTCGATGGCTTCTTCGGATCCAACTCGATCTGAAGTGCATGTGTCAAAAACATCGGCAACGGCCAGGACCCGGGCGCCAAGCGGAATACCTTTGCCCGCAAGGCCGTTCGGATATCCACTGCCATCAAATCTCTCATGGTGCGCCATAATCGAATCGGCAACCGGATACGGGAATTTGATATTCGAGATGATCTCGGCACCGAGCCGGGGATGCAGGCGCATTTTCTTCATTTCCTCCGGGGTGAGGGGTCCGGTCTTGTTGAGAATGTATTCTGGAATCGCCAGCTTGCCGATATCGTGAAGCAATGCCGCCGCGGCAATCGCTTTGATTTCCCGCTCATCCAGATGCATCCCCTCCGCAATCGCTCGCGAATACCTCTGCACGCGTTGAATGTGCCCGTGGGTGTTTCGGTCTCTCGCATCAATGGCGAGCGCAAGGGTTGAGAGAGTCGAGTTGAAGAGCTCTGCCATCTCGGCTGAGTGTGTTTTCTCGATTTCAAGGCTTCTCAGGTACACCCGATACGAGTAATAGCTTAAATAAAGGATGGGCAAAGCCACCATGAGAGTGATACCGGGAAAAGACCATATCAACTTCGAAACCACGAACGCCAAAAGGCCCGCAAGGAAGAACAACGGCGCCGTGTACAGAAAGTTGTCGTGCCACAGCCGGAACATAGACCGCCGGCTCGACAGGGCGACAATCAGCGAAACAGATAAGGAGTTGCCCAGATAGTAAATGAGCGATGCCACCAGCGATCCGACAAGTTCATCGGATGTGGATGGATGAAAATCTTGAACCATCCAGTGATAGGCCTTCCCCGCGACCAAGACCGTCAGTGCGATCATTCCGATGTTGAAAACGATGTGGTGGGGAATGCACCGCCGCCGAGGGAATGCGGTTTGCACATATACGCCGCACACGCTGACGAGCACAGCCGCTTCCGCACCTAACATCATCACAGACATCAAAACTACTGTGGTCAAAAGCGACAGCGAAGACCCGCCGATCAGCCGCACCTTGGCGTGAGCCGTGACCACGGCCAAAAACAGCATAAGCCCGAAATGCGCCGCGTCTAGCTGGCCGGCCCACCGGGTCGACACGATCAGCAACAACAGTCCGACCATCCCAAAGACGGCTACGGCAAGCCGCGCTGCCGGCGGCAAGCTCTTAAACTGCGCTTTATCGTTCAAAATTGGAACCTCGGTCTTCATCTTTATCGGCATCCCCGGGCGTCCACGTTAGTACAAGTTTTCACAAAATGCGGCCTTTGTGTCTTTCCGGTTCCTGGCCGCGCGGACCGTAATTCCGCTGGAATCCCCGAAATCTTGAAAAAGTGCTAAAGACTTCAGCCAGGATTGTCGATAAGACCGTTGAATCCACTGAATCCATGCATCCGTATGGGCAAGTGTGGGGATCGGCAATTCTAAGAGGGACAGATGAAACGGATACTGTTTTGGCTTGGCTTCTGGGCAATGCTCACAGGCTCGGTCTTTGGCCAGAGTTCGAAACTCGACAGCAAGGTTGCGGCAAATGCAAGGAGCGGCCGCGGCAATAGCATCGACTACAACACGATCGCATGGGATGAGATGATCGTGGGGGGGTGAAACCATCGTGTGGAGTGAAACCATCGTGTGGACCGAAACCATTGTCCGGGACACAGCAACGCTGGTCGGAGTCAACAGTCAGACAATCGCGTGGAACCTGCTCGACGGAATGACCATCACGTGGGATGAGTTTTGATACAGGTTCTGCCCTGCTTCTGAAAAAGTCAGGGGCGCGGTAAAAGTCCGCGACTACAGGTTTAGCGATGACGTTTCGGCATACCTGTAGTTTTTGGACTGGCGCCGCTTTCTAAGCGACAAATGTTAGCTCGATCCTTCCCCAACTGGCGGGGAGGCTTTTTTCTTCGTTCGCTTGGCGGTCGTGCCGGCAGGCTTAGTCCGCGGGGCGACCGTCTTTCGCTGAATACCATGGCTGGCCCGGCGTTTACGAGCTGGTTTTTCTTCGGTTGCGGGTCCGGGTGAAACGAGCGAGAAGTCAGTTGGCTCGGGCTGGGTTTCCACAACAACCTGTTTGGGGTGGACCTCGATTACCGGTTCCGGCTCCGGTTGAAACTCGTGCACGGATGGCCGTTCCTCAATGGTCATCGGCGGCTCCGACACCGGTGTCTCTTCCACCACTTCATCCACAGAAGGAGGCGCCGCACGCTGCGGTTGCGGTATCTGGTTTCCGGGAAACACTCGCAGGATCCCCTGGCGGTTCCGTTCGAGCCGGAACAAACCTGCGCGCTGTGCGGACCGGACGGCCTCGAGAAAACTCTGGAAACCGTAGCGGCGTTCGTCGAACGACGGCGAAGCGTTCTTGATGAACTGCTTTACGTTGCGAAGGTACATCGGCCAGTGGGGTGTGATTTTCGCGTTTTGAAAAACTTCCTGCATTGCGCGAACACCCTCTTCCATCTGCGACGGCGTAGGACCAACTGGTGGACCAACCGGTGCCTGTGTTTGCTCGGCACCATGGCCGTTCGTTGGCACGGCCTCCTTGGCCTCCTTGGTCTCCTTTTCGACTTCCTGCTGATCCGCCCGATCCGCCAACTCGACAAGGAGACTACGGTCCACTTGCTTCAGCTTGACGTAGCCGACAGCAGCCATTTTTTCGATGAAGTCGCGGAACGTGCTGGCACCGTGATCCCGCTCCGAAAATGTTGAATCGAGCTGGAGCAATGTGCTCTTGAGCAAGCCAAGCTGCGGCGAAACCTCGCGATCCGCGAGGACCTTTAACGCACGGCGGACCAGCGGAAAAGCCTTGCCAAGATTCGGGTCCGTGACGGAGCGCGCTTTCTCGGCTTGCTTTCGCTGCCCGGCTTGCGGTTGCCCGACGAGGTTTTCATAGGCGATGAATTCGTGGCAGTTCTTTTGGAGGATGCTGCTGGTGAAAGCACGTCCGCCGACGACGAGCACTTTCTTGTCGTACTGTTTTAGTTTTTCGACAAGAGCAATGAAGTCACTATCGCCGCCGACGATGACGAACGCATTGATGTGGTTGCGGGTAAAGGCCATCTCCAGCGCGTCCAGCGCCAGATTGATGTCGGCGCCATTCTTGTCACCGCCTGGCGTCAGGTTCCGCTGCACCATTTGAATGGCGTGCTGCGTCATGCTCCGGCTGTGTTCGCCCGCTCGTTTCCAATCCCCATACGCGATTTTCGTGACGACTTCGCCGCGCTCCTTGATCGCCTCCAGCACCGCACCAATATCAAAATGCCGATTCAGCGTGCTTTTGACTCCGATTTCAATGTTGTCGAAGTCGACAAATACGGCGATTTTTAAACGATCTTCTACCATAGGCAATCAGAATAACATTTGTGCACCGCGGATTGCGCGGATTACACAGAGGAGACCCTCGTCTGCGTAATCCGTGCAATCCATGGCCTTTTTGGGACGGAGTCCACTCCGCGGGATTACTGGGAAATATCCACAAGCTCCTATTTTTTGAATAGGTTGTCAAAAGCGCTCCGAGCGTCCGACGGCTTGGTGGTCGGGCTGCTCCCGCCGCTCGCGCCACTTCCGCCCGAATCCCGTGTTTCCCGCTCGATGGATACACGAGCCGTGAAGAACTTACAATTATTGCGCAAATCTTTCTTGGTGATCCGCTCGGGAATGGATTGTGTGCATTCGAAGCGCGCAGCGGTATCAAAATGGCGGCAGTTCCTGCATGATCGGAGATCGGCTTTGCACTTGGGGCAACGGCTGTCGTAAACGATCTCGACGGGTGGAGGAACAATGGCGCCGCAGAGCGCACAACGCAGGACTTCTTGAAATCCCGGCATTTTCATCGCCCGCGGGCCTTCCTTGGCTTTAGAGCCGCGGGGACCGCCCTTCGGCTTCTGGCGTGGTTTTTCCCGCTCGCGATCACGGTCATCGTCCATGTAGCCGTGCTGGCCGTATTTTCTTTCCATCGGTTGTTGTAAGTGTTGTTCCCCAGACGGGTCTATTCTATGTCCTTTTACGGAAAACAAGCTATTAAGGTTACAAGAGAGTAACCTCAGATCTCACCGATCTCGAGGAACCAGGGGAAATTCCCTACGCCGCCAGAATCATGACCTCGTTGCGGAGTCTTTCGGTTATTGCCCGAACGTGCCTCGGATTCCGACAGGTACGATCGGAATGCCCAGCTCATACGCCAGGATGGCTGCTCCTTTTTTGAAATCCGCCAGGTGCCCATCAATGGAGCGAGTACCTTCAGGAAAGATCAAGAGCACTCGTTCCTGCTTCAGGCCGACGGCACCGAGTTGCATCGCACGGACCAGATTCACATTAGAGTCGACCGTCACGATATTACAAATTTGAGCAATCCGTCTGGAGACTGGGCCCTGCCAGTAATCCGTATATCCAAGAATGAAGATATTGTAGAGAACGCGCCTTGGCAGTATCGAAACAACGAATGGTCCGTCAAGAAAGGATTCGTGATTGGGGCAAATGATAAAAGGGAGCTTCCGCGGCAGCTTCTCCAATCCGTGGTAGTCGAAGCCGAACAAGAGCCGCGCTGCGAGCCTCAGAAATCGCATCGCCGCAAAGGCGATCGGATTCAATAAGGTTCTTCGCTTGAAGATGTAGTGCTTGTGAAGATCGTCGCTGGGTCCTGCATTGATGATTTCTTTCCAATTACGCCCAAAACCGGTATCAGACGCACTGGCGGACTCAAACGCATCAATCAATTCGCCAAGCGTGTAGATCCGAGTGGCCTGTTGTTCATCGATATGAGTTCCGAGCCGCGCTTCGGCCAGACCCAGAAGCTCGACACGTGTCAGCGAGTCGAAACCTAAATCCAGCTCGAGATTCATGAAGGGATCCAGCGCACCGGCTTCCGGCTTCGCCTCGCGCACAAGCTCTGCAATGATCGAACCTACTTTGGTTTGGAATCGCGGGTGATCCTTGCCGCTGCCGCGTTCCGGCTCGGTTTTGCGCCGAGTTGCTTCTTCGTTCTGAATCTCGAAACGTTTAAGCTTGCGCGTGACCGTGCGTGGCAAAGGTTCGTTGCGCACGGAAAGCGAATGGATGCGCTGGTAGGAAGGAATTTGCTTGGACATATTCTCGATTTCGAACCGGATCATTTCCATGATGGCAGTCTGGCCACGCCGGCGAAATTCATCCATATCGGGCACAACGATCGCATGGAGGCTCTCGCCGGCTGCTCCGCTGCCATCCTCTGTGACACCGAGAACGCACAACTCCTTAACAAATGGTGATTGCGAGTAGTGCGTCTCGATCTCTTCGGGATACACGTTTTGGCCGCTAGGAAGGACAATGACGTCTTTGCTGCGTCCTGTGATAACCAGATTTCCGTCTGTCTGGATGAATCCGAGATCCCCCGTTCGCAGCCAGCCATCTTTAATGGCTTCGCAAGTTTTCCGAACGTCGTGGTAGTAGCCCTTCATCAAGACGGGACCGCGAATCCACACCTCGCCGATCCCTTCTTCATTTGGCGAATCGATGCGGACCGTCACACCGCGCAGTGGCTTTCCGACGGTGCCAAGACGGTTCGCGCGAACTGGAGTGACGGTCGCGGCCGCAGAGGTTTCGGTTAGGCCATAGGCCTGCAGCATCGTATAGCCCAGGTCATTCAAATCCTGCGCAATTCGTGGATCGAATCGCGAGCCTCCGCTGGCGAGAAGTTTCAACTGAGGTCCGATGGCGTTGTGGACTTTTGCAAATAGCTTGCGCCGGACCGCTGGACTATTCAGACGGCGCGAGACGGCCATCGTGGACCGGAACAGTATTCGCATCGGCAGGGGCTGCGCGCTTACCTGGGCGAAGATCCGCTTGTGCAGGAGGTAAAAGAACTGCGGTACGCATATAAAGAAAGTAATGCGATGGCGATGAAAAGCGTCGATGATGCGCTGCGGGGAAATTGAGGTGAGGAATACGACACCCGCGCCCATGCACAGAGGTCCGAGACCGTTTGCGATGAGCGGAAGAACGTGGGAGAACGGAAGCACGGAGAGGATGCGGTGGTCCGAAGAGATCTCGAGGGATTCGAGAGCGCTCTGGATTTCGTGAACCAGGTTTTTGAACGTGAGTTCGACACCTTTGGGATCACCCGTCGTGCCGGAAGTGTAGATGAGGATGGCCGTGTCGTCACCGGATGGAGCGGGGAAATTTCGAATTTCGAATCTCGAATCTCGAATCTCGGAGGCCGGCAGCACCGGGCAGCCGAGCATTCCCGCCACTCGTGCCGCTTTATCCCAATTCGTTGCATCCGAAAAAATTAGCCGGCAGCCGGCATGTTTTCCGATGACTTGTAAGGAGGATTCGGGAAGCAGCGTGGCGAGTGGAACGGTCACAGCACCCGCTTTCATCGCACCAAGGAGAACAAGGACCCACTGTGGCACGTTCTCCATGAGAATTCCTATGCGGTCCCCGGGTTTTATTCCGCGAGCGGCCAGCGCGCCGGCAATCGCGTCCGCGTGCTTGAGCACCTCGCCATACCGGTACTCTTCGACTTTATCCTGATGGTCGACCGCAAACGCCAACCGATCCGGAGAACGCGCCGCCCATTCTTCGATTCGCTCAAAGATCCACCGAGCGGAAGGTGTGTCTGTTACAGGCGGTCCGGAAACCTCAGTGAGGAAACCCATAGTTCGTTAGCATAACGCACGAGCCGGGAAGCTTCACTGCGAGATTGAATAACCGGAAGCGGAAGCAAAACGACCAATTTGTCACTTCGTCAATGCGTAATTTGGTTGTTGGACAAGTGCATTTGAGATCGTACATGGGACATCCCAATATTTGATATTTTGCAGAAGCTCAGCGTGCGACCAACAATGTCAAATGCTGGGATGTCCCATGTGCGATGTCCGATGTACTTGTCAAACGACCTAATGACCCACTCACCTACTGCAAAGATCCAAGAGCGCAACTACAGTTTCTCAATACGGCAGAATCCGGAAGCTGAGCACCTTCAAAGGCTTCGTGCTGGGCGGAGGCGTAAAGGGTACCAAGGATAGGAGGTTGTCCGCCAAACAGTGATCATACAGGATGCCGTTGTTGCCGCCGCCGTTCCAACTGACCGAAGGCGCGCCCACACTGGGCAGCGGATTGTGATCGATGTAGTTATCCCAAATTTTGGCGACTAACACGCTGCCGATGATCTGGCCGCTGCCTCCACCGCCGATATCCGCAATGCCATCTCCGATGACAAGCACCAGGCCGTGCCAGTGCATATTTCCGGTCATGCGAAGTGTTCCAGTCACGACCAGCAAGCCGTAGCCGTCGGTGTTACCGCTCAATGTCAGATTTCCACTGACGTATACAACGCGTTCCAGGTCCGTTGGACTGCCAAGATTGATCATTGCATCTGTGAAATCACCGTAACTCAGCGCCGCCGGCGGGTATCTTAGACCGTAACTTGATGCCTGTCCCTCGGCGGAGTTGATGAAGGCTTTTAATCCATCCGGCGATCGCATGGTTTCGCCAAGCCCTTCGTAAACGTTTACCACCGATGGGTTGGCGCCCGATCCCATGTAATTATCCGTTCGCCCACCTGGAATGGCCGAAATGATCGTGTCCACCGAATGTGTTGGCGGGTCGGCGTTGGGATCGTCATAGCCGCCGATGGCCGGATGAGGCGGCACGGCCGGTTCCCCGCAACTATGGTTATCATTGCCGTTTATCACAAAACTCGATGAATTTGGCAAAGTCTCGATAATTGGATTGGGGCCATCGAGCGTGAGCGCCCCGGTGACGTTAAAACCGAGCACCGGGCTTGCGACTTCCATCTGCGTCAGCGATCGGGCTCCGGAGCGAGTCTGTGCCAGCGTCGTGAGCAGGTAGACCTTGCCGTAATCCGGACCGCGGCCAATGCGGGCTTTCGCCGTAGCCCCCATTCCGGTCGCGTCCGTAATCGTTACGGTAGGATCCGAGACGTAACCCGCGCCGCGGTTAATCGGAGTCAGACCAGTCAGGTTACGGGTTACGCCCAGCGTGGCAAACCCGGACGCGCCCGTGCCGCTACCGCCGACAAAGTTGACTGCCGGCGCGCTTGTATAACCACTCCCGGATGCCGTCATGTTGACCGCGATCACTCGACCGGGGTTCGGATCGATGACACCAAGGCTGGCTCTTGCGTCGGGCGGAATGACAGTGACCGATGTTCCAATTCCCGCACTGATGGTCACAGCGGGCGGTGTCGTGTATCCCGTACCGCCGGTCTTCAGGGTTATGGAGTACAGGTGATAGCCCAAATTTGGAGTGATCGTGACACTAGCGTGTGTGCCGGCGCAGTCGCCGCTCACTGCCGTTGGGTTGCTGGTGTAACCGGTGCCGGGATCGAGGATTGCTACGTTTTGCGGGTTAGGGTTCATCGTCTTGCCGTTGGAACCCACCACCACTGTGCCGCTGAAACCTAAACCGCCGCCACCGCTGAGAGCAATATTGACCGTCGAGTTTCCGCCTAAATTGTGATCACACGAGCCGCTCACGGTTAAACTTGCGACACACGTTGGGGTCGCCTCAAGCGTGGCGTAAGCGGTCGCTCCAGTTCCGTCGCCCTGGATCGCGACCGTCGGGGTGGCCGCGTAGCACTTGGTTCCCGGAGTGGGTAACATCAGCGATTCGACTGGTTTACCGTAAGCAGATACCAGAGCAGTCGCCGCTGCGCCTGTGCCGCCGCCGCCCAAGAATTCAACTGCAGGAGCGCTCGTGTAAGCAGTGCCCCCGGTGGGTACGGTCACGTATGCCACCTGTTCGTTCGAAATCGGCGTCAACACGGCGTCTGCGGTGGCCTGTATGCCTCCTGGAGGAGGGGCTGAAATGGTGACGGTCGGCACTGGAGTGTAGCCGGTTCCTTGAGTGACAAGCGTGAGCTGAGCAATCGAGCCGTTCGGACCACACGTCGCACCGTACCCGTCTGGGAGCGTCATCTGGTGAGCTCCATCCCAACATACCTGCCCCGAGTTGGTACTGTCGCCGTTTACCCATACAGGCGTCGCGTTGTTGCCCTTGAGTGTGATTCTGGTCCACTTCACGTCCGTGGGCTGACTGAGATTCCAAGGAGCGGACGACACAAGGTCGTTGTAGACCATAGTTCTCCAGCTCGTATTGGAACTGGGAACCATTGTCGTGCAAGGCACACCAGCGGTTAGCGGTCGCGTAAGACCTAATACATTTTCCTGACAAAGTTCGGTATCGAAGTATTTGGTGCCCGTGCTCCAGGGCACGACAGATGTATCCGCGAGGATGTAAATCACCTTGGCCGCCGTCAGCGACGGTACAGCGTCGGGTGCAACAATATTGTGCGTTGCGGGCTGAATGCGATCACGGGCTTCCTGGAGACCGCCAATAGAAGCGTAAAGCGCACCTTGCTTGTCTCGATAGTTGGAATTGATGGCGGATTCCATATTGGTGGAATACATCATGCCGAGGCCGATGACCGACAAGAGCAGCAACGCAAACATCACGACGAGCATCGCGATTCCCCGGTCTCGCTTATGTTTCGAAGAATTTCTCATAATCAATCCTTTCGAACAGCGCATTGGCGGCTCCACACTTAAATCACTGGCAGCTCATCATTGCGCCTGTTGTGGCTTGCGAGCAGTTGTTCAGCTTTACTGTGGATACGAGCGTGGTCACCGGACGCTGATGGGTCTTGGGATCGATATTCGCAGCTCGCAAGGTGAGCAGGGCCTGCACGGTATCAATGTTGGCAATGGTGTTGCCACTGCTGGAGTTGATGGTGACGGGCAACCCTACGGCTACACCGTCGGTAAAAGCCGTAAAAATGTTGGAATTCTGAACCCCCTGGACCTCGACCTGGTAGGAAGGCAAGGTCTGGGCATTGAGCGGGTCGGCATTGATCTTTGGTAATTGGCTGCGTTTCAGGCAAGGGCAGTTGTTCGACGTGCTGGTATCCAAGTTGTAGTGGACAACCTGTACGATTCCCGTTCCGTCGACATCGGCTTCAAACATCAACTCGCCGCCGTCTATTTTCACAAGGCCTGCTGCCGCGTGCAGATCATTCTTGAAAGGAACCTGAGTAAGAACGCTCTGTGACATATTACGCGGGCTGGGATAGCCGGCCTGGCGCAGGTCCCTGGACATCTGGTCCATGAATTCGCGGCCTTCCTGGAACATGTCCAGCTTGGTCTGTTCCGTGGCGGACCGCTCTGTCGACAGATTGATAACCTGAAAGATGGCGCCGGCAATGATGAGAAGAACCACCAGGACGATCATCAGTTCAATCAGGGAAAAGCCGCGCATTCCAGTTTTCCTTTTCTCAAAATTCATTTCTGTTACACCTGTTTAGTTTCCGGCCATGACACGGAAATTCACCGGCAACGAAAAAAGCAAGTTTCCTTCTCCGTGATTCTGCATTTTTGCGCCGACCGTTAACATGTAGGTGTTCGTCGGAGTATCAGGCGCGCCAACGATGTCGACGTGCCAGCGTACGTCGTAAATCCCTTGACGGGCGCCTGTGCTGGTGCACGGCGTATTCACGACGTAATTCATGTGGTAATCCGCCGGCGGACTGGTCTGTGTAAAGTCGATACGAGAGGAGGCAGTCAGATCAGCGCCACCCGGAGAAGTATCGATGGTCCATGTGGTGCCCGCGCAGTCGCTCAGCGATGACGTTCCGACGCCAATGACTGTGGATGTGATTTGTTCGAGAATCGAGTTGGCCAGCATGGTTTGCGTGCTGTCCAGCTTGTTGCGGTTGTTGGTCGCAATCGAACTCACGATCAATCCAATCATTCCCAGTGAACCGATCACCAGGATGGCGCATGCCATAAGCATCTCGATCATCGTAATGCCCGCCTGCGAGCTTCTACACTTTTCAGGTGCAATGTTCTTCGCCATAAGTTTTCCTGGCATTAATCGGTCCAATCAGAACCATTCCAGAACCATCTTTTGATTCTGCCGGCCGGTGAAATGGAAATCGAGGCCCAGCCGCCCGAACCGGCGATACGCGTGTCCTTGTAGTAAGAGATGAACCCGTAATTGTCGCACGCCCCGCCCGAATAGAGGCACGGCAGCCCACGGGTATTGAACGACGGATTGCCCGTTTGCGGTGTGAAGCCCAACACGGTATCGCTGATCGCGGCCGGCGCGCCGCCGCCGGATGGAGTGGTCAGTTTGTTAATGGGAGCTTGCATTTCAACCTGGTAGTCTTTCTTGGCGAGCGCGGCGCTGTCGGCGGCGCTCTTTACGTACCCAACTAGCCCTGATGTCTGGACCACGAAACGCGTCGTCATGGTCTTGTTTTGCTGGACCGCAGCCATGCGGCAATTCTGCAATAGCCCGGAAAGGCTGGTCATACTCGCACGCATCTTGGCGTTTGCAACTACTGTCGTGATACTCGGAATCGCGGTGGCGGTGACCACCATGGCTATCGCAACAACCAGCGTTACCTCTATCAGCGAAAAGCCGGCCCGACGTCCCTGATCTCTAGATCGGCCCATAATGAACTTCTCCGTTGGCGCTCGTCCTTGGGGCGCCTGCAAAAATATCTCGCTTAGGGTGCGATCCTAAACTAGTGTCATCCGTGTCCAAAAAAAAATGTAAGCCGTTGGTTCCCAGCGAAGATGTTTAAGAGCAAGGGACTCTCCCGCTGGGAAAGGGCTTGCAAAAGCCATGTCACCACTACGGATTGCGCCGCGTTTCTGCTGGTCGGGACCGGGGAAACGGGCCTCTTGCCGAAGTAGGTTATATTCTCCATGTGAGAACCATCATCCTGCTGACTGTCTCCAACATATTCATGACCTTCGCCTGGTACGGACACCTCAAGTTCCGAAACTCACCGTTGTGGATCGCGATCCTCGTGAGTTGGCTGATCGCATTTGTCGAGTATTGCTTTCAAGTTCCCGCCAACCGGATCGGCTCGTATCAATTTTCGACCGCGCAGCTAAAAACGATTCAGGAAGTGATCACGCTCGTGGTGTTTTCAGTCTTTTCCGTGACCTATTTGCGCGAGCAGGTCCGATGGAATTACGTCGTTGCTTTTGGGCTGATCGTTGGCGCTGTGTTTTTTATGTTTCGAGAGGGGTAGATGGTGGAGTTCATTCACATCGAATCCGGGCCGGAGATTGATGAGGTGACTAAATCATCGCCTCATCCCAAAATAGTTCGTTACGCTGGAATCGCGAGAATGATAGTGGAGACGCATCGACGGTTTCGAAGCGCCCCAGGAGGATGAGCTCGGACATGAGTTTGCCGGTGGCGGGAGACATCATCAGGCCATGTCCGCTGAAGCCGCCGGCGAAGTAGAGCCCGTCGATTTCGGGATGCTTGTCGATGATGCCGTTGTGGTCCGGGGTCATCTCGTACAGGCCTCCCCAGCCGAAGATAAACTTCAGATCGCGAAACTCGGGTAGCCGGCGAACAAGATCCGGCAGAAAATCCTGGTAAAACCTCTCGGTGTCACAGCCATAGCGGATGCCGGGCGGCTCATCGAGCTTCGTTTTGGCAATGACGATCTCGTCGTTCCAATCGCTGCGCCAGTGGAGGCCGCCGGGATCGACGACCATCGGAAACTCATAACCCCACGGCCTTGGAAGCGCGCATCGAAAGAGCTGCTGGCGAACCGGCGTAATCGGCAACGGAACACCGGCCATCTGTGCGACCGCTGCAGAATAGGCCCCCGATGCAATCACGACACCTCCTGCCGCAATAGGCCCAGACTTTGCGCCGTGCACGGCTCCGGTTTCGATCTTCTGAACTTCGTCCGAGATGTAGGTCGCACCGGCTTCCTGCGCCTGCTTTCGGAGGACTCGAAGCGTGGCCCGTGCGTCGACATAGCCGTCTTTCCGCCCCAGCAGTCCGCCCACAACATCGTCATATCGAAGTTCGGGAATCAGGCGGCGGACCTCTGCCGGAGTCACCAGATCGCAATCTGCGCCAAGCGACTTCTGGACTTCGTATCTCCGCTGCAGCTTTGCCCAATTGGAGTCGTTGCCGAGGAAGAGATATCCGCGCTGGCGAAACTGGCATTCGGGAAGCTTTTCGAAAATCCCGATGCTGTATTGCACCATCCGGATGTTGACGCTGGACATGAACTGCTGTCTCACGCCGCCCATGGCCAGGGCACTCGAGGCAAACTGATAACTCGGATCCCGCTCGACTACGAGAACGCGCCCTTTGAATCCATCGCGCAGGAGATTCAGCGCGATACTAGAACCAACAACCCCTCCCCCGATTATCACGATGTCTGCGGAGGTACGCATGAGACCTCTAACTGTAGCGGCGGTCTATGACCGCCGCCTTGAGTTTGAATATTTTTCCGAGCTTGTGGTCAATAGTAATTGCATCGATGTCTTCAACTTCACGCTTCGCTCGCAGGCATGTCGTGAAAGCGAAACGTGAGTCCGAATTCCCCTCCCGGGTTAGGAGGGGTGGCTGCGCCACCAAGAAAGGGCTCCCGTTCATTATTGGCGCAGACGGGGTGGTACGGAATGACGCGAAGCCACCTTATAGATACTCGCGTAGCGCTCCCTATTCAATCGGTGCGCTTCGCGAATATCTATAAGGTGGCTTCGC
>WNGM01003003.1_pt1 | contig 14426 bp, 16 predicted proteins | sample 5400571 | NCBI WGS metagenome assembly WNGM01 (sample SAMN13153378, study PRJNA577476) | soil metagenome | isolation source: 100 cm soil or saprolite under Garry oak tree replicate 2 | place: USA:California | collected 2016-06-15
GCAACCGAGATTACACAGGAGACCTTTTTGGCTGCCTGGCAGGGGCTACCCGCATTCCGTGGAGACGCGCGCTTTCCTACCTGGCTGTATCGAATTGCCTATAACTGCTCACTAAAGCAAATTGAGTTGCGCAAGCGAGATCGAGCGTTACAAGTTGCATTGGAAGCAGAAAAAAACCTGGAAAGCGCCAATGATGAGCAACGCGAAAATGCGGAATTAGATGCGCGTGACCGCCAGATACTGGTTCAGGAACATCTTTCACATCTGCCGACAAAATATCGTATAGTATTGATTCTGCGTCATTTACAAGATATGACTTATGAAGAAATGGCCGAGATCTTAACTATGCCTATTGGCACTATTAAAACACATTTGTTCCGAGCACGCAATTTACTGAAAGAACGTTTACAGTCACTTAATCGCGAATCAGACATGGGGTAAAGAGGTTAGTAATGCGCTGTAAAGAGGCAACTCAGCAACTACAACTCTATCTTGATAATCGTTTGACTATTCAGCAGGTTCGTACGCTTGAAGCGCATCTCGCCTTCTGCAATGCTTGTCTCGAAGAACTCACAATTTTTGAGACGGTAGTGAATAATCTTCAAACGTTCAAAGTTGTTGTCGAACCCGACGATTTGAATGCGAAAATCATGCGTAGAGTGGCCATAGCAGCTTCGCAACGGAATACATCACCACCTCGTTTTGCGCTCTGGCATCCTTCGCTGTTGGAAATATTAGTGGCTGCGACCCTGGCTACCATTGCATCTATAGGAACTATTCTTCAACAACCATCCATTCGTTCACTGTTACCATTTGTAAATGGACATGATGGACTTTCCCTGGCATATTTGAACATTCTACACACCCTGATGAGCGTGGATAGTACCACACTCATTCTTGCTCTCTGGATAGCAGGCACTTTTCTCGGTGTTTGCATTACTTTGATCTTCGCTGGCTCCGAAATACGCACACAGTGGTTCAAGGCCATGATGGAACGACTACCTGTGAGATGATACACTCTAGTATCAAATTCCATCCAGAGGCCAATATTGACCATCCTTCGGTTTGTGGACATCTAGGACATCCACGGTCCGATCCTTGCTTCATCCAGTAGAGTTTCACTGCTTGTCACCAACCAGCCAGCGCTCCGGCTGTCCACAAGGTTTTAAAGTCCGGTGCAACTCACCGTAGACTACGAAGGTACTCATTACCCAACTCAGCCAAATTCAAGGAGGCGTTTCCATCCCGAGCTTGAGGAATGTGAAAGAGAGGGCATTTCGGGTTTTGGCAGAGGAAGATACGGTCAGAAAGCTCCATCTCCTCCCATTTCCAGCCACAGCAGTGGCATTTCCGACTGGAAGGGAAGAAGCGATCAGCACAAAGCAGCTCTTCTCCATTGCACAGGCTTTTGTACTCAATCTGCCTGCGGAACTCCCGCATGCCTACGTCGCTGACGGCACGGGCAAGCTTGTGATTACGCTTCATGCCATCCACATGCAAATCTTCTAACACTATCACTTGCGGGCGCAGGGGTGCATTGACTGCTGTGGTCTGATGGAAACGTTTCTTGATCTGTTTCTTGGTCTTCTTCTGCTCCGCTTTGGTTTTCGGCAAGGGCAGAAGAGAGGCCAGGTGGGCCTTGAGGCTGATGCGCTCACTGCTGGTAATCGGAGCATGGACAAGGGAACTGGTTGCTTGGTGGAGGGCATCCTCACGAATGTTTGCGATGCCAGCGTGGAGACGTGCCACCTGATGACGGGCTTTCTCGCGGTTCTTCGATCCTTTTTTGCAGCGAGAAAGATGTCGTTGGTACCGCTTGAGTCTTTTGAGGTTGGTGCGTAAGGTTTTGGGATTCTTGATTGGAGGACGACCATCTGAGCAGACAGCAAGCGAGGAAACACCCAGATCGACCCCGATGGGTTGGCCAGATGCCTTAATGGGGTGCCGAACCTCTTCTTCAACGAGGACGCTGACGAACCACTTTCCAGCCCGTTCGGAGACGGTCGCGGAGAGGACCTTGACACCACTGGTGGGGAGGTAGTTGCGCTCCTTCAAGCGAAGAGTGCCGAGTTTGGGCAGTTGGATACGATCATCAAACACATGAATGGGCCTATCTAAGCGAAAAGAGCCGCGTCCCTGGCTCTTGCTTTTGAACTTCGGAAAGCCAAGCCTCTGATGCTTTTTCCCGGCTTTCCTTTCTCGCACGCGACGGAAAAAGTTGTCGTAGGCTTGATCAAGGTCACGCAAGGCATTTTGCACGATCCACTTGGAGACGTCCTTAAGCCAGGGGAGATCAGTGTGTTTTCGTGCAGTTAATTCCTTTTGCAGATCAATGGTAGAGATGAACTTGCTGCTTTCTTGGTAGACTGCTTGCTTGCGGGCCAGGCCGTAATTGTAGGCAAAGCGGGCTGTCCCTGCACATTGGCAGAGCAACCTATGTTGTTTCACGGTCGGATCAAGTTCCGTCTTGTATCCTCTGGTGATCTTCATAGTCCAACTATGCTTCCTTTTGCCACTCTAGATACTGCTCCCACTCTTCGGACGTCATTTGCCGGCACAGGTAGTCTTTCTTCATCTCACGCAAATCTAAGTCAACACAGAGGTAATAGCTGTTGCGTTCTGCTTCTCGTTCCAATTCACGAATGGAAGAGTCAGCAGCAACCATAAAATCATCATCCCCGCGCTCCATACGCCGGAGGAGATCAGGACGCTGGTCAACTGGCTACGGGCCTACTTGTCGTACAGCTCAATGTACGCGGAAAGGGCCTGATCTGGGTCAAAGGTGGTCATGACACATCCTCCTGCTTCATCACCTGTTCCACGCACTGCTGAATTTTCTCCGCTCGCGCTTTGGCATGCCGCCGCCCATAGATGCGACTCGCCATACTCGTGATCACGGCGATGAAGTCATCCACCAGATCGTCCTTGGTCTCGGTGGGAAACATCACTTCCAGGGAACGGCCTTGCATGGCAAAAAGCTGTTCAATGTTAACAAAGCCAAAACGCGTTAGACGATCTCGATGCTCTACCACAATCTTGCCAATCTGAGGATCGGTCAACAGTTTCAGCAGTTTTGGGCGGGTGTCATTCATCCCAGAGGCAATCTCTTGCCCACTCTTGGTCACTTGATACCCGCGACTCGCCGCATAGGTCTTGAGCCGCTCAAGCTGTCGATCGAAGTCGGCTTTTTGCCCCTGGGTCGAAACACGTGCATAGAATGCTATTCCCTGTGGGGAAAGTGTTTCTGGTAATGGGTCACAAACAATGATGGTGCACGTGTCCAATTGATAGGCGTCAAGCCTGCCTGCACGCCACCAGCGAAACGCTGTTTTGTAGCTCACATGCATCTGTATTGCGTATGGACTTAGCCTCATGAGGAGAAATGTTCACAAAGGGACATACATGTCAACATTCTTTGTCGCTAGTAATGTCCCATTCACTCGTCAAGATGACATCTCCGAAGATTACTCAATTGACACCGCAGCAACTAGCACAATAAGACCAATTACGCCACTAATGTCTCCCTGGTCACGAAAAATATATTGGTTGAAAATTGGAACAAAGTATTGTTGCAAAGACATCAAATAGTTTGCGGTGAAAAAGAAAAACGAGATACTCATAAGAAGACTAAACCGGGAAGGCTTGCTCAAATACGTAGAGAAGTAGGCGATTAAGATAAGCATACAGATGACGAAGCGCGAGAAGCCTAATACTGTTCGAGTTGTCATATCCATGGGCGGCAAAATAGGCGATAGAAGCAGGAGGATCAGAAGGAAAGCGAAGACCACAATATTCAGACGCATCAAACCACGCAGATAGGTGTCAGAACTGCGTACTAAGCTGAGCAAAATAAACAAAAACCCAACCGACTGACCAATGTACAAAAACCAATCTGTTTGTAACGTTATAACAGTGACATAGCTTGAGACAAAATCGGCGGCAGCAGAGATGGACACAAGCACCATTGATAATCCAAGAATAAATAGACGATATTGATGAAAGCGAGCATAAATATCGAACGAGCGCACCGCGATGAAAAGGGCAACAAGACAGAGCGATACATCAAGCAGGTGAGGAAGAAGTGTATTCATGAAAAACTGTTTCTCCTATTAAACTTCTCTTGACAAGGAACAGTCAGCGATTATTGAACAAAAGCGTACTATCAACAGGCCAACCGTCCAGGGTGTACATCTCGATTTGCTGCAAGCGCAAGAGCGTCTGCAAGGACAACTGGGCTTCATTGAGGTTCATACCAATGCTGCGGCACAGTTCGGCAACAGTTTTACGGCTATCTATAGCTTCATAGAAGCGAAGAGCTTGCTTATCTGAGATGGCTACAGGATTGGCAAATGGATTATTCGATAGCATCAAGCCCCCATCCTGTTTTCGTCGTGGGACGAGGTCTGGTAATGCAGGCGGTATTTCTTGCGTAATGACCTCTTGAGCTAGTGGTAAGAAATCAGAGTTGGCTATAACTGGTAAAAAGAGATGTCGGTTTTCAGCAATAACAAGAGCTTGTTCCAGAAGGACACTAATAGTTGAGATAAGATCCTGATCTATATTGTACTTTAAAAAGAGGAGTGCTGTACATATAAACCCTGCTGATGCCGATTGTCGTGAATAGACATTTCCGTTTGGAAGAGAGTATGCATTTCTGTCAATCACACAATAGGCACAATGACTCAAGCCATAACGTTTCAAGAGCGAGGCCACATAGTTAGAGAACACCTGCTCTACTGGTTGAGGATAGGAGATGCCTTGACCTCCCGATATCTGTCCGACTGTTATTGCTACCTTCTCATTTATCACATGAAGAGGTTGAGCAGGATTTTGGGAAGCCATAGCCAGGAGTTGAGTAGAAGATTGACCTGGCAAACGATTCTCGAATGACCACAATTGTACGATTGATACATCGAACCGTTGCATGATCACAGAAGCCAACCATTGAAACAGCTCTTCAGGTTGATGCATAGCCTCAATTGCTTGCTTCAGTTGAGTAAAAATGGTAAGCCTATATCCCCTGGTACTCTGTGGGGCGAAGAAATTATCTGCCCTATCCATCACCCATAAAACCTCTCATTAGGAAGTATTTATTTAACTCATGCATGCAAAGTCGGTTCCACTCTGAGAAATCTCTCATTTATCAGACTCTATGAAACAGCTTTCACCGATTTTCAAAATACGATCAAACAAATCGATTGCGAGGAAATCATTCAGCCAAACTTACCCAAATCTGTGGTAAAGGATATCAAACATAAAGAAAGTGTTCAATGAAATAGGCGTATTGTACTATAACGATGTGGAATTGGACTTAATGTACTAAATGTACTATAAGATGTGTCTCTTCTATGAAAAAAGTGTATACTCTTTGAAAATTCATCCGATTTAGTAGCTTCCTGTTCTATCAGATAGGTGCTTAATTACCGTGGACCATAAGTATTTGACGTTGGGAGGATTTTTATAATGGCATCTAATATCTCTACCATGCCGGAACGAGGCATTGAGACACATGTACCTGAACAGGTCATTGAGATACCTGAACTTGAACGAGGCATTGAGACACGTGGAATCGAACGTGTCCCATCTAAAGCTCGTGCAGATGTTCGTGTCTTCAATAACTTTACTTTATGGCTCTCCGCCAATATGGTGATCTCTACTTTTGCGCTGGGGACCCTGGCTAGCGTTGTTTTCGGACTTGGATTCTGGGACAGTGTTACTGCCATCATTGTCTTTAATGTGCTCGGTATACTCCCTGTTGCTTTCTTGTCAACACTCGGTCCCAAACTCGGGCTCCGTCAAATGACTATCTCGCGGTTTTCGTTCGGTTGGAGCGGTGCTAAGGTGATGGCATTGTTTAATGTTGCGGCGTGCATTGGTTGGTCCTGTGTCAACGCTATTGTGGGCGGTCAGTTGGTAGGTGCGCTGAGTGGAGGAGCGATTCCCCCGCAGGTAGGTATTCTGATAATAACAATTTTGACGACCATTTTCAGTATTTATGGGTATAAATACATTCATCGCTACGAACGCTATGCCTGGATACCGGTGGCAGCGATTTTCTTGACCTTGTTGGCTGTCTCAGGACCAAAAATAGCTATCGTTCCAACTCCTGCATTCACGGTAGTTGAGATCGCCTCCTTCATCTCTTTCGGTGGCGCTGTCTTTGGTTTTGCTATCGGTTGGAGCTCTTATGCGGCAGATTATAACGTGAATCAACCTGAAAATACACGCGCCAGCAGTGTATTCCTGCTCACTTTTCTAGGAGTTGCTATACCCTGTATCGTTTTGGAGATATTTGGTCTGGCTTTGACTTTTGCTTACAAGAACCTGGGGGGAGGCGATCTCCTTGCTTCTTCTGCTAAACCTCTAGGAAGCTTTGGAACTTTCCTACTGTTGTTGCTTGCTTTGAGTGTTGTTGCCAACAATATACCGAACGACTACAGTCTTGGACTCTCAATGCAGGTAGTGGGAAAGGCTTTCCAGCGTATCAACCGTGCCGTATGGGCGCTCATCGGATCTGTGATCTACGTGCTTATAGCTGTTGCAGCTTCTTCTGACTTTAACGTAACACTCTCCAACTTTTTGCTCCTCATTGCATATTGGTTGGGTCCCTGGTCGATTATCCTGATTCTGGAGCATTTCGTCTTTCGTCGTGGACGCTACAATGTCGAAGATTGGAATACTCCCAGGAAGCTTCCTATCGGGTGGGCTGCTATCATTTCAGCACTCGTTGGTTTGGTAGGAGTTCTACTTGGAGCAGCACAGGTGTACTATGTAGGTCCCATCGCCAATTTGTTCAATCCGCCCTATGGAATGGATATCGGCTTTGAACTCGGTCTCATATTCGCCGGTATCGCTTATTTGTTGCTGCGTCGCATTGAGTTGAATAAGACTGGACGATAGCTGAACAGTTGGGTACCTGCAAATGCATACAGGGCACTGAGATTCTTCGCTGCGCTCAGAATGACAATGTAATCTCAGTGCTCTTTTTATTGCGCATGTGTTATGATGAGGTCTGAGATTCTTCGCTGCGCTCAGAATGACAATGTAACTAAAGCACAAAAAGCGTATAGAAAGCATGCAGATTACTAAAAAGCGCACATTCAATGATATAATGCTAGGCTTTTTCTTGCTCAGTCATCCCATACCCGTTTTATTTCACATTATAGCTATCACCATTTTCACGTTGCTTGCTGCCTGGCCTCACTTTATCTGGAGTATTATTGTGCTGGTAATTGCTGCACACGCTGCCATGCAGGTTTCGATTGCCATGATTAATGATTTCTGTGATCGCAGAATGGATGCCCAGGGCAAGCCAGAGAAACCTATTCCACGAGGTCTCATCCTTCCCCGTGAGGCGCTCATCGCTGGCCTCCTGATGATCGCAATCATGTTTGTTTTGCTCATTCAACTACCACTATTGGCATTGGTCATCTCGCTCTGCTACCTGGCGCTGGGCCAGGCTTATAACCTGGGATTAAAATCAACACCCCTTAGCGGTATTGTTTTTGCTCTGGCAATGCCATTGATTCCTCTCTACGCATTTGCGGGTGTAGGTCGCACGCCGCCAATTATCTTCTGGCTTGTACCGGCAGGATTTTTACTAGGCATAGCGCTCAATCTCGCGAACTCACTTCCAGATCTGGAGGAAGACAAAGCTCAGGGAATAAAGACTTTGGCCGTCGTTCTGGGTGTAAGACGTTCATTCACTGCGTGCCATCTCTTGATTGTATTGTGCGCAGCAATGATTGGAGTGTTGACAATAACTGGCATCGTTCCTGCTAATCCCTTTATTGTCGCCCCGGTGCTCATTCTTACCCTCCTGGCAGTAGTGGGCATGCTTCTCTTCTTTGGTCCTGAAAAGCCTCTAAAGACTCGTAGAACGTATTTTTACCTTGTCACTCTGACCTGCATTTTGCTGGCAGGGGGATGGCTCATAGGAGTACTTATATAATGCCATTACATCTGACTCCATTAGAACATTTGCTATCACGTCTCAACCTTATGCCCACGCCACTCCTTGATATGCCATTGGGGCCGGGCATAGCTAAAGTGCTCTTAACTGCCTGCGAGCTTGGGGTCTTCGATGCACTAAACCAGCATCCATTAACCCTTGAAGCACTGGCCGAGCGTTTAAAGTGTAATCCTCAAGGTCTCCAGTTACTTCTTCAATTGCTTGTTTCCGCTGGTTATCTGCGCCGAAGTCGTGATCAATACCGGAACAGTCGTATGGCGCAGCGCTGGCTCAGCAGTAGTTCTCCTGTAAGTATTGCGCCCTATGTCATCCATAGCCCCGATATCGTTGCAATCTGGGATCACTTGCCGGAAATAGTACATGAGAACAAGCAGGTAATGCGCATGCCTTACGAAGAAGATGCCTCGAATCCAGAAACGAATGAGGCGCTTGCCCGACATTATGCTGGCCTTGCTTCATTGGCAATAGCGCTTGGCGGTGAAGTTGTGCGTCGTGTGCGTCTACCTGGGCATGTGGAGCAATTGCTTGATGTGGGAGGTTCACACGCAGCATATAGCGTGCTTTTCTGTCGCAAATATCCCCAACTGCAGGCTACCATCCTGGATATTCAACCAGGCATCGAAGCGGGTAAACGTACTGCTCTGCAAACTGGCATGTCGGACCGTTTAAGTTTTCTCTGCGCAAACATCGTGCAAGATGATTTTTCCATCGACCTCGCAGCTATGTATGATGTAGCGCTCTACTTCCATATTGCCCATTTGTTACCACCGGAGATAAATGCCGCTGTACTGAAAAAAGTGGTCCAAACACTCAAACCTGGTGGCACACTGGTCTTTGTTGACCAGGTCACAGATCAAACACATGGTTCGCGTGTAGCCTCACTCATGGTGCAATTTATGGCCCTGACCATGACCACTGTAGGAGGAACATGCTATCCTTTTTCGACAGTAAAAGACTGGTTAGAGCAGGCGGGTATGGGTAGTGTTCGACGTCATCGCTTATTCATGCCCGGGGCCACATTGATTACAGCCAAAAAAGAAGAGTAGATCGCAAGCTACCTCAGGTCGCACAGTACGATGAGAAATTTTTTAAGAGACCTCTAAATGCTTCCATCTAAAGTGTGCGGAGATGTGATACAATGCGAGGGAGAAATGTGGAAGATTGAAGAAAGGGAAACAGAGATGACTGCTCCCATAACACTCACGCCATTGGACGAACAAACACTGAACGAGCCGCGGCCATCGTTACGATGACACCTCCAATTTTACAAGCAGGCAGTAAAGCTCTCTTAAGGTGTCTGAAAACCTGCTGTGTGAGAAGTGTAAAGCAAAGCGCCACCCCATGTTCGTCTTCTGGAATGGTACACAACGCCTCAGGGAAGCTCGATTGTAGGCACCATGCGCACCTATCGGGATCAGACGACTCGTGTACATGCGGTCGGGTGGTCACCTGATTGCACACGCATCGCCTCCGCTGATACTACCGGTCTGGTGCATGTGTGGGATGCCGCTACGGGAGCCACCGTTTCATGTATCGCGGTCATGGAGGGAAACTCGCGAACCGGGTCAATGCAGTCGGGTGGTCGCCCACTGGCAGATGCATGGCTTCAGCCAGTGACGATGGACCTGTACAGGTCTGGCAAGCGCCGTGATATAATCAAGCATGCTGGGGGCTCACGTATCGCAGTCTCCATCATCGCGCATAGGTCTGTATTCAGGCGCACCTGGCCGGCGTGGGTGTCACGTTCACTGTTCTGTTGAGACTGTTTCGTTGCTTCCATGCGGATAGCGATCTTTTTCAGACGAGCATCGCTGCATATTCAGGGTGTACGTGCGATTTCATCCTATACGTATGTACACATATTTTTCGATATGAGATGATCCATGTCAGCTACACATGAACCGCACTTGAACAACTGGTGGGCCCAGGGTGATACACCTGTCCATGACGATTCGCGGGTGGCCTATTTCGTCGATGCACACTCCACCTTCCTCATGATGTGCCGCCAGTTTCTCATGGCGCATAAGTACCTCTACATTGCTGCCTGGGGGATGACGCCCCTGATGAAGCTCGTGCGTGGCACAGACCAGCGCGCAGGACCAGATGGCAGTCCACAACAGGAGGCGCTCCTGGCTGAGCTACGCGCGGAAGGGCTTGAAGAACCTGAGATTGACTTCTGGTGTACACACGAGCTGACCGTGCAAGCAGTCCTGGGGTATATGGTCAGCAAGGGTGTCCAGGTCAACGTCTTGATCTGGTCCAGTTCAGAGCTGTTTTCACACTGTGACCCTCAAGCAGCGCATGAGCAACTCACGCAGGTAGGCGTGACCTGCATGCTGGACGACAGCGCCTATGGCTTGCTGCATCGCCCCATCGAGTCCTTACATCAAAAAATCGCCATCGTGGATGGCACCCATGCCTTCGTCGGCGGCATTGATATGCTGATTGAACTCAGTGGCGATTACGACCGCTGGGACACCCACTTGCATCACTACTCCTCTCCTTTGCGCAGGAACGAAGAGGAGCGCACCCCGCACAACTGGCACGATGCGCACGCGCTCATTGAAGGACCGGCCGTGGGGGATGTGGAACGCAATTTTCGTCAGCGCTGGAATGAGGTCGTCGGGCGACACGGGTGGGACAGCCAGCTGCTGGTTCCCGAGCACCCGCTCCCACCTGCAGTGGAAAGCACGAGCCTGGTGCAGGTCGCCCGAACGATCCCCGTGTATACCTACCGGTTCGCCTCAGAGGACGGCATCCAGGGCATTGCCCAACTCTACGCCAACGCGCTGAGCCATGCGCACCACTTTGTCTATCTGGAGAACCAGTACTTCTGGACCCATGCCTTCTTGGGGCTTGACCGTCCGCGCCTGGGGACCGATAGCCCAGATATGGAGCGCAACCTCCGCGAGCTTGCGGCAGCCTTGCAGCGTGGTGCGACCGTCGCATTGGTGCTGCCTGACCATCCGAATGTGGGTCGTGCGTTCACCGATGCAGGGCTCGCGCGCTTACGTGAAGAAGCGCCAGACGCTGCGGCACAGGGGCGCATTCAGGCTTTCTGCCTGGCTGCTTCAGCAGAGATCGATGGCGCAGAACGCTACCGGCCCATCTACGTGCATGCGAAAGTCACGATCGTCGACGATGTCTGGTCCACGGTCGGCTCCGCTAATCTCAACAATCGGGGCATGCGCGATGATACCGAAATGAATGTCGCGACGCTTGATGCAGAACTGGCACGTGGCTTACGCATGTTACTGTGGGCGGAGCACCTCGAGCTGATGGGCGAAGAGAGTCTGCTGACAGTATCCCGTCACCTGGGCAACCAGCGTCAGAGGCAACGTGTCGATGAGCGAGCGGCAGGGCTTGTACAGTCCTTGCAAGAGACACTCGGGGACCCAGTGGTAGGTCTGCACGTGCTGATCGAGCGCGCACAGGACAATCTGCGTCGTTTCAAAGCCAAACAACCCCTGGTGGGACACCTCCTCCCCTACTTGACAGCTGAGGAGGCAAAGCAGCACGGATTGCATGTCCACGATGAACAGGGCTGGGTAGAAGTGCCACAATAGATGCAAACACGAAGGTCGGAACCGGCACCGTATGGATTCCAGAAAGGGGCCCAGTGGCCGCTAACGCTCCGAGCCAAGTAAACCGTTCAAACAGCTTCTCACCCTTGTCGATGGCCTTCAGCCTGAGCTTCTGGGTCCTTCCAGGTCGTTCCAGCAGCGGGCGACCTCCTCGAAACCCAATCCCATAGCCGATGGCCCGGCCCACCAACCAGCCAAGAAAGGCAATGACACGCACGGCAATCAGCTTCAGCATGCCCTGCGCTGCGAGTAGCACAGAGTCGCCAGGGCCCGGTACTCAGATTGCCGTTACGGTCGCGAGGGCAAAGAGTGCGACGTAGGTAGCTGCCAACGTTTCTCAGCTGGATTCGCCCACGTTCAGACATCGTCAACCTTGTTACCCAGCCTGGAGGTACAGTTGGGATCATGTCGCCTAGGTCGCGGCGGCTGCATCCTCGGCGTCAAGACGTGCCAACGCTGCATTGAGCACCTGGTATTCGGCCTCTTCGATTGCGGTGTTGGCGAATTCGACTGCCTTAGCCGCATGGGCCTCGGCTCGCTCGGCCCGTTTCTCCGCCCGGTCTGCCTTAAGATTTGCCTTGTCCTCGTCTGAATCCTTGCGGACCTTGGCAATGAGGGACTTCCAGTTGTCCTGAACCTGGCCCCACCACTGATTGATTTCGTCCTTGGTTTCTTTGGCAGACCCCTTCATATTGTCGGATGCCTGCTTGGCAGTCGCTTCGGCGGTCTCAACCCGCTGCTCCAGATCTGCTTTATCTTTGGCCTTCGCCGCGTTTGCGTTAGCTTCTGCCGCACTGGCCTTCTCCGACAAGCCCTTCAGCTGAGCCGATGCCTTGTCCAGTTGATCCGAAATACTCATGTCCCATTTCTCTCTTTCTTTGTCCGCATCTGGTCACATTACCTATGCACAATAAGGAATTGCCAGAGCAGGTTGAGCATCGATGGTCTGTCGACGCGATACATACTTGCCGCTCTACGCTTCGTTGCGGCGTTGCCTTTGTTCTACATATCCTTGCACTCCTCTGGGGAGATGCATATTGCACCCGAAAATCAGGTCAGATACCTGTTGCCAGTTCCGTTTTTGGACTGACTACTCAAACTCATTCGCTCATTGGTTCGTTCTTGCTTCGTACCAGGATGGTGGTACATGAGCATGAACAACCAGTGCCATGGTCATCTTCCTCTTCCATTGGAACCCAGAGCTTACTCATCCTTCTGGATTCATTGGAGGGGCGCTTACCGTCACTTGAGGCTGTTGCTGATGCACTAGTCGATCGATTGAATCAAGCACCTCGTGTACCACATTGCGTTGCTGGACCGCTCCTATTGCCGCTGTGACGAGCAGAGGATACAAGACCAGGCCGACGGCTCCCACTGCGATCTGATCGACCCAATCCGTTGCTCCTACTTGCACGATCGTTTCATCGCCCGAATGCTGCAAGGAGATCCCAAGGGCCTTGTCAAAACCCGTAATGGTTCTTAACGTGCTCTCCTTCCTGAGTTGAACGGTGGCCTGATTACTATCCCCAAAGTGTTGTGCCTCAAATCCCTGGGCCTGGTACTCATTCACTAGTGCCTGAGCGATTTTCTGTACATCGAGGTCTCGTGTCGGATAGATACGTGTTTCCATGGTTCTCCTTTCGGCTTTTAGCCTTTTCAACGTGGTGTAGACATGTCTCCTTTCACACCCGGAAAAAGAAAAGTTCCGATAACTCTACCTGGCAGAACCAACGAGTTTTGCCAGGGAAAATTATATCACAGTTTTTCTGTCATCGTTATACACTACTGCTTGCTCGATGTTTTGTTGTTGCTGCCTCCTCTCTCCCTGCTCCTGGATCAGCGAAGCGAAGCGACCAATCCTGTCCAACCAGTTTGGTGGCTGGCGCCCACGCCTCGTCCGTTATCTCCATGGAAGTACTCAAAGAATGGGATGTAGTCACGCCAGTGAGGGTCATTCTGGAAGTACGCCACATCCCCGAAGACCCCCCGCTGCCCACGTTCATCTCGCGTGAAGATGTGCATCAGCCGCTGTGATAGTTCGTCGGCCACCTTGTCCAGCGTCAGGTATCGCCCAGAGCCTGTCGGACACTCATGAGTAACCTCGTCTCCATAGTAGAGGTAATAGCGCCGCAGCGACTCGATGATTAGGTAGTTGACCGGCATCCAGATCGGCCCCCGCCAGTTCGAGTTGCCACCGAACATCCCGCTATTTGACTCTGCCGGCATATAATCAACACGGTATTCGACGCCACCGACATTCATGATGTAGGGATGTTCAGCATGGTAGCGCGACAGAGCGCGCACCCCATATGGCGAGAGGAATTCTGACTCATCGAGTAGATAGCGCGAGATGGGTAACAATTGTTCTCTGCGGCACAATGACAACATGTACCGATTGGCCGTTCCTTTTTTCAGCATGCGCTCCACCACCCGCGACATCTCGGGTCGGCGCTGCACGAACCATTGGACGCGCTGGTAGAACTCCGCCCAATTGTGCAAAACCCGGTCCTCAAAGGTCATAACGGCGTACGCAGGGATCAGTCCAACTAGCGAACGCACCTTCATCGACAGGCCACCATGGGAAGGGAAGCGCAATACATCATAAAAGAACTCGTCCTGCTGGTCCCACAGCGAGATGTGTTCTTCACCGATATTTTGCATCGCAGCAGTGATATACATAAAGTGATAGACATATTTCAAAAAGATGTCTTCGTAGGCGGGATCCTCTTTAGATAGCTCTAGCGCCATATCGATCATGTAGATGCAGAACATGGCCATCCAGCTCGTGCCATCGCTCTGCTCGATATAGCCGCCTGTTGGAAGTGGGGCACTACGGTCGAAGACTCCTATGTTGTCAAGTCCAAGAAACC